>Ga0134128_10007529_pt1 | contig 13163 bp, 14 predicted proteins | sample KB31754_FD_96462 | JGI IMG/M metagenome (GOLD analysis project Ga0134128, IMG submission 96462) | Terrestrial soil microbial communities with excess Nitrogen fertilizer from Kellogg Biological Station, Michigan, USA - KB3-175-4 | ecosystem: Environmental > Terrestrial > Soil > Unclassified ... | reverse complement strand
GGAGTAGTGTTAAGGCAAGAGAGAGCCTGATCATGGCGTACCTCACACGTCAGCAGTTCCGTCAGGAAACTCGCGGCAGAGGTGAAGGTTCCCCGGACATATTCGTCCGCGCGGGCGGTTTCCACTTCTCTGCACGTGGGTCATCCGCGCCGCGTGATCTGCAACTCCATGAGCGCCATGCGCTGCAGGATCACGGGATCGCGTTCGCCTTGCTGTGCCGTGCGCAGGATTGATTCCGCCAGCAGGTTGACCTGGGTCGATGAAACCGGATGCGGCAGCGACGCCACCGACGCATCGAGCGCTTCGGTCATCGCTTCGACGATCTCCGGCACGAACGTGGCTTCCGCAAAGTTTTTCATCGCATCACCAAAAGTGACTGCCAGCAAGATGCTGCAGACGACGCAATTGCCCTGGCTGAATGGATTTTAGATTTCTGGATTGTCCGGAAAACGCGGCGCCGCGCCGTTGGTTCCGAGACAGCGGCGAAAGACGCTTCACGACACGCTATCAATCCCTCGATACCGCCGCTCGAAGGGCCACAGCGCTGGTGTCCCGATTTCCGGTTCTGCCGCTAAGGCTAGTGGCGGTTGCGCCTGGCGGCGCGCGGCGCTGTAATCGGCGGCCATGGGCTCGAGGTCACGCCAATCCGCCTTTCAGGGTCGGTTGATCGGCGCGAAAATCCGCGCGCAGTCGGCACGCGAGGCGGCAGCCAGGGCTATTCGTGAGGCCGATCGCGCCGAAGCCGAAGCCTGGTCGATACGCATGGAAGGCTACGGCGGGCCGGCGCAGCCGTCGCCGACCATCGGCCAGTGCCTCAGTGGCGGACTTTGCTGGCTCGAGGTCGAATGCAATCGCTGCAAGGCGCGCGCGAGTCTACCGCTGAAGACTATCCGCCGGCCGCGCGACACGCCGCTGTGGAAGCTCGAGGCCTCCTTGAAATGCCGTGCCTGCCGCAAGGGCCGTCAGGCTCCGCCGGTGCACATGATCAAGCTCACAGCGCGGCGCGAGATCACGCCTTATCTGTGGGTGCATCCGGATGAGGAGCGGTGAGCGCCCGAGTGGCACTCACAACTCCGAAATAGCGCCTTCAGGGTCGGGAGAATCAAACCCGAGCGCCGCCATGCCTAACCCACAAGTCAGGCTTGCCATCCCTCCCGGGTGAAATCCTAAGCTTGCTTACTATCCTTGTCTCGACAGGTTTGGCAGCCCTTGCTGCGCTCCTTGTCCGACCATTGGAAAGCGGGAAAGGCGCTCCCCGACGACGTTCCCGAGTTCGGAGGCCATCATGTCAACCGATCTCAATCACGATCTGCTGATCCAGCTCTATGACGTGGCGCGCCACATGCGAACCTATGTCAACCAGCGCGCGCAGGCGCAGGGCCTGACGCGGGCGCAGATGATCATCCTGGCGCGCCTCGAGCGGCAGCCGGATATCTCGCAGAACGAGCTTGCCGCTATCGCCGAGGTTGCCCCGATCACGATCGCGCGCCTCATTGACCGTCTCGAAGAGATTGGCCTGGTCCGGCGCTGCGACGATCCCAGCGACCGTCGCGCCTGGCGGCTGCGATTGACGCCCGCGGCGACGCCGCACCTTCACGAGATCAAGCAATCGCGCGCCAGGTTGCACGACGAAATGACCAGAGGCATCGAACCCGCCGTGCTCGACGCGATGGCCATCGGTCTGCGGCAGATGAAGGAAAATTTGAGCGAACAGCGGCTCGTCAAAGCATCCTGAGGAGATTGCATGCAGAAGGAGCAGCTCGACCGCCCGTTGCGGTTAGCCGATCAGAGTGAAAGCGCGCAACACGACGGCGATATTGAACGGGCTGACGGCGAGACGGTTGCGCGGATGCCGAACCGGAACGAGCAGACGCCCCGACAGATGCCCGCAACGGAACAGCCGGAACGACGGACGGAGAGCGGCAGGCCGCCAAGGTCGCCCGTCGCGCGCCGGCAACGGTTGCTGCGCTGGGGCCTGTTTGCCCTTTTGCCTCTCGTCTTGCTCGCCGGCGCCTATTGGTATGTCAGCGGCGGTGAGGTGATGTCGACCGACGACGCTTACGTCAATGCCGACAAGGTCGGTGTTTCGACCGACGTGTCAGGGATCGTCCAGGACGTCGACGTCACCGAGAACCAGCACGTCAATGCCGGACAAGTGCTGTACCGGCTCGATCCGCGGCAGTTTCAGATCGCGCTCGACAACACCAAGGCCAACCTTGCGCAGACCCAGCTCACGATCGAATCGATGAAGCAGGATTACAGGCGCATGCAGAGCGACATCGGCGCCCAGCAGGCGCAGGTCGATCTGGACCAGCTCAACTATAATCGGTACGCGGCGCTCGTGAAGACGGATGCCGTCTCCAAGGCCAATTACGACCAGGCCCGCTACACGCTGCAGACCGATCAGAGCAAGCTCGCCTCCCTCAAGGGGCAGGCCGAGGTGCAGCTCGCAAAGCTGGGCGGCAATGCCGACATCGCCGTCACCGACCATCCGCAATACCGGCAGGCCAAGGCGCAGGTCGATGAGGCGCAGCGCGAGTTCGACCACACCGTGGTAAAGGCACCATTCGCCGGTATCGTGACGGATGTGCCCGCCATCGCACAAGGCAAGTACCTGCAGGCCTCGACCACGGCCTTCTATCTCGTCGCCACCGACCACGTCTGGGTCGATGCGAATCCAAAGGAGACGGAGTTGACTGATGTGCGGCCGGGTCAGCCGGTCACGGTGACGGTCGACACCTATCCGGGCAGGACATGGCACGGCACGGTCGCGAGCATCAGCCCGGCGGCAGCGCAGGAATTTCAGCTCCTGCCCGCCCAGAACACGAGCGGCAACTGGGTCAAGGTGGTGCAGCGGATCCCCATGCGCGTGCGCGTCGATACCAGCGGCAATCAACAGCCGCCGCTGCGGGCAGGCATGAGCGTGGAGGTCGCGGTCGATACCGGCCACGCCCGCGGCCTGCCGCATTTCCTCACCTCGCTGTTCGGCGGGACCAGCCGGGGGACCTGATGGCGAACCAGCGCACCGCCGTTGCAAATCGTCGCGCGATCACGCTTTGCGTCAGCATTGCGACACTGATGCAGGCGCTCGACACCACCATTGCCAACGTCGCGCTTCCCCATATTCAGGGCAGCGTCGCCGCGAGTCCGGACCAGATCGCCTGGGTGCTGACATCCTACATCACGGCGGCTGCGATCATGACGCCACCTACCGGCTACCTCGCCGGCCGCTTCGGTCTGAAGCGGCTGTTCCTGGTTGCCGTCGCGGGCTTCACCGTTGCCTCGATGCTCTGCGGCGTCGCGCAATCGCTCGTCGAAATCGTTCTGTTTCGCATCCTGCAAGGCGCGTTCGGGGCAGCGCTCGTCCCGCTGTCGCAGTCCGTGCTGATTAACATCTATCCAAGCGAGCGTCAGGGCTCCGCAATGGCCCTGTTCGGGCTTGGGGTGATGGCAGGCCCCATTCTCGGTCCGGTGATCGGCGGCTGGCTCACCGACAATTACAGCTGGCGCTATGTGTTTTACATCAACCTGCCAATCGGCGTTCTGTGTTTCATCGGCCTCTCCGCATTTTTGCCGGAGACGCGACATCGTTCCAACGCGAGGCTGGATTGGTTCGGCTTCGCGGCGCTGAGCGTTGCCGTTGGCGCCTTGCAGATCATGCTCGATCGCGGCGAGCAGAAAGACTGGTTCAGCTCCGGTGAAATCTGGCTCACGACGATCGTCGCCGCATCAGCCTTCTACCTTTTCCTTGTCCATACCTTCACATCGGAAAAGCCCTTCGTCAGGCCGGCGCTGTTCCGCGACCGCAATTTTGCGGCAGGTTCGCTCTTCATCGCCATCGTCGGTCTCACCTATTACGCCTCGCTGGCGCTGCAGCCGCCGTATCTTCAGGACCTCATGAACTATCCGGTCGTCACATCGGGCCTCGTGATGGGGCCGCGGGGCATCGGCACGATGGCGGCCATGCTGGCCGTCGGCCGGCTGATGGGGCGGATCGACACACGGCTCCTGCTGTTCACTGGTCTGGTGCTGACGGCCTGGGCATTCTACGCAATGACGGGCTGGACACCGGACGTATCCGAGGGCGAGATCATCTGGGTCGGAGTCATTCAGGGAGCCGGCCTCGGCTTTCTGTTTCCGCCGCTCAGCGCGGTGGCTTTGGCGACGCTGCCGCCGGACTGGCGCACTGAAGGCGCCGGTATCTACAACCTGTCCCGCAACATCGGCTCGAGCGTCGGCATCTCCATTGTGAATGCGCTGCTCGTCAGCAACACGCAGGCCAATCACGCCGACATCTCAACCCACGTGACTGCGGTCAACCGGGCCTTTCAGGATCCTGCCGTCGCGCACTTTCTGTCTCCGTTCACCGCTGCCGGCCGGGCCGCTCTCGATTCCGTGATCACGACGCAGGCGCAGATCATCGCCTATATCGATGATTACAAGCTCTTGATGATCGCGACCATTGCGGTCATCCCGTTACTGATCGTGTTCAGCAAACCGCCTGCAGGAAAAGGCGGAGATCATCCAATGGTCGCTGAATGAGGACGAGTGCGGCGGCCCGCTGGCTTCACCAAAGTTGCAGCTTCAGCCCGGGAGCCGACGACTGCAGAGCTCACGTCAGAAACTTCACCCCGAACGTCTTGTCGCGGCGCCAGACCACCTCGCAGCGTTGGCGCCGACTATGGGTCGCGACCAGCGCGAGGGCGAAGTGATCACCGACGTCGATGTCGGCGTCGACGACGATTCTGGCGCCGCCCGGCGCAACATCGAGCACAGAGCATTCCAGCTCCCTCGTTCCATGGTCGAGCGTCATGCGGGCCGTCCGGCCATTCATCTGCCGACGCGGCTCGCGCTGCACTCTCGGCCGCTCTTGCACGGTCATGGTGGCTTTCCCTGTTGGACCGGCCAGCACATTAGCCGCTCGTGCGTAAAGCCTGCCTTAGCGCATCGCCTCGAAATTTAGCTATTGAAAGCGGGCATTCGCGAACACGGCGTGCCTGGACGCCGCGCCGTTGCCTCAACACCCGCCCAGCAGGCTGCCAGCGCCGGCCGGCCCGCCGGTCGTGGGTATTGTCGAGGTGCAGAGCGTCGTGGTGGCGGAAGCGGTGCCGCCGCCCGTCCCCGTCGATCGTGCCGTGTTCGCGCCTTGGGTCGTCAGGCTGCCGGTCCCGCCCGCCGATCTGGACGTCTGCGTACCGCCGGCTCCCGCGCTGCCCGCCGCTTCGGATGGCGGCGGCGGCAAACCGCCGCCCTGCCCGGTCGAGGTGATCGTCTGCGTCGGCACGGCGAGCGGATCGGTCCCGCACGAGGCGGATGTCGTGATGCCGCCGGTCGCATTGAGCGACACGGAGCAAGGCATGTCGTGCAGGCTAAACAGCGGGTTGGGCTCGATCGTGCGACCGGACGTTGCAGGCGAAGCCGGCGCGTTGGAGGAACCAGCCAGCGCATTGGTTCCGCCGGGAACAGTTTGCGCGAGCGCCGGCACCATCGCTACCAGACAAACTGCGGTCGACAGGATGAGCAGCTTTTTCATGACATCCTCTTGGCAACCTCTTGGCATCCTCCCGGTATCCTCCGTTCGCAGACGGACGAGAGGCCTGCGCAGCGGATCTGCGATCCCAACCGCCTGCCGCGGTGGATGTTCCTGCTGTCCGGCGTGGGACCCGGCCAAGTTCGCATTCATGATGAACTTGAACGCTGCTTCGGTTTGCTTTCGCTGCAGATTCGGTTATGCCGGAGCAGGATTGGGCAGGGAACGACCACCTCGATGCGAGCCTCTTCATCCGGAGTTCGAACGGCGATCGCAACGGTCGCCGGCATTGCAGCGCTGACGTCTGCAGCCTTTGCGCAGCAATTGCTTCTCCCGCCCGGGCGGCCCGCGCCAATCGCAAGGCCTGCCCCACTCGCGCCGAGGCTGCCGGGCATCGCCACGGCGCCCTCGACGCGCGCCGCGTCCTGCCACAATGGCGCAAGCTTCGACCGCTTCCTCGCCGGGCTGAAACAACAGGCGGCAGCACAGGGCGTCTCGCAGCGGACGCTCGCGGAAGCTTCGCCCTATCTCGTCTACGACCAGGGCATCGTCAACCGCGACCGCGGCCAGCGCGTGTTCGGACAGATCTTCACCGAGTTCGCCGGCCGCATGGCGGCAAATTTCCGCATGCAGAGCGGCCAGCAGCACATCAGGACCTACGCGGCCTCGTTCGCGCGCGCCGAGAAGGAGTATGGCGTGCCGCCGGCGGTGATCGCCGCGTTCTGGGGACTGGAGAGCGATTTCGGCGCCAACATGGGCAAGTTGCCGACGCTGCGTTCGCTGGTGTCGCTCGCCTATGATTGCCGCCGCAGCGAGCGCTTCCAGAACGAGACGATCGCGGCCCTGAAGGTGATCGACCGCGGCGATCTCACCCCAAGCGAGATGATCGGCTCCTGGGCCGGCGAACTCGGCCAGACCCAATTCCTGCCGACGCTTTATTTCAACTATGCGGTCGATTACGACGGCGACGGCCGCCGTAACCTGCTGCACAGCGCGCCCGACGTGATCGGCTCGACGGCGAACTACATCGCGACCGGCTTGAAATGGCGGCGCGGCGAGCCGTGGCTGGAAGAAGTGCGCGCTCCGGCCAACTTTCCCTGGGACCAGGCCGACCTCACCATTCAACTGCCTCGCTCGAAATTCGCACAGTTAGGGGTGACCTATGCCGACGGACGGCGGCTGCCGAACGACAATTTGCCGGCATCGCTGCTGCTGCCAATGGGACGGATGGGCCCGGCGTTCCTCGCTTATGCGAATTTTTCGGCCTACACCGGATGGAACAATTCGCTGATCTATTCGACCACCGCGGCCTACCTCGCCACGCGCATCGCGGGCGCGCCGCCGATGCGCCGGCCGGCCGCGGCCGTGGCGCAGCTTCCATTCGCCGAGCTCAAGGAGCTGCAACGGCTTCTGGCGCGCGCCGGCTTCGACGTCGGCAAGGTCGACGGCGTGCTCGGCCAGCAAAGCCGCAGCGCAGTCAAGGCGATGCAGATCAAATATGGCCTGCCGGCGGATTCCTGGCCGACGGCCGAGCTGCTCGCAAAGATGCATGACGGGCCCCGCGCGCAGACGGTGGCATTGCCGACGACGCGGTAGCGTCGGCTTGCACTGTCATGCCCGCTTCACCCGCCTAATTTTTGCGGGTCGCCGTGTACGTTCCGGGAATCCAGTTCGTCGTGAAGCTTAGACTGTTGCCATCCGGCGCAACGACGTATTGGTCCCTGCCGCCGTTGTTGAAATTGGCAACGATGGTCCCCCCGGAGCACCGCCACGTTCCTCCCGGCGGCGCGCCCGCCGTCCCAGCGGTCCCATTTTTATAGAACGCCATTTGACTGCCGTTTGGCCAATTCCACGTGCCGACAATGTTGCCGCACGAGGACGCTGGGGACACTGGTGCCGCTACCGTCTGGCTTCGGCTGTTCGGCTGAGCCTTGCTATGTAGACGGGGCTCCGCGGCGTCTCTTTTTTTCGTCCGCCCCCGCTCCGGTGTTGCCGACCGAGCCTGCGGTCGGACTCCGGACACTGACTTCTCGTCGTTTCCGATACTGCCTCCGGCACTTCCGGGTTGCGCAAACGACGCGGCTGGACCAAGCGCGGCACAGAGTACACCGATTGCGAGATACCCTCCAAGACTGTCTGGCATGCTTGCTGGCTTCCAATAACGAGATGTCCAAGGCACGATCATCGGCCCCGGACCGCGCGGACAGAGCTGCAAAAATTGGCCAGTCTTGTCGCCCTCGTCAAGGGCTGCGACTTTGGACCAATTGCGCAATGCCAACCGGCTTCGCGCCTGGAATTCCGAAGACAATTTTCGCCTATCAGTCGGCCCGACAGGCTTCTCGTTTCGCGGTATCCCCCATGGGGATAAATCTTCCTGAACCACTCTCCGTACCGCTCACCCGCAAATCTGAATACCGCCATTGCGCTGACCGTGGCATTGCACCATCAACGGCAATGCACAATTGTAGGCCACCTGTCATCCTTTCGGGAAATCCCATGAGCAAGACGACACTCTTCGAGCCCTACAAGCTGGGCCCGATCACGCTGCCCAACCGCCTCGTGATGGCGCCGCTGACGCGCAACCGCGCGGTGCCGCCCGGCATGGTGCCAAGCCAGCTCGCAGTCGAATATTACGGCCAGCGCGCTTCCGCCGGCCTCCTGGTCACGGAAGCCACGCAGGTATCGCAGCAGGGCCAGGGCTACCAGGATACGCCGGGCATCTATTCGAAGGAGCAGGTCGAAGGCTGGCGCAAGGTCACCGATCGCGTGCATGAGCGCGGCGGGCGTATCTTCCTCCAGCTCTGGCATGTCGGCCGCATCTCGCATACATCGCTGCAGCCGGGCGGCGGCAAGCCGGTGGCACCAAGTGCGATCCGCGCCAAGGGCAAGACTTTTGTCAACAATCAGTTCACCGATATCTCCGAGCCGCGCGCGCTCGAGCTCTCCGAAATTCCTGGGATCATCGACGATTTCAAGCGCGGGGCTGCGAACGCGCTCGCGGCCGGCTTCGACGGCGTCGAGGTTCACGGCGCCAACGGCTATCTGCTCGACCAGTTCGCGAAAGACGGCACCAACAAGCGCACCGATGCCTATGGCGGATCGATCGAGAACCGGGCCAAACTGATACTCGAAGTTTCGAGGGTCGTTGCTGCCGAGGCCGGCGCCGAGCGCACCGGCATCCGTATCTCGCCGGTGACGCCGTCAAACGATGTATCGGATGGCAATCCGCAGCCGCTGTTCGATCATATCGTCGATGGCCTCGAGGAGCTGAAGCTCACCTACATTCATGTCATCGAAGGCGCGACCGGCGGCCCGCGCGACGTCGCGCCGTTCGACTATGCCTCATTGCGCAAGCGTTTCACGCGCGCCTATATCGCCAACAATGGCTACGACTTCGACCTCGCCAACAAGCAACTGGCGGCCAATGCCGCCGACCTGATCGCGTTCGGCAAGCCCTTCATCTCCAACCCCGACCTCGTCGACCGGCTGAAGAAGGGTGCGCCGCTGAACGCCTGGGACAAGGCGACGTTCTACGGCGGCGGCGCCGAGGGCTACACCGACTATCCGACGCTGGAGCAGGCGGAGGCTGCGGAGTAGCGCTTGCGCCGTCATTCGGGTGCGGTGCGCGAGCACCGAACTATGGTGCGCAATTGCGCACCTTGAAATTTCGAGATTCCGGGTTCGCGCTTCGCGCGCCCCGGAATGACGTTCACGGCCGTCCTCCTGCTTCGAGCAGGGGACTTTCATGCGCATTGCGATGCGCCGCAATCCAGCCGTCGAGGGCGGCAATCTCGTCCTTGGACATCCGCAAGCCAAGCTTGGAGCGCCGCCAGACGATGTCTTCGGCGCTGACAGCCCATTCGCACGACATCAGGTATCTCACCTCGGCCTCGGTCAGCGTGGCGCCGAAGGATTGGCCGAGATCGGCCGGCGATTTGGCGGTCCCGAGCAGCTTCGAGGCGCGGGTACCGTAGGCATGCGCAAGCCGGCTTGCGTGCCCCGGGCTCAGAAACGGATAGTTGCGCTGCAGTTCCGCGGCCAGCGCCGGCAGCGCGAAGACATCGAGATCGCCGCCCGGCAGCGGCGATTTGCCGGTCCAGCCTTCGCGCGCTTTTGTGCCCTGCAGATACGGCGACAGCCGTTCCAGCGCCTCCTCGGCAAGCCGGCGATAGGTCGTGATCTTGCCGCCATAGATCGACAGCATCGGCGCGCCGCCAGGCGTATCGAGCTCGAACACGTATTCGCGGGTTGCGGCCTTGGCTTCGCTGGCGCCGTCGTCATAGAGCGGACGCACGCCGGCATACGTCCAGACCACGTCCTGGGGCCTCACTGGATTCGCGAGATATTCGCTGACGGAATTGCAGAGATATTCGATCTCCTCGCCCGTCGCTTTCACCTCAGAAGGATCCCCATGATAGTCGCGGTCGGTGGTGCCAATCAGGGTGAAATCATCCTGATAGGGAATGACGAACACGATGCGGCCGTCGGCATTCTGGAACATGTAGGCGCGGTCGTGCTCGTAGAGCTTCCTCACCACGATGTGCGAGCCTTGCACCAGCCGCACTTTTGCGCGCGCATTCACGCCCGCGCCTGAGTTCAAGACCTGCTCGACCCATGGCCCGCCGGCATTGACCAGCACGCGGGCGCGGATGGTCGAGCGCTGCCTCGTCAAGGTGTCTTCGACGCCGACGTGCCAGATGCCGTCGCTCTGGCGGATTTCGGTCGCGCGGGTGCGGGTGCGAATCTCGGCGCCGCGGTCCGCGGCATCGCGCGCGTTGAGCGCCACGAGCCGCGCATCGTCGACAAAGCAGTCGGAATATTCGAAGCCTTTGGTGTAGCGGCCGCGAACCAGCGGACCGCCGACCGCATCATGGACGAGATCGACCGAGCGCGTGGCCGGGAGCAAATGGCGCCCCCCGATATGGTCGTAGAGAAAGAGGCCGAGCCTGAGCAGCCAGGTTGGGCGCAGGCCGGCATGGTGCGGCAGCACGAATCGGAGCGGGCGGATGATGTGGGGCGCGATGTGCCAGAGGATTTCCCGCTCGATCAGCGCCTCGCGCACCAAACGAAACTCGTAATATTCGAGATAGCGCAGGCCGCCATGCACGAGCTTGGTCGAGAAGGATGAGGTCCCGCTCGCCAAATCATTCATTTCGCACAGGAAGACAGAGTTTCCGCGACCCGCAGCATCGCGCGCGATGCCGCAGCCGTTGACGCCGCCTCCGATGATGGCGAGATCGAAAATCCGATCCAAAGGACGCTTCCCTCCGCAAATGCCTTCACTTCGGCGATTTCACTTTCATTTTCCATTAGATCACAACGAAAATCGAAAGCAAATGAGGATGGAACTACCGGGGAGATATTCGGCATCGGTGTTGCCAAGCGGCCGCGGCGGCCGCTCCATCTCCCGCCTGCGGGAGGGCTAGCTAAGCCCGCCGGATCGGAATCGGCGCGTTCGCGCCGTCGGCGGCATCGGCCTCATCAATATCGCCGGGCGGCTTGCCCATCGCCTCGATCACCTGGATGCCGCGCGCATGACAGATGTTGGCAACGCCGGCCGGTAGCGCCGAGTCGGTGACGAGTGTGTTGATCTGGCTCATATGCGCAATGCGCACAGGCGCGGAGCGGGTGAACTTGGTGGAATCGGCGACCAGCATGACGCTGCGGGCGTTGGCGATGATCGCCTGCGCCACCTGCACCTCGCGATAGTCGAAGTCGAGCAAAGCGCCCTCCTCGTCGATCGCGGACACGCCGATGATGGCGTAATCGACCTTGAACTGGCCGATGAGCTCGGTTGCGGTCGAGCCGACCACGGCGCCGTCGGCCCGGCGCACCGCGCCGCCCGCAACCACGACCTCGATGCGCGGATAGCGGTAGAGCAGCATCGCCACGTTGAGGTTGTTGGTGATGACGAGCAGGTCCTCATGAGAGGTGAGCGCAGCAGCGACCTCTTCCGTGGTGGTGCCGATATTGATGAAGAGCGAGCAGCCGTTCGGAATTAGCGCGGCCGCGGCCGCGCCGATCGCCTTCTTCTCTTCCGCTGCGACGAAACGGCGCGCCTCATAGGCGAGGTTCTCGACGCCGGAGGCGATCATGGCCCCGCCATGGATGCGCGTGAGCACACGCTGCTCGCAGAGATCGTTGAGGTCCTTGCGGATGGTCTGGGCGGAAACCTCGAAGCGCCGCGCAAGGTCCTCCACCAGCACCCGGCCCGAGGCGCGGGCGATGGTGAGGATTTCGGTCTGGCGATGCGAGAGTCCGGCCACGGCGCGCTTCCCTTCGGAACGCGCCAAAACTAGCGGCGGTTCGCGGGTGGGGTCAACGCAGGAGTTTCGCCGGGCGAAACCAATCCGGCAGGAGGGTCAACGCGCTAGCTGTTCGCATCGCCGTTGGCGAGTTGCACCGCAGCGCGCTGGGCGTCGACGACATGACGGAACAAGCGGCCGTCGAGGCGGAAAAACGGCTGCGCAGCGGCGAAGAAGCGATAGCCGAGGCTATCGCGCACCACGATGCCCGCGGCCCGCGAGGAAACTTCAATGATGTAGGAATCCGACATTGCCCGGTCTCAGCTCAAGCCCCGGAGCAAATAACGGCATAGGTGCTGGTTCGTTCCTTACACAGTTGCGTGAGGGTTGCAACGAACCGGCGAGGTAGAAAACTGTCATCACCGCAGCGGCGTATGACACTGGAGTGAAAGAAGATGACCAATCGAATGGCTACGTCGTCAGCAGCGAGCCGTCCTGCTTGATCGCCTCCGGGCGGCCGGTGTCGTCGATCGAAACGTAGGTGAAATTACCGTCGGTCACGAGGATCGCCTGCGTTTCCTTGCGCCGCGTCACCCAGGCCTCGAGATGCACCGTGATCGAGGTGCGGCCGATGCGCACCAGCGTGCCGTACACGGAGACGAGATCGCCGACAAAGACGGGCTTTCTGAAATTCATCGCGTCGATCGCGACTGTGACGTTGCGCGTCTTGGTGATCTTCGCCGCGAACACGCCACCGGAGATATCCATCTGGCTGAGCAGCCAGCCGCCGAAGATGTCGCCGTTCTGGTTGGTGTCGGCCGGCATCGCCAGCGTACGGGTACAGAGCTCGCCCTGCGGCTCGGCCTCGGTCACAGCCGGCGCGTGCACGTGGGTATCGGTCATTATTTGAATGTCTCCCAGCCGGCGTCCGGCGTAAAGCGTCCGCCGAATTTGTCCGCGAGCCGGCGCAGCGTCGAGACGACATCGTCGATACCGCGCGTGCGGGCGTAATTGAGCGGCCCGCCGCGGAACGGCGCATAACCGGTACCGAAGATCATCGCGCCGTCGACAACATCGGCATTGTCGACAATACCTTCGCGCAAGCACGCGACGCAAACGTTCGACATCGGCAGCACCAGGCGGTCGATCATCTCGTCGGTGACGCGCGGACCGGTCTCGGGCAGCGGGCCCTTCTCCGCCTTACCGTCTTTCCAGCTATAGAAGCCCTTGCCGGTCTTTCGGCCAAGCTCACCCTTTGTAACCTTCTCGCGCAGCCAGGCCGGTGTCGGCGGCAACAGATCCCCGAACTTCGAGCGCAGCATGTCGCCGACGTCGAGGCAGATGTCGATCCCGACCTGATCGGCGAGCTCGATCGGTCCTATCGGCAT
>Ga0134128_10007528_pt1 | contig 13163 bp, 10 predicted proteins | sample KB31754_FD_96462 | JGI IMG/M metagenome (GOLD analysis project Ga0134128, IMG submission 96462) | Terrestrial soil microbial communities with excess Nitrogen fertilizer from Kellogg Biological Station, Michigan, USA - KB3-175-4 | ecosystem: Environmental > Terrestrial > Soil > Unclassified ... | reverse complement strand
CTGTGGTCGAAGACCGTGATGGCGGGGTACATCCTGACCATGCTGGGCGATCGCATGGAGATGGGTCACTCGATCGAGGGGCGCGTACCGTTCCTCGATCACAAGGTGGTGGAGCTGATTGCGTCGCAGCCGGTGAACCAGAAGATGCGCGGCATGACCGAGAAATTCGTCCTGCGCGAAGCGGTGAAGGACGTTATCACCGACACCGTTTACAAGCGGCAAAAGCATCCGTTCCTGAGCCCGCCGGCGACTCTAAGCCCCGACGACACATTCCAGACCTTTGTGCAAGACATGCTGCGCGGCGAGACGATGCGGTCGATGCCGTTCTTCGATCAGAAGAAAGTTGTCGCGCTGCTCGATCGCCTGCCGGACATGGATGTGGGCGCGCGCACGGCCAACGACCAGATCCTCATGTATATCGTGAGCCTGTGCGTGCTGCAGGAGCAGTTCGGGCTGGGGTCGGATAGCGGACAGTGGTCAGTGGTCAGTGATCAGTTGGCTGCGGCGAGCGCTGAGTGACTTGCTCTGGATAGCGCGCTCTGAAGTGCGTCTATGGGCGTACCCGGTGCCGAGGTGGCGCAATGAGCTGGGATATTTATGTGCAGGACCTGCCCTCAGAAGCAGAATTCGTTGCGGACATCCCAACCGGATTTCGGCCGTCACTCATCGGTACACGATCGGAGATCATCGAGGCCATCGTCGGCGTCATCCCCAGCGCCGATTTTTCCGATCCCTCCTGGGGACGAATAGAAGGCAAAGATTGGTCTATAGAAGTAAATCTCGGCCAAGAAGATGTGTGCCGTGGTTTCGCCCTTCACGTTCGTGGTGAGGAAACCGCAGTTGGCGCCGTCGCAGCGATTCTTGGGCGACTGAACCTTCGGGCACTCGACTCCCAAACCGGGGAATTCTTTGTCGCAGGCGAAAGCGCGGTCGAGTCCTTCCAGCGATGGAAGGCGTATCGCAATGATGTCATCGCCGACGAGAAAATGTGCGGGTGAGGACACCCGCACTTCAGTCGGTCTGGAGACCAGCGCTACTGACCAATAGTGAACTGTGAACTACCGCGCCAGTTCGGCTTCAATGGCGGCGACAAGCTGTGGATCCTCGGGCTTGGTGTCGGGAGCGAAGCGCGCCACCACCTCGCCCTTGCGGTTGATCAGGAACTTCTCGAAATTCCAGAGGACTTCAGGTGCGGCGTTGGGGTTGATGCCGTATTTACGAAGGTCATCGGCGAACGGATGGTCGCCGGTTGCGGTGGCCTCGGGCTTTGCCGCGATGAGCGCCTTGTAGAGCGGATGCTTGTCTGCGCCGACGACCGGGACCTTTTCAAACATCGGGAAATCGACGCCGTAGTTCAGAGTGCAGAACGACTGGATATCGTCGGCGGTTCCAGGCTCCTGGCCGGCGAAGTCGTTGGAGGGGAATCCGGCGATGACGAAGCCGCGATCGTGGTACTTCTTGTAGAGCTTTTCCAGACCTTCATACTGCGGCGTGAGGCCGCACTTCGATGCCACGTTGACGATGAGAACAACCTTGCCGTGGAATTGGGCGAGGGATGAGGGCGCGCCGCTGAGCGTATTCACCGGGATTTCATAGACGGAGGACATGAGGCTCCTTTCGGGTTCGTATCCATGATAAAGAAGCCGTACCGGAAGCCTTATTGCAAGTAGATGAAGGTCGCCGCGGCGAAGATCATAAGGTTGACGAGCCAACCCAGGGCCTGGAACACCACGAACACACGATGCATCCGGATGAAAGCGGCGTTGGTGACGATGAGGGGCAACGGACCGATGCACCAGATGGCGGCGGCGAACTCGACCAGGCTGGGAACCGTATGGAGCCCGATGCGCAAGGCGGTGTAGGTGAAAATTGCGCAGCTTAGAAACGGCAGCGGGCTGGTGAGAGCGATAGCGTGCGACTCCGCTCCCTTGCGCCAGATTTCAGGGTATGTCCATCGGCGATGAATCCAGTCGCCGGCGAAAAGCCAGTCGGTGAGGGACGACAGCACACCCGCGCCGATCACGATTGCGACGAACCGCGTCCAGTTCATGGGATTGTCCTCCTGGCAGGGAATTGCTTGACAGGATGGTAGCGCAATCGCGGGTTATGACTGCATAAAGATGCAGGATTCGCGCGGCGCCACAGCGGCAATTTATCCTGCGAACATGCAAGAGCACGATTCACCTTCCTCAGCCGGCGAGAACGAACTGCAACATGCGGCATCCTCTTATCTGCGTTCTGCGCGGCATCAGCCGGTGCAGTGGCATCCGTGGAGCGAAGAAGCCTTTGCGCGCGCGCAGAAGGAAGACAAGCCCGTTCTGCTCGATATTGGCGCGGTGTGGTGCCACTGGTGCCACGTAATGGATCGCGAGTCGTATGAAGACGCGGAGATGGCGAAAATCATCAATGATCACTTCGTGGCCGTGAAGGTGGATCGCGACGAACGGCCGGACGTGGATACGCGCTACCAGGCCGCGGTGCAGGCCATCAGCGGACAAGGCGGATGGCCGTTGACGGCATTCCTCACGCCCGACGGCCGGCCCTACTTTGGCGGAACCTATTTTCCGCGCGACGATCGCTACGGTCGTCCTGGCTTTGGGCGCGTGCTGCTGACCATGGCGCAGGTGTGGAAGGACCGCCGCGAGGAGGCGCTGGAGTCGGCCTCAAGCGTGATGGCGGCCATCGAGCACAACGAAGCCTTCAGCGGTCGGGGAGGGGAACTGAGCATCGCGCTGGTCGACAAAATTGCGGGAGCTGCGCTGTCTCAGTTCGATCCGCACCATGGCGGGTTTGGATCGCAGCCGAAGTTTCCCCATCCCGCGGCGCTCGACCTGCTGCTGGAAATTGCCATGAATCGCGATAACGATCAGGCGCGCGATGCGTTCTTGATCACGCTGCAGAAGATGGCGCGGGGCGGCGTTTACGACCAGCTTGCGGGAGGATTTCATCGCTATTCGGTGGACGAGCACTGGGTGGTGCCGCACTTTGAGAAAATGCTCTACGACAACACGGAGCTTTTGCGGAATTACGTTCATGGTTTCCAGAGCTACGTGCGCGAGGACTTCAAGTCGACTGCAAACGAAATCATGGCTTGGCTGGATGCGACGATGACTGATCGCGCGCGCGGTGGCTTCTATGCATCGCAAGACGCGGATATCAATCTCGAAGACGATGGCGATTACTTCACATGGACACTGGACGAAGCGCGCGAGGTGCTGGACGGCGCGGAACTGAAGGTGGCGTCACTCTATTACGACATCGGCGAACTGGGCGACATGCACCACAATCCCGCGAAAAACGTGCTGCACCTCAAGCACACGCGCGAGCAGGCAGCGGCGCAGCTTGGCGTGACTGTCGATGAGTTTCAGCGCCTGCTGGCGGCTTCGCGGGCGAAGCTGCAGGCGGCGCGCGCCACCCGTCCCACACCGTTCATCGATCGCACCCTGTATACCGGCTGGAATGCAATGGCAGTGACCGCGTATCTCGAGGCAGGACGCGTGCTGCGCAATCCCGCGGCAATTGAGTTTGCGCTGCTGACACTTCGGCGGCTGCTGGCGGATGCATGGAGCGGAGCGGACATGCTGCAGCACGTCATCGCCTACCCAGACCAGGACAGGGCTCCAAGACCGCAGCGGATATCAGGAACGCTGGATGATTACGCTTTCACCGGGCATGCCAGTCTCGACGCATGGTTTGCCAGCGGGCGCATGGAGTTCTACAACGCGGCCACGGTGCTGGCCGATGCCATGATCGCCAAGTTCTACGACCGAACGGCGGGGGCGTTCTACGACACCGCCGAGGCAGGCAGCGAAACAGCACTGGGCGTGCTGACGGCGCGGCGTAAGCCTCTGCAGGATTCGCCAACACCTGCGGGAAACCCAACCGCGGCGTCCGCTCTGCTGCGCCTCGAGGCGCTTTCGGGGCGCGCGCAGTATCGCGAAATCGCCGAGGACACGCTGGCATCGTTCGCCGGCATTGTGGAGCACTTCGGCTTGTATGCGGGCAGTTACGGGTTAGCGCTGGAGCGGTTGCTGCTCGATCCCGTGCAGGTAGTCATCGTGGGCTCAGGCCCTGAGGCTGAGCGGTTTGAGGCGCTGGCGGTTGCGCGTTATGCCGTGAACAAGTCAGTGATGCGTGTGGGGCCGTTTCGCGTCGTGCCCGGTGGAATTCCGGAAGCGCTTACTGAGACATTGCTGAACATCCCCCAGCAAAAGGCGGCCGTGTGGGCAATCGTGTGTCGCGGACGGACCTGCCTGCCGCCGATCACCGACGGCGAGGAGTTGCTGAAGGCGCTGGCGGAACAGTGATCGAGTGACTGAGTGATCGAGTGACCTGGTGCTCAAGTGATCGAGTGGCCTCGTGATGAAATGCATCATGAGCTAACGAGCCGGCAGAGCTCAGATTCAGGACTTCAGCGATCGAAGAAGAAAGTAGATGAGCTTGCCGACGTCCTGGGACAGGTGCTCTGCGGCCGCAAGTAGTTTCGGGTCGCCGATTGCCAGGGTTCTTGCTATCTCCAACTGCGTCTGGATCTCGAAGTTGGAGGCGCGTGCAATGCCCAGGAATTGGCGAAACTCCCCTGTGGTGAGCCTTCCTTGACCTTCGGCAATGTTGCTTGGAACGGAAATAGCCGATCGCCTGATCTGGCTCGATAATCCGTAAGTCTCGCGCTGTGGAAAAGTTTCAGTCAGTCGGTAAACCGCAGCCGATAGTTGAATTGCCTTTTGCCATATCAGCAATTCTTTGTACGATCGCGCAGGCGGGTTCCGGTTATTCTTCATGGAAGCACACTAACGAACGCGCGCTCGAACACTCGTATCCGCCGTCACAGCTGAAGCAATGGGCACAGGCGCCGGCCAATATGCCACTAGACCGCTCGATTACCCGATCACTTGATCACCGGATCACTTGACCACCGGATCACCGGGTCACGCCATTCCGGATGGATTGTGATATTTATCCCTCGCCGGTGAATGGGTTTGCTTCCTGCGGTTTGAGCGTCGTCGGGTCTTTGGGCTTGGGCGCAGCCGGCTCCTGACCTGCAGGGGAAGCGGAACCGGCCGGACGACTCCCATCGAACGAGTTGAAGACGCGCAGCGGGTCGCCGGGTAGCAAATGGTTCTGTTCGAGCGCCAGGCGCACACGACGCTGGAATTCGCGCATGGGACCGTATTGCTTTGTTGCTCGCGTTTTAAAAATCACAGGAAAGATGAGTTGCGAGCCTTTCACCGCATCAACGCCGAGGATCTGCGGGTCGGCGAGAAAAAGATCCTTGTATTCCGGGAGCTCGCGCACCTCAGCAGCAATGGAGGTGAGCAGTTGCATCACGCGATCGGGATCGGCCGAGAAGTCTACGCTCACCGGAATGGTGACAACGCTGAAATCGGCGCTCTGGTTGGCGACGGTGGTGATCTGCGAGTTAGGGACGGTGTAGCGAGTTCCGTCGGCGCCGCGAATGGTGGTTTTGCGAAGCGTCATGGCTTCTACGGTACCGGTGAGTCCGGCGACCGTGATGACGTCGCCCACATTGAATTGATCTTCCACGAGGATCATTGCGCCGTTGAGCATGTCTTTGACCATGCTCTGTGCCGCCAGGCCGATGGCCACTCCGGCAATGCCGGCCGAGGTGAGCAGCGGGCCGAGATTCACGCCGACAGCCGCCAGAAATTGCAGCCCGACAATGGCGCCGATGATGGCCAGGCCCGTGGTGCGAACGACTCCCGCCAGGGTTCGCACCTGCCCAATCCGAACGGGGTCGGCGGCGTGCCGCTCGGCCAGGCGGATCATGCGTGAGGTGACGATGCCCAGAATGCGGCCCAGGATCACCGCAATGACGGCCACGACGACCAGGTGTGGCAGCTTGGTCCGGACAAAATCCTGGGTATCGCCCATCCATTCGTCGAGCACCTTGCCCATGAAGCGGCCTTCGGCAAAGATGCCGGTTCTCACGGTAAACAGGCCGAAACCATACATCCCCACTCCCCCTTTTCCTATCTATATTGTGCAGGCTGGAACAAAGAAGCACTTCAGCCGGCCGAAAACCGATAATACTGAGGAGTTTTGACCCGGGGTCCGGTTCCAAGCACCCAAGCGTAAATCGAGCGGGTAAGGGTCCGCGGGATGGGACGGCGTGCCGCCCGGGGGATGTGTAAAATGTGGCGCTTGCATCTCGATTTTCCTTGCGCTGCGTGGGAGAATATGTCATCGCGTTCCCCAAGCCCGATGTGCGACTTGATTTCTTCTCCGGCCTTGTTAAGGAGTACCCATGCAAAACAGCACACGCCGGTTCAGCCGATCGCTTTCGCGACGGTTGTTCCGCCCCGCCCGCGCTGCAACGGGCGTTTTTGCTGTAGCCGCAATGCTCGTCATGGCCCAGCAGGCGCCGAACCGCAATCCGGACAAGCCCTATATCAATCCCGCGGCCAATCCGGTTCCCGACAAGAACGATCAGATGGCGATGCAGCAACAGCAGCACGTGAAGGCCGCCAGCTATGAGGCAATCAACACCGAGCGGCGCAAGCAGATTGCCGACGATGCTGCCCGACTCTTGCAACTGGCCACGGAGTTGAAGAAAGAGGTAGACAAGACGGACAAGGATACCCTCTCAGTCAATGTGATCCGCAAGGCGGAGATGATTGAGAAACTGGCCAAGGGCGTGAAGCAAAAAATGAAGCTGACGGCCGGCGCAAGCTAGGCCTTGCAGGGGATTCAAATGAAGATGTGGCAGGGCACGATAGGAATTTTAGGAACCATGTACCGGGTCGCATTGCTGTCGGCCGTAAGCATGGTCATTTTTGCGCTGCCCGCCGGGCTTCGAGCCCAGAACACACCGGTACCCAGCCAGCCGACCCGGTCCCAGTCTGTTCTTCGGCCCGAGGCCAATCGTTTGCCGGATGCAAACGACATTATGGAAATGCGGGAAGAGAAGGTTACCAGGGCAAAGTTCGAGGCCGCCAATATCGAGCGCAAACGACAGATCGTCAGCGACAGCCTTCTCCTGCTGAAGTTGACGACGGAAGTGAAGGCGGAACTGGACAAGGAGCCGGCGAACGCATCTTCCCCCGACCTGATGAAGAAGCTTGAAGAGATCCAGAGCCTCGCGCATGCGGTGCAGGTCAAAATGAAATTGACGATGAATGCCCCCCAGTGAAAGCCGAGGGAGTGAAGAAGGAATTTCTATGTTGAGTAGATTCTCCCCATGCTCCAGACCTTTCGAGCCGGTGTTCGCTGGACGCGGGCATGGCGCGCCTGCGCCGCGGCACATGCTGGCGATACTGCTGCTGCTCGGCCTTCCCGTTGCAGCGCAATCGCCGGGGATGCCGGCGCAATCGGTGCAGGACACCGGGTCCAATATGCAGCGGGATTCCGAAAGTCTTGGCGCCGCCGGTATCGATGCCCGCATGGAAGCCCGCCGCATTGCCGCGCTGAACCAGCAGCGGCAGCACCAGATGGTTTCAGATGCCGACAAGTTGCTCAAGCTCGCGAAGGAACTGAACGCCGACGCGGACGCGGGAGGAACCATTCTGTCGCCGGCCGAGCGGATGCAAAAGGCCGCGGAAATTGAAAAACTCGCCAGGAATGTCAAGGAAAAGATGACGTACGCGATTGGAGCGCCACAGGAACTTACAGGACCATTTGCCGCTTGGCAGCGGTGAGCTTGCAAGCCCGGCACGGGGGCATTCCCCCCTCACCTGTCCGGGACGACTTTCGGTTGGTACAATCACGGGTGGACTTCCGGGTCATGGCGCTGCCGGAGAGCGGCTTCCACAAGCCAGCAACGTTGAGCCGAGATGTCCAGGGAGATTTCCGGATTTGAGCAGCACGCAGCACGATTGCGCGCGCCGGAACCGGGAAGAGATGCCGGAACAGGGAGTAACGGCAATGGACCTGGCAGTTTCCAGTGGGCGCGCGGTGGAGAAGGAAACATTCTCCGGGAAGCTTGGCTCTCAGGCGATGATCGACATGTACCGGCTGATGTACATGTCGCGGCGCATTGACGATCGCGAAATCCTTCTCAAGCGACAGAACAAGATTTTCTTCCAGGTGAGCGGCGCTGGACACGAGGCGCTGCAGGTGGGAGCCGGGCTAGCGCTGCGGCCCGGATACGACTGGTTCCTCCCCTATTACCGCGATCGCGCTTTGTGCCTCACGCTGGGCATCACGCCATTGGACATGTTCCTGCAGGCGGTAGGTGCAGCCACCGATCCGCAAAGCGGCGGCCGACAAATGCCCTGCCACTGGAGCAGCCGCGCGCTGCACGTGGTGAGCACATCTTCCTCGACCGCGACGCAGATGCTGCATGCGATTGGATGTGCCGAGGCGGGACGCTACTACAGCCGTCATCCCGAAGCAGCGAAGAAGGCGAAGGACGATTACCGGCAGTTCCACGACGTTGAATTTCATGGCGACGAGGTGGTGCTGGCTTGTATCGGCGAGGGATCCACGTCAGAAGGCGAGTTCTGGGAGGCGTTGAATACGGCCTCGAATCAGAAGCTGCCTGTCATCTTCCTGATCGAGGACAATGGCTACGCCATCAGCGTGCCGGTGGAGGTAAATACGCCGGGAGGCAACATTTCCCGGCTCGTGGCGAACTTCCCCAATTTCCATTTCCAGGAGATTGACGGCACCGACGTAGAGGCGTGCCTGAGGGCGTTCCAGGCCGCTGCGGCACACTGCCGAGCGGGCAAAGGGCCTGCATTCGTGCATGGGCACTGCACCCGGCCCTACTCGCATTCGCTCTCAGACGATGACAAGCTGTATCGCTCGGCCGCCGAGCGGGAATCCGATGCCCTGCGCGATCCCATTCACCGCATGCAGATGCGGCTGCTGCGCGAGAACATTCTCATGGCTGAGCAGATCACGGCCCTTGAGCAGCAGTGGGACCAGGAAGTAATCGATGCGGGCGACGCGGCATTGCAGGCGCCTCTTCCTGCCATTGACAGCATCACGAAGCACGTCTACTCAGAGGACATCGACGTCACGGACCCGAGGTTTGCAACAGAAGAGGCAGATGAAGCTGGCGCGCGTCCGGGTAAGTCGAAGAGTTCGCAGGGCAACGCGCCAAAGACCATGGCCGACCTGATCAACGCATGCCTTCATGACGAGATGCGGCGCGACGAGCGAATTATCCTGTACGGCGAAGACGTTGCCGACGCCAGCCGCGAGTCGGCGTTGAGCGAAGTAAAAGGCAAGGGCGGCGTCTTCAAGCTGACGGCCGGCCTGCAGACAGAGTTCGGATCCGAGCGCGTCTTCAATTCACCCTTGGCAGAGGCGAACATCGTAGGTCGCGCCGTGGGATATGCGGCGCGAGGCATGAAGCCCGTTGTGGAGATTCAGTTCTTCGATTACATCTGGCCGGCCATGCACCAGATCCGCAATGAAATGGCCCTGATGCGCTGGCGCTCAAACGGCACATGGGTTGCGCCGGCGGTTATTCGCGTGCCCATCGGCGGCTATCTTACGGGCGGAGCCATCTATCATTCCCAGTCTGGTGAGAGCATCTTCACGCACATTCCGGGATTGCGCATTGCCATGCCGTCGAACGCGCTGGATGCCAACGGGTTGCTGCGCACCGCGATCCGCTGCGATGACCCGGTAATGTTCTTCGAGCACAAGCGGCTCTATCGCGAGACCTACGGCCGCGCGCCCTATCCCGGGCCGGATTTTGCGATTCCGTTCGGCAAGGCGCGGACGGTGCGTGCGGGAACCGATATCACGCTTATTACCTATGGCGCCGTGGTGCCACGCGCGTTGCAGGCCGCGCAGTTAGCCGAGCGAAAGCACGACATTTCTGTTGAGATCATCGACCTGCGCACGCTGGCTCCCTACGATTGGGAGGCGATTGCCGAAAGCGTGCGCAAGACCAGTCGCGTGATCGTGGCCCACGAAGACATGATCAGTCGGGGCTACGGCGCAGAACTCGCCGCGCGTATCGCCGACGAGCTGTTTGAAGATCTCGACGCGCCGGTCAAGCGCGTGGCAGGCATGGACACGTTCGTCGCCTATCAGCCGATTCTCGAGGACGTGATCCTGCCGCAGCCGGAGAAAATCCTGAAGGCGATCGTCGATCTGAAGGCTTGGTAGACTGATACCGTTTCACGATCAGCGTGAGTCGAGGCTAAACTGGCCCCGACCCATTGCACTATTCCGTCCGCAGCGCCTTCCCGGGTTCCACTTGAGTAGCCCGCAACGCCGGCAGGTACATGGCTGCTAGCGACACCGCGACCAGCAGTACCGCGGCGATCAGATACATCGACCCATCGAACGGCTTAAAGACAAATGGCGAGTTCTTTACTTCGCGGGCAAAGGTCCACGCCGCTGGCTCGGTAAGAGCAATGCCGCAGGCCAATCCGATTCCAATCTGCCGTCCGCCGCGCAGCAGCACTGAGCGGAAGATGGCTCCGCGATTCGCGCCCATCACCATGCGGATGCCGAATTCGCGCGTGCGTCGGTTGATGGAAAACGATAGAACTCCGTAGACGCCAGTGATGGCCAGCAAGAGGGCGATCGATGCCACCGCCATTACAATGTTCGCGAGCGATCGCATCTGCTCTGCAGTCGATTCCAGCCTTTCCCATATGGTCTGTGGCGTCTGAGTCTGCGTCGGATCAACGCTCTTAACGGCATCACGCACCGCAGTCTCCATCGGGCCTGGCGTCCCTGCGAACCGGACGAACAGTTCTCCACCCAGGGCGGAGGGATCGCGCAGGGTGTAAATGCGCGGCCCGTCGAGTATCCCAAACCGTTCCGAGCGAAGATCCGACGCGACCCCAACCACGATGAATCGCCTGCCATCGGGAGTCACTACGATTTTGTCGACGGGATTGGTCCCTGGCCAGAATTGCCTGGCAAACGCCTGCGAGACTACCGCGGTTGACCTTGCCGTCCCGGCGGAATCCTCTGCGACAAATGCTCTCCCGGCCATCATGCGGATGCCGAACGTGGAAAAGAAGTCGGTGGAAACGTCGTCGATCACCGCCGGCTTGCCCTGTCGCATCTTTTGGCCGGCGAGTCGAATCTCGCTCGGCGCATTTTGACGAAATGGCGTCAGGCTTTGCCATGCCAGAGCCTGCACGCCGGGAATAGCCAGGATCCGGTCTTCTACGGCGCGATACAAGTCTAGGGCGGCGGTGCGATTCTTCGGTGAGGTATCCACTTGCAGTGGCACGGACAACGTGTGATGGGTATCGAATCCCGGATCGATGCCGGTAGCCATCTGAGGCATCCGTGAAAACCAGACTGCCGCTGATATCAGAACAAAGCTCATCGCAATTTGCGCAACAATCAAGCCGCCGGTGAGCTTGGAGCGCACCGTCGCGGCTGCCTCTCTCCCCTTCAAGGCGGTTACGAGATCGAGACGCCATGCTGCATGCATCGGAGCAAGCGACGAAACCACCGCGGCCGCAGTCACAAGCAAAGTCAGGAATCCAAATACCCGCCAGTTCAGGGGCAGGGTGCTGACAAAAGGCCTCTGATACGGGTCCGCCGCGCTCATGATCCATAGCGGAACGCGGAACGTGAGTGCGACGCTTATTACTCCGCCCACCAGCGCCATCATCGAACTTTCCAGCACCAGCATTCGCATCAGCCGTGCCTTTCCCACACCGAGAGCAAGCCGGATTGCAATCTCACCTCTGCGCACCACGGCGCGTGAGAGAAAAAGCATGGTGACGTTGCAGCAGGCCAGCATCAACACCAGGAAGAGTGGGCCCATGATCAACACCATGAGAATGAAAACGATATTGCCAAACGCAGGATTCTGAATGAACGATCCGTTGGTCAGCACAATCGACGTCTTGCGGTTCAATGACGACGCATTGCGCTCTCCGTAGGCGCGATCCTGCTGCCGCATGATTGTGGTCAATTCCGCCTGGGCATCGGCACGCCGCGCACCTGGCCGCAGGCGTCCCGCAACTTGAAGCCACGGCGAGCTGGAATCTTCCACGAGGTTCGTTCCTGTGCGGTCCAAAACGGGCTCGTCCGTGAATGGAATGTAGATACCGCCGCCGTTGAAATTGGCCCCCTGCGGTCGCATGATTCCAACTACGGTGAATGGCATCCCGTTCAAATGGATCGTGGTGCCGACAATCTTTGAGTTCCCGGCGAATTGAAGCTTCCAGAAACCCTCGCTCAGCACGGCAACTTGCGCGCGCGAGCCGGGCTTGCATTCCTGCGGCGAGAGAAAGCGCCCAAGCAGCGGGCGGTCCACTCCGAGGACGTGGAAGTAGTTGCAACTCACCAGGGCAGTTGGCGCTCCATGGCGGCTTTCTTCCAGAGTCGCCTCGGTTAGATTCCAGGCTGCGGTCTCCTCCAGGTCCGTTGATTGCTTTTCTATCGCGCGGAAATCCTCTGTGGTGAAGGAAGAATATTGCCCGGCTCCCGTGAACCACCCTTCGTAGCGCGGATAAATCTGCACGAACCGCCCCACGTCCGTTTGTGTCGGCGGGCTAAGGAATAGAGCATTCAGCAGCGTGAATACTCCGGCATTGAGGCCGATCCCCAGCGACAGGGCCAGAACCGCGATAATCGAAAGCAGCGGCTCACGCCGCGCCGCGCGAATCGTATACAGAAGATCTTGCCGGCCAATCCACATGGGAATCCTCCGGGCTACACAGTCTCGTTCCTCACATAAACTGAATACCGCTCGTCCATGATCGAGTTCAGCGGCACAAGCGTGTGGATCGGTCCCTGTCCTTTGGTGTGGAACACCAGCGGATACTCGCGCGAGCCTTCGTCCACCTTTTCGAACCAGATCGCGTCCTTGTCCACCGGAGCCGCGGCCGGCGCCTTCTCCCATGGCATCAGCTTCGGCGGGTTCAGGTTCACGGCGGGCATGGGATAGCCGCGGTCATGGCGCGACGGACCCTCGGGTCCGTTGATCGCGGATTTAGTCAAGTCCTCAGTGCCCATGCGCACAGCCAGCACCAGCGGCCCGTACATCGCTGCCTGCACCTTCTCGTCGTCGGGCGCGCGGTTCACGTGAAGGGTCATCGGCAGATCGAGCGTGACCACATCCCCGGTTTTCCATTCATGGCTGACCGTGAAGTAGCTGGATGGCGCAGCCTCTCCCTCTACCGGTTGTCCGTTCACAGAAACCCCAACGCCCTTCGTCGCCCAGTACGGAACGCGCAGCCTGAGCGCGGTGGCACGGTTCGGAGCGCTAT
>Ga0134128_10007527_pt1 | contig 13164 bp, 18 predicted proteins | sample KB31754_FD_96462 | JGI IMG/M metagenome (GOLD analysis project Ga0134128, IMG submission 96462) | Terrestrial soil microbial communities with excess Nitrogen fertilizer from Kellogg Biological Station, Michigan, USA - KB3-175-4 | ecosystem: Environmental > Terrestrial > Soil > Unclassified ... | reverse complement strand
TGATCGCCACGTAGGTGAGCGTTGACGCCACGATGACAATGAACGATTTCGAGAGAATCGTCTGCACGAGCGCGGGCCAACTGAAGATTTCCAGGCCGATGCGGAGGAAAACAATAAAGGCGACGATCTTGATCGGTCCGTTCAGCAGATTCAGCAACAGGTCGTCAAAGGTGGTGGCGGTTTTCCTGGCCCAATTCCTGAGCCAGACACGCGTGAGAAAATCCAGAATTTTGGAAATGTAAAACGCGAGAAAAATGTAAACCAGCACCGCGACGTACTGCCAAAGCGGAATATCAAACAGTTTATGCCGTTGGAGCATGCCGACGCGATCCAGGCCGAAAGTCAGGTAGGCATTATAGACGCGGACTTCGATGGCAGCCGAATCCACAGCGGCCCCGCTCTGCGGAAACGCGCGCGCCACGACCGAATACGTCCCGGTTGGCACGTTGCTCCAAATGAGCGAATAAGGCTGGTTCGAAACCGAGCCCAGCGACTTGCCATCGGAAAGAAATTCCAGGCTCTTGACCGCAGGAATATCCGCGTTTGCGGTGAGCGTGATGTTGGTGCGCGGGTTAAACCGCTGGCCATCCTGCGGCTCAAGGATCGTCACCGCCCCATTCGTCTGGCCCGCCACCCTCCAGGCACACAACAGCGTGGCGAGAACAATCACCCACGCGCGCGCACCGAGTCTCGGCATCAGCTTCATCAGCCAAATTGAAACGCGCACCGGCCCCTTGGACAAGTTTTAATAGTAGTGCGGACACCCTCGAAGAGTGCACTGATGCTCGGCGCGCTTTATCCGCATCCCGCCCATGCCCCCGGCATGAAAAAAAATCCCGCGCCTGAAAAAGCAAGCGCGGGAGGTGCCGAGACCAAGCCCTTTTAATCCACCGTAATCTTCCGCGGTTTCACCTTCTCCGATTTCGGAAGGGTCACCGTCAAAATGCCCTGTTCGATCTTCGCCGAAACTTTCTCGGTATCGATGGCCGGGTCCAATTCGAACACCCGGCGGTAATCCGCCCGGCTGCGTTCGCGGAAGAGTGGTTCACCGGAAACGGATTCCGGCGTGCGCCGGCCCACAATTGTGATTTCCGTCCCCTCGAGCATAATCTCCAGCCCGTCCTTGGTGACACCAGGCATCTCGGCCTGGAGCACATAACCTTCCGGCGTTTCAAAAATGTTCACGTTCGGCGCCACGTATTCTTCGCGCACCGGGCGCGCATTGGTCGTTTGGTTTTCAACTGTCGTTTGCATTTGCTTCTCTTTCGTTAAATGGTTTTAGGTTAGCTGACTTGCACGTCAATTTGTTTCGGTTTCGCCTCTTCGGCTTTCGGCAGGGTGATGGTTAGAACGCCGTCCTTGTATTGCGCCTTGATCTTGGCTGCATCTACCGCGCTCGGCAACGCCACCGTGCGTTGGAACCGGCCAAAGAAACGTTCCGCGCGATAGACTTCCGCGTCTTCCCATTTCTTATCGCTTTTGCGTTCACCGGAAATGCTCAATGTGCCGTCGTGAAGCGAGACGTCGATATCTTCCTTCTTCATGCCCGGAAGTTCTGCCTTCACCACGAAGTTGTCTTTGTCTTCAAAAACATCCAGTGCCGGAGCCGAGCCGCTCAAGAAATGCGAACCGTGCGCCAACTCGCTCAACGGTGCTTCAAATAACCGATCGATTTCGTTGCGAAGCGTCGAAAGCCCGCCAAAAGTGGGCCACGAAGCCAATTCAGGTCTTTGCCATCGTAATAGATTCATAACAATGTCCTTTCGTTGTTAAATTGTCTTTCAATTATATTAAAAGCTTCAGCTATGCCAGTGGGATGCCTTAATCGTATGTGGCTAAACAATAGCGTATTAGGAAATAATCGGGACCAACAGCAGAACTCGTATAGCGCATTTATGGCGCAGTATGCAAGCGTGGTAAAGAGACATATTGACACTTTTTCAAACAAAACGCTCCTCCGGCTATTGCTTGCGAACTTGCAAAAAACGTGTTTAATCCGATGGCGACATGCCGAAGCTTTCGCCCAGCCAAAGCGCCGAGGATTACCTGGAGCGCATCCATGAATTGATTGAGAAAAAAGGGTATGCCCGCGTCGTGGACATCGCCTCCTCGCTCAAGGTCAAGCAGGCCTCCGTCACCAGCATGGTCCAGAAACTGGCGGAAGGAGGCTACCTGGAATACGAGAAATACCGCGGTCTCGTCCTGACCGACAAGGGTCGCGATGTCGCGCGCAAGATTCAAAACCGCCACGCCACGCTCTCACGATTTTTTTCCCTGCTCGGTCTCGACGCCGAAACGCAGCGGCAGGACATTGAAGGCATCGAGCATCATCTCAGCCCCGCCACCATGGAAGTGCTCGCCGATCTCGCGCAATTTTTTGAAAAAAATCCCGAGACGCTGAAGACGTTCCAGAAGTCGCGCAATGGAGGCCGCCGCAAATCATGAGCTTTGCCAAAGAATTCCTCGCCGAAGCCCAGCAAGTCGCCGCGCGATTGGATGCCGCCGCGATCGAAAAGTGCGCGGATGAACTCGCGCGCATACGCGGACGCGGCGGACGATTATTCATTTTGGGCGTCGGCGGCAGCGCCGCCAATGCCAGCCATGCCGTCAATGACTTTCGCAAAATCTGCGGCTTCGAAGCATACGCGCCCACCGACAACGTCTCCGAACTGACCGCACGCACGAACGACGAAGGCTGGGCCACCATTTTTTCCGAATGACTGAAAGGCTCGCGTCTCAACGCGAAAGACGGCCTGCTGATTTTTTCCGTCGGCGGCGGCAATGTGGAAAAGAACGTCAGCCCCAATCTGGTGAGCGCGATTCAATTCGCCAAAAAAGCCGGCGCATCCGTCGTCGGCATCGTTGGCCGCGATGGTGGGGAAACCGCGAAACAAGCCACCGCCTGCGTCATCATCCCCACCGTGAATTCCGCCCATGTGACACCCCACACCGAAGCCTTTCAAGCCGTGCTTTGGCATTTGTTCGTCTCCCACCCGAAGCTGAAGACTAGTCAGACGAAATGGGAATCGGTCAAATAACTAATTCCTAAACCCTAATGCCTAATGACCAACCGATAGGTTCGAACGGACGAGATGGTAAGCCTGTTTTTGATTTGGAGGAGCGCACGGCTGTCTTTGGTGAGTCAGTTATTCGATTTGCGAGAACCGTCCCGAAGAACGCCGTGACGATTCCACTGACAAGTCACGTCGTGCGATCAGGAACGAGCGTAGGGGCGAATTATTGTGAAGCGGACGACGCGGTCTCGAAGAAGGATTTTAGGCATAAGATCGGCACGTGCCGAAAGGAAGCCCGTGAGACTAAGTTGTGGCTGAGAATGATTGCCGCTGCAGAACCGGAGTTGAAGATGGAAGCCAAAGAACTTCACCTGATATTTGCCGCTATCTGGAGAAAGTCATGAAGTCGCCATTCGATTGCTCATTCTTTCGTCATCAGTCCTTAGGGTTTAGGAATTCGCACCACTATGGCAAATATCTCGTCCGCGGTTAATCTCGCCCGCGCCATTTTTCTCGATCGCGACGGCGTCCTCTCCCGCTCGCTCATTCGTGACGGCAAGCCATTCGCGCCTACTGAATTAAACGATTTCGAAATTCTTCCCGAATCGCCAAAAGCTTGTCAGCGGTTGAAGCGAGCCGGTTTCCTATTGATCGTTGTGACCAACCAGCCCGAAGTCGGCCGCGGCACTCTTCGAAAAGAAACCGTCGAAGCCATGCACGCAAAACTGTTTCGCGAATTGCCCATCGATCGCATCGAAGTCTGTTATCATCCCGGCCATGGCGCATCGGATTGCGACTGCCGCAAGCCGAAACCGGGTTCGCTATTCAAAGCCGCGCGCGAATTCGGCATTGACCTCACACGCAGTTGGATAGTCGGCGACCGCTGGCGAGACATCGATTGCGGCCATGCCGCCGGTTGCCGGACAATTTTCATAGACCGCGGTTACGCGGAAAGTCTGAAGCAAGCCCCAGATTTCCGCGTGAGGGATTTGGCCGAGGCGGCCGACGTGATTTTGTCCGAGGCTCGGGCGCAATAATGAGTTGAAACAAAACATCACAAATAATTAACCTGTGATTGAATGAAAAACCTAGCCCATCTCCGGGTGAAAATTTTCGCCGACGGCGCCGACAAGCAGGGCATGTTGCGGCTGAACGCGGACCCGCTCATCCAGGGCCTGACCACGAACCCCACATTGATGCGCAAGGCGGGGCTGAAGGATTTTGAGGCATTCGCCCGGGACGTTTTGCAATTCATCACCGAAAAACCGATTTCGTTGGAGGTGTTTTCGGATGAGTTTCCCGAGATGCGGCGCCAGGCCATGAAAATCGCCGGCTGGGGCAAAAATGTTTACGTCAAAATTCCCATCACGAACACGCGCAACGAATCCGCGTTGCCGCTCGTGCGCGAACTCGCGTCCGAAGGTGTGAAATTGAACATCACTGCCATGCTCACTCCCGAGCAGATTGGCGGAGCCGCCCGGGCGCTCAATCCCAAAGTGCCCTCCGTCGTTTCTCTGTGCGTTGGCCGCGTCGCGGACACCGGCGTCGATCCCATGCCGCTCGTGCGTGAAAGCAAAAACCTGCTGGCCGGAATGCCGCAAACGGAATTGCTCTGGGCCAGCGTCCGCGAAGTGCTGAACATTTATCAGGCCGACGAATGCGGTTGCGACATCGTCACCGTCCCGCACGACCTGCTCGCCAAGGCGCAGAAGCTCGCCGGAATGGATTTGCAGGAGCTCTCGCTGGACACCGTGAAAATGTTCGCGGATGACGCCACCGCCGCGGGATTCAAATTGTAATTCCAGATCAGCCCATTTTGGATTGCAATTGTGTGGATTTATGCTAGGAACCCGTGTAAGGTAAGTATGCAAATGGAAGTAAAAACTGAAAAACCTGGCGAGATAAAGAGTTCAATTCACTTTGAATTCGTCTCCAGCGGGACGACGGCAATGGCGTGCGCTTCGGGTGGTGCCTTACTTGGCACAACTGTAGGAGGTCCGCTAGGCGGCGTTATTGGGGCGGTGGCCTCCGGTGTTGTCGGTTTTCTAATTAGCGGTTCGCACTCTGCCCACACTCATGACAAATGAGACGGTATTTCGCTCGGCAATCATTTTGAGCGTCATAACCGTCCTGGCTTACGTAATTTGCCGAAAGAGCAAATCAGAGCTAAAAGATGGAATTGTTATCTTCCTAAGTTGCTCAGGAATTCTCACCGGAATACAAATCTGTTATCTGACATTTGATCCGAAAATCGATCTCGGGGCGCTTAAGGACTACAAACTGTATTTAGTTGTTGGCGGATTCTCCGTAATCTGGCTCTCCATAAGCACTGTCTGCAAATGCTTCAAACAATAGCGAGTATGCCGGATTCAACCTACCACACCTCGGCAGGCCAATCGGTTTCCTTCCGATAATATTTTATCACGAAACGACGCTGATAATTTTTTGCGCTCTTTATGGGTTTAGCTAAGCCACTCTATAAAATCGCCTGGAACATCCGCCAGGGACCTTTGGGCGAAGGCCTCGCCAAGGCCTGGCACAAACTGGCCCCGCCCATCGATATTTGGAAAAAAATTTACGGGCTGGATATGTGCCTCGACCTGCGCGACAGCCTGATCTGGTGGGCGACCGACCCGGTCAATATCAAGGAATACGAAGGCTTTCACCGGATGCTGGCGGGCTCCAAAGGAAATGTGTGGGACGTTGGCTGCAACGTCGGCGTGTTTTCGTTATATGCCGCCTCGCAGGGAAACAAAGTCATCGCCTTCGACATCTCGCCCAAGGCCATTCGTTTGCTGGAAAAAAGCGCGCAGCGAAACAAGCTCGCCGTCAGACCGATTGCCCGCGCCTTCGCCGTCGAGTCGTTCAAATACGCGCCACCCGCCGACGCCGACACCCGCAATCGTCCCGGCGCCACCGCGGATCAAAACACAGTGACCAGCATCACGTTTTTGGAAGCCGAAAAAGAATTTGGCCGGCCAAATTTCATCAAGCTGGACATCGAGCACGCCGAAACGGATTTCCTGAAATCCGCGGCATTCCGTGAATGGATCAAGACCAACCGCATCCCGGTGATCATCGAGATGCACGATCGGGCCTATTGGGATTTGGTCTGGCCGGAAGTGCCTCACTGCACGTTCGACGAGAATCACGTCTTCTTCAACGCGCCACCCGAAGTCACCGCGCAGATAAAAGCGGACGGCTGAATCTGAGCTATAGGCTGGGAAAAGGTAGGAGACGACGTGAGGAGTCTCTGGGTTCCTTTCTGGATCTGAAATAAACTTTGAGACTCGTCACCTCGTCTCCTACGTAATTAATCCTTCATCGCGGTGTCGTTCTTGTCGCCGCTCTCCAACTTCTGCCGCGGCTGCAGACTGTGAATGAGCTTCGGGTCCTTCCCGCGCCGCTTATAAATCCACGCGCCGGAAATCACGCCCCACGCGGAAAAAAAGCACGTCCACGGATGCCACAGCCAGCGCTTGTCCCGCGTGCGAATCAGCGCCGCAATCGTTTGCAGCACCGGCACCACCGCCGTCAGGCACAACAACACCGCCAACTGCCCCGAAATCCGCGGTTTCCGTTCCGTCCACGAAAACCCGTGCTGCTTTTGCATGTCGAAAAAATGACAGGTGGCGCGCTGCCGTTTTTTCAAAAAATCCCGCAGCGACGCCCAAAAACCCTTCGCCGAAACGTAATAATGGAAAACGCCGCGATCGCGTATCCGCAGCCACTCGCGTTTGCCCGTGGCCTGGATCAGGTTCACTGAAGTGTGCGTATCGGAATAATCCTCGCCCGCATGCGCCAGTTCCAGTTCCGACCGGCGAAAGACTGAGCCGTTCGAACCAATGGGATAAGCGAGGCTGCCCTTGGGAAACGTCCAATGCTCCACGTCACCATCCGTCCGCAACAAAACCGGCTTGATGCTCATCATCCACGCCACCGGATCGCTGATGTGCAAAAGGCAGGTGAGATATGCGCAAAACGAATTCATGCGCGGCGTATACAAATAATAACTTTCCAAACCATACGCCTCAGGATTTTTGGCCAAGGCATCAATCGCGCGCCGCAAAAAATCCACATGCGCAATTTCGTTATCAGCATCGACAAACACCACGTAATCGCCCGTGGCATGGACATAAGCCGTGCGTTTGCCGTCCTCAATATTTCGGCCGTGATCGTCGAAAACGAGCGCGCCATATTGTTTGGCCACCTCGCGCGTGCTGTCCTTCGAGCCGGCATCGCCGAGAAGAATTTCGATTTTATCCTGCGGATAATCCTGGCGGCGAATCGATTGCAGGCAATTGCCGAGAATCCCGCCCGCGTTGAGCGTCGGAATCACAAAACTAACTCTCGGCAAATCCGCTTCAGCCATGAGGCTGCGCAAGATGCCAGAAAGCTGCCCTTGTCTCAACGGTTGTTTGGAAAGAGTCTCCTTGGAACGCCGAGCACCAGCTCGGCAAGTCGGGCTTTCCAAAAAGGCCGAGCTGGTGCTCGGCGCTCCTCTCCACAAACTGGCCGCCACACCTACTTGGCCGGATTTTTCTTCTTCGGCGGCAATTCGTGAACCGCGAGAAACTGGCGATTCTCAGCCAGGAATTGTTCGAAGCGCTTCCGCTGTTCCGGCCGGAGCGCCGCGGAAATATTCGTGCGCGTTTCCAACGCGATGGCGTTCAACCGCGGTTGAAATTCTTCGCGAATCACCCGAGTTTTGTCGCGGGAATCTTTGAGAATGTCGTGCACCTTCCCGCGCTGCTCCGGATTCAGATGCAGCGTCTGGTTCAGGTCCCGTTCGAAATTCGTCCGCACGACCTCCCGCGTCGCGTCCGGATGCGCCACCGCCCGGGCAACCATTCGCCGCACGACCACCCTCGTCGCCACCACGCCGCCCGCGAATCCGGCCGCAAAAATCAGCACGAGCAGGCCGATGACCTTGAGGGTTTTCATGCCGTCAATTTTCCGCGAAATACGGATAGGAAAGCTGCGCGGCGCTTTCGCTCAAAGTCGGCCCCGCCGAAACATAATCACCCACCGCGCACAGCACAATGATCGCCGCCGCCACCACCGCCAATCGCGGAAACCAGCGATTCAGCACATCGGAAATCGACAGCTCCATTCGCGCGGGATCGCGTTGGATTTGTTGCATCACGAGCCGTTCAAATCCCCCCGCCGCCGCAATCGGAGTCTCGCGTTGGGCCGCGCTCAACAAGGCATTCAACTTTTTCTCGTTCATTTCTTCTCCAATCCTTCGAGGGCCTTTTTCAACCGGCCCCGCGCGCGCAAGGCGCGCACGCGCACCGTCACCGCCGTCCAGCCGGTGAGCGCGCTGATTTCCTTCACGCTGCGATCCTCGATTTCGAGCAGCGTGAGCACCAATTGATCTTCGGCCGAAAGTTTCGCCATCGCGCCATCCAAAATTTCCCGCGCCTGGCTGGCCTCGAGATCGCTCTGCTTGTCTTCGTTATGCAGCCAGTCGAGCGCATCCTCGCCGAGTTCGGGAAAACCAATCTCGTGCTGGCTGCGCTTTTGCTTCCGCAAATGATCGAGGGCCGCATGGACGGCAATTTTGCTGAGCCAATGTTGAAACGGCGCCCGTCCGTCAAACTGGTCAAGCGACCGCCACGCCTTGAGAAAGGTATCCTGCGCCAGGTCCTCAAGCCGGTGATGGTCCCGCTCGTAACGGTACAAAATGGCAAAGACGTGGGATTGATGCCGGCGAACCAGCTCCGCAAAGTCTTCCCGCGCGCCGCCGCGAATCCGCTTTAGCAGCTCGGCGTCGTCGCTCAATGGGCGTTCCTGTTGCAATCCACGCCTCAGCTTGTCGACCCGGCGTTCCGCAAAGCAAGCCAAAGGTTGGCCCAGGGGCGACGCTTCGAGGTGAATGGCAACAGCCGTCATGCGCTTCTTCTATGACTAATGTTCTATACGCAAATAACGTCCGATTTGTTACGTTCCACTTGACGATAAATGCGCGTTCTGTAAACGTGCCAATCACCCTTATGCCTACAATTGCTGAGCCGACACCCCCAAAGAGTTTCAAGAAGAAATCGCTGTTCGAACTGCCTGATGGAAGAACCGTTGCCTTCACGTTTTTCCTGGTTTCCTCGCTTTTCCTCATTTGGGGATTTTGCAACGGGATGATCGACACGATGGACAAACATTTTCAGGACCAGTTGAACCTGTCCAAGGCGCAGTCGGCCTGGGTGCAATTCGCCCATTACATGGGCTACGCCATCATGGCGCTGCCCGCCGGCTTCCTGACGCGCAAACTCGGTTACAAGGGCGGCATCGTTTTCGGCCTCCTGCTCGTTGCCCTCGGCGGTTTTTGGTTCCTGCCGGCCACGAAAATTGCGGCGTTTTGGGCCTTCCTCATGGGCGTGTGCCTCATCGCCATGGGCTTGACTGTTTTGGAAACCGTGGCCAATCCCTACACCACCGTCCTCGGACCCAAGGAATACGGCGCCACCCGCATCAATCTCGCCCAGTCCTTCAACGGCGTGGGCTGGATTTTGGGTCCCATTGTTGGCGCTGCGTTTTTCTATTCGCAAGGCGGCGCCGAAAAAGCGCAACGCCATCTGTTCATTCCCTACGTGGGTGTTGCCATCATCGTCCTCCTCATCGCGGCCATGTTCATCAAGGCGCCAGTGCCGGACGTGAAAGTGGAGGACGAATATCATACCGATGATAAAAGTTCACCGGCTGCGCCCGTGGCAAGGGAACATAATCGCGGCCTCATCGTGGCGATGATGTTTCTGAATGTGGTCGCCGTCGGCTTGTCGATTTTTTTGATCCTCCACACCATTCTGCCCAGCCTCAATATCGTCACCGAGCATGTGGTGCTCACGCGCTACGCCCCGGTGATCATATTGGCCGTGTTTGCCACGCTGCCGTTCCTGATGTTGTCCTCCAAAAAGGTCACCGGCCACAGCATTTGGGCGCATCCGCATTTTTCGGGCGCGACGCTGGCGCAATTTGTTTACGTCGCGGCGCAAGCCGGCATTTTCAGCTTCTTCATCAACAGCATGACCGTGGATAAAAGCAACGGCTACACCATGGTGCCGCCGTTGCCGGCCTCGTGGAATTCGGGCTTCCTCCGGCAACACGGCTTTATCGAAACCCGCGCGGCGTTTGCGCCGAAAGAGATCAAAGATTTTCCCGCCGTAATGGAATGGTTGAAGGCAAAAAATGATCCAGTGGCGGCATTCGTGAACAGCCAGCTTTCTGCCAAGACGATGGCTGCGGTAAATAGTTATCAGACGGGCGCCGCTGTTCCCGCAGCCGTGCAAAAGGAAGTCGTTCAGGACTTAAATCAATTAATCCGCCAGGAGATCAATAACAAACCCGGCCGCGCCGACAACAAGCCCGCCCTCTATGACGCGCAACGCTTCGCCGGAGTGAAGTTGAGCGACAAAACACAGGCGCTGATTGCGAAAAAGGACCGGAATGACCACGAGGTCCTGCAAATGAACCGCTATCTCCTGCAGGATGCCTTTCCTGCCGCGCTCACTTACAATGACGGCCTCCTCGCCATCAGCGACAAGGGCGCGAGCGAATTGTCCTCGCTCGCGTTTATCTTTTTCCTGCTGGGCCGTATTTCCGGCTCGTGGTTCCTCAAGAAATCGCCGGCCCACAAAATCCTTGGCCTCTATGCATTCCTAAACGTCGGCGTGTGCGCTCTGATCATCGGGCAATTGGGATGGATTTCCGTGCTGTGCGTTTTCCTCAGCTATTTCTTCATGTCCATCATGTATCCGACGATTTTTGCGGTGGGCATCCACGGCCTGGGTTCGCAATCCAAAAAGAAAGCCGCCGCCTTCATCGTCATGGCCATTACCGGCGGCGCGTTGATGCCGAAATTCATGGGGTACCTCGGCGACGTCATCAACATGTCCGCCGCGTTTTGGATGCCGCTCGGTTGTTTCATCCTGATCGGCCTCTATGCATTCGCCTGGCCCAAACTTAGCCAATCCGAAGGCGTCATTGGCATGAAAGCCAGCGGCGGCCATTGATTTAGCACACGCGAAAAAAGGGCGGCGGCTCCCCGGCGTCCTTTTCTTCCTCTGCTTCGTTTTCTTGGTTTTCTTCTGTTGAATGAAAAAAGGACGGCCCGAAGGCCGTCCTTGTGTGAAAAATCGAAACGATTATTGGTTGCCGCCGCCGTTACCACCGCCACCGCCACGACGACCGCGTGCCGGGAACGCCTCTTCATACTTCGTGAATTGATCCGGCGTGAGGATGCCCTTCAACTTGTCATTCAAAGCCGTCCGCGCCTCCTGGTATTTGGAGCGCCGCTCGGATTGATCGGCCTCACGCGCGGCTTTTATCGCCGCGTCATATTCGTCCACTGCCGCCTTGACCTTGGGTTTCTCGTCCTCAGTCAGCGTGACGGCCTTGTCAATTCCCTCCACCGTCACCATGCCGCGACGCGGCCGCTGGGGGCGGGTCTCCGTGGCGTTGTTGGTATCAGCCTGGGCGTAGACAGCCGGGCTCACGCCCAGAACAGTTGCCGCCGCAAGGATTGCCATTACAGTTTTGTTGATTTTCATGAACTCCGGTCCTATGGATTACGTTTTTTGTTGGTTTTTACCCGTCTTCTTCAGCTCAACTACTCAGACGAATCAATCAGCTTATGGTTACAGGTATTGTTCATTAGCAGACGCAATGGGGGCATATCCTCGGAACGCGTCCGAAATTCTTCGCGTGACATTCCGCTGGGTTCATGCCAACTGTGAGGGATGAAATCATCCATTTGGATTGGTGCGGTCAGCGCGCTGCTGCTCTCGGCTCTCGTCAGCGTGGCTGAAGGTCAAAAGACGGAACCCAAAACGGACGATCAAAAGCCGGCCGCCGCCTCCGCGGATTTGCTGCATCCGGAAAAGCTCAATGAAAAAGCCCCGGCCACGTTCAAAGTGCGCTTTGACACCACCAAAGGCGCTTTCACGGTGGAAGTCACCCGCGACCTGGCCCCGCACGGCGCCGATCGCTTTTATAACCTAGTCAAAGCCGGCTTTTTCAAGGACATCGCCTTCTTTCGTGTGATTCCCGGGTTCATGTGCCAGTTCGGAATCCACGGTGACCCCGCGGTTTCCGCCGCCTGGCGCGAGGCCAACATTCCCGACGATCCGGTCAAGGCTAGCAACACGCGCGGAGCCATTACCTTTGCCACCGCCGGTCCGAACACGCGCACCACGCAGTTGTTCATCAATTTCGGCAACAATGCCCAGCTCGACCACATGGGTTTTGCCCCGTTCGGCAAAGTCGTTGAAGGCATGGACGTCGTCGACAAGATCAACGGTGAATACGGCGAAGGCGCTCCCCGCGGACGCGGTCCCGCTCAAGGCCAGATTCAGGCCGAAGGCAATTCCTACCTCAAAAAGGATTTCCCGAATCTCGATTACATCAAATCCGCCACTCTTTTGCCCTGAACCTCAACCAAAAAGTAGGAGCCGACGTGAGGAGGCTCTAATTTTCTTAATTCCAATATGAGCACCAATAACGAAGTCGCCGTCATCAAAACAACTGAAGGCGAAATGGTTGTCGAATTCTGGCCGGACGTCGCGCCGGGCCACGTGGAAAACTTCAAGAAACTCGCGAACCAGGGCTTCTACGACGGCACCTGCTTTCATCGCGTCATCAAGGATTTCATGATTCAAGGCGGCGATCCGCTCACCAAGGATCCCAAAATGGAAGCCCGCTGGGGCACGGGCGATCCCGGCTACAAAATCAAAGCCGAGTTCAACGACCGCCATCACGATCGCGGCGTGCTTTCGATGGCGCGCTCGAATGATCCGAATTCCGCCGGCAGCCAGTTTTTCATCTGCCACGGCAACCCGCGCTTTCTGGACAAGCAATACACCGCCTTCGGCAAAGTGATCAAAGGCGACGACGTCCTCGAAAAAATCGCCACCACCGCCACGCGCCCGCAGGATCGCCCCGTGAAACGCATGGGCCTGGAAAGCGTCAAGATCGTTCCGGCCGACTCGGTGAAGTAGGACGTATTCCGTGTTGCGTGTTCCGTGACGCGGACTATTGCGCGTCTGGAACTCGCGCATCCGAGCGCTGGATAAGAGCCCACGGCCCACTTGCCTCTGGAGACGTTACAAATTTCCCCCTCTCCCGTCGGACGGGAGAGGGCCGGGGTGAGGTTTTTTAG
>Ga0134128_10007526_pt1 | contig 13165 bp, 10 predicted proteins | sample KB31754_FD_96462 | JGI IMG/M metagenome (GOLD analysis project Ga0134128, IMG submission 96462) | Terrestrial soil microbial communities with excess Nitrogen fertilizer from Kellogg Biological Station, Michigan, USA - KB3-175-4 | ecosystem: Environmental > Terrestrial > Soil > Unclassified ... | reverse complement strand
CTTCGATCTATTCGCGCGTCATTCGCAAGCAGTGCTCGCCGGCGCGACAGCTCTGCGAGCCATGATGGAGGGCGGTGATGCGGTCGCCCGCAATTGTCAGACGGTGATGGACCGCGAACATGACGCCGACGATGCCACCCGCGAAGTGCTGATTGCCGTACGTCGCACGTTTATCACGCCATTCGATCGCGGCAGCATTCGTGACCTCATAACCGCGATGGATAATTCAATCGACCAGATGCAAAAGACCGCCAAAACGGTGGTCCTCTTCGATGTCGTCGACTTCACGCCAAAGATGAAACAGATGGGCGACACGATTGTGAAATCCGCGGAGCTTCTGCAGGAGGCAGTGCCCCTGCTGAGATCACTCAGCACCGAAGCGACAAGGCTCAGCACACTTACCGAACAGATTTCGCAGCTGGAGGGGCGCGCCGACGAGATGCACGACGAAGGACTGCGGGAGCTTTATCAAACTTACGTCAAGACTGACCCGATGGCTTTCTTCGTCGGCAATGAAGTCTATGACCATCTGGAAAAAGTTGTTGACCGGTTTGATGACGTGGCCAACGTCATGCACGGCATCGTCATCGAGCACGTGTAAAGGGTTCGAGGCCGAACGACGATGGACGCCGCAGCGCTCACTTTGCCATTCCTGATCGCCTTGATCGTCGTCGCGCTGGCCTTTGACTTTCTCAATGGCATGAATGATGCCGCAAATTCAATTGCGACCATTGTTTCAACGCGGGTGCTGCGGCCACAATATGCGGTGGCCTGGGCCGCTTTTTTCAATTTCGTTGCCTTTCTTTTCTTCGGGCTCCATGTCGCCGAGACGGTCGGGCGCGGGATCGTGGAGGCCGATGTTGTCAACGCTCATGTGATTTTCGGCGCGCTTGCAGGAGCCATTGTCTGGCAAATTTTTACGCAACGACTTGGAATCCCCTCATCGAGTTCACACGCGCTGATCGGCGGCCTCGTTGGGAGCGGAATCGCAAAGGCTGGCGTTAACGCGGTGGTTTGGTCCGGGGTCACCAAGACCGCTGTGGCAATTTTTCTCTCGCCGGGCCTAGGACTCGTGCTGGCTCTGTTCCTGATGCTTTTCGTCTCCTGGTTATTCATCCGCTCGACGCCGTATGGCATCGACCACATTTTTCGACGGGTCCAATTCATTTCCGCATCGTGCTACGCCCTCGGCCATGGCGGCAACGATGCGCAAAAGACGATGGGTATCATCGCCGTGCTGCTCTATTCACAGGGGGCTCTAGGCGCGAATTTCTACGTTCCATTCTGGGTGGTGATCGCCTGTCAGATCGCGATGGCGGCGGGCACATTGGCCGGCGGCTGGCGGATCGTTCGCACCATGGGATCCCGAATTACGCGTCTTACTCCGATGCAGGGCGTTTGCGCTGAAACCGCCGGATCGGCCATGCTTTTTGCGGCAACATGGCTCGGCATTCCGGTATCCACGACGCATACCATCACCGGCTCGATCATCGGTGTGGGCGCGGCTAAAAAAGTGTCGGCCGTGCGCTGGGTCGTTGCTCGTGAGATCGTGATCGCGTGGGTTCTGACAATTCCCGCGGCCGGGCTGCTTGCGGCCTTTTTTTACTGGCTCAGCAGCCTTATCGGATGATCAGGCAGCGACGCGGGCAAGGAAACCTTCTACTTCCTCGCGCAATTCAGCCGCGGCGGCTTCCACCGTCTGCGAGGCGGTAAGCACGCTTTCCGCGGATTGTCGTGTCTGCGCGGCCGCACCCGAAACCTCGTCAAGCACTTCCACCACGACCTTTGCGCCGTCGGAAGCGCTGGCGACATTTTGCGATATCTCAGCCGTCGCGGCGCTTTGCTCTTCGACCGCCGCAGAGACCGCGGTTGCGCAGCTGTCGATTTCCTGCATGCGGCCGGAGATACGACCGATCGCCGACACGGCGCTAGAGGTGGCTCCTTGCACGGCCATGATCAACTTCGAAATGTCTTCCGTGGCCTTGGCGGTCTGCACCGCCAGTGATTTGACTTCGGAAGCGACCACCGCGAAGCCCTTGCCCGCTTCGCCCGCGCGTGCTGCCTCGATCGTCGCATTGAGTGCGAGCAGGTTGGTTTGCCCGGCGATTGCCCGAATTAGCTTGATCACATCTCCGATCTTCTGTGCGGCTTCCGCCAGCGCGTTGATTTGATGGTTGGTACCTTGCGCTTCGGATACGGCCGCACGGACGATTTCGGTCGTCTTTGCCAACTGCCGCCCGATCTCATTGATCGAGCCCGCCAACTCGTCGGCTGCAACGGCGGCAGTCTCCACGTTGGCCGACGCTTCGTTCGAGGCCGAAACAGCACCATCCGCGCTTTGCGATGTCTGTCCGGAATTGCTGAACAATGTCGTTGCAGTGGTATGCATCGCCTTGGCGCCTTCCGTCACCGTTTTCAGGTGATCTTCGACGCGCTGGCGGAAAGTAGCGATCGCCTGTTCGATGACGGCACGACGCCTCTGCTGCTCCTGCATTGAAACTCTTTCACGCTCGGCGTCGCGGCGCTCGGTGATATCTTCATGCGTCGCCACCCAGCCGCCCTCAGCCATCGGACGGTTGATGACGGAAATCGAACGGCCGTCGGCGGACTTCACTTCATTCGTGGTGGTTTTGCCCGCGGTCATGGTCTCGATCAGTTCGCGTCGGTACGGAACCGGATCGCGCGAGAAGCTGCCGTTGCTGATCCGGTATTCGAGCAAGCTTTGCAGCGTACAGCCTGGCTTCACGATGTCGGCCGACAGTCTGTACATTTCCATGTAACGCTGATTGCAGACGACCAGACGTTCGTTGCCGTCGAACATGCACAAGCCCTGCGACATATTGTTGATTGCGATCCGCATCCGCAGGTTGTCGATGCGCAACTTTCTGGCGCGCCATCCGATGGTCAGCGCGGTGGCAACAATGCCAGCAAGGATGGCCATGAAAAGGGAGGCCGAATTGGGCGGGACAGCGGTGATCCAGGCCCCGATCGGGACAACGAAGCTCAAGAGCGCATAACAGGCGGCAAAACTCGCTCCGCCGACCAGCATGGCCAAACGCCAGTCGCGCGCGAAAACGTGTGCGGAGGTATACTCGGCCATGTTCGCGTCCAGGTAGGGCCTCACGGTATTCCCCAACCCGTTTTTTTGCAGTTAATTGCCGGACATAAGAGGTTAAACGAAGTTTAATAGGCGACGCCGGAGGGTGGGGATGGCGAAGTTGCTTGCCGCGGAGTGCCGCGAATTCATCCAGGCCGTGGTCGAAAAGGCCGGGGCTATGGGCGTACCCGTTTCTATCGCCGTCGTTGGGCCGGAGGGCCATCTGATCGCGGTGGAGCGCATGGATGATGCCGGGTTCATCACGCCCGAAACCGCAATTGCCAAAGCGTTCACCGTTGCCGCCTTCCGCTCAATGAGTCCGCGCTTTCCCGATGGCCTCGTGATTCAGCAGTGGTTCAGGGAACGCAATCCTCAGCTGCTTGTGAGCCTCGCTGCGATGACCAATGGACGCATCGCTGCCAGTGGCGGCTCTGCGCCGGTGTTCAAGGGTGACGAGATGGTCGGCGCCTATGGAATATCCGGCGGCACGTCGCAGCAGGACGAGGAGATGGCGATCTACGCGCGCGCCAAGACGGGCTGGGATCCCCGTCCGCAGAACGACACAACCGATCCGGAAGTGAAGGCGCATATCAATGCACTTTACGCCAAGGCCGGCATCACCGACCGCAAGCTTTAAACATCATCCGGAGCATCGCATGACGCAATCAAACGCCGCTCGCAACGACGAAAACGCCGCCTGGACCGGACGCGTCGAGGATGATGCACTGTTGCGCGGGCACGGCCGCTTCGGTGACGATCTCAAGCCAGGTGACGCACTTGCGGCTCATTTTGTACGCTCGTCGCATGCCTTCGCAGAAATCAAGCGCATCGACATTTCTGCCGCAAAATCTGCGCCCGGTGTTGTTGCGGTATTGACAGCTGCCGACCTTGCCGAGGCTCATTACCATTCAATATCGCACCCGGTTCCGATCCCGGGCCGCGGCGGCAAGCTCGCAATTGGGCCGCATCGGCCGGCGCTTGCGGAAAAGCGGGTCATGCACGTGGGCGAGCCGGTTGCGATGGTGGTCGCGAAAAATGCCGCGGCTGCTCAAGATGCCGCGGACCTCGTTGTTGTCGACTACGCGCCTCTAGCGGCGGTGACAGATATCCGGGCTGCGTTAGCTTCAGGTGCACCGCAACTTTGGCCAGAAGCGCCGGGAAATATCGGCTTCGACTGGACCGCACCCGCCGATCCGGATGGCAAGAAACAAGCCGCGCTCGATCGCGTTTTTTCCGAAGCCGCACATATCGCCCGCGTCGAAATCGTAAATCAGCGCCTCGTCGTTGCATCAATTGAGCCGCGCACCGCCACGGCAAGTTTTGACACGGCCGCCAAGCGCTACGTTCTGCGCTGCGGCACGCAGGGCGTTGGCGGTGTACGCATGCATCTTGCCGAATCCCTCGGCATTAAACCGGAGGAGTTGCTTATACTGACCGACGATGTCGGCGGCGGCTTCGGAATGAAGGCTGCGACATATCCGGAATATGTCGCGCTGTTGCACGCCGCTCGCACGCTGGGGAAAACGATTCACTGGGTTTCAACCCGTTCGGAAGCGTTTGTCACTGACAACCAGGGCCGGGATTCATTGTGGATCGTGGAACTCGCGCTTAACAAGCGCGGGCGGTTTCTTGGCCTGCGCGTGCAGGGTCTCGGCAATACAGGCGCCTATTTCACCGGCATTGCCCATTTCATTGTCACGACGCATGTCTCAGGCTGCCTGCCGACGGTCTACGAGATTCCGATTGCTCAGGTGAGTTCACGTTGCGTGTTCACCAACACCGTGCCAACCGGGCCGTATCGCGGTGCCGGTCGCCCCGAAGCGAGTTATCTGCTCGAGCGCGTCATCGATGCGGCTGCCGATTTGATCGGCGTCGACGCTGCAGAACTGCGCCGGCGGAATCTGATCGCACCTGAAAAAATGCCGTATACGACAGTGTTTGGAAATATTTACGACAGCGGGGATTTCCCTGCCGTATTCGAGCGGGCGCTGGCGCGTGCGGACTACGCGAATTTTCCCGCACGCAAAAAGACCGCCAAGAAAGTCGGAAAACTGCGCGGAATCGGCATTGGCTGCTACCTGGAGATCGCCGGGGCATTCCCGGAAGAGGCCGCGCGCATCAGCTTCCCTGGCGGTGGCAAGGTGCTGGTAAGCATCGGATCCGGCGCGAGCGGGCAGGGACATCAGACCGTATTCGGCGCCGTGGCAGCGCGGCGCCTCGGAATCGAACGGTCTTCCGTCAGTCTGCTCGCCGGCGATTCCGCGCGGGATGTTCCCGGCTTTGGAGCGGTGGCCTCGCGCTCTGCGATGATGGTCGGCAGCGCGATCGTTCGCGCGGCCGATCTGGTACTGGAAAAGGGCAAGCGGGTTGCTGCCATGCTTCTGCAAGCGGCCGAGGGCGATGTTGCCTACCGTGACGGAAAATTCAGCGTGAAGAACCGCGAGGTTTCATTGTTCGAGGTTGCGGAGCGTGCAGCCGAACTCAAGCGCCAAGGTGTAATTCCGGAAAGTCTCGACACGCTCGAAAAAGTCAAGCTGCCATCGACGTTTCCGAACGGCTGTCACATTGCCGAGGTTGAGATCGATATTGCGACCGGCGCGACGGAGATTGTGTCTTACACAGCTGTCGGGGACTGCGGTAACGTGCTCGACGACACGATTGTCACGGCACAAATTCACGGCGGGGTGACGCAAGGTATCGGCCAGGCTCTCGCGGAATGCACCGTCTACGATGCCGAGGGCCAACTTGTCTCCGGTTCGTTCATGGACTATGCGATGCCGCGGGCAGATCTTATCCCCAGCATGGCCGTCGAGCATCACCCCGTCGCATGTCGAACCAACCCGCTTGGGGTGAAGGGCACCGGCGAAGCCGGCACGACTGCGGCGCCTCCAGCTGTGATCAACGCCATCCTCGATGCATTGCCAAAGGGAGCACAGCTCGAGATGCCTGCAACCTCGGAGCGCGTGTGGCGGGCATTGCAAGGTGCGCGGACGTAACGCCGTCCACCGCGGGATGGCCGAAATTGCACTGCCTGTGGTCTGTGCGCGAGGACGGCGTCTACTGCGCGACGTCGATCTTTACGGCGTTTGCGATGGTTCGCCAGTGCGTCATTTCGCCGGCAAGCCAGGCCTGGGCGTCGGCGAGTGATTTGTTCGGCACGACGTTGAAGTTCTGCTTCCGGAGTTTTTCGATCGTCTCGGGCGATTGGAGCGCTTTGTTCACTGACCTAAATATTGCATCGAGCACCGGCTTGGGAGTTGCGGCTGGCGCGAACAGTCCGTTCCAGGCCACCGTGCCGACGTCGGCATAACCAACCTCTTTCATGGTCGGGATATCAGGATATTCCTTGAGCCGCGTGTGATTGACCACAGCCAGCGCGCGGAATTTGCCAGCCTGAACCTGTCCTGCGCTGGAGGCCACGTTGAGGAAGGCAGCCTGCGCATCGCCACGCAGCAGGTCCTGAATAACTCCGGAGGCGCCATTCTTGTTCGGCAACCCGACCATATCCAGATCACCCGCGCGCTTTGCAAAGTAGGCCATGTCGTAGTGCGGATAGGAGCCGATGCCCACGGTTCCGTAGCGGACCTTGCCCGGATTTTTTTTGGCGTAGGCAACGAGCTCGGGGACAGATTTCACCGGAAAATCATTGGCGGTGCTCACCAGCAGGAACGCCGGGATGTCGACCAGGTTGGTCACGGCGACGACGCTCTTGGCGTAGTCGGAATTCATCTTGTTTGCATAAATGATCGGCGTGATCGCATTGGTCGAGACATTCCCGATCATCAGCGTGTAGCCGTCAGGGGCCGCTTTGACCATTTCATCGATTGCCAGCATGCCGAAGGCACCCGGCTTGTTGAGAACGACAAAACCTTGTCCCGTGGCCTTCTGGAATTCATCCCCGACGATACGTGCGACAATGTCAGTCGCGCCGCCGGGTGCGTAGGGTACGATGACCTTTACCGGACGGTTTGGATACTTGTCCTGCGCCAATGCCGCGCCGGTGCTCAATGCCATTGCTGCAAGCAATGTGGCGGTTATCAGCTTCATGCAATCCTCCCCAAAGGTTGCCGAGCGGTGGATTCCGGATATCCGCTGCAGTCCGGCTAATATCGCTTAAATTGCTAGGTCGCCTTGATGCCGTGGAGGCTGTGCGAGGCATCCTTCACGGTGAAGAATACAACATCCCCATCCGGTGTCGCCTTGCCGGCGTGCACTGTGTTGGCGGGAATATAGACGACTGAGCCCGGCTTAACGTCGATTTCCTTTCCGCCGATATTGGCGTGAAAGGTTCCTTCCAGCACGTAGATCCATTGCTCGTTCGGGTGAGAATGGGGTTCGGCGCCCGTGCCTGCCTTCATCCGCATCAGCCCGACGATCATGCGGTCACCTTCGACGCATGGACCATGGGCAGTCGAATATGCGGGGCCACCTGGAATTTTTTCCACGGAGCCGAGATCGAAAACAAATTCACCCGGAGCAGCGCGCTTTGCGCCCGGAGTACGTGCGACGGGGTTATCGGACATATCGGCCTCCCGCAACAGTTGGCATCTCGGATGTTAGTTGACGCTGTACAAACACGCCAGTAGATGCGGAGTGTTTAGTCGGCGGAGAAAACCACGCTGTCAAACACCGTTTGGCCATTGTCTACGTTATACCTAAGCAAGGGTTTGCGATTCGGGGGGAACAATTCCTGATGCGGCCGCTTCGTCTTGTCCTGGCGGTTTTGATCTTGGCCGTGCTCGGTGCGTGCGCCGACAACTACGTTCCTAAGGCCGAGCCAAGCTTCTACCGCAATCTGGCGCAACCAGGTGCGGAACTTGACGCAGTTGCGGCCGCGTCGATGATTTCCGGGTATCGCGCCAATAATGACCTGCCTGCTGTTGATCTCGACCCCGTGCTCATGCGGCTCGCCAAGGAGCAGGCCGATGTGATGGCCAGGCGCGACAAGCTCGATCACGGCGCCGGCAAGCCGTTCGTGCAACGGCTTAAAGCGTCAGGCTACGATGCCAAAAGGGCCGCAGAAAACATCAGCGCCGGCTACCACACGCTGGCGGAGGCGTTTTCCGGCTGGCGCGACTCAAGTCCGCACCGCGCCAATATGCTCTTGGCAGGAGCAACCCGAATAGGCATAGCGGCGGTCTACACGCCGGCCTCTAAATACAAAGTGTATTGGTCGTTGATCCTGGCTGAACCTGACGACATAAAGGGATAGGTCGGCCAATTGCCGCGACCGGTGCCTAGGCTGGACCTCACCCCGCCGGCTCACTAGCTTTGCGACCCATGCCGGTCCTCGCTCGAGTCAAAGATTACGACACGCTTTATCGCCAATTCCGCTGGCGGGTGCCTGCGCGGTACAATATCGGCGTTGATGTCTGTGACCGCTGGGCGGAGAAAGAACCGGACCGCCTTGCCATATTGCATGCACGGCCTGACGGTCGTGACGAGCAAATCACTTATGGCTGGCTGCGCGAAACGTCCAATCGGTTAGCGAATGTATTGCGCGCCCATGGAATAATGCGTGGCGACCGCGTCGCAATCTTGCTGCCGCAGTTGCCCGAGGTCGCGGCAAGCCACATTGCGATCTACAAGCTGGGCGGAGTTGCATTGCCGCTTGCGGTATTGTTCGGAACCGACGCCCTCTCTTACCGGCTGCAGAATTCGGGCGCGGCGGCATTGATAACCAATGCGCGAGGTGCGGAGCGCATTGCCGAGATCCGGAACGTTCTGCCGGAGCTCAAGCTGGTTCTCTCGCTCGACGGCGATGGTGCGGGGGCGGTCGGATTTTCCGAGGCGCTTGCGCGCGCCTCGTCTGACTTCTCGCCGGTCGACACGTCCGCTGATGATCCGGCGATGATGGTCTATACATCGGGGACTACCGGCCAGCCGAAGGGCGCTTTGCATGGCCACCGCGTGCTGATCGGCCATTTCCCGGGCGTCGAGACGCATCACGACTTTTTTCCGCAGGCCGGCGACCGCATCTGGACCCCGGCTGATTGGGCGTGGGCCGGCGGCTTGCTCAATGTATTGCTGCCAGGGTTGCACTACGGCGTTCCCGTGGTGGCGCGGCGGTTCGAGAAATTTGATCCTGAGGAAGCATTTGCGTTGATGGCACGTGCGCGGATTCGCAACGCGTTCATCCCTCCGACGGCGCTCCGCATGTTGCGCGCCGCGCCGAATCCTCAAGGGCGTCATGCTTTCAACATGCGCTCGATCGGATCAGGCGGCGAATCCCTCGGTGCGGAAACCTATGAATGGGGGAAATCCGCGTTTGGTCTCGTTATCAACGAGTTTTACGGTCAGACCGAGTGCAACATCGTTCTCTCGGCCTGTGGTGCGATCGGGGTGTCGAAGCCGGGTGCGATCGGCAAACCGGTTGCCGGGCATACCGTGGCGATCATCGACGCTGCCGGAAATGTGCTCAAGCATGGTGACACGGGGCAGATCGCAGTCAAACGTCCCGACCCCGTAATGTTCCTCGAATATTGGGGCAAGCCGGAGGCCACACGTGACAAGTTCATCGGCGACTGGATGACGACCGGCGATCAGGGTGTGATGGACGAGGAAGGCTATGTCAGCTTTGTCGGCCGGGATGATGATGTCATCACCTCCGCGGGCTTCCGCATTGGGCCTGGAGAGATTGAAGATTGCCTGATCGGTCACCCGGCGGTCGCGCTGGCTGCCGCCGTCGGCAAGCCCGATGCGTTGCGCACGGAGATCGTAAAAGCGTTTATCGTCCTGAAAAAGGGCTATGCCGCCTCGGATACGTTGGCGTCCGAAATTCAGGATTTCGTCAAGACGCGCTTGTCCGCGCACGAATATCCGCGCGAAGTTGCCTTCATTGATGACATGCCGATGACGACAACCGGCAAGGTGATCCGGCGCCTGCTGCGGGAACGGGCCTGACGCTAGACGCGCTTGCTGCCGAGAATGAAAATGTGAAAGCCAAGCCGGCGTTTCGCGACACGGAAGAACATCATTGATTCAGCAACGATTGCGGTCGACGTTGCAATCGCTGCGCCGATGATCCCGTGGTCTGGAATTAATAGTATGCAAAGCAGAAGATTGATGGCGAATGCCGTGGCATAGACAAAGGTGCACTGCCTGCGCTCGCCGAGCATGTTGAGCAATCGCTCGGCCGGTCCAACCGCGGCGCGAGAAAGCATCCCGATTGCGAGAATGAACATCACGCCGTATCCGTCCTCGAATCCGGCACCGAACAACGACAGCAGCGGCCTTCCGAAGGCCAGAATTGCAATGCAGACGGCCACGGACGGCCAGAACGTCCAACGGACCGTTTCGTCGAAGAATGACGCAAGCCGTTGCCGATCACCGGCGACATGATACTCGGTGAATTTGTGCGTCGTGGCTCCGGCGATTGCGAAGTAAACAAAGGCAACGATCGCCAGCAGCCGCGCGCCTGCATAGTAGACCGCGACATCCTGGGGTGAGCGAAAATGCTCGAGCGCGATAATGTCCACATAAGTCAGCAGCAAGTAGAATCCTTCCACGACGAAGATCGGAAGCGACGTGGCGAACCAGGTTTTCAATTCGAAGGTCCTAGGTCCATCCGGCACTTTCCCGGTCAGGCGCCGGTTGAGCAGCGCGAGCTGGCCGACCGTGACGGCCCACGTCGTGACGACGGCGATTGTCATAGCCGTTACGGCGTCGGTCGGCGCGCCGGTCACCCATGCGATACCCATGAGCACCGTAATGATGAGCTGGCGCCAGATATAGAACGGCATCAGCGCAAGATTCGGCCAATCATAGGATTGCGCGATGCCGGCCTGGACTTGCACAAGGCCGTAGGCGGCAATTGCAAGGCACGCAAGATAGAGCGGGACGATCGTGAAATGATCGAGCCATGGCGCCAGCAGGCGGATGCCGATTGCGCCAACGAGCGCAATTCCCGTCGCCAATGCGAAGGCGAGCCAGCGCGAGCCCGCGAGAAAGCCGCGCAGGCGGTCGATGCTTTTTAGTTCCGTGTATTCCGGAATGAATCGCCGCGCCGCCGATGAAAGCCCGACATCGGAAAGTGCGCCGATCATGAGCACCCACGTCCAGACATAGATGTAAATGCCGAATTCGAAGCTGCCCATCCAGCGTGCAAGCAAAACCTGCGACACGAGCGCGAGCAACGCGCTGCCCATTCGCACGAGGAACATCTTTCCGGCAACGAGCTGGGCGAGGCGGCTATCGCTCCGCTCCGTAAACAGCGATTTGATATGTGCGAGGGCGCGGCCCAGTGGCGACGCGTACGCAGCCTTTGCGTTTCGGGGTTCGGCTAAAGCCACGCGATCTCTCTGCATCGGCCACGGTCGTCGCGTTGACGACGGCGGCGCCATCGAATTCGCCTAGCAATGAACCGTTAAGATTCGGTTGGGCGCCGGCGTTTGAGCCTGCAAATCAAGGCAAAACGAGCTTTCCAATTTCGGCCAGGATGCGTTCGACCACTTTTCTATTGTCGGATGAAAGTGCGGCCTGTGGCGGCACAGGATCACCAACAGCATAGCCTTGGATCTGCAGGCCGGCCTTGATGCAGGCGGCGAGATTGAAGCGGGCGAAAGCCTCGTTGATGCGCCAAAGTTCCCGCTGAAGCTTCATCGCGTCAGTCCATTGCGCTGCGCGACAGAGTTCAAAAAGCCGCACGCTCTGGCGCGGCACGATGCAGGCCGGGCCTGCCATCCAGCCGACGCCGCCGATCAGCATCACGGCCGCGGGAATGTGCGCCGAGGCCGAGAACACTTTCATTCCCGGCGCACGGTTCATGATCGAGAGCAGCCGCCCGGTATTCGTCGACGCGTCCTTGATGTACCGGATGCGAGGATGCTGCGACAGGCGCGCGATGACATCGAGGGAAAGATCGCTGCGCTGAAATTGCGGATTGGTATAGAGCACGACCGGAATGTCGACGGCATCGGCGATGGCACGAAAATACGCCTCAATCTGCGCGTCCTTAAGAGGAAAGAAGACTTCGAGGATGGCGAGGATGCCGTCTGCGCCAAGTTTTTGGTATGCCTTCGCCTGCTCGATGGCATCCGCCGTATTGGAGGACGCGACTCCGGCAACGACCGGAACTCGCTTTCCCGCCGCCTCAATTGTCGCGCGGACGACTTCTTCGCGTTGCCCGCGATTGAGATAGGCGAATTCACCCGTTGACCCGAGCGGCGTTAGACCGTGCACTCCCGCTGCCACGAGGTCCGATACGAGCCTCCCCAGAATGTCGGATAGGACTCGACCGTTCGAATCGATCGGCGAGACAAGATAGGGGAAAACACCCTGAAACCCGTTCATGCGCTAGCCTCAAAAAATCCACAGCGCATCGGGCGGGAATTCAACGTAGTGCTCGCCGGGATCAAGCGGGGAGGAGGCATAGGCACGCACGGTGACATTGCCGCGTGCAAACACAAGTTCCCACCGCTCGCCGAGATACATGGGCGCCTTCAAATCCATCTTCAGCCGATTGGGGCCGGCACTCGACGCGCATCGCATGCGTTCGATGCGGATGATGCCCGTGGCCTTTGTGCCCGCAGCCGCATTTGTGCGGGCGACACCGGCGACCCGCTCGCCGAAGACTTCGATCGTCGCGCGTCCGCCACCGGTTTCCACCAGCGTGCCGTCGAGCCGGTTATTGCTGCCCATGAATTCTGCGGCGAATATTGTCGCCGGGTCGTTGTAAAGCGCCGTCGGGGTGCCTTCCTGTGCGACAAGGCCGGAATCGAGCAGCACGACGCGATCGGCGATCGCCATCGCTTCCATTTGATCGTGCGTGACGTGGATCGCAGAAAGGCCAAGCGTGACAATGAGGGTGCGCAGCCACGCGCGGGCTTCCTCCCGGAGCTTGGCATCGAGATTCGAAAGTGGTTCGTCGAGCAGGATCACCGGGGGCTCGTAAACGAGCGCGCGAGCGATCGCCACGCGCTGCTGCTGGCCGCCGGAGAGCTGATGCGGATATCGGGCCGCAAGATGTCCAAGTCCGATCTGCGCAAGTGTTTTCTCGACGCGCGTTTTGATCTCACCGGCCGAGACGCTGCGGAGCTTCAGCCCATAGGCCACGTTGTCAAAAACGGT
>Ga0134128_10007524_pt1 | contig 13166 bp, 13 predicted proteins | sample KB31754_FD_96462 | JGI IMG/M metagenome (GOLD analysis project Ga0134128, IMG submission 96462) | Terrestrial soil microbial communities with excess Nitrogen fertilizer from Kellogg Biological Station, Michigan, USA - KB3-175-4 | ecosystem: Environmental > Terrestrial > Soil > Unclassified ... | reverse complement strand
GCGGGCAACGCTGACCGTGAGGACAGGTGACGCGGGCGGGGGATGCTGGGAAAATGGTCAGAGTCGACAGGCAACGCAAGAGGCTGGTGATATACTCCAAGTTCCAGCCTGGCGAAAAGCGGGGGCACGGTCGAAGGGAGCAGCAATGGGCATTCAGTTTTTGGAGCTGGTTACGTGGGTGCGGCACCGGAAGATCTTTGCGAGCGTGCTGCTCGCGTTGACCCTCGGCATAGGAATCCTTGTAGGCACGCTGATTCCCGGAAAAGTGGCGGCGGTGCGTCCGGGAGATCCGAACGGGCCCATGCTGCTCACGATTCCCGACCCGGTTAATTTGTCGAATGGCTTCTCGAATATCGTGACGCGCGTCGAGCCTGCCGTCGTGAATATTTCGACGACGCAGGTATTCGAGGCGCCCAAGGACAAACGGGGCACAGGGACGCGCGGGCAGGACCCATTCCAGGATTTCTTCAACAAGTATTTCAGCCAAAACCCCGGCGCGGAGCAAGGACCAGAGGCCGAAAAGAGCCTGGGGTCTGGCGTGGTCGTGGATAAGAGAGGTTATATCCTGACGAACGATCACGTGATTAATGGCGCGACGAAAATTCAAGTGGCCATCGACGGCGATCCCACGCATTACACGGGCAAGGTGATCGGTTACGACAAGCAGACGGATCTCGCGGTGGTCAAAATCGACGCGGGGCACGATTTGCCGGTTGCGCGTCTGGGGAATTCTGAAGGATCGAAAGTTGGCGACTGGGTGCTGGCGTTCGGCAGCCCGTTTTCGCTGAATGGCTCCGTGACTGCGGGAATCATCAGCGCGACGAATCGGCAGAACATCGGTAACTCGCAATTCCAAAATTTCATCCAAACAGATGCGGCGATCAATCCGGGGAATTCGGGTGGCCCGCTGGTAAATCTGGCCGGCGAGGTCATCGGGATCAACACAGCGATTTATACGGGCAGCCGCGGATTTGAGGGAGTGGGATTCGCGCTGCCGTCGAATACGGCGATCAACATTTACAACCAACTGGTGACGCAAGGGCATGTGACACGCGGGTCAATCGGAATTAAGTTCCAGGATGACCAGACGAGCGACGCGCTGTTGCACAAGGAACTGGGCGCACCGAATGGTGTGGTGGTGCAATACGTAGCGCCCAGCGGTCCAGCGTCGAGGGCAGGGATTCAGCCGGGCGATGTGATTACGCAGATTAACGGGCATGCGGTACGCGCAGGGTCGGATCTGATTAATCCCGTGATTGGAACGCCGGTGGGGCATGCGGTGGAGCTGAGTTATGTACGGAATGGGAGGACGAAGAATGTGTCGGTGAACGTCGCGGACATGTCCAAGATTTTCCCGGACGACACTTCGGCAGGCGCGGATCCAGCGTCGGCTGATGTGGAAACAGCGCCGACGTCGTTTGGACTGCACGTCGAAGAACTCACGCCGGAAATCTCGCGGCACTTGGGATTGAGCGCGAGCCAACTTGGCGTGATTGTGAGTGAAGTTGAGCCGACGAGCTTCGCCGAGGACATTAAGTTCCTGCGCGGCGAAGTGATTGTTGAAATCAACCACGTGGCGATAACGAATCTGCAGGATTACAAGCAGGAGATTGCGAAACTGAAACCGGGCGAGGATGTGCTGTTCAAGGTGGTGCATCCCGACGGGACCGGGCAGCAGTACACCGTGTTCCACGCGGGGACGATTCCGCGATCCGGAGAGTAGAATTTGCAGGTTGGTAAAAGGGTCAAATGAGAGAGCGTTTGCGGGTACGAGCTTTGCTGAGGACGGCGCTGAAAGTGGCCCGGCGCGGGCTGGTGGGAGCCGCGTTGGTTGCAGTGGCGTTTTGTTTTGCACCGCTGCGGGCGCATGCGGCGCGGCATCTGGCACGCACGAAAGCTCATGCAACGCCCCATAAGAGCACGAGCGCCAAGTCCGGCAAAGCGAAGTTGCGAAAGGTGTCTTATAAAGCGCCGGCTCACAAACGACGGCGGCATCGCAGGCAGCGCCATCACATAACGCTGCCGAGGCAGCCTGCCGCTGATCGAACCGAGGAAATCCAGTCGGCGCTCGAGCGCGGCGGATTTTATTCCGGCAACCCGAACGGAAGATGGGACGGCGGCACACAGGAAGCGTTGCGGCGTTTCCAGACCGCTAGCGGGCTTCCGCCAACGGGCAAGCTCGACGCACTGAGTTTGCAAAAACTCGGATTAGGGTCCGATGTGGCAGGGTTGAGCGCGCCGCGCCCGGTTATGTCACAGACTCCATCGGCCAGCCCGTCATCGAACCAGCCTTCTTCATCCTCCCCAAAGACCCCGGGACGGTAAGTTCAATTCCAGTACCTCTTTTATTTTATCTGCCAAATTGCAGCCTAAGGCAGGCCGCTTCCCAAGAAGCGATTCAGCCGAGCCAGCGGAGGCGGGGCCACATTTGCGGCAGCGGGGCTTTGGGTTTGCGGCAGATGTAGATGGGGAGATTCGATTCTTCAGGGATGGCGTAGGGCGGTGAGATGCGCGCGGCGAGCGTTACTTCGCCGAAGATGTTCCGCAATTGATTTTCCGTGTAGCCAATCGTTATTACGACTTCGCCGGTATATCCCCGCGGGCCCCACAAGCCGTACTGATTGTGTCCGCTGATGGCGGGCGGCAAATGATACGTAGGACCGAAGTAATCCACGGCTCCGGCTTCGCCGTAGTTCAGCGCGAGAATGGCACACTGTGCGCGGTCAGCAGCGGGCAGCGCGTCGAATACGTTCGCAATGGCGCGCACTTGATGGCGCCAGCCGTACATGTCGCCGAAAAGCTGGGGCAATTTGCCCAGCGGGACATTTTCGGGATGAATCGCGTCCACGTCCCAGAAGCGGGAATACTTCGCGGCGGCATTTACGGGAAGAATCGGCATGGCAAGCGGTGCGGCAATCAAGCCTCCTGCGACCAGGGGCGTGATAATCAGCGCTTTCAAGTAAGTTGATGAGGGCAACCTGGCCTCGATCCAGACTGAACCCGCGGCGAGGAGCATTGGATAGGCGGGCGCGAGATAATAAATCTTGCCATGCAAGGCGATCATTTCCACGAGGACTGCAATGTAGGCCAATGCCAGCGGTGCGTAACTTCTCAGTGCGATGCCGCGCGACGTCGCTGCCGCTTCGTCTCGCAATGGACTCCAGAACAAGAACCAGAGGCCGGCGAGCCATATCGGGGTTGAGAGAGGCAGGGTTAGCAGGGTTTGTTGCCAGATGAATTGCCAGGGAGTCAGCGTAGTGTATTTTGTGCCGATCACGGCGTGAAGCAGGGCGATCGTCGGAAAGCCGTTGCGCGTCTCCCAGATGAGATTCGGCAGAAAAATCAGAAATGCGATGGCGCCGCCGAGCCAAATCCACTTCTTTGCGAATTCGCGGCGCGCGGGGGTAGGCCAGAGTCCAATGAATATGCCACTGCCGAAAAAGAGCATCGAATGCTTGTTCAAAATGCCGACGCCCGCCACTACGCCGAATAGCAGCCAGAGCTTTTGGGAGCCGCCATTTAGAATGCGCATCAGAATGGCGGCGCAGGCCATCCAGAAGAGCGGCTCGAAGGAATTCATGGAGAGAAAACTGTCGAATGTGAGGTAGATGGGCGCGATAAGGACAGTGAGCGCGGCGAGGGATTGCGCGAAGCGGCGGCCTCCGAGCTCGCGAGCCATCCAGCCGGCGAGAATCACCTTGCCTGCGGCCGCGAGCCCGGGAAAAAATCGTAGCGCGAAGAGCGAGTTGCCGAAGAGGGTTCGCGAAAGGCGCGCAGTCCAGGCAATCAGCGGAGCGTGGTCAACGTAGCCCCAGGCTAGATGCTGGCCGCAGGCGGCGTAATAGAGTTCGTCGCGGAAGTAGCCGTATCGCCCCGAAAGCATGGAGTGGAAGAACGTCGCGAAGGTCGCCAAGGCGTAGACCCAAGTGACGAGCGGCACGCAGGCTGCCGGGGGATGATCGAAACGGACGAGCGGTTGCAAGCGCGACGGTGAATCGACGATCGCCGCCGGTGGCTGGACGCCTCCGGGCAAAATGCCTCCTAAGGGAGTGCTGCGCGGCGCAGAAGCACTTTGTGTCGAATGCCAAGAACGCGGCACGGGCGGAGTGTAGCGGAAATTGAACGCGCGCGTAAGATAAGTTTTTTCGCGCAGCAAGAAGAGCTAGCCGCGAGACGCTTTGGCGATTTGTTCATCTAAATGGGTGAAATGGGATGACCCGGCGAGACTCCCATTGAACCACTGAATCGCATGGATGAGATGTTGCAAATACGGCGGGCGCATCCGGAAGAGAGCGGACTGCTGACGGATCTGGCGATGCGGTCGAAGGCGCACTGGGCGTATGACAGGGCATTTCTCGAAGACATCAAGCCGGACCTGACATTCCGCCCCGAGAAATTCATGCCGGAGTTTCACGTGTACATTCTGGAGGCGGCGGGAAAGCCAGTGGGATTTTGCAGCCTGGTACGGATTGACCCGGGAACCGTGGAGCTGGACGACCTATTCATCGAGCCGGACGATATCGGCAAGGGATACGGGCAGCGGTTGTGGGATTATGCGGTCAGCGTGGCGCGCGATTTAGGCTTCCGGAGAATTGTGCTGGTGTCGGACCCGTATGCGGAGCCGTTTTACGCGCGTCAGGGTGCGGTGCGCATCGGAGAGAAGACGTCGTCAATCCGGCAAGGCCGGGTACTGCCTGTGATGGAATACGAACTGAGCGGATGATTTGAGGGAGTTGATTGTGTTTCCGAAGGGATGCTGGCGGGAAGCAGGGGAGCTTCGCTGGCTTTACAACCATACGAAGCGCCTCTGCTCCCGAGCAGCTCAAATGCCAAATCTACGCGCCGAGTTTCCGGCGGATTATCCCGCCCATCGTCAGCAAGCCCGTGCCAAGCAAAAGCAAGGATGCCGGTTCAGGTGTGGGACCGCCAATTCCGATACCCATGGACGTTAGGCCCAAGTTGTTCTTGTTGAGGTTAGCTAATGTCTTGTTGAAGTCAATTTTAATGTCAGAGTTAGCTGTCAACGCATCGGTGCCTGGCATGGTCACGGCAAATTCGAATGTGTATGTGCCGCCAGCAGGTACCGGATCATTGGCACTCACGTTTTGGAAACAGACATCACCAGATGATAATCCCAAGCTATTGCAACCGCTGGCGTTGAGCCCGCCTGGGATCTCGAGACTCCAAGCACCAGTTCCTCCGGGTGCCATCAAGAGGGTGACGGAGGTTGAGACGTCGCTTCCGGTCTTGAACTGCATGGCGACGGCAGTGAGGAAGCCGCTGCCAGCGCTAAAGCCGGTAGCATCTACAGTGAGGAACACGTCGTAGACATTGCCCGGTCCCGGAACAAACGTCGATGTCGCGGTATACGTCACATTCAAAGTAGTGTCGGTCACAGAGCCAGCCTTCGCTGACGATGCGAACCCAAGGACAAGGAGAAGTAAGCTCCCTGCCAAAATTCCCTTCAAAGCCTTCATAGCCTATCCTCCCGAGACTGTACCTAATCCAACAAGCAGACGTAAGGCAATTTGATGTCCAAATCGTGGTCAGGGCGAGCTCTTAACGCAACTCATTGACACGTAGTGAATTAACGCGCGAGAATGATCGTTTCAAGCGCTAAGCTCCACGGTTCGAGTCGCAGATGTTTGCAGTTTATGTGAATTTGTGGAATAGCCAAAATCTGTCATGACACAAATCACGCGCTGGTTGCATCATTTATCGGGGTGAGATTCGATTAAAGGGTAGGGAGAATATGAAAATAAAATTGACAGTAGTTCTGGCTGTTCTTGTGTTGTTGTGCCCGAGATTGTTTGCGGATCAGATCACATTGAAAAATGGGGATCGGTTGACGGGCACGATTGAGAAATCAGACGCAAAAACGCTGGTCATCAAGACCGAGTCCGCCGGCGAGGTAACCGTTCAGTGGGCGGCGATTGACGGTATCACGTCGACGGAGCCGCTCCACGTGGGTTTGAACGGAGGACAGATGGTGGTGGGGCCCGTGACTACGACGAACGACGGGAAAATCGAGATTTCGACCGCAGCGACGGGCGTGGTGACGACTTCCAAGGATTCGATTGTGGTGATCCGATCCGATGCGGAAGAGGCCGCCTATGATGCCACCATGGAACGATTGCAGCATCCGCATTTGAGCGACTATTGGAGCGGAATGCTCGATACGGGCCTGAGCTTAACTCGGGGCAATTCGGCGACATTGTCGTACACGCTATCGGGGAAGGCGATTCGCCAGACGGATCGAGACAAGATCACGGCCTACACAACGATAGTGTATGGAAGAAATGACAATACATCTCCGAGCCAGACGATTGCGCACCAAATCCAGGGAGGAGTGCGCGGAGATATCGATATTACCGCGAGACTGTTCGCCTTTGCGTCCACAGATTTCAACTCGAACCAACTGCAGCATCTGGATCTGCAGAACGTGATTGCGGGCGGCATTGGATATCATCTGATCAAGACCAAAAACACGACGTTCGATGTTTTTGCCGGAGCCGGATACAACCAGGAGTATTTCTCGTCGTACTCGTTGGTTAATCCAGCGCCACCACCGCCGCTTCTTACATTTGCGGCAGTCACGCAGAGGAATGCGGAGGTTGAACTCGGAGAGGAATTTGATACGAAGGTGAGCGACCGCACGAATTTTAGCGAAAACTTCACTTTTTATCCTAATATCAGCGGGCCGAGTGGCTACCGGTATACTTTCAACACTACGCTTGCGACAAAGCTGAACAATTGGCTGGGTTGGCAGACCACGTTCACGGACAATTACCTGAGCAACCCGCCTTTTGGAATCAAGGGGAATGATTTGTTGCTTTCGACCGGGCTACGGCTGACATTCGGCAAAGCGGCCAAATAGGGCCAAATCTGCTTCTTTTGAATGAAGGAGCGTGACATGACGAAAGGGTTCAGGCAATTTCTCCTGAGAGGGAACGTGGTGGATATGGCAGTAGGCATTGTGATTGGAGCGGCGTTTGGGAGTGTGGTCACAGGCCTTGTGAAAGATCTGCTGACACCGTTTATCGCCGCGATTGTAAAGCAGCCGGATTTTTCGGCGCTGACGTTCACGGTAAACGGCAGCAAGTTTGAGTATGGGAATTTCATCAACGCTTTGCTGTCGTTTGTGATTATCGCGGCGGCCGTCTACTTTTTCGTGGTGGTCCCAGTCAACGCGTTGGTTGCCAGATCGCGCCGGGAGCCCCCGGCAGATCCGACAACGCGCAAGTGTCCAGAATGCCTCAGCGAAATCCCCATTGCCGCGCGGCGCTGCGCATTCTGCACGCAGGTCAGCTCCGCGCAGTAAGACGAAGGGGTGCGAAGACTCTCGTCAGCGCGCAGCTTTGGTGGAGATGTAGGCGTCGAGGCTATTTGTAAGCTGGTCGATACCGGCGAGCACGTCCTGGCGAAGGGCTTCGACAACGGCCGGGACGGTCTTCTTGCTTACAGGCTCATCGTGGCTGTACGACTGGCTCCAAACGACATTGCCCGTCTTGGGTTGAAACAATTCAAGGGAGAGAGAAAAACGCGCGACGAGAGAAGGCGAATCCACTTCTTCGAGTGAATACAAATGGCCGCGGAGAATGTAATCACCTCTGGCTCTGCTGCCGAGGCGTCCGACGGAGCGGAACTTGCCTTTGGCGCGCAGGGATTGCGTCAGCATCGTTTCGAGCATTTCCGTGGGCACCTCAGCCCAGCGATGGCTCGGGTATGTTCCCAGTTCCACGCCGCCGGCGCTGTAAACGATTGGGCTGTCGAGATAAAGATGCGAGGCGGTGATGCGTCCAATGAGGATGGTGACGGGAAGCGGTGCGTCGTTTTCCACGGAAACGGAAGGCTCAGGAACGGGCGCGGGGTTCAGCGTGTAATATTTCACCGGGCGAGCCGCGCCGCAGTTCGCGGTGACGATAATTCCCGCGAACATTAAAAGAGAAACGAGAGTGGTGACGATTCGTTTTTGGTCGAGGCGCATATTCATTTTCGCTCTTGCGGTTTGGGCGGCTTTCCGGGCACGTGCGGCGCGGGTTCGGATGCCCGAATCAACGTATAAGGCCGCGTCTTGATGGTGTTGGTGAACGATTTCAAGTTTTCGGTTATGTTGGTCATGTTCGCGATGATTTCATCAATGTTATCGCTATTGATGTTGAGCGTGCTGTTGAGCTGATCGACGAGCGCGGAAGCGGACGTGAGGGTCGCGCGCATTTCCACGATCGCCTGGCGAAGATCAGGGCGGTTTTCCACCAAGGTGGCGTCCACGTGCGATAGAGCGGTATTGGCCTGATTTATCGTCTTCTTGAAATCGTCCATCAATGGCGTGAGTTTGGCGCTGGTGGCGTTCAGATTATTCAGCGTGGAATGCAGCACCGGGCGATCTTCGGTGAGCATGCCACGGACGTTCGCTAGGCTCGCCGCAATATTTGCGCGATTTTGGGCGTCGAGAAGCCCGTTGACGCGCCTGATGGTTTCCTGCAATTCCGTGACGCGGGCATTCAGGTTTTGCAAAAGCGCGGTTGCTTGCGGCGCGAGATCGTTTATCTTTGCGGCGAGTTCGTCGAAACTGGCGTAGTTCATTGAAGCCAGAACCGCGCCGGGCCGCGCGCGCGGAGCGGCTGCGGTGCCGGGCACAATTCCGAGGAAATTTTCGCCGAGGGCGCCGAGACTTGAAATTTTCGCCTTGCTGTCCGTCTTTACGGGCACTTCGTCGTCCACACGAAACTTGACTTCCATGCGCGTGGGATCTTGAGGATCGCTGCGGACCGAAACGACGCGGCCGACCGGAGGTCCGCCGGCGTAACGCACCTCGGAGCCTGGCGCAAGGCCGCCGGCGTTTTTGAAGTAGGTGCGGTAAGTCGGTTCCGCGCGGCCGAAAACTCCGGACAGCGAGAAAAGGGTCACAATGAGCAGACCCGCCGCCGCAAGAACAAATACACCGACGAACGCGCGCTCGCGTTTGGCTTGCAATGACGCCTCTCAAATATCCGCGGAAAAGCTTACTTTGGCGGTGAGCCCGCCAAGACGGCGGAGTATAACACGACCTGCGTCCGGAACGTTCGCGCAGCGATTTTTTCGAAGCGCGGTGCCACATGTCGCCGGTAAGAGCGGCGCTATAAACGCAAATGCTCAGTGAGGCGGTCGAGGAAGCCTTCGTCTTCGGCAACGTCCGGCTCCGGAACGCGGTCGAGAAACTGGCGCACGCGAGGTTGCTGGCTTGATTTTAATTCTTCCACCGTGCCGAGCGCGATGACGTTTCCCCTGTCCACCAAGATCATGCGATCGGCGATCATGAAGGCGCTGGCGAGTTCGTGCGTGACCACGACGATCGTCATTCGGAAAGCCTTTTTCAATTTCAGAATCAGATCGTCGATGCCGGCAGCGATGATGGGGTCGAGGCCGGCGGAAGGCTCGTCAAAAAAGAGAACTTCGGGATCCATAGCCAGGGCGCGAGCGACTGCGGCGCGCTTTTTCATTCCGCCGCTCAATTGCGCGGGAATGTAATCCTCGTAGCCGGAAAGACCAACCTCCTCGAGCTTCAGCCGCACTATGACTTCGATTGTAGAGTCATCGAGCCGCGTGTGCTCGCGCAGGGGAAGCGCGACGTTTTCTCCGACGGTCATCGAGCCAAACAGGGCGCCGCTCTGAAACGAAACACCGAGCTTCTTGCGCAGTTCGGCCATGTCATGCGCGGAGATGCAGCACAGATTCTTGCCGCGAATCCAAATCTCGCCGCCGGAGGGTTTTTCGAGACCCATCAAGGTGCGAAGAAGGGTGCTCTTGCCAGAGCCCGAGCCCCCGAGAATGACCAGGGTCTCGCCGACTTTCACGTCGAAGGTCACGCCGTGGAGGACTTCGCGATCACCATAGCTCACGCGCAGATTGCGCACGCAAATCGCGACTCCTTCGTTGACTGGCGCGGCCGATTCGTTTTGGTCAGTCATAGCTATGAATGCGGTGCCGTAAGGTAAAAGAGCATAGTGAAAACCAAATCGACCAGCACGACCAGGAAGATTGATTTCACAACCGCCGATGTGGTCGAGCGGCCTACTTGCTCCGCGCCCAAGCCAGTGGAGAGCCCCTCCTGGCAACCGACGGCGGTGATCACCATGCCGAACATCACGCTTTTAATCAAGCCGGTAATGATGTCGCGAAACACCAGGGCGCTAAGCGTTGTGTGAATGTAGGAGCCGAAAGTGAAGCCTGCGCCAGCGACGCCAAAGACGGAGCCGCCGAGGACGCCCATGAAGTCGGCCCAGGTGGTGAGGCAAGGCAGCATCAGGGCCATGGCGATGAATTTGGGCGCGACAAGAAAATGAACGGGATCGAGGGCCATGGTTTGAAGCGCGTCAATTTCCTCATTCACTTTCATGGTGCCGATCTCCGCGGCAAAGGCAGAGCCGGAGCGTCCAATGACGACGATGGCGGTCATGAGCGGACCGAGTTCGCGGGTCATGGAAACAGCGACAGCGTTGGCGACAAACTCCATGGCGCCGAAGCGGCGAAGTTCGTAGGCGGATTGAAGGGCCAGGATGGTTCCGATAAAAAAAGATATGAGGGAAAGAATAGGAATGGCGCCGACACCCACGGCCATGGCCTGATGAATGGCGCGCTCGATGCGGAGGCGTTGGCCCTGAAAGGGAGCGACGACGATCGCGTGAAGCGAGCGTCCGGTCAGGATCGTGAGGTCGCCAAGGTAGGCGAGCGTGTCGATCGTTGCTTGACCGACTGTCTCCGTAACGGACATGAGCGGAATCTCAGGCCGTGGCGCCGGAAGAGACCGGCTGAACGCCGCGAACCGCCTCTTCCTCAGTGTTGTACACTTCGAAGACTCTGATCAGACGCGTCAATTCGAGGACCTCTCTGGCCACGCGGCCAAGACCGAAGAGAGCCAGACCGAGCTTTGATTCCCTGGAAACCTTAAGGGCTTCGACAAGGCAGGCGACACCAGCGCTGTCTATGTATTTCACATTGGTCAGGTTCACAACCACGCGGGGAACTTTTTGTACTTTTAGCAATTCCATAAGGGTTTTGCGGAGGTCCGGAGAGTTGTACAGCGTAATATCACCGTCAACATCCACAATTGTCGCGAGGCCACTGGGGCGATTTGCAATGTTCATCAATTTCTCCCACCTAGAAGGATAGCAGGGACGATAGGGAGAGCATACCCTTAGTCGGGCTTGGTTCAAAGCGCCGAGATGGTTTTTTTGCGAGTGGAGAGGCGTCTCGGGGTTCGGACAACACGCGCCGAACCCCCAGACGCCACTTTGAGACACTCAAACGAGCCACGGGATCTGTTTCTTGTGCAAGGCAAAACGTGTCAATGATTCGGGCCTAAGCTGAACGAAAGTAGCCGTCTCTGGGGCTGGCTCTACGTTCGCCGATTTCCATTCGCTTGAGCGCCCAAACGACCAATGACAAACGATCGTTGACGCCGGCTTTTTCGTGCAGGTCGCGAAGCAAACGGTAGAACAAGCCCACGGGGATGCGAAGTTCGCCGCAGATTTGTTTGTCGGTCTTACCGCCGACGAGGGCGCGAAGCACGATTGCCTCCTCGGCTGTGAGTGACGGAGGCTCCCGGCGAACCGACGGCTGAACCTTGTTTGCGGGTGAGTTGCACGGGTTGGGACGGTTACGGGTGGTGACTGCGGTTGACCTGAGGTTCTGCTTCATATTTGCCCCCTTCGATTTTCTTGCGCAATTGCAATGCGCAATTTTTAAGGCAGAAACATCGAAGGGGACAACGAGAGGAAACCGTTGGAACTGTTGCGCGGCGGATAGAGACCACCGATATTACTGAAACGAGTCTAACCCGCTTATTCGGGGCCATCAAGGGGAAAAGCGATGCGTAGCACGGAAGCGAACAAAAGAGCGCTTGACTTTATTTAGAGCGGACTTAGACTTCGGCGCGCTGGCAGTAAGACCTGGCTCCGGGGCTTTCCTGTATTGCCTGGGTCCACTTACATCTAAAGCGGAATTGAGCAGCAGATCGGTCCGTGTGAGGAAAAGAGGGCAAAATGCGAGTTTTGAATTTTGGATTTCGGAAAATCCTTCCTGCGCTGGTTGGCGTTGGATTGTGCGCAGCAACCAGTGTTGCGCAACGGCGGAATGCGGCGGCGGAACAGGATCAATTTCGATTCCGATTCGTTGGGCCGATTGTGGGGAATCGAGTTGCGGCGGTCGCGGGCGTCCCGGGAGATGAGAGCACGTATTACGCAGGAGCGGCGGCGGGCGGCGTTTGGAAATCGACGGACGGGGGGAATCGCTGGGAGCCGGTGTTTGATAAAGAACCGGCCTCGGCGATCGGCGCGTTAGCGGTGGCGCCTTCGGATCCAGATGAGGTGTGGGCAGGAACGGGCGAAGCGTGGGCGATACGCGACAGCGACGTGATGGGCAATGGTATTTATAAGTCCACTGATGCGGGAAAGACGTGGACGAACATGGGGCTGGGCGCAACGGGACGAATCGGGCGCGTGGTGGTGAATCCAACGGATCCGAATACCGTGTTCGTGTGCGCGCTTGGACGCACGACAGGGCCTCAGCAAGAGCGCGGCGTTTACCGCACGACGGATGGCGGGAAAAATTGGGAGCGCGTGCTGTTTGTGGACGAAAACACGGGATGCTCCGGTCTGGCAATGGATCCGCACAATTCGAGGACGCTGTTTGCGGGGACATGGCAAGTGGCTATGCATACGTGGGCCGAACTAGGCGGAGGGCCGGGCAGCGGAGTATATGTGTCGCACGATGGCGGCACAAAGTGGACGCGCATTGAAGGGCACGGATTGCCGAAGCCGCCCGTCGGAAAGATCGATGTTGCGGTGGCGCCGACGGATTCGAATCGCGTGTACGCGCTGATTCAGACGAAGGATCAGGGCTCTCTGTGGCGGTCGGATGATGGCGGGGAAAATTGGCATGCGGTGAGCTATGACAGGTCACTAACCGGACGCGCCGGGTACTACATCCGCATCGGGGTTTCGAGCGGGAACGAAGATGAAGTCTATGTGGCAAGCAGCGGGTTCCACGAGTCGGTGGACGGGGGAGAGACATTTAAGGATGTCCCGTGGGGCGGCGACAATCACGATATCTGGATCGACCCGAAGAATCCGGATCACTTTGCGTTGACGAATGACGGCGGATTGATGATTACGACTGTGCACGGG
>Ga0134128_10007522_pt1 | contig 13167 bp, 13 predicted proteins | sample KB31754_FD_96462 | JGI IMG/M metagenome (GOLD analysis project Ga0134128, IMG submission 96462) | Terrestrial soil microbial communities with excess Nitrogen fertilizer from Kellogg Biological Station, Michigan, USA - KB3-175-4 | ecosystem: Environmental > Terrestrial > Soil > Unclassified ... | reverse complement strand
TTCTCAATTTTAAGTATGGGCATGAGTTCCGACTATGAATTAGCGATTGAAGAAGGCGCAAATATGGTCAGGATCGGCAGCCTCCTTTTTGGAAAAAGAGACCCGAAAAAATAAATATTTCATTACTTAAAATGCAATTCCATCAGGCATCGGCTGAGATTAACCCGATCTTTTTTGAATGAAGAACCGCTTCTGCGCTGTGTTTAAAATAGCAACAGCTGACACCTTTTTCTTCCATACCCTTTATTTGCAACTGAACTTTTTCAAAATTAGCTGCATGGACAGCCCGGATATAAACCGCCAGAATTTTACCGGGAAAATGAGCAACAATTGAAGTGTAAATTTCAGGATCTTTTTGTGAATCATCGCCTAACAAAACAAATTTCAAATGCGGATATGCATTCACCACCCTGACAATTCGCGTAAATTTCCCTCCGTGTTTATTCTGGCCAGACTTCCAAAATTCACTGATTCTCTTTAACTGACTTAAAAGAAAAACGCCTTTGGGTAATTCATTTCTTCGGGAGAATTCAACAATAAAATCATAGAGATTCCATTCGCTGCTTGAAACATAAAAAAATGGATTAGCATTTTTTCCTGAAACATTACTGCACGCTAAAAGCTTATAATGATTGACTACCCCGTCAAAAGGTTTTCTGGTGCGTGCATTTTTTGTAAATAAAACATACAACCTGCGCCGCATTCGGGAAGAATGCGATATCAGAAAAGTATCATCAATATCAGAAATTAAGGCATGGGATGAAGCGAAGGGAATTAAAATATTCCCCTGACCGTGGATATTTTTTCTGTGGTATTTCTCCTCTTCCAAATGCACAGAGATCTTTTGCCAGCCGGCCTCCGGAGCTGTTTCCGGAAAGATTTCAAACCTGAAAAATCCGTCATCTTCCGTTGTGGTATGATGGATACTGTTATCCCATGCAATAGAAATTTTTGCCTTCGGAAAAGGCACCACCATGAACAACCGGAGAATTGAAAATGTATTAGTAATCCAGTTCTGCCGGTATTTCTTTCGTGGATAAGGACTTATTTTTAAAACCTGGCCAAGAACAATTATTTTTTCAGCGTTACCAAATCCATTATAAACCTTTATCACAGGATGGTTATTCAGCCTGAATAAAAAATATAATTTTTTTTTTATCTTTTTTAGAAGCGAAATTTTCTTTTCTTTATATATTGAATTTTTATTCGTCATAGTAACCTTACAAAGATATAATGGAGCCATCTTCCGAATTAGATATATTATTTGTTTTAAATCCCGTGTCCGGAGGAAGGAAAAAAATTGATTGGGAACCCCTTATACGCAATTATTTTAAATCGCTCTCTTTACGAATTGAATTTTTTGTTTTAGAAGGCAAAGATGATGCCTCATCAATTCAATATTGGATTAAAAAATTGTCTCCTACAAAGGTTGTAGCCGTTGGCGGTGATGGCACGATATCGCTCGTGGCCAAACAATTGCTGGGTTCATCAATATGCATGGGAATTCTGCGTGGAGGCTCTGCAAACGGTATGGCAACGGAATTAAACATACCAGTCGATCCTGACTTAGCTATGAACGTAATTGCAAATGGCAAGGTGCAGATTTGTGATATCATCAAAATAAATGATGATGATATATGTATTCATTTAAGCGATGTCGGATTGAATGCAAGGCTGATAAAATATTTTGACAAAGGCTCTTTCAGAGGTATGTGGGGCTATGCGAGGGTATTTTTGAAAATATTGTGGCAGGGACAATTATTGAAAGTTCAAATTGTTGCCGACAATTTGGATATTACTGTTTCTGCCTACATGATCGTCATTGCCAATGCAAGCAAATACGGAACTGGTGCTGTTATTAACCCAAATGGACTGATCCATGATGGCAAATTTGAACTGGTGATCGTTCGACGTATTTCGATTATAGAATTCATAAAACTGTTCCTAAATAACAAGCCTTTTAATCCGGACAAGGTTGAAATTTTTCAGACTACAAAAGCAGTAATCACCACAAAAAAACTGATCCATTTCCAGGTGGATGGGGAATATAAGGGCAAGGTGAAAAATGTGCGGGCAGAAATAATCCCTTCTGCTATAAATCTATTAATAGAAAAATAAAACTCAGGAATTTAACGGGAAGAACATAGAACATCCTGCTAGCGCAAAAACACTAACATTTCCAAATCACATCCACAAAATATCGGTTAGAATCAAAGAAGTTTACTGTTGGAGTAAATCCGGATTCACGCGCGAGCGCGTCAATCTGGACGGCAGAATATTTTTGCGAAATCTCCATGAAAATCGTTTCGTCTTTTTCAAAATTAATTTCACAATTTTCTCCCATGCACACCTGTTGCTTTTTTAATGAAACAAGGTAGCTTTTGCAGGCCCCACTATCAGGATCGTACGTCGCATAATGCTCAAAGCTTTTGAGATCAAAATTGGCATTTAACTCACGGTTGATCCTTCTCAATAAATTCAAATTAAATTCTCTTGTATAACCTGAAGCGTCGTTGTACGCTGCCAAAATTTTTTTGGGATTTTTTTTGAGGTCAAATCCAATGATCACTACATCATCTTTTGAAAGCAGGCTGCGCAATTTTTTACAAAATGCAGGCGTCGCATCGTGACGGAAATTTCCAATGTTAGCTCCTAAAAATAAAACCAGCTTTTTGTTTTTTGTTAAGGTTGCCGCACGGGAGAGCATTTCAAAATATTCCCCGTTGAGCCCGTGAATGCTGATTCCTGGAATGCTAACCGGAATGGTTTCGGTCAATAGCCGAATAATATTATCAGAAATATCAATTGGAAAATAAGTGTCCATAGCCTTTCGCTTTGCCAGCTCTTTCAAAAGAAAAGTAGACTTAGTCGCATCGCCTGCTCCAAATTCAATCACCTCTAGTTTCTCTCCATTTTGCAAGACAGAATCTGCTATTGCTACCGTCTGGCCGGAGAAAATTTCCATCTCACTATTCGTGAGATAATATTCATCACTGGCCATTATTTCCTGAAATAATTCATCGCCTTTCTTATCATAAAAATATTTGGAATCGAGATACTTCGGAGTCGATCGCAGGCCTTTCAGCACATCGGATAAAAATTGTTTCATGCTCTTAAATTATTGCGCTAGTCTTATACCAGTATATTGCCATCGGAGGTTTGGCTGAAAAAAATTGCGATAAGTAATTCTGCTATGGCCGGGAGAAGTTACGTCTGACGCGCCACGCAAAACCATTTGACTGATCATAAACTTTCCGTTATACTCTCCTATTGCTCCTGGCGCTTTTGAGAAGCCGGGATACGGCAAATACGCACTTTCGGTCCATTCCCACCGCCTGCCCCAGTCGAATTTTCCGGCGGCAATTTCCCATTCAAATTCAGTTGGAAGGCGCTTATTTTTCCACGCGGCGAAAGCTGCTGCTTCATAAAAACTCACATGGCAGACGGGTTCATTTAATTCTAATGCACGCATTCCGCTTAATGTGTAATGTTGCCATTTGCCTTCTATCAGATACCAATACATGGGCGCACTCACCCGATGCTCATTTACCCATACCCAACCGTCGGCATGCCAGTAATTAAAATTTTTATAGCCGCCTGCGTTGATAAATTCAAGATACTCTCCGTTCGAAATCAGTTCTTTCGAAACCTGGCACGCATCAATATAAACCTTGTGCCTTTTCAATTCATTGTCAAAACAAAACCCTTCACCTTCAAATCCAATTTCATAAATCCCTGCTTCTATTTTTACAAATGCTTCTTTATCGCTGTTATTGGAATAAATTTTTGGTTCAGGCTCTTTGCCGTATGCCGGAAATAAAGGATTGTTTCCCAGGATATATTTTATATCAGTCATTAACAACTCCTGGTGTTGCTGCTCATGATTAAAACCTATAATTAATATTTCTTTTATTTCCTCTGATAAGTCATTTTGTAGAAATTGCCTCATGGCTTCATCAACATACTTTCGGTATTTATAAATATCCGCTACCGTGGGGCGGCTCAGGTTGCCCCGATCGGTTCGAATGACTCTTGCGCCGACGGCTTCATAATAACTGTTAAATACATATCCATATTGAGGATCAAATTCCACATAGTTTTTCATGTATGGTTTCAAAATAAAAGTTTCGAAAAACCATGTCACATGTCCGATATGCCATTTAGGCGGACTCACATCCACAACGGGCTGTACCACGTAATCCTCAGTCTGCAAAGGTTTACAGAGGTCTTCTGTGAATTGTCTAACGTCTAGATATTGTTGTAATAAATTCATTCTACCTTTTATCTAAATAATTTTTTAGATCTGAAATACTGCGAATGTTTAGCTTTTCGGATGTTGTCTTTCGCATCATCAAAGCGTAAGCATTATTGAATCCTATCGGCTTCAACCATTTCAGATTATATTGGCTTTGAAATTGGCTTTTTACATAATTATAAACTTCATCTTTATCTCCTTTAAAGTCCGCCACGACCGGCCCGGGCGTTTTTAATATCACTAAAAGCCCAGTTCCTGTGTATTCAGGATACATATCAATCTGGTTATTTGTCAGCGCATCAAATACTATTTTGGTACCACCCAAACCGGTTTTAGTTTCTACCTGCAAATCTGAATTTCCTTTTATTAGCATGGAATACATTTCAGCCAGAATATATTGTTCGCCGAAAATTTTTGAGCCGATTCTTATTACCCCTCCGTTTCCATTGAGAGGTTCTTTGTACAAATTTTGTTCCATCAAAAAATCCTTCGCAACTTTTTCCGGAGATTGTTTTAAAAAATCAACACGATAATTTAATTCTGTCATGACCGAGTCATTAATATGTCCTGACAAGTCATTTAGTAGATTTTCCAGTTTTGGATATTTTTCCAGTACCTCATCGCGAACAACGGGCGCCGCATAATAAGGAGGAAAAATCCCCTTGTCATCCTTTAGAACTACGAGATCGAAAGCTCTCAAACGGCCATCTGTGCTGTAACCGCTTATGACATCCAGTTTTTTTTCGTAAGCGGCTTTATACATTACGGCATCACTGATCACTACATTTCTGATGTTAAGTTTATAGATATTTTTCAATCCAAGGTAGCCATCATTTCTTCCCATAAATTCGGGAGTAAAACCAGCGAGCATTTTACTTCTATAAAAATCAGGCAACATATAAAACGAGGAAAGCAAGACGAAACAAACAGGAAGTACCCAGAATGTGGCTCTTAATTTTTTGAACTTTAGCCTTTGAACTTTTGATAAAATAAAATCAAACAAAATAGCCAATAACGCGGCAGGAATAGCACCGGCTAAAATCATATTGGTATTATTAAGTGCGATGCCACCAAATATAAATTCCCCCAAACCACCGGCGCCAATATATGATGCAAGCGTTGCTACGCCTACGTTTATAACCGTTGCCGTACGAATACCCGCAAGGATAACAGGCATAGCTAATGGCAATTCAACCTTTGTCAGAATTTGCCAACTGCTCATTCCCATTCCTTTTGCAGAATCGGTGACAACGCCATCTACTTCCGTAATTCCGGTAAATGTATTTCTCACGATAGGCAAAAGCGCATAAAGAAATAAAGCCACGATTGCCGGCTTTGGTCCGATACCAAGTAACGGAATCATAAAACCAAGTAATGCAATGCTTGGGATTGTTTGCAATATTCCGGTAATTCCTAAAACGGGCGCCGAAAATTTTCTTCTGCGTGCAATAAAAATGCCTAGGGGAACGCCAATAAAAACCGCGATCAATAATGAAATAAATGTGAGCCCAATATGCTGAAGCAACTGATCCAGTATTTTTCCGGATTGCTCCCGCATAAAATCAACTAAGGATTGGGGCTCATTCATAAACTTTTTGTTTTAAGGCCCCGAGCGCCGTGAACAATGAGTTATAGCTGGCATACCGTATTTCGCCTGATCTTAAATTTCTTACTAAAAGCAGTTTCTTCTTTTGAAGATTCAGCAAATCCAACGCATCCCACAAACTTTTATCATCTCCGATTTCAGAAAAATCAAATCCTTCATTTCTTTCCGGAGATAGCAATTTCTTTCCACCTGTAATTGGATTGTCACCATCCAAATACATCCATATATCTTTCAAAATAACGGCGTTCAATTCCAGCTGCATTCTTTGTGCTGAGAAGAAATCTTCAACAAATTTATTAGCCGGCCGAAATAGAAAATCGACTGCCTTTCCGGCCTGTACAATTTTCCCGTTATGCATTAGCAGAATCTTATCGCCCAATGTAAATGCTTCCCTGATATCGTGCGTGACCATCACAATCGTTTTATTTTTCAGCACTTCCAGGTTCAGGAATTCTTTGGTAATACTTTCCCGCGTAATTGCATCAAGCGCACCAAATGGTTCATCCATCAGTAGCACAGGCGGGTCTGCAGCCAGCGCTCTTGCAAGCCCAACTCTTTGCTGTTGGCCTCCGCTGAGTTGGCGGGGATAGAGAGACAAATATTCTTTGGAAAGGCTAAGTTGTTCAATTAATTCTTCAATACGAGCTGCAATTTTTTGCCGGGACCATTTTAAAAGTTCAGGCACAATAGCAATATTTTCCGCGATGGTATAATGCGGAAAAAGCCCATTGTGCTGCAATACATATCCTATATTTCTTCTTAATTCTTCAGGTGAAACTTCCTGAATGTTCTTTCCGCCAATACGAATTGATCCCGATGTTGTTTCTGTTAACCTGTTGATCATTCTAAGTGTGGTTGTTTTCCCACAACCGCTGGTACCGAGCAAAACAACATTTTCACTTTGATCCACTTCAAACGAAATGTCGTTCACGGCTTTAGTATTACCGAAAAGCTTTACGACGTTTTGAAGAGAAATCATTTTATAAATTTTATCAGAAAAAGAAAATGATAACACGAATTAAGAATCTTCACAGGACCCGCCGATAACACAATAATTTAATAATTACCAATAACAATCAATCAATAATGAATTATTCTCCCATTCCATCTTCGTCGGCAGTCTTGCTGCTATTAATGATCATACCGTTGACGTCTGCGATTTCTTTTGCGGTAAAAAACCGCCACTTACCTTTGGCTAATCCGCTAAGCGTTATCTTCATGATCCTGACTCTCGTAAGAGAAGTCACCTTATAACCAAGCGCTGCGCACATGCGTCGGATCTGCCGGTTTAATCCCTGTGTAAGAATAATCCTGAATTGTTTGTCTCCTTCCTGTTTTACAAAACATTTTTTAGTAACAGTTCCTAAAATAGGGATTCCATTACCCATTTTTTTTATAAACTCAGTCGTAATGGCCTGATCAACCGTCACTACATATTCTTTCTCATGCCCGTTTCCCGCACGAAGAATTTTATTGACAATGTCGCCGTCATTCGTAAGAAAGATTAATCCTTCAGAAAGTTTATCAAGGCGGCCAATGGGAAAGATCCGGCTCTTAAACCTGACAAAATCCACAATGTTACTCGGGTCTTTCTGATCAGTTGTGCAGGTAATACCCTTCGGTTTGTTAAGCATAATATAAACCGGCACAGACTTGCTTTTCAGCCGCTGCCCATCAACTTTCACGACGTCATTTTCGAGGGCGCGATTGCCCTTTACCGCTATTTTTCCATTGATTGTTACCCGACCGGTTTCTATCAATTTGTCGGCATCCCTACGGCTGCAAAATCCGGTTTCGCTGATATATTTATTTAAGCTAACATCCATAATTATGATAAAACAATATTACGCCATTAGAAGAAATGTTTGGGGAAATTGATTTACCAACGATATTCAGCAAGGTTTTTGATGTTAAAAAAAGACATTTTCATTTATGAAAAAAAAGAAATTGGATAAAACACATCTTCATATCAAAAGAAATTTCACTGGAGAAGCTTTGAACCAACTTCAACTGATGAATCATCATGGCCCGGGATGATCGTAAGAAGAAAAACACGGATTCAACATTTTTTTGACCAGATACAAAATCTCAACACATCAATTACTTTATAAAATGAAAAAATACATTTTTATTCCTGCCATCGTTCTTGTGGCAACGCTTCTGACATTCGGCTTTACGCAGATTTCAAATTTTACGATCTCCTCAAACTCTTTGCCGAAGGCAGATGCAGACAATGCCGGCCTTACTTTGCCATCCGGATTTAGCGCCTTAAAAGTAGCTGAGACCAATGGCCATGCCCGTCACATCGCCGTTACTAAAGAAGGTGACATTTATGTAAAAATGGCTGACGCAAAAGGTGGTAAAGGAATTCTGTTTTTACAAGATGATACTAAAAGTGGAAAGTTCGAAAAACAAACGGGTTTTGGAAATTTTGGTGGAACGGGCTTGTTTGTAAGAAACGGTTATTTATATGCATCCTCCGACGAAGAAGTGTTCAGGTATAAATTAGATGACAAAGACCAGGTAGTCAACCAAAGTGAACCTGAAAAGATCGTTACAGGTTTATTGAGCCGGGGCGAGCATGAAGCAAAAGCCATTACGCTGGATAACGATAATAATATTTATGTCAACATCGGTGCCTATTCTAACTCTTGCCAGGAAAAAGACCGGCAGCCCGGTTCCATGGGAATCAAAGGATGCCCGATACTGGATTCTGCTGCGGGCATTTGGCAATTCAAAGCCAATAAAGCCAATCAAACTTATGGCGACGGAGACCGCTATGCTACGGGATTACGCAATGTGGTAGGACTTGATTGGAACCAAAAAGACAATGCGTTATTTGTGATGCAGCATGGCCGCGATCAATTGCACGATCTCTTTCCTAAATATTACGATGCAAAAGCCTCAGCAATTCTGCCTGCCGAATGTTTTTATGAAATTCACAAAGGAGACAATGCCGGATGGCCTTACATATATTACGATCAGATACAAAAGAAACAGATCCTGATGCCGGAGTATGGTGGCGACGGTAAAAAAACGGCGGATAAAAAATACCTTGATCCCATAGTTGGATTTCCCGGGCATTTAGCGCCTAATGGATTATTATTTTACACAGGCACTCAATTTCCTGAAAAATATAGAAACGGAGCGTTCATCGCATTTCATGGATCATGGAATCGTTCTCCTGAAAAACAGGCAGGTTATTTTGTGGCATTTGTGCCCTTCAAAGACGGCAAGCCAAGTGGCCAATGGGAAATATTTGCTGATGGCTTTGCAGGTAAGAAAGATATAGCCTCTCCAAGGGATGCAGAACATCGTCCGTGCGGACTGGCTCAGGGTCCTGATGGATCTCTGTATGTGACAGATGATGTAAAAGGAACTATTTATCGTATCATGTACGCTGCAAAATAATTGAACATTGAAATCATTCATAATTTTCGCCTGCCTCGCTATAGCGTTTACCATGTCGTTAAGTGCCATGAGGGCCGGGCGATTAACGGAAACCAAGCAGCCGGATTTTTGGCTCCAAAAAAAGACAATTTCACCGGGCGAAAAAGTCTTTAAAAAATACTGCCTCACCTGCCACCAGGCAGATGGTGGTGGCGTACCCAATTTGAATCCTCCATTAATAAAAACTGAATATGTATTGGGAGACAAAGAGCGCCTGATCAACATTGTTTTAAAAGGATTTAATGAAAAAATAGAAATAGAAGGAGAGCATTTTTCAAATGCAATGCCGCCATTAAACATCTTGAAAGACCAGCAGATCGCAGATGTTCTTACTTATGTCCGGAGCAATTTCGGTAATAAGGCTCCGGCAGTAACTGTTGCGGAAGTGAAGGCGGCACGAAGTAAATTAAAATAGTTCAACGTTAAATAGCAAAGGATGCTGTTCAACGTTAAATAGCGAAGGGCTTTGCCCAATGAATGTATGCCGCCCTTTCAGGGCTAAAAACTAATAAACTATTAAACCAATTAACCATTTAACTATTTAACCCGGTATTCCCCTTCACTGAATCAACAAATTCTTCTACACTCATAGCATCTTCAGCTTTAAAATCACCAATTCTTGTTCTTCGAAGCTTACTTAAATAGCCTCCACAGCGAAGCTCCTTTCCGAAATCGTTTGCCAAACTTCGTATATAGGTACCTGTTGTACAAACTACTTTAAATGAAACGACCGGCATTTCTACGTGAGTGATCTCAAATTCTTTAATGGTAATTTTTCTTGGCTCCAGCACTACATCAATACCTTTTCGAGCGAGCAGGTATACAGGCTTTCCTTTTTGTTTAATGGCAGAATGGGCTGGAGGCATCTGGAGAATTTCTCCTATAAACGATTTTGTAGTTTTTTCAATTTCTTCTTGTGTAATTCCATCTGTTGGTTTCGCATCTTCGGGTTCACTTTCAAGATCGTAAGTCGGTGTAACAGCGCCCAGTGTGATCGTGCCGGTATATTCTTTTTCCTGGGCCATATATTCATTGATCTTCCTGGTAAATTTCCCGGTGCAAACAATCAGAAGTCCCGTGGCGAGCGGATCCAGCGTTCCTGCATGACCCACTTTTTTTATTTTTATAGTATTCCGAATCTTTCTTACCACATCGAATGAAGTCCAATCAAGCGGCTTGTCGATTAATAAAACCCGTCCTTCTTCAAAAGTATTTTCAATCATATTCATTTTTTAAATCGCCTGCCTCGTTTTCAGCTCAAGGTATTTATTGATGGTGTTTATCGTGAGCTTTTGCGGCGAAGATAAGATGGATAAAATGCCGTATTTAGAAAGCTCTTTGGCAATCAGTCTTTTTTCAAAAGAAAATTTTTCCGCAATTGTTTTTATATAAACTTCTTCAACGCTTTTTACATCTGATTTGCTGAGCTTTTCCAATTCTGTATTCTCAAAAAATACTACCAGCAATAAATGATATCGCGCGATTGACCGCAGATAATCCATCTGCCTGTTGAGGCCAGACAAGGATTCAAAATTGGTAAACAAAATCAGGAGGCTCCTGTGTTTTATCTTATTCCTGATCTGCTGGTAAAGCATTTCAAAATCGCTTTCGAGGAAATCTGTTTTTTGCTTGTAAAGTGTTTGTAAAATATTTTCCGTCTGTGTCGGCTTTCGATCCGCGGGCAAGATGGTTCCAGGCACATTTGAAAAAGTAATCAACCCGACCTTGTCTTGTTTTTTTAAACACACATTGCTTAACACCAGGCAACTATTGATCGCATGATCTAACAATGTGATTCCATCGAATGGCATTTTCATCAGCCGGCCTTTGTCAATAATGCAATATACCTGCTGCGACCTTTCTTCCATATAGTTATTAACCATCAAACCGCCCTTTCTCGCGGAGGCTTTCCAATTTAAGGTGCGGATATCATCGCCGGCAACATATTCTTTGATCTGCTCAAACTCCATGCTCTGGCCGATTTTGCGCATTCGCTTGCTTCCCGCTTCGCCCTGCAATGTCGCATTCGAAAACAATTCATATTTATGCAATTGCATGAAGGCCGGATATACAGGAATGGTTTCCGAAGCGTCATTGGTAAATCTGCGACAAATCAGATTAAGCGGAGATGCAACAAACAAATGGATATCCCCAAAATGATATTCGCCCCGCCCGAGTGGTTTTAGATACCAATGAATTTTCTTTTGCTGACGGGGTTTTAAATCCAATTTTCTTTTCCAGTTTCTGATTTGAAGTTTCTCCGGTATTTCATCAATAACCTCAACATGCACAGGAAATGAAAATTCGCTTTTGATGACAAGCTCTATTCGATTTTCATCTCCATTGCTAAAACGGTTCCCGGTAATCCTTTTTGCAAAAGAATTTCTTTTCACAAAAAACAACAAGGCATAATCGGTCAAACAAAAAACAAGAAAAGTTACAACAAAGGCGACCGCAATATTTTCCAAAACAGGTACATAAAAAGCTGCCATAAACAAAGCAATACAAAAAGCAAGCGCAATATAAAAGCGTTGTTTAATGAAAAGATCACCAAAATATTTTTTGAAAAAGTTCAAATGAAAAAAGTTTAAAATCTATGTTATGGCTTGTTTGTACATCAAAAATTGAAATACAAAAATCTACATTTTAGCTTATCTCGGCACTTCTACGGAGGTGATGATATTGTGAATTAATTCATCGGCGGAGATACCTTCCATCTCTTTTTCCGGCGACAGGATAATACGATGTCGCATCACCGGCACCGCCATTTCAATGATATCTTCCGGGTTTACAAAGTCCCGTCCTTTTATCGCAGCATTGGCCTTCGACGCTCTTAATATCGCCAGCGACGCGCGCGGCGATGCTCCTAAAAATAAAGCAGGATTGTTGCGCGTAGCATTGACAATTTTCGCAATAAAGGTTACCAGGTTCGGCTGGATAATAACTTCATTTACGATGCTTCTATATTGCTTTATTTGTGCGGCTGACACAATTTTTGAAACGTTTTCCAGTATTGTGTTTTGCGTAACCGATCGTTGATTTAATAAAATATTCACCTCTTCTTCCATGGTTGGATAATCAACGATCACCTTAAATAAGAACCTGTCCAGTTGCGCTTCAGGAAGACGGTAAGTTCCTTCCTGCTCGATTGGATTTTGTGTAGCCAGCACCAGGAATGGAAAATCCATCATGTGCGTGGTGCCATCAATTGTCACCTGCCTTTCTTCCATTACTTCAAACAAAGCAGATTGTGTTTTTGCCGGAGCGCGGTTTATTTCATCTATCAAAATAATGTTGCTGAAAACAGGCCCTCTTTTGAATTCAAACTCAGCCACTTTGGGATTAAAAACAGAAGTGCCCAAGACATCGCTCGGCATCAAATCGGGCGTAAATTGTATCCTTGAAAAATCTGCATTGATAATCTTTGCAAGCAATTTTGCCGTCAGGGTTTTGGCCACGCCCGGCACGCCTTCTATCAGGATGTGGCCATCACATAACAGGCCGATAAGCAGCAAATCGACCATCTTATGCTGGCCAACAATCACCTTACTTATTTCATTTCTGATATTATCAATGGCTTGATTTAAAGCATTGATCTCAATGCGTTCTTCAAACAAACTTTCTTCCGCTAAATTTTCTTCCATCAGGTTTTTATTTTATTAAAATTTTCAATTTTTAGATTCAAGTCCATTAATTCTTCATCGGAAATATCTTCCTGTTCCTGGATATTTTTAATCAAATTAAATAATTCATTCGTCTCTATTGGAGGTACACCACTTTTGCCGGCCAAAGAACTAATAAATTCATTGTTAACGGCTGTGGTATTTATAAAATATTTATTCCGGATGTGCTCATA
>Ga0134128_10007521_pt1 | contig 13168 bp, 10 predicted proteins | sample KB31754_FD_96462 | JGI IMG/M metagenome (GOLD analysis project Ga0134128, IMG submission 96462) | Terrestrial soil microbial communities with excess Nitrogen fertilizer from Kellogg Biological Station, Michigan, USA - KB3-175-4 | ecosystem: Environmental > Terrestrial > Soil > Unclassified ... | reverse complement strand
TGCCGCGAGCGGTGACGTGCGCACCATCATGGAAGACACCGTGGCCACCCAGTACCAGGGCGGACAGGGCGGCAGCACCTTCCGCTATCTGCCCGGCGAGGACGCCTTCCTGTGGTATTCGCAGAAGGTCAACGTGCCGGGGATGGCGGGCGGCACCGCGGCCGGACTCGGACAGCTCTATCTGTACGACCTCAACGGCAAGCTGCTGCGCCAGATCACCTCACCGCATGACGGAAACGTGGACAGCGTCGTCAAGGTGGATGAAAAGAACCACCAGGTCTATTACATCGCCACCGCCGTCCCTGGCAGCAACCCGTACTACCAGCACCTCTACCGGGCTTCGCTCGACGGCGGCCAGACGGAACTGCTGACGCCCGAGGATGCCAACCACACCATCTCGTTCAACCCGGACGGCGGCTATTTCGTGGATACCTACTCGACCCCCGACCAGCCGCCGGTGAGCGTCGTGCGCACCACCGCCGGCAAGCTGGTGATGCGGCTGGAGAAGGCCGATATCTCGCGCCTGCTGGCCACGGGCTGGAAGCCGCCGCTGCCGGTCAAGGTGAAGGCACGAGACGGGGTGAGCGACCTCTACGGGCTGATGTTCACGCCCTTCAAGCTGACGCCGGGACGCAAGTACCCATTCATCAACCATATCTATCCCGGCCCGCAGACCGGCAGCGTGGGCACGCGCAGCTTCGCCGCCGCGCGCGGCGATGACGAGGCGCTGGCGCAGTTGGGCTTCGTGGTGGTCGAACTCGACGGCATGGGCACGCCCTGGCGCGGGCAAAAGTTCCACGACACCTACTACGGCAACATGAAGGACAACACGCTGCCCGATCAGGTCAAGGGCATGAAGGAACTGGCGGCGCGCTATCCCTTCCTGGACATCAACCGCGCCGGCATCTTCGGACATTCCGGTGGCGGCGACGCCACCGCCGATGCCATGTTCCGCTACGCCGACTTCTTCAAGGTCGGCATCTCCGAGAGCGGCAACCACGACCAACGCGAGTACGAGGACGACTGGGGAGAGCGTTACATGGGCCTCGATGTGCCCACCGGAGTGGACAGCAATACCACCTATACCGGCCAGTCGAACGAAGAGGCGGCCGCCGGCCTCAAGGGGCATTTGTTACTGGCACATGGAACCATGGACAACAACGTGCCCATGAACAATACCCTGCTGGTAGTGGAGGCGCTGATCAAGGCCAACAAGGATTTCGACTTACTGCTGCTACCGAATAAACCCCACGGCTATGGTGACGATAGTGCCTATATGATGCGAAGGAGATGGGACTACTTCGTGCGTTACCTGTTGGGTGCGACCCCGCCGCATGAGTACAAGATGCATGAACCGAAGCGATGATGGGCTAATGTGCAAGTGGCCATGGCAAGCGTGAGCAACGAGGGGCGGCTGCTGATCGTGGACGACGAGCCCATGATCCGCGATCTTCTTTGCGCCTACCTGGAGGACAACGGTTTCACCTGCGACTCCAGCGGCAGCGTGGACGAGGCCCTGCTGTTTCTGGAGCGCGGGGCGGTGGACCTGGTGATCTCGGACCTGCACATGCCGGGCCGCACCGGGCTGGAGCTGCTGGAGGCACTTGGACGCAAGCATCCGCAGATTGCCTTTTTGATGGCCACCGCCGCGCCCGACACCAAGACCGCGGTGCGCGCCATGCGCGAGGGGGCGGCCGACTTCCTGGTGAAGCCGCTCGATCTCAAGCAGGTGCTGGCCACGGTGCGCGGCACCCTGGCGCGGCGCCGGGAGCAGGCCGCCACGGAGACGCGCCGCATGGAGATGGAGCGCCTGCTGGCGGAACGCACGCAGCAGTTGGGTTTCGCCATGCAGCAGGTGCAGCAGGCCTCCGATGAAACGCTGCGCGCGCTGGCCATGGCGCTCGATGTGCGCGCCAGCGACGTCGCCGGCCATTCGCTGCGGGTCAGCCGCTACGCGGCCGAGCTGGCGAAGGGCATGGGCTACAGCGCCGAGGACTTGCAGAAGCTGGAACACGCCTCGTATCTGCATGACATCGGCAAACTGGGCATCCCCGACGCCATTCTCAACAAGCCGGGGAAGCTGAGCCCGGAAGAGACGGAGATCATGCGCACCCACGTGCAGATCGGCTTTGACCTGGTCAACCAGGTGCAGTCGCTGGCGGCGGCCGCCGATCTGGTGCTGGCGCACCAGGAACACTTTGACGGCAGCGGCTATCCGCGCAGGCTGAAGGGCGAAGCCATCCCGCGCGACGCGCGCGTGTTCGCCGTCGCCGACGCGCTCGACGCCATGACCAGCGACCGGCCGTATCGCAAGGCGATGGCCTGGGAGGCGGCGCGCGAGGAGATCGTGGCGCAGTCGGGACGGCAGTTTGATCCGGCCGTGGTCGAGGCCTTCCTGGCCATCCCCGACACGCGCTGGCGCGAGCTGCAGGCGGGCACGCTGCCGGCGGCGGCGGCAAGCGCCCAGTAATCAGAAGTCGAGATGCAGGCGGGCGCCCGGTATCCAGACCGGCCCGCGGGCGGCGTTGTATCCGGGATTCACCGCGTACTGCACGTCGGGGCCGATGTATACGCCGTGGCGGCCGACGGCCACGCCATAGAAGGCTTCGGCCACGCGCTCGTGGCCGTAGCGCAGGCCGCCGTCGCCCAACAGGAAGCCGCGACCGCCGAGCGCCAGATAGCGCCGGTGATCGCCGCTGATACCGTTGACGGTGACCGCCACGCCGGTTTGATCCAGCGGCCGGCGCCACGCCGAGCCGGTGAGCACCGCGCCCGCGGCCAGGGACTGCTCGGCCTCGGTGTAGGCGAAAGACTCATAGCGGCCGCCGGCCCAGCCGGCGCGCGCAAACCAGCTCAGCGAGGGCGACAGCGCCTGCTCCAGATTGAAACCCACGCCCGGCTTGCGGCGCAGCTGCAAGGGATGGGCGGTGATATCGGGCAGCGGGGTGGTGCCCGCCAGGTAGTTGGCCACCGCTTGTCGATAAACGCCCAAGTTGCCGCTATCGGCAAAGCCCCAGAGGCGCGCGGTGAGAGGATGACGGCCGAACCATCGCCCGGCGCTGAGTTGGGTGTCCCATTCGAGGTTCTCGGCGTGGCCGCGGCGCAAATTCCACTGCAGGGTTTCGCCGTTGGCAACGGTCGGCATCAGCGCTTCGGCAAAGCGCAGGCTGCCCAGTGGCGTGGTGTACACGGCCACGGCGCCCCATGTATAGCCGCGGGTATCGGCGGCGTAGTCGTAGGCGCCGGTGGTGCTGATGGTCCAGTTAAGAAATTGCTGGTGGCTGGAGCCGGAGACGGAGTTGGCGTCAAAAAAATCGGGGACCGACATCTTCCCCACCCACACCTCCAGACGTCGCCGCGGCAGGCGGGTAAAGCTCGATACCGGACTGGGCGCCACCGTGACTTCGGCCTTCGACAACCCGATCACAATATGGGCCAATCCCCGCGCCAGATAGGGCGCTGTGCCCAGCGCCGGATTGCGCACCGCGTCGAGGTTGGGGAAGCCGGCCATGCCCAGTACCTGACTCAGTCCCTGGCCGCCGGTTTCTTCGACATCCGCCAGCAGTTCGAAGTGCGGATCCGCCTGCCAGCCGGCGTAGAGCGTCAGCACGCGCGAGAGGGCATCCTCGGGAGTGTTCACCAGACTGTTGGGCCCGCTGTAGGGCGCCGGAAACGCCCCGTGCGCCTGGTAAATATAGTTGGCCTGCCCGGCCACGTACCAGGACTGCGCGGGATGAGGAAAGAGGGCGGGCGTGGCCGGGGGAGCGGCTTGCGCCGACGCCAAGCCGACGCAGAGAGCGAGCAAGGAGATGACACCGGGCGCGCGCATGGCTCACATTCCCGTCAGGAACGGATTGGTGGCCCGCTCGCGGGCGATGGTGGTCTCCGGGCCGTGGCCGGGGATCACGCGCGTTTCGTCGGGCAGTGCCAGCACCACCTCGTGCAGCGAGCGCAGAATGGCGGGGGTTGAGCCGCCGGGCAGGTCGGTACGGCCGATGGAGCCGGCGAAGAGCGTGTCGCCGGCGAAGAGTTTGTGCTCGCCCGACAGATAGAGACAGACGCTGCCTTCGGTGTGTCCGGGCGTCTCCAAGACCTGGAGCGTTTCGCCGCCCAGCTCGAGGCGCGCGCCGGCGATCAGAGCGGCGTCGGGGGTGACCTGCGGCGGGGGCGGCACGCCGATCCACTGCGCCTGCATGTCGAGCGTGCCGGCCAGTTGGTGATCGCGGGGGTTGAGCCACACTGGCGCGCCAGTGCGGCGCTTCAGTTCCGCCGCCCCGCCGATGTGGTCAATATGGGCGTGGGTTATATAGATGGCCTCCAAGCGCCAGTGGTGTTCGGCCAACAGTTGCAGGATACCGTCCACTTCAGCGCCGGGGTCAATCACCACCGCGCGGCGGCCGGCATCGTCGCCCAGCAGGGTGCAGTTGCAGGCCAGCGGACCGACCGCAAAGGTGATCTGCCGCAGGCCCATGGGTGAGGCTCTACTTCTTGGGTTGGCTGGTGGTGCTGACCGGGGTGGCGCCGAGGATGGAGCTGGCGTTGGGTTTGCTGCTCACCGTGAGGATGGCGAGGGTGATGCTGGTCAGCATGAACAGCACGGCGCACACAATGGTGGCCTTGCCCAGCGCCGTCTGCGCGCCGCGGGGGCCAAAGGCCGTCTGGCTGCCCATGCCGCCGAAGGCGGAGGCAATGTCGCCGGCCTTGCCGCTCTGCAGCAGAATGACGGTGATCAGAAAGAAGCAGACCAGAATATGGAGCAGGGTAATGAGATAGCTCACGCGACGCCGACCTCGGTGCTGGATTCTTGCGGAACTTGGTGCGGAAGGCGGGACTCGAACCCGCATGCCTTGCGGCGCCACCCCCTCAAGATGGTGTGTCTGCCAGTTTCACCACTTCCGCTAACTGCTGGGGCGGGGCGATATGCTTCGCGGCGCTTCGTTCTCGCTCGCTCCGGCTCGTCACGTATATCTGCATACGCTCCTCGCCATCGCTCGCTCGTGCCTCGCGGCGCTCGCATCTCGCCCCTTCCACAAATTGTGCCGGGGGCGAGTTCGCTACTCCCCAATTCCTAACGGCCCATTATAGCAGGTGGCACGGCCACCGGCATTTAGGCGCTGGGGGAGGCCACCGATTTGGCGCCGGCCTGGACCAGGGAGGCGAAGGAGTCGGGTTCCAGGCTGGCGGTGCCCACCAGGCCGCCGTCCACGTCGGGCTGCTCCAATAGGGCGCGGATGTTGGAGGGCTTGATGCTGCCTCCATAGAGGATGGTGAAGCCGGCGGCCGCCTCGGGGCCGAAGATACCGGCGGCGCAGCGGCGCAGGAAGCGGTGCGCGCCCTCGGCGATGTCCGGGGTGGCGGTGTTGCCGGTGCCGATGGCCCAGACCGGCTCGTAGGCCAGCACGCTGCGGCGCAGATCCTCGGCCGACATGCCCCAGAAGGCGCGCTCGAACTGATAGCGCAGAATGATCTCGGTCTCGTTGCCGCTGCGCTGTTCCTGGGTTTCACCTACGCACACGATCGGGGTCAGGCCGGCCGCCAGCGCGGCGCGTACTTTCTTGTGGATCATCTCGTCGGTTTCACCCAGGCCGTGGCGGCGCTCGGAGTGGCCGACGATGACGTAGGTGCAGCCGGCGGCGGCCAGCATCGGTCCGCTGACTTCGCCGGTGTAAGCGCCCTCGGGGGCCCAGTGGAGATTCTGGCCGGCGATGGCGATGTCGGCGCCCTTCACCGCCTCGACCGCGGCCGGGATGCTGGGGAAGGGCGGCGCCACCACCACGAAGCAGGCGCCGCCGCTGCCGTTGTGATTGCCGCCGGCTTGCAGCTTGCGCAACCTGGCCAGGAACTCGGCCGTCTGGGTCGCCGTCTTGTGCATTTTCCAGTTGGCGACCATCATCGGCTGGCGAAGTTTATGGGGCATATCAGGCCTCTGTCAGTGCAGCTACGCCGGGGAGGGGGTCGCCGGAGAGAAACTCCAGCGAAGCGCCGCCGCCGGTGGAAATGTGGGAGAGCTTGTCCTTCAGTCCGGCGGCGTTCAGAGCGGCGATGGAGTCGCCGCCGCCGGCCACGGTAATCCCCGGGCAGGCGGCCACCGCCTGGGCCACCGCCAGCGTGCCGGCATCGAGCGGCGGCCGCTCGAATACCCCCATGGGGCCGTTCCAGAAAAGTATCCTGGCGGGGGCAATGTGGCGGGCGAACAGCTCGCGGGTGCGGGGGCCGATGTCCATGGCCTTGCCGTGCGCGGGGATGGTGGTGACCACGGCGCCATCCTCGAGCACGTGATCCACCGGGAGCACAAACTGCCCCGGCTTTTGGGCGAGCAGTTTTCCCACCGCCTCGACCTGATCCAACTGCACCAGCGAATCGCCGATGGGCTGGCCCTGAGCCCGGAGGAAGGTATAGGCCATGCCGCCGCCGATCAGCAGGCGGTCGGCGCGGCGCGCCAGGTGGGAGAGGAAGGGCAGCTTATCGCTCACCTTGGCGCCGCCCAGCAGCACCACGAAGGGATGCTCGCGGGCTTCCAGAATTTTGCCCAGGTACTCCAGTTCCCTTTCCATCAGCAGCCCCGCCGCCGCCTGCGGAAAATACTTCACTACCCCCACCGTCGAGGCGTGGGCACGGTGGGCGACGCCGAAGGCGTCATTGACGTAGACTTCGCCGAGGCGCGCCAGCTGGCGCGCGAAGCCGTCGTCGTTGGCCTCCTCGCCGGGCTGAAAGCGCAGGTTCTCGAGCAGCAGCAGATTGCCGGGCTCCAGCCGCGCCGCCATCTCGCCGGCTTCCGCGCCCACGGTGTGCGGACAGAAGCCCACACTGTGGCCGTCGAGCAGCTCCTTCAGCCGCTCGGCCACCGGACGCAGGCTGAAGCGGGCGTCGGGCTTGCCTTTGGGCCGCCCCAGATGCGAGCAGAGCACGATGCGCGCCTGCTTGCGCATGAGGGTGTGCAGGGTGGGCAGGGTGGCGACGATGCGGGTGTCGTCCACGACGTGCTCGCCGTCGAGGGGAACGTTGTAGTCCACCCGGCAAAGTACCAGGCGGCCTTGCAGATCCTTGAGGTGGGCGAGGGTGAGTTTGGCCATGGCCGGCGCGCCTCAGCCGGCCAGGCGCGCCAGGAAGTCGCGCATCCGGCAGGAGTAGCCCCACTCGTTGTCGTACCAGGAGATGACCTTGACGCACTTGCCGCCGATGACGCGGGTCAGTTTGGCATCGACGATCGAGGAGCGCTCGTCACCGCGGAAATCGGTGGACACCAGCTCCTCGTGCTCGACCCCGAGAAAGCCTTTCATCGGCCCGGCGGCGGCCGCTTCCAGGGCCTGGTTCACCGCCTCCGGCGTGGTCTCCTTCTCCACCCAGACCACGAGATCCACCACGGAGACGTTGGGCGTGGGCACGCGGAGAGAAAATCCGTCCAGCTTGCCCTTCAGATCCGGAATGACCAGGTGCAGCGCCTTGGCGGCGCCGGTCGAGGTGGGAATCAGGTTGATGGCCGCCGCCCGCGCCCGCCGCTTGTCCTTGTGGGGGAGATCGAGAATGCGCTGATCGTTGGTGTAGCTGTGGACGGTGGTCATGGACCCGGCCACGATGCGGAAGTTGTCGTGCAGCACCTTGGCCAGCGGCGCCAGGCAGTTGGTGGTGCAACTGGCGAGAGAGATGATGCGATGCTTCGCCGGATTGTAGGCGCTGTCGTTGACGCCCAGCACCAGCGTCACTTCGGCATCGGCGGCCGGCGCCGACAAGACCACCTTTTTCACCGTGCCGCGGAGGTGCTTTGTGGCGCCGGCGGCGTTGGTGAACTTGCCGCTGCACTCGGCCACCACCTCGACCCCGTGGCGCGACCAGTCGAGCTTCTCCGGGTCGGGCTCGCTGCTGATCGGGATGACGCGGCCGGCAACTTTGATCGCCCCCTCGCCCGCTTCCACCGGCACCTTCAGGTTGCCCAGCACGGAATCGTACTTGAGCAGGTGCGCCAGCATGTCGGGGTTGGTAATGTCGTTCAAGGCCACAATCTCGAAGCGCGGGTTCCCCAGCGCCGCCCGAAACAGGTTCCGTCCGATGCGTCCGAACCCGTTGATGCCTACTTTCAATGCCATGTCTCGCTCAGGCCCTCCACAAATAATGGTAACGGATGTGAGGCTCTCCGTCAGGCCGCCTTATCATGAAGGCGTGAGCGCGGAGTTGCGGAGCATTGAGCAAGCCCTGCGTGGCCATTTCGGCCCGCGCGGCGACTGGGATCGCTGGTGGCCGGCGCGGAGCCGCTTTGAGGTGATCGCGGGGGCGATGCTGGTGCAAAACACCAACTGGAGCAACGTGGTCAAGGCGCTGGGGGTTTTGCGCGCCGCCGGGCGATTGTCGCCGGCGGGGGTGCGCGAGCTGAGCGAGGCGGAATTGGGGCGGCTAATTCGCAGCTCGGGTTGCTGGCGGCAGAAGGCAAAGCGGCTGAAGGGCTTCGTCACCTGGCTGGACGGCGCGCACGGCGGCAGCCTGGGGCGGCTGTTCGCCCAGCCGACGGCGGTGGCACGGGAACAACTGCTCAGCCTGCACGGCATCGGCGAAGAGACCGCCGACGCCATCCTGCTGTTTGCCGGCGGCCACCCCAGCTTCGTCATGGACGCCTATACGCGCCGCATTCTGGAGCGCCACGGGCTGCCGGCGTCGCGCGCCTGGGTGGAGGCCGGGGTGCCGCGCGAGGAGCGGGTGTACCGGCATCTGCACGCCCATCTGGTGGAGACCGCCAAGCAGTACTGCCGCAAGTCCGCCCCTGATTGCCACCTTTGTCCGCTGCAGCCGCTGCTGGTGGCGAGAGCATGAGCGGCTGGATCCCGCAGCGTCCGCGCACCCGGCGGGTGCTGATCCTGGCGGTGGCGCTGGCGGCGGTGATCGTGGCGCTGTTCTGGCCGCAGGCCTTCAGCCTGCATTTCCAGCCCAGCCCGGAGAACACCTGGCTGTTGTTCTTCGTCTCCACGCTCAGCTTTCTGGCCGCCATGGTGCTCATCCTGGTGCTCAGCCGCCAGGTGCTCAAGCTGCTGGCCGAGCGGCGGGCCAACGTGCTGGGCGCGCGCCTCAAGACCAAGCTGGTGATCGGCGCGCTGGCGCTCAGCCTGACGCCGGTGATCTGCATGTTCGGCTTCACCTACGGGCTGATCAACCGCACCCTCGACAAGTGGTTCAGCCAGCCGGTGGTGGCGGTGCGCAACGACAATCAAAAGACGCTCGATCTGCTCACCGGTTTCGTCACCGACAACGCCCGCAACGAAGCCATCTCCATCGCCACCAGCGTGGACATGGCCACCGCCCTCAGCCACCACGACCTGCCGGGCATGCAGGCCGCGCTGGCGCGGCACCAGGTGACGCTGGAGGGCGGCTTCGCCATCCTGCGCGACGACACCGGGCGGCAACTGGCGGCGTTTCAAGTGCCGTCGGGCTATGTCGCCGCGCCTACGTTTGTCGGCGACCACCCCATCGCGGTGGCCGGGCAGGGGTACATGCTCACCCATGCGCTGCTCCCCGACGGCGGGCGGGTGGAGGTGGCGATGCCGGTACCCATCTCGCTCACCCGCCAGATCGCGCAACTGGCCCAAGACCGCAACCGCTACGACCGGCTGGCGCAGGAGCGCCGTTCGCTGCGCATTTTCTATACCGGCTACCTGCTGCTGGCCACCCTGGCGGTGCTGTTCGGCGCGACCTGGCTGGCGCTGCACCTGTCGCGCATGGTCACCGGACCGCTGGGGGAACTGGCGGCCGCCACTCAGGAACTCTCGCGCGGCAACCTCGCCTACCGGGTGCAGTCGGCGCTGGCGCCCGGCAAGGACGAGATCGCCAACCTGGTGGATTCGTTCAACCGCATGGCGGGGGAACTGGAGGCGCGGCGGCGATACACCGAGACGCTGCTCGAAAACACCCCCTCGGCGGTGATTTCGCTGGATGCGGAGGCGCGCATTGAGCGCGTCAATCCGGCCGTGCAACGCCTGTTCGGGCGCGCGGCGGCGCCGCAGCGGCTGGAGGATCTGTTCGACGCCGCCAGCCTGCGCGAGGTGCAGCACCTGCTGCGCAAGGCGGAGCGCTGGCCCGCCGCCACCGGGCAACTGGAAGTGTCCGCCCCCGGGGGGGCGCGCCCCCTCACCGTGGCGGCCACCGCCGCCGCCATCGCCGCCCCGCCGGTGGCCGAGAACGGGGCGGCGGGCCCGCGCCGCCGTCCGCCCGCCGGCTACGTGCTGGTGCTCGAAGACCTGACCGACCTGCTGCAGATCCAGAAGACCGCCGCCTGGCGGGAGGTGGCGCGCCGCATCGCCCACGAAATCAAAAACCCGCTCACCCCGATTGCCCTCTCGGCCCAGCGCATCCAGCGCCGGCTGATCGGCGGGGGCGCGGCCGACTCCGCCCCGGTGATCGCCGAGTGCGCCGCCACCATCGAGGCCGAGGTGCGCTCCCTGCAGCGGCTGGTGGATGAGTTCAGCGCCTTCGCCCGCTTCCCGCGCGCGCAGCCGGTGGCCAGCGACCTCAACCAGATCATCGAACAATCGCTGCGCGCCTTTGATGGACGCCTCGAGGGCATCACCATCCGCACCCAACTCGACCCCGATCTTCCCACTCTCCACCTCGACCCCGAGGATATGAAGCGGGTCTTCATCAACCTGATTGACAACGCCGCCGAGGCGCTGCGAGACTCCCCGTACCGCCAGATCACCCTTGCCACCCTGCCGCTCGACGGGGTGGTCGAGGCGGTGGTCGCCGACACCGGCCGCGGCCTCCCGCCCGGCGACCGCCAGCGCATGTTCCTGCCCTACTACTCAACCAAGCAGCGCGGCACCGGCCTCGGCCTGGCCATCGCCCAGCGCATCGTCGAAGACCACGGAGGCGCGCTCCGCGCCGAAGACAACCGCCCCCTCGGCGCGCGCTTCATCGTCGAGCTTCCTCTGCCCGCCGAAGCCCAGGGGTCAGGGGTGAGGGGTTAGGGGTGAGCGAAGGCTCGAGGGGATCTCGGATGGAAGGGGTTGGCCTAACCCCTGTATTCTGTCCCTATGGCCCGCGCCAAGATCCTCGTGGTGGACGACGAACAGGGCATCCGCCACTCGCTCACCGGCGTGCTCAGCGATGAAGGCTACCAGGTGCGCGCGGTGGGCGATGCGGGCGCCTGCCGCCAGGCGCTCGGCGAAGACAACTTCGATCTGGTGCTGCTCGACATCTGGCTGCCGGACCAGGACGGCCTCGAGCTGCTGGCCGAGTTGCAGCAGCAGGCGGCGGTGCCTGAGGTGGTGGTGATCAGCGGCCACGGCAGCGTGGAGAGCGCCGTGCGGGCCACCAAGCTGGGGGCGTTTGATTTCCTTGAGAAGCCGCTGAGCATTGACAAGACGCTGCTCACCGTCCGCCACGCCCTGGATCAGCGGCAACTGCGGCGGGAGAACCGCCACCTGAAGCAGCACTTCGCCGCCGCCGCCGCGCTGATCGGCGAAAGCGTGCCGGTGCGCGCCCTGCGCCAGCAGATCGGCATCATGGCGCCCACCAATGGCCGGGTGCTGATCTACGGCGAGAGCGGGGTGGGAAAAGAACTGGTGGCCCGCGCCCTGCACGCGGAAAGCGAACGACGCCAGGGGCTATTCGTCGAGCTCAACTGCGCCGCCATCCCCGAGGAATTGATTGAAAGCGAACTGTTCGGCCACGTCGCCGGCGCGCTCCCCGGCGTGCAGGAAGCCAAGGAGGGGACCTTCAGCCGCGCCGACCAGGGCACGCTCTTCCTCGACGAGGTCGGCGACATGAGCCTGAAGACGCAGTCCAAAGTGCTGCGCACCCTCGACGAGGGCCGCTTTCAGGTGCTGGGCGCCAACGCCCAGGCCACCGCCGACGCCCGCATCATCGCCGCCACGAACAAAAACCTGGAAGAGGAGATCGCCAAAGGCAATTTTCGCGAGGATCTCTTCTACCGCCTCAACGTTATTCCCTTCTACGTCCCACCCCTGCGTGAGCGCAAGGAGGATGTCCCGATCCTGGCCCGCCACTTTCTCGCCGACTTCGCCCGCGCCTACGGACGCCAATGCCGCGACTACAGCCCCGAGGCGCTGGCCACCCTCGCCGCCTACAACTGGCCCGGCAACGTGCGCGAGCTCCGCAACCTGGTGGAGCGCATTGCGATCCTCAACCCCACGGCCCGCACCATCGAGGCCCGCCACCTGCCGCCCCTGCTGCGCCGCCCCCGCCGCGCCGCCGAAACCGACTTCAGCTCGCTGCACGAGGCGCGCAGCGCTTACGAGCGCGAGTTCATCCTCAAAAAGCTCGAGGAAAACGCCGGCAACATGACCCGCACCGCCGAGGTCCTAGGCCTCGAACGCAGCCACCTGTACCGCAAAATGAAATCCCTCGGCATGACCGTCACCGCCCAGCCCTGAACCTCCCGCCGACGACCGTTCTGTACTACCCCGCCCCGCCATCGCCGCCGCGCCGGCGCTTCAGGGGCTGCAAAAGGAACGGGGCGGGGCGATAGGAGGCGCGGCGCGGCATTTTTGTGTGGCTCGCCGTATCCGGCTGTGGCCTCGCGCCACTTGCCCCTTCCTGAAAGTCGCTACGACATTCCTAAGGCGCGGCCCCGCGCCGAGGGGCGCGCCGTTCCGAATTTCGCGCGCTTGGCACCGCGATCTTGCCCCATGTTGCCGGGGCAACTCGGGCCCTGCCGCATTCGAATTCAGGCCGCAGTGGCGTCTTAATACGCCAACCGCGGGGTCGCGGGGTTTGCACTGTGGATCACTCGGCAAAGCCGCGCGGCCCCCGCGCCCATTAAGAGGATTTGCCTGGTTTCCGGGCGAGCACTCCCTGGAGGCAGGGGCAGCCCGCCCCACCCACCCGTGGGATTGCGGAACGCGCGGTCTGCTCTTAGCGTGATGCATGCGGAGGTACTGGCATGTCAGGACGCTGGCCGCTCTGGGTGATGTTGTTGGGTTTCGCGGTAACGTTGGGCGCCCAGGCGCCGCCCAACATTGCCCAGGGGCTGGGCGCCGCGGGCGCTTACCAGACGGGTGGCCCGGATACCGTCAACCTGATGAACGGCGGCCTGAATCTCACTATTCCGCTGGGCGGCGGCGCGGGCCAACGCGACGCGGTCTCGGCGCTAACGGTGCTGGTGATCAACAGCAAGGGCTTCGTCGTCAGCGGCAGCCAGTGGACGGGAGCGGCGATGAGCTTTCAG
>Ga0134128_10007520_pt1 | contig 13168 bp, 13 predicted proteins | sample KB31754_FD_96462 | JGI IMG/M metagenome (GOLD analysis project Ga0134128, IMG submission 96462) | Terrestrial soil microbial communities with excess Nitrogen fertilizer from Kellogg Biological Station, Michigan, USA - KB3-175-4 | ecosystem: Environmental > Terrestrial > Soil > Unclassified ... | reverse complement strand
TGGAAAAAATGAGGCTTTCCCATGTATTGCGAGAACGAACTTCCAACATTATCCGAGACGCAGGCACCCCCATTGCCTCGAACGTGGGAGCCGCAACGGTTGCCTCTGCGGCTTGGGGAGCCTGTAAGGGCGCCGCACCTCCTGAATAAATCAACTTGGCATTTGGATAGCGTCTCGCTAGTTCCGCCCCCGCAAATAACCGGCCTTCGCCCCCCGAAAGGACGACAATGCCATCGACACGTGCGGGCCATGGTGGGCGTGGGAATCGATCTTGGAGCGGCCGGCTAAGCCACCGATCAAGGGGCAAAAAATAAATTGACGTGAATATCACTGCGACCGCGACAATCATCCCTTTGCCCAATCGGCGCCAAGCAGTCCATTGAAGGAATATCCCTAAGATCAGCAACAATGGCAGCAAGTTGCTGGGGGTTAAAACGGTCCCCGCTATGCGGGAAAAAATTGCAAAGTCCATTCCCCCTCCCGTCCCGCTCAAATTCGGGTCATAGAACTCAATCCGAGTTCAATGGATCATGGCCGCGACGTTATCGCTGTTCGCAAGGCGTTGGTTGCATCAAGATTATTGGCTCAGTCAAGGCTTACAAGCCAGGACTTCTGGTTAGCTATGATGATTTTCGGGCGCTGATCGGTGTATGACAGGCGAACGCGATACCGCTAAGGGATACTTACAACCACTTCCGATTTCCCGCCGAACATTATTGAAAAAACCATTAATTCCAACGTTCACGCCGTATCGCTTGGAACTGATGGACGGGGATCAATTGCGAGAGTGGTTGATAGCCCATTGCGAAAAACTCGACCCACTCCTAGGCCGGGAACAGAGCGTCCCACTTTTCCGGGCGGTCGGACAATCATGAGAACCGTCCAAATGAATCAAATGGACTTTGAGTAATGGTGCCCAGGGACAGAATCGAACTGCCGACACGCGGATTTTCAGTCCGCTGCTCTACCGACTGAGCTACCTGGGCGAGGCGCCGTTTGCCGAAGGGGGGCTTCTTAGAGGAGGCTCCCGTCCCTGTCCAGCCGTCTCTCCGGGGAGGTACGGTAGGCGTCGAAAGGCCTATTTCTCAGGGCTTTCCTCGTCGTCCGGGTCGGACTTTCGGCCTTTGTCCGGCTCGGCGCCCGGGATCACATAACTGCCCTTGAGCCAGCGGCCCAGATCGATCTGGGCGCAGCGGCGCGAGCAGAAGGGCGCGAATTTCGCGTCCCTGGGCTTGCCGCAAACGGGACAGGCCTCAGCCACGCCGGACATCGAACTTGGCTCCCTTTTCGAACCGCACCCGGCCCGCGCCGCGCTTGGTGAGCGCCTCGCGCACCTCGCCATCATGGGCCTCGAACCAGTCAGCCACCGGCGGCGCGGCGGTGACCAGAAGTTCGGCGCCTGGATTGGCGGCGGCTTCGCGTTCCAACGCGCGGAGAATATCCTGCGCCTGCGCGCCCACGTCCGGCGCGCGTCCGGTACCGTTGCAGGCCGGACAGGCTTTGGCATGCCGGGCGGCATGCCGCCGCTGACGGGTGATGGCGACGATGCCGAATTCTCCCATGGATGAGATGCGCGATGCCACGCCATCGGCGCTGAGGCTCTCGCTCAACATCGCCACAATGCGTTCGGCCTGTTGGTCATTCTCGAGCTGGATGAAATCCACCACGATCAGACCACCGATATCGCGCAAGCGAAGCTGGCGCCCGATCTCGGCGGCGGCTTCCAGATTGACGGCAAGACTGGTCTCGTCCCGGCCGCCGGATTGGGTGAAGCTTCCCGAATTCACATCCACCGCGGTGAGCGCCTGGGTGGGCTCGATCGTGATCCATCCGCCGCACGGCAGATTCACCCGCGGCGAGGTCAAGGCGGCGATCTGGTCCTCCAATCCCTCGCGCGCAAAGAGATCGCGCGGGGCCAAACCGAGCCGCGCCTCGATGTCCGGCGCGGCTTTGCGGCAATAGGCCCGCGCTCCTTCCAGCGCCGCGGCATCGTCGATCAGAATGCACGTCACCTCGCCCGTCACCATGTCGCGCAAGGCGCGTTCGACGGGACCGAGATCGCTCTGCAACAGGAGGGGCGGACGGGCGGTTTTTCGCTTATCGCAAATCTCCTGCCAGCTTCGCGCCAGTTCGCGGGCATCGGCCGCGAGTTCATGCTGAGACGCGTCTCGCGCGGCCGTGCGGAAAATGAAGCCGGCCTCCGCGATCATGCCCCCGCCTGTCCGCAGCGCCTCGCCCAGCCGCAGCAGCTCCTCGCGCCGGCCTTCGTCCTCGATGCGGCGAGAGATGGCGATGCCGGGCTTGCCGGGCGTCAGCACCAGGAAACGGCCGGGCAAGGCGATGGCGGCGGAAAGCTGCGCGCCCTTCTCGCCAACTGGATCGCGCGTAACTTGCACCAGAACGCTTTCGCCTTCGCGCACGCAATCGGAAATCTGCGCTTCGTTCTTGCCCGCGCGCGCCAGAATCCGGGCATCGCGCAACGGCAGGAAGCCTTGGCGCGCCATGCCGATCTCGACAAAGGCCGCCTCCATCGCGGGGACCACGCGGGCGACCCTGCCCAGAATGATGTCGCCCAAGGGACGGGCTTCGCGGCCCAATAGCGGCTCGACCCGGAACGCCTCCAGCCTTGCGTTCCGCATCAGTGCAATGCGAATCCCGCCCGGGCCTACATTGATGAAGAGATTGCTACCCATTCGTCCAGGTTAGCACGGAAACCCTGCACCCTTGAGCATCGCCATGGTCAGCGCCAGCGGCAATCCCACCACATTGGAATAGGAGCCGTTGATCTCTTTCACGAATGTTTCGGCGCGGCCCTGGATGGCGTAACCGCCCGCTTTGCCAAATCCCTCGCGGGTCTCCACATAATCCTCGATCGCGCCATCTTCGAGGCGAAGAAAAGACACACGCGTCAACGCCACGCGGGTACGGAGCGTGCCGTCCGGCCCAATCAGCGCCACCGCCGTCATCACCTGATGACGCCGGCCCGACAGCAGGCGCAGGCATTCGCGCACCGCTTCGCCGCTTTCAGCCTTGGGCAGGATGCGGCGGCCGCATGCCACCACCGTGTCGGCGGCGAGAATGAAGGCGATCTGGCCGTGGCGCGCGTGGACGGCCAAGGCTTTTTCCCTGGCCAGCCTTAGAGCATGAAGGCGCGGCTGTTCACCCTTCTTCAGGCGCTCGTCGATCGCGGCTGGAACAATATGGGCGGGGACGATGCCAGCCTGGGCCAGCAGGGCCGCGCGGCGGGGGCTCTCGCTGGCGAGAACCAGTTCCGGTTTAGCGGAAGCGATAGGTGATGCGCCCTTTGGTGAGGTCATAAGGCGTCATCTCGATCATCACCTTGTCGCCCGTGAGCACGCGGATGCGGTTCTTGCGCATCTTGCCCGCGGTATGGGCGATGATCTCATGGCCGTTTTGCAGAAGCACCCGGAAGGTGGCGTTTGGCAGCAATTCGCTGACCGTGCCTTCGAATTCCAGCAATTCTTCCTTGGCCATTCGTCCTCTGATGATGTCCCGAACCGGGGCGGGAGATTGCACCGAAACCGGGCAAAATCAAGGAGTTTGGGCGATATCCCCCGGGGTATTGGGTAGAAAAACGCACCTGAGCGGTGCAACACACCCCGGATTTTTACCCAATACCAATAGTCATAACCTTCTCACCCGAATTTCAGGGCAATCTGGCGCTTCAGCCCGTCCCGGACGGCGCGATAGGCGGCCTTGCGCTGTTCGAAGCTGCCTTCGACCTGGGTGGGATCGGCCGTCTGCCAATATTCGATCCTGGCGCCGCCGCCTTTGGCATGCTGTTCGGCTTCTTTGGACAAGGCCACCACCAGGTCGAACGCCCGGCCGCGGAATTCCTCGAAACTCCGGGGATGATAATCCGTGAGCGCGATGCCCAACTCCGCCATCACCTGGATCGTCATGGGATCGAGCTCGCCCGCCTGCACGCCCGCCGATTCCACATAGAGTTCGCGGCCCTTGAGCTGGCGCAGCAGGCCCGCCGCCATGGGCGAGCGCACCGCATTCATGGTGCAGACGAACAGGACCGAGCGGGGCTTCACCTGATCCATTGTCAACCCTTGAGATGCAGCACGCAGATCAGCGTGAAGAGACGCCGCGCGGTGTCGAAATTGGTCTCGATCTTGCCATGGAGGCGCTTGATCAGAAGGTCGGTGCCTTCATTGTGGATGGCGCGCCGCCCCATATCGAGGGATTCGATCTGCGACGGCGGCGCGCTGCGCATCGCCTTGTAATAGCTGTCGCAGACCAGGAAATAATCCTTGACGATGCGGCGAAACGGCGCCAGCGACAGAAGAATGCGCCCCACGCGTTGATTATGATCCCGGGGGCCATTGTCACGGGCGATGTCGAACACAAGACGGTTTTCCTTCACCGACAGCGCCAGGCGATAGGGACCCCCGGTTGCACCCTTGGGCTTGAAGAGATTGCTTTCCAGAAGATCGGAAATCGCCACTTCTCGCTCCTGCTCGACTTCGGGCGAGCGCTTCACCACGCTTTTCTCGTCGAGCACGATGGCGCCGATGCGATGGTCCAATCAGTCCCTCCGGTTGAGCCTGATGGCGATGGAGCGGGCATGCGCCTCCAGGCCTTCCCCCTCGGCCAGGGCGATTGCGTCAGGTCCCAGTTCGGCAATGGCGCCTGCGGTCAGTTCCAGGATGGTGGTGCGTTTCATGAAATCCAAGACCGACAGGCCGGAGGAGAAACGCGCGGACCGCGAGGTCGGCAGCACGTGATTGGGACCGGCAATATAATCGCCCATCGCTTCGGGCGTGTGCCTGCCTAAAAAAATCGCCCCGGCATGGCGCACCTTGGCCAGCAGCGCCCTGGGATCGGCGGTGGCGATTTCCAGATGCTCGGGCGCGAAACGGTCGGCCAGCCTGGCCCCCTCGTCCCAGTGGCTCACCACGATGATGGCGCCATAATCGTTCCAGCTTCTGGCGGCGATCTCCCTTCGCGGCAATAGCGCCAGGGCGCGGGCGGCCGCATCGGCCACCCGGTCGGCGAAGGCCGCGTCATCGGTGATCAGGATGCTTTGCGAGGAAGCGTCATGCTCGGCCTGACTCAAAAGGTCGGCGGCGATCCAGTCCGGATCGTTCGCGGCATCGGCGATCACCAATATCTCCGACGGACCGGCGATGGAGTCGATCCCCACCTGGCCGAACACTTCGCGCTTGGCGGCGGCCACCCAGGCGTTGCCCGGCCCCACGATCTTGTCCACCGGCGGAATGCCCTTGGTGCCGTATGCCAGCGCGGCGATGGCCTGGGCTCCGCCGATGCGGAAAATGTCGCTGACGCCTGCCCGGCGCGCCGCCGCCAGCACCAGCGGATTGATTTTCCCATCGCTGGCGGGCGTCACCATCACGATGCGGGCAACGCCCGCCACCCGCGCCGGGATCGCGTTCATCAGCACCGAGGACGGATAGCTGGCGGTACCGCCCGGCACATACAGACCGGCGCTGTCCACCGCCGTCCAGCGCCAGCCCAGGCGTGCGCCGGCGCCGTCTTCGAACGCGTCGTCTCGCGGCAATTGCCGCTGGTGATAGGCCTCGATCCGCCTGGCTGCCGTTTCGATCGCGGCCTTTTGTGCCTCCGGCACGTGGGCGACCGCCGCGTCGATCTCGGCGACGGGAACCTTCAAGGTCGCTTCGCTGAGGCCGGCACGGTCGAATTTGTTGCTCAACTCGACCAGCGCCGCATCGCCCCGCGTTCGCACATCGGCGATGATGCGCTTGACGGCGGCGGCCACGTCTTCCTCGGCTTCGCGCCTGGCGAACAGCAGCGCCTCGAAATCCGTGGCGAAATTCCTGTCCTTGCTGTCAAGACGGCGCGCCATCAGGCCTGGTCCTTGTGATCGGGATTGGCCCGCGCTTCCCACGGCCGCGTGAGGTCGGCCAATTCCGCGTCGATGCATTCCACCGTGAGGCGGAAGGCGCCGCCGCCGGCCAACGTCAACTCGATCGTTCCACCCGGATCATCGCCGCCGGCGGGTGTGAAGCGGATCGCCAACAGCGACACCAGGGCATCGGGTGCGCCCCGCTTGACGTTGTGCGTTTGGACTTTCGAGACCCCGTCGAAACGCAGCGCCGCCCGCACGCGCGTGCCCTTATCTCTTTGGTCCTTGGCCGCTTCCCAGCGAAACCGGTTGAGAGCCACGGCAAAGCGCCGCTCCCGGGGCAGCCAGACGAAATCCTTGAGCCGCCCGATCCCATCCTGCAGCCGGGCCGAGATCATTTCGAGATCCTCGGCATCGGCTGCCTTGAGTTTGAGAGCGCCGCTCATTCGGGAACCCGCGCGATGTCGGCACCTACCTGGCGGAGTTTTTCTTCCAGCCGGTCGAAGCCCCGGTCCAGGTGATAGACGCGATTGACGATGGTCTCGCCTTCCGCCACCAGCCCCGCCAGCACCAGGCTCACCGAGGCGCGCAGGTCGGTCGCCATCACCGGCGCACCCTTGAGAGTCTTCACGCCGCGCACCACCGCGACATCGCCTTCGACGCGGATGTCCGCCCCCAGCCGCGCCAGCTCGGGCACATGCATGAAGCGGTTTTCGAAAATCGTCTCGTGAATGGTGGCGGTACCATCGGCCACCGTCATCAGGGCCATGAATTGGGCCTGGAGGTCGGTGGGAAATCCCGGAAAGGGCGCGGTGGCGAGATTGACCGAATGGTGCCGCGCGCCATTGGTCGCAAGCGCGATGCCGTCTTTGGTGTCGCGGGATTCCACGCCCGACTGCTCCAGCCGTTCCAGCAGCGCGGCGATGGTCTCGCGCTTTGCGCCCAAAAGCTCGACCTCACCGCCGGCAATGGCGGCGGCGATGGCGTAGGTGCCGGCCTCGATGCGGTCGGGCATCACGCGATGCCCGGCGCCATGGAGACGGGAAACGCCTTCGACTGTCAGTTCGGCGGTGCCCAGCCCCGTGATCCTGGCGCCCATCGCGATCAGGCAGCGGCAGAGATCGGCGATCTCGGGCTCGCGCGCGGCATTGCCGATCACGGTGATACCGCGCGCAAGCGTCGCCGCCATCAACGCGGTTTCGGTTGCGCCCACCGAGACGGAGGGAAATTGAATTGCCGCGCCCTTGAGCCCGCCTTTGGCACTGGCCACCACATAGCCGTCGCTGAGTTCGACCTTGGCGCCCATGCGGGTCAGCGCATCGAGGTGAAGGTTGACCGGCCGCGCGCCGATGGCGCAGCCGCCGGGCAACGACACTTTGGCTTCGCCATGCCTGGCCAGAAGCGGCGCCAGCACCTGAAAGCTCGCCCGCATCTTGCGCACCACATCGTAGGGCGCAAAGGACGAGGTGATGGTGGCCGCCTGCAACCGGATCGTGTCGCCGCCGGCAAGCGTGGGATTCCTGGTCACTTCCACACGCACGCCAAAGCCGCGCAAGAGGTCGGCCATCGCGCGCACGTCGGCCAGCCGCGGCACGTTGGTGAGAAGAAGCGCATCCTCCGTGAGCAAGGAAGCCGCCATCAGCTTCAGGGCCGCGTTCTTGGCGCCGCTGATGGGGATGGCGCCGGCGAGCCGCGCGCCGCCCCGAATGCGTATCCGATCCATGATCCCTCAAATGGGCCTAAAAGGAGGATGCTTGTAGCGCGGGACGTTTGGCCGCGACAGACGCAATTCGGCCTAGCCGGGCGGCGCTTTCTTGAGGCGCGGCGGGATGCCTTCGGACGGGTTTTCCCCAAGCTTTTCAGGGTCTTTTGCGGAACCGGCAGGCGCCCTGCCCCGAGACAGTGACTTGCGGCGCTTGAGATTGGCCTTCAGCGCCTTGGCCAGCCTTTCGGGCGGCAATTTTGCCATCGGAGTCACGCTTTCCTGGCTGGCCTTGGGGCAATCGTTAAGTTATAGCAGCGCACCCTCGAACACGATTTGCTCCGGGTTCGGGCCGGTCGCCGCAGTAGCGTAGTGGTAGCGCAATCCCTTGGTAAGGGATAGGTCGTGAGTTCGATTCTCACCTGCGGCACCATTCACATCGCCCCTGGGAGCGAATGTGAATGCCAAAAGGGTCCGCCTCAGCGCCTGAACATCACCACTTGTACGTGACGCGTGCGTAGTAAAGGCCGCCATAGGGCTCGTACGGCGCGTCGGCGGGATTGTTGAGAAGCCCGCCCGTGCCACCGCTGAGAGTCTGGGTCTGGCCGTTGGATGCCGGCAGGCTGTTGAGCGGCGGCTGGGCCGCGGGCTTGACGTCGAACAAATTGTTGCCGCCCACCGCCAACTGGATCGCCTCGGTCAGACTGTATCGCACCTCGGCGTCGAACAGGTTCGCACCCGGCTGCGTGAAGAGATGATAGGGAAGGCCGCCATTGGTGGCGACGATCTGATGTTCCGGGCCGTAATAGGTGTCGCGCAGGGTGACGCCCCATTGATCCAGCGACCAGCTTGCGGTCAGGCCGATCTTCTCGGGCGGCGAGCCATGCACGAAATTATAAAGCACATAATCCGGGAAGAAGCTCACGCCCGCCGGTGAACCGGCAACCAGCGCCGCCGGCACCGGCGTCACCGAGCTCACCGAAGTCTGGTTGTAATTGGCGGCCAAAGTCCAATCGATCAGGCCATAGTCGCTGAGATCGGTGGGGTAGTTGACCGTCAGATCCACGCCCTGGGTCAGGCTGGAAAGGCCGTTCTGGAACATATAGACGCCGTTCTGGGTGGCGGTCGGATCCAGGATATTGCCGTGGAGCGCGATGGCCTGGTTGACCAGCGGCGAATCGATCGCGCCACCCAGGCTGAAAATCTCGCTGGAATGGACGATGCGGTCGCCCAGCGCGATGCTGTAGGCATCGACCGTGACGCTGAGATCCTCGAAAGGATGGGCGACAAGACCGACGCTGTATTGGGTCGAGACTTCGGGCTTCAAGTCCGGCACGCCCAGGAGTTTGGAAGCGGGCGAGTCCGCCGGCAGTTGCACGACCGCCGAGGTGGGCGTCACCTTGGTGGCGGAATAGAATTCCTCCGGCAAGGTGGGGGCGCGGAAGCCGGTGGAGATGGTGCCGCGCACACCCCATTGCGGGCTGAAGTCATAGCGCGCCGTGATCTTGCCGATCTCGGCATCGCCGAAATCGGTGTAATGCTCGGCGCGGCCCGCGATGTCGATCTGCAGGGTCTCGATCGGCGCCAGCGCGAAGTCGATATAGGCGGCATAATTCTTGCGGCTGTGCGCGGAGGCGTCGCTGGGCTGGAAGCCGGGATAGGCCTGGGGGCCTTCCTTGTAGCGCGACGCCGGATCGCCTGCCCCGATCGCGTAGAAATCCTCGCGGGCTTCCAGGCCGACCGCGACGGTCAAGGGCGAGGCCATGCCGATATTGTATTGATGGGTGGCGTCGATATTGCCCAGGAATTCGCTGGCGACAAAGGAACCGTCATAGAAATTGGTGGGCGTGGTGTGGGTATCGACGAACAGGGATGTGTTGGCGGAATTGAGGGTATAAACCTCGTCCTTGTCCTTGCCGTAGCTCCCGCCGACATCGACATCCCAGCCCGCGACTTTGAACTGCACCCCCAGATTATATTGATAGTCTTCCTCGGAAATCGCCTCGATAGGGGTGTAGCCAAGCGGAAACGGCACCAATTCGTTCGGCGTGTAGAGGGTGCCGGTTTGCCCGCTGGCGATCGGCGTTCCGGTGGCGTTAAGGCCGCCCTTGTACCCCTGGACATTGGTGGTGGCATTGAAGGGCTGGTCGGAGCCCGGCGTGGCGATGGTCTGGTTGGGCAGGCGCTCATTCTGGGGCGCCTGGGCATAGCGGTGAGCCCAGCTTCCGAAGCTGTAGATATGGACGTCATCGCTGACGTCATAGCCCGCATTGACCATGGCGGTGAGATGTTCCGCACTCACCGCGCCGATATAGTTGATGCGCGGATAACCGGGCAGCGCCTCGCGCATGGCGAGCGGAATGCAGATGCCGCCGGAACAGGTGATGACGCCGCTCGAATTCACGGTCTTGGCGATGGTGCCTTCGCGGACGACGGTGCCGTCCGGCAGGATCAGGCGGCCGTCGGCGCCGCCGGTATGGGCCGCGCCGTTATATTTCTTGTCGAGAGTGAGATCGATGAAGCCCTTGTCGAACAGCGGCAGGCCGATGTTGAAGGAAATGTCGTATCTGGAGCCGTCATGGGTGCCATCGGCGTCCTCTGCATAGTTGCGCCCGATCTGGGCGCTGACGAAACCGCCCGAGGAGCTTTTCTTAAGAATGAAATTGACCACGCCGGCGATGGCGTCGGTGCCGTATTGGGCGGCGGCGCCGTCCAGCAGAACTTCGACATGGTCGATCGCGCCGGTGGGAATCATGGAAATGTCGGGGGCGGCGCCGCCGGCAAACGAGTTGACGCTGGAGACGTTGAGGTTGGCGGTACCGTGGCGGCGCTTGCCGTTGACCATCACCAGCGTGTCGTTGGGCGAAAGGCCGCGCAATGCCGCGTTGAGGTTGAGGCGGGCGGTGTCGGAAGCGCTGGATTCCGCGGTGAAAGAAGGGACCGTCTGACCGAGCGACTGGCGAAGATCGATGGTGCCCGAACCCTCCGTCAGCGCCGTGGTGCCCAGAACCGTGATCGGCGCGGCGCTGTCGGCGGCCGTCATGCCTTGGACGCGGGTGCCTGTCACCACCACGGTTTCGGAGGTCGCGGCGGTCTGCGCGTCAGCATCGAAAAAATAAAAAGGCGCCAATGAGGCGCCCAGCAAAAGCGATGCTTTGAAATACGTGGATGACATGGTTTCCCCCGCCCGCAACTATTTTTTGGATTTCTCGTCTTCCCCGTCGAAGTATGTAACGTTCATGAAAGCCTACTGAGACCTGCTTACGCCGTCAATTGGCGGATTGGTACGATCGCAAGACACCAAGGACGCGGTGGTTTCGATCTGGCATTCTCGCTGACGAGAGACTTACCGCTCGCGGATACAGGATCGCCTATACCATCGGATTATCCGTCTCCTCCTATAGACTCGGAATTCGGGCGCCAGCCGGCCGCCGGCGCCCATCCTCGCATTGGTCACCGATCGGAGTCTCATTCGTCACCCTGCTGCACCCCACCCGGCACGAACTCCAGCAACTCGCCCGGCTGGCAATCGAGAGCCCGGCACAACGCATCGAGCGTGGTGAAGCGGATGGCCCGGGCCTTGTTGGTCTTGAGGATGGAAAGATTGGCCAGCGTGATGCCGATGCGTTCGGCCAGTTCGGTGAGGCTCACCTGGCGCTCAGCCATCACACGGTCGAGCTTGAGCTTGATCATGGGCGCGCTCCGCTCAAATGGTGAGCGCGTGCTCGTTCATCAGCGCCAGGCCCTGGCGGAAAACTTCCGACAACGCCAGCACCAGCAACCCTGAGAAAAACAGCGGACTGCCGAAGACAAAGCCATGTCCTTGGGGAAAGAGCTCATAGCGCGGCGCGGGGAAATGGATTGCCGCGCCGGATACCGTGATCACGGCGTGATGCACCAGATAGGTGAAGAGGTGGTAGCTGAACAGGCCTTCGGCAAAGGACAGGATGAAGGAAAACAGGATCAGCAAGCCGGCCACGCCCTGGACCAAACCGATCGTGTCGCGGGTGAAGCTTTGCCCGCGCGTGACATTGCGGAACAGGCGGCGCATGAGTTCGAACAGCAAGCACAGGAAGATCATGTTCAGGAGAACCAGCGGCAGGCCGTACCGCTTGAGCAATTCGACCAAGCCGCTCGCCTTCTCGACCGTGAGCCTCACATTGCCGCCGAACGCGCTGGCCAGGAAATCGCTGTCGTTGCCGCTGGCGTGCAGGCTGACTGTTCCCGTCTGCCCCGCCAGTTCGACGTGCGCGGGACCCAGATGGACGCCTGCCGGCATATGGGGATTGACCAGCATCACGATGGCCACGATCAGAGCCGCTGCCGCGAAGGCCACGGCTAGGACCAGGGATGCCCATTGGAAAATGCGGGGGAGATAATTGACCGACGACATGAGAGCGCCTCTTGTTTTATCGATATTCGATATATTTATCGAAATTCGATAAAAGTCAAGCCACCGCTAAGCGCCTGAAATCCTTACTTCTTGCCGCTATCCTCATACGTGATGCGCCAAAGCCGGCCCTTCTCGCCTTCCACCACATAAAGCGAACCGTCCGGCGCCACGGCCGCGCCCGTTGGCCGGTAAGTGGCCTTGCCTGGATTGCGATCACCCGCTTGCGGCCCGGCAAAGCCCTCGATGAAGGGCTGTGGCTCCCCCGGTACGCCATGCTCGAACGGCACGAACATCACGTCATAGCCGCGATGCCCGTTCGCCGCCGGCGCCCCCGCACCGCCATGATAGACGATGAAAGCGCCGCGGCGATAAGGGCTGGGAAATTGCCTGCCGTCATAGAACACGAGATCCAGCGGCGATTGATGCGCCGGCAGCGCCGCCAAGGGCGGATCGTAATTTCCTTCGGCCGGCGTCTCGCCGTCGCCGCCATATTCGGGCGCCGTCAGCCGCGCATGGAGCGCGTTGTCATAGTAGGTGTAAGGCCAGCCCAGATTGGCACCCTTGTCGATGCGGTGCAGTTCCTCGGACACGGTATCGATATGATCGTTGCGGCCCTGCATCACGCCGTAAAAGCCGCCCAGAGTCCGCGACCAGTCCACCGCCATCATGTCGCGCAGGCCGGTGGCGATCTGTTCGCCATCGGTGGGAAATTTCTGGTTCGATTTTTCCGCATCGAACCGCCACACGCCGGAGCGGGTTTCGAGCGACGGGCACGGCTTCAATCCCATCGGCGCGCCGCCCTTTGGCGCATTGGGATCGAGACAGATGTTCGATGCCGCGCCCACCGTCACGTAAAGGCCGCCTTTGCCGTCGAACGCCAGGCCGCGGCTGGGGAAGCCCTTTGCCGGCATGCCGTCGATCAAGACATCGGGCGGGGCGCCCGGCACCAGTTCGCGGCCTTTGAAGGTGAAGCGATAGACGGTGGTTGGCGAGTCCGCATAGAGCGCGCCGTTATAGAAGCGGATCCCGGTGCCGCCGCTTACGCTGCTGAAATGCTCGGTCTCGGCCACTCGGTGGTCGCGGTCGAGGCGTAGCGCAATGATGCCTGGCGCCAGGGCGGGATCGCGCTCCGAGCGGGTCGAGACATAGATGTCGCCATTGTCGCGGACCGCAAGATGGCGCGCCGGACCCAGGGCATCGGCCACCACGCTGGCGTGGA
>Ga0134128_10007519_pt1 | contig 13170 bp, 11 predicted proteins | sample KB31754_FD_96462 | JGI IMG/M metagenome (GOLD analysis project Ga0134128, IMG submission 96462) | Terrestrial soil microbial communities with excess Nitrogen fertilizer from Kellogg Biological Station, Michigan, USA - KB3-175-4 | ecosystem: Environmental > Terrestrial > Soil > Unclassified ... | reverse complement strand
CCTCGTGGTGACGCGCCGCCACGGCCGGCAAAAGCTGCATTTCCTCAACCCGGTGCCGATCAACGCCGTGGCGATGCGCTGGCTGAAGGAGTTCGATGCGGTGCCGCTCGATGTTCTCGATGCCGAGGATACATCAGCGACTGCTTGATTAGCGCTGACTGGCCCCTGCCCAGACCATGTTGAGGAAAGGGCCGGGATTGCTCCCGGCCCTCAAACTTCACGTCTCGCGTCGCGTCAGTAGTTCTGGTTAGCGACGGTCACCAGCGGGGTGATGCGCCGGATGGTGACGCGGCGGTTGAGGCGCTCGGGGCCGTCGGTCTGCACCTTCAGGAACCGCTCGCCATAACCCTGCGTCGCGAGGTTTTCCGGCGGGATATGGTAGAAGTCCGTGAGGATACCGGCGACGGTGGCGGCGCGGGCGTCCGACAGTTGCAGGTTGGCGATCTCCGACCCAACCGCGTCGGTGTGACCTTCGATAAGGAAGGTCTCGGCGGGGTTGCGCCTGAGCAGCCCAAGCATGGCATTGGCCACCGTGCTGAGATTGCCGACCTGGTCCTCCGAGATGGTGGCGGCCCCCGTGTCGAAGGTCAGATCGCCGATCTCAAGCCGCCGCACCATGTCGCGAATACGGGCCGAACGCTTCACCTCGTCGATCGAATAGAGGCGCTGCACCTGCTCGACCGGCGGTTGGGCGAAGAACTGCTGCACGTCGGCTTCGTCCGCCCCGTCTGCGTCGAGCACATAGTCGCGAGCCGGGATGTGGAGCCGGAGCGGCGGCAAGTCCTGGCCCGGATCGCGCCAATCGAGGAGGTCCTGGTCGTGCTGGCTGTCGAAATAGGCGAGCACGATTTCATGACCATTCCGGTCGAAGCGCGAGCGGCGGAGGATGTCGCCGTTGCGGTTGTAGATAGTGACGATCCGCACCCCGTCCGGCCGCGTGATGGTCTCGCGGTAGCGGTTGCCCGGCAGGTTTTCATAGGTCGTCCGGTCGTCCGGGCGGCCGCCGATGCGCTGCTGGTCCTGGGCCGGGCTGTTGATGATCAACTGGTTGCCGAGTTGCAGAATGATGCCGATGCCAAGACCAATCGGGTTCGGCGGTTCGTTGTTGCCCGGGAAGCCGGGACGGCCCGGACGGCCGGGGCCATTGCCGGGGAAGCCGGGACGGCCGTTGCCGGGACGACCAGCCTGCTGATTGCCGGGCGCGCCATTGTTCTGCTGCACGCCGGGGCCGTTGTTGTTCTGCTGGTTGTTGGTGACGTTGGTATTGTTGGTGGTGTTGTTCACCGTCGTGTTGTTGACGGTGGTCTGGTTGATGATGGTGACGTTCTGCGGCACCTGGACCTGCGGGGCGGTCGCACCCGCCTCGATCTGCTGGCCCTTGGTCTGATCGATCGGCACAACCTTCACCGGCTTCAAGTCAGCCTGCGCCGCTTTGTCATTGGCCGGCGGCGGGGCATTGGAGACGGCAGCCGGTGGCTGGCCCTCGCCGGCGGGCTTCGGGGCGGGGCCCTTGCCCGTATCCTGATCCTTGGCGCTGTCGAGGAGCGGCGCTACGTCCTGCTGGCTCACGCCCTTGGGCAGGTTGGGGATCACCTCCACCGGCTGCACCGGCTTGACGACGATCGCTTGGCCGCCCGGTGCTTCGGACGCCGGGATCGGGGCAAGCTGGACGCCGTATTGCGCGAGGCACTGGGCGGTCGAGTCGAACTTGTTGGTCTTGCAGAGGGCGTCGATCTTGCCCTGCTGGGCTTTGATTTCGGCGCGAGCCTTGTCGGCCTGATCCGGTTGGCCAAGGGCGGCGACAGCCTTGTTGTAGGACTTCGCCGCCGCGTCGAGACCTTTGGTGATGTCGGGGAGGGTGTCAGCCTCGGGCGTCGGCTTTGCGGCCGGCTTTTCAGCCGTCTCCGGCTTTGCCGGAGTCACTTCGGCCGGAAGCACGCCGTTGGCAGCGGGGGCAGGACCGGCGTTCTGGTCTGCGGGCGCGGGTTTACCGTTGGCGGGTGCCTCGGCGGCGGGCGCCGCCGCAGCGGGCTGCTCGGCGGGCGCCGGGCCCTTGCCCTTCTGGGTGTTGATGGCGTGCAGCGCGTCGCAATCCTCTTTGGTGGTGATGCCAGCGGCAACGCAATCTTTGGCGAGGCGCAAGTGCTGCGGCCTGCCGTTCTGATCGGCAGGCGGATTGGCGGCGGGCTGCGCGGCAGCATTACTATCCGGGGCAGGCTTGCCCTTCGGCGACACCGGGGCAGCGTTAGCGGCCGGTGCTTGCTCGTTCTGCAACTGCTGGGGCTTGGCGTTGCTCGCGTGGAAAGCGTCGCAATCCTCTTTCGTCGTAATGCCGGCGGCGGTGCAATCTTTCGGCAGGCGCACGCGCTTGGGCTTCTGATTCTGATCGGCCGCAGGCGCATTGGCCGCCGGCGCATTGTCGGCCGCAGGCACGACCTTGTCTGCTGCCGCCTTCGCCGCGGCGGCTTTGTCGGCGGCGGCTTTCTCAGCCGCTGCCTGGCCTGCCGCTGCTTTGTCGGCAGCAGCCTTTTGGGCCGCAGCAGCCTTTTCGGCGGCGGCGTTGTCCGCCGCTGCCTTATCCGCAGCGGCTTTTTCCGCCTGCGCAGCAGCCGCTTTATCGGCAGCCGCCTTTTCGGCTGCAGCCTTATCGGCCGCTGCCTTGTCGCCCTCGGCTTTCGCCAGGAAGGCCTTGCACTGGCGGGCGTTGTCTATGCCTGCATCGACGCAAGTCTGCGGCAGGTTCTCCTTGGGTGCCGCGGCTTTTGCCGGCTCGGCCGCTTGAGTCTGCCCCTGGTCAGCCGGCGCTGCGTCTTCTGCAAAGACGAACGTCGGAGCTGAGAGCAAAAATCCGAGACTCAGGGCGGTTGCAAGCCAGTGTCGAAGCCGCATGGGGGAGGTCCTTTGAGAAAATTGGGATTTGGGGCCCAATCGTTGCGGAATGTTTCTGAACGGCAGATGAACGGTATTTTTCGCGGATGGAAAAGACTATTTTCACAGTCCTCTGCCGCTTTCGAACAGGATTTTGGTCGATGCGGCGGCGGCGCAGTTACATTTCGACCGGACCAAACGACATTTATCGCGCTGATTCGACCGAAACGGAGTGGGCGTCGCGAAAAATCAGTCTGATGAAGTCTTCAGGGCCCACACCACCGAGGCGTTGACGTCGAAGGTGAGCTGGCCGGCTTCGACCGGGACCGGCGCCGCATCCGCCCGCGCCGCCATCGCCTTGAACATCATCGGCTGAGGCGGGCTGACATCTGAACCCTCGGCGATCGAGAGGATCGAACCAAGACCGACACCTGCAGCGTCGGCGTAGGTTTTGGCCTTGCCCTCGGCGTCGGCGAAAGCGGCCTTGCGCGCCTCGTCGAGGAGCTTCGCGGGGTCTTCGACGGAGAAACTGATGCCATTGATGGTGTTGCTGCCGGCGGTCACGATCTGGTCGAGGATTTTGCCGAGATCGGCAAGCTTGCGGATTTTGACGTTGACGCCGTTCTGCACATTGTAACCGGTGATGCGTGGCGGCGGTGTGACGCCGTTGGCGTCCTTGTCGGAGTAAAGGTATTGCGGGCTGACCGAGAAGTCCGAGGTCTGGATATCCTTAGCGTCGACACCCGCCGTTTTGAGCGTCGTGATGAGGCCGGCCATGGCCTTGGTGTTGGCGTCCAGTGCCTCGCGGGCAGTTGCGCCCTGCGTGGTGACGCCGGCGGTAACCGAGGCGGTGTCAGGCGCGGCAACAACCTCGCCGCGGCCCTGAATCGAAATGCTGGGGGTCGGCGTAGCGCTGTCGGCGAGCGCCGGCAGGCTCAGCCCCGCGAGGATCGCCAGCGACACGACAGGCAAAAATGGGCGCATGAAAATCTCCCGATCACGAATGCGTGCATGGATGCCAAGGCAATGCGTCACGATTGCGGCGCGGTGTCGTATGCGGACTTTGTGGTAACCGATGCGGGTGAGACACAAAATCGCCGCCGCCTGATGCTTTTTGCCCGATCGTGCGTTAGGGCCTCTGACTAAGGCAAACCGGCCGGAACAATGCAGATCACTCCGATCAAACCTCAGGGCCTTGCGCTGCGCGATCCCCACCCTAACGGCAAGGTGACGATTTTCGGTTTGCAGGCGCTGCGCTTCATCGCCGCAGCGATGGTGGTGGTTACCCATGCGCTCAATCGGGAGGTCGTGCTGTTCAATCCGGCGCCGATGCCGCGCCAGCCATGGACGGAAGGCGGAGTCGATATCTTCTTCGTCATCTCCGGTTTCATCATGGTTTATATCCTCAAGCCCGACAGCAAAGCGGGGGCATTCTGGCTGCAGCGCTTTACCCGCATCGCGCCGCTTTACTGGGTGGCGACGGCAGTTGCGTTCGCCGGCGGCCTGCTGCTGCCGGACTGGTTCTTCGGCCGGCAGGACTGGGGCTTTGCGCTGCGCAGCGCCCTCTTCATCCCAATAAGCCCCGACCCCGGCGCTCACCCCATTCTATCGCCGGGCTGGACGCTGATTTACGAGTTCGCGTTCTACAGCCTGCTCGCCCTGTGCCTCACGGTGCGCCGGCCACCCTTCGTACTCGCCGGAGCGATCATCGTCCTCATCCTGCTCTCCGGCACGCTGTTCTCAAGGACGCTCCCATGGCTCGGCTACTACGCCGCGGACTGGCTGATGCTGGAGTTCCTGTTCGGAATGGGGGTGGCGAGGCTGGTTCAGAGCATGCCCAAGCTGCCTTGGCTTGGGCTGGCGACCGCTGCGGTGGGGCTGGCGTTGCTTTGGGCCTTCTGGGCATGGCCTCGCGTGCCGCGCGGCGTTTCCTCGGGATTGCCGGCCGTGCTCGCGGTATTCGGCGTGCTTCTCAGCGAGCCGTTGTGGCAACGCGTCAGACCGATGCGCTGGTTCGCACGGCTCGGGGATGCCTCATACTCGATCTATCTGGTGCATTTCTTCGTCGTCACGGCCTTAGCGACATGGTTCGCCAAGAGCCCCGCGGTGCATGATTTCCTTGGGCCGTACGGCTTTGTCGCGACAGGTATCGTTGGCGGGATCGGTGCGGGTATCGCTGTCCACATCTTCGTCGAAAAGCCGTTACTCGGGCTGGTGCGGTCCTGGCTGCCGAAACGCGCGACCGGAAATACCATGGCAGCTGCGAAAGTCTGAGGCACGTAGCTTGCCGCTGCCGGGCTAACGGGGTAGTGGAAGGCGCGCGTTGAGAGCGCAGGTTTCGAGGTAGTTTCCGATGGCCGAAGTGATTGTTCCCGGCGACGGCGTGCTGGTCGGCCGGGCCATGGTGCCGGGCCATGATTTCCCTCGAGTCGTCACCGTGCGGGAGGGCGCGATCTACGACATCACCTGGCGGTTGGCGCCCACGGTGCGCGATATCGCCGAACTGCCCAATCCGGCCGAATACGTGAAAGAAGCCGACGGCGCGCGTATCGGCGACCTCGACGCGATCCTCGCCAATAGCTGGCGTGACCAAACGGTGCCGGCACTGGCTACGCTGCTGTCGCCGATCGACTTGCAAGCGGTAAAAGCCGCCGGCGTGACGTTCGTCGTGAGCCTGCTCGAGCGGGTCATCGAGGAGCAGGCGCGCGGTGACAAGAGCCGTGCCGATGCGCTGCGCGGCGATATTCTCAAGCTCATCGGCACCGACCTGTCGCATCTCGTGCCGGGGTCGGGCGCCGCGATGGAGGTAAAGCGCACGCTGGTCGCGCGCGGCGTCTGGAGCCAGTACCTCGAAGTCGGCATCGGGCCGGATGCCGAGGTGTTCACCAAGTCACAGCCGATGTCGACGGTCGGCTATGGCGCCGATGTCGGCGTGCTGCCGATTTCGCAGTGGAACAATCCCGAGCCGGAAGTGGCGGTGGTCGTGTCGAGCGCCGGCAAGATAGTCGGCGCGACGCTTGGTAACGACGTCAACCTCCGCGACGTGGAGGGCCGTTCGGCACTGCTCCTTGGCAAGGCCAAGGACAACAATGCTTCGGCCTCGCTCGGGCCGTTTATCCGGCTGTTCGACGGCAATTTCACCATCGATACGATCAAGCGTGCCGAGATCGGCCTCACGGTCAAGGGCGAGGATGGGTTCGAGCTGACCGGCCACTCGTCGATGAGCCAGATTTCGCGCTCGCCGGAGGCGCTGGTGGCTTCAACTATCGGTCATCACCACCAATATCCTGATGGGTTCGTTCTCTATCTCGGCACGATGTTCGCGCCGGTCAAAGATCGCGAAGGGCCGGGCAAAGGTTTCACGCACAAGATGGGCGACATCGTTTCCATTTCGACCCCGTCGCTGGGGACGCTCTCCAACCGCGTGCGCCTGGCCACTGATTGTCCGCCCTGGAGCTACGGGGCGAGCCATCTGATGCGGGATTTGGGCAAGGCGGGGTTGCTGTAAAGGTTCGTGCCTCACTCTCCGAGTCATTCCCGCGAAAGCGGGAATCTCTGTTTGCGGCGCCGAGCTTGGGATGAAACGGAGATCCCCGCTTTCGCGGGGATTGTGGGTAAGTAGGCGTCGCTCTAGTTCGCGGCGATGACTCAGCGGCACGGATGCGCCGGGAAGGATTGAAAAATGGGCGAAATCTTCAAGAATCTCATTGCCGGCGAGTGGGTTGGCGACAAGGGCAGCGAGAACATCAATCCCTCCAATACGGCCGACGTCATCGGCGTTTATGCGCAGGCTAATGTCGAGGAAACGCAGCAGGCGATTGCCGCGGCCAAGGCCGCGCTGCCGGCCTGGTCGCGTTCGGGCTTGCTGGAGCGGCATTCGATCCTTTCCAAGACGGCGCATGAAATCCTCGCCCGCAAGGAAGAGCTCGGTCGGCTGCTGAGCCGCGAAGAGGGCAAGACCCTGCCGGAGGGTATCGGGGAAGTCACCCGCGCCGCGCAGATTTTCGAGTTTTTCGCCGGTGAGGCGCTGCGGCTCAATGGCGAGATCGTGCCGAGTGTCAGGCCGGGTGTCGGGGTCGAAATCACCCGCGAGGCCATCGGCGTCGTCGGCATTATCACGCCATGGAATTTTCCGAGCGCGATCCCGTCGTGGAAGGTCGCGCCGGCGCTGGTGCACGGCAACACCATCGTCATCAAGCCGGCCGATCTCGTCCCGGGCTCGACCTGGGCGATCGTCGACATTCTACAGCGCGCCGGACTGCCGAAGGGGGTGCTCAACCTCGTGATGGGCCGCGGTTCGGTCGTCGGGCAGACGATGCTCGATAGCCCCGATATCGACGCCATCACCTTCACCGGCTCGACCGGTACCGGCAAGCGCGTGGCCGAAGCCAGCGTCAAACTGATGCGGAAATTCCAGCTCGAAATGGGCGGCAAGAACCCGACCGTGGTGCTCGATGACGCCGACCTCAAGGTGGCCGTCGAGACTGTAGCCAACAGCGCCTTTTTCTCGACCGGTCAGCGCTGCACGGCCGCCTCGCGTATCATCGTCACCGAGGGCATCTACGACAAGTTCGTCGCCGGCCTCACCGAGCGGGCGAAAAACCTCAAGGTCGGCGATGCGCTCGAGGCGGGGATCGAGATGGGGCCGGTGGTCGACGCCAGCCAGTTGAAGCAGGACACCGACTACATCGAGATCGGCAAGAAAGAGGGCGCCAGGCTCGTCACCGGCGGTAACCTGCTGAAGCTCAAGACCGAGGGGTTTTATCTCGAGCCGACGATCTTCGCCGAAGCCAACAACGACATGCGCATCGCCCGTGAGGAGATTTTCGGGCCGGTCGCGACCGTGCTCCGGGTCAAGAACTACGAAGAAGCGCTGGCAGTGTCGAACGACACCGAGTTCGGTCTATCGGCCGGTATTGTCACGACCTCGCTGAAGTACGCGACGCATTTCAAGCGCAACGCCGAGGCGGGCATGGTGATGGTCAACGTGCCGACCGCCGGCGTCGATTTCCATGTGCCGTTCGGTGGCCGCAAGGCCTCGTCCTACGGCCCGAAAGAGCAGGGCGCCTACGCCAAGGACTTTTTCACCCAGCTCAAGATCGCGTACACGGCGGCGGGGTGAGGGGTGGCTTGAGCATTGGGCTCGCCGACTTTCAAGCGGCGGCCAAAGAACCCTGGGTCATTTCCCGCGAAAGCGGGAATCTCCGTTTGGGACCAACGCTGTGATTGCGATCAAACAGAGATTCCCGCTTTCGCGGGAATGACATAGTGGTCGGGGCATGATCGGTCCCAATACTACCCTCACCGCCTTCTTCGACCGGCCGTCGCCAATCGTCGCGCTGGAACTGCTCGGGGCGACGCTGCTTTACGATGGCGTCGGGGGGATCATCGTTGAGGTCGAGGCGTACGATCCGGCCGATCCGGCGTCGCACTCGTTTCCGGGGCCGACGCCGCGCAATCAGGTGATGTTCGGCCCACCGGCGCGGGTCTATGTCTATCGATCGTACGGCATCCACTGGTGCGTCAATTTTGTCTGCAGCAATGCCAGCGCTATTCTGATCCGTGCCATCGAGCCGACGGCGGAAATTGACGTCATGCGCCGTCGCCGTGGGGTTGAGGACGTGCGCGCGTTGTGCTCCGGCCCGGGAAAAGTCTGCCAGGCGCTCGGCATTACCGGGGCCGACAACGGCAGGCCGCTCGGTACGCGACCGTTTTCGCTGGCGCCAAATCCGGGACAGGGGCCATTCCACATTGGCAAGCGGATCGGCATCACCAAGGCGGTGGATACGCCTTGGCGTTTCGGCGTTCGCGGCTCGCGTTATCTCAGTAAACGGTTCGCCGACGGGGAATAAGCAAGCACCGACGGCTAGCGGATCACCAGCACTGGGACCGTGCTGCGGGTCGCGACTTCGGCGGTCTGGCTGCCGAGCAGCACCCGTCCGATGCCGCGCCGCCCGTGCGAGGCCATGACCACGAGTTCGATCTCGTTTTCGGCGATATAGTCGACGATGGCGTCGGCCGGATATTTCCGGGCGACATAGACGGTTTTGGCAGTGATGCCGGCTGCTGCGGCCTTCGCCGCGGCGGCTGCCAGGATTTCCTTGCTGGCCTTTTCCGCGGCCTTTTCGAACTCGTCGATCATTGCATATTCGGTGACGGCAAAGCCGGTCGCATCGACCCCGATCGGCGTCCAGGCCTCGGAAACGTTGAAGATCGTCAGTTCGGAACCGAGCGCTTTGGCAAGGGCGATGCCTTGATCGAGGCCCTTGCCGGAGAGTTCGGAACCGTCCGTCGTAATCAGAATGCGGGAATACATTTTTGTCTCCATTGGCTGCACCTTCGATATAGGCGCGCCGCCGCGGAGTTGCCCGCTTTCCGCCAGGTTTTTTCGCGTTTTAGGGGAATTTCGATCGCGGCGGTCAGAACCAGGCACAGCTCGCCAAAGGATCTCCAGTTGAGGCGCCGGGGCGAAGGTGATGCGACAGCAGTACGCTACGATGCCGCATCAGCTCGCCATGCCCGCCGCCGCGCAGCTCTCGCTATGCCTTGGTTGGCTTGACCATCGGCTCGCCGAGGCCGAAAAGCCCGATATAGGGCTTGCGGGCCGCAACAGTGGTTTTCTGCCAGTGCGTCCCGACGCATTTCCACGCGCCGATCTGCGTCCCCGCCGGCGACCGTGTGGTTTTCACCAGGCACCCGGTCGGCTTGGCGGCGGCCGCCGCATTGGCCGTGCTGGGCAGTGCAAGGCCGGTGCTCAGAATCGTCGCGGCAACCAGCGCCGAGACCGCAAACTTCGTCGTATTGATCATTTGTCCCTCCAGATCGGCTGTATCTCAGCCGTATCGGACCGTAAGAGTTTGGGTCGCTTGCGGTAAGCTGTCAAAAGCGCGCACTCACGCGAGACCGATCCCGCATGGACGCACGTCTGGCACGAGGAATTGGTGGGCCCGGCAGGACCGTCTACCAAGCAAGCAAACCCAAGGGCCATGGGGCATCGATAGGCAGGCGATGGAACCCGATGTCCCACCTCTATACCCCACCTACACCCGATCGTGCGGGCCTAATAGGTCTCGATGACTTGGATTTTGCTCAACTCGGAAAGCTACGCCGCGTTTGACGCTCGGAAATATCGAACCAGTTTGGCTAACCGCTTCGCTCGGGTTCCAACGCTAAATTTATGCCGTCCGCAGGGTAGACTTGTTCAAACCGCCCGTAGCTACGACACCATGCAGATGCCGCAGGAGCCAACCAGTCGATCAAGTCCATGATCGCCTTGTTGTGCTTAGGCAGGTCCCAGTGGAGGATCGGTTCGTGATGTGCAATTCGGTTCCGCAAGACCCGAATGCGTGTCAACGGCGTGGAGAAGTCTTTACGCCGCAAGCCCTTACCATCGGCTCGGCGGGCAATGTTGTGAAGGGTAGTTTGCCATAAGTCTTCGTATTCCTTGCCGACCATTGCGGTCCAAAACCCAAACGTCAGCGCAGCTACCATGCGGCCCGGTGCTGTTGGGTCCTTGCCGACCTCCGTAAGATCGTCTCTTGCTTTTGCGAGCATCTCTGGTTGTCTAATGTTTGCTTGATGCTCGGGAAGTTCGTACCACGCCGGGCCATATGCAGCGTTCATAGTCTGGTCTATGCGGTTCCTTAACGTCACTTCCAGCATATGCATTGGAGTATACAAACTCTCCGAAAGCTGGGTGTTGAGGGTGTATAGCCCTATCGCCCGCGAGCGGTCGTTGGCGGCCCATGCGCGGTATGTCTCGAAGCGCTCGTTTGACAGCGCGTCTTCGAGCGCGGGGAACAGGGGTTCAACTTTCATAGCCCACTGGGCTTGAAAATGAACCCACCCCACTGTATATGGTTCTTCGTAGACCCCGGTACCGTCTCTGCCTCTGGCATGCGGCCGGGGTAATTTTTTTGCTGATACACTTATTCACCGCGTTTGCCTCTAGGTGTTTCGACCTTCCGCCGCGCCGCCTCACGCTTACGCTTTTCTTCTGCAAACTCGGGTTCAAGGGCTTTGATCCGGGCCACCAATCCATCTAGCAGGTAAGTGTTTGCGCCCCAGTCTCCAGCGGACGTTTTGTGCTGCTCTCTTTTGATTAAGCCAGCTTGTTCTAGTGCAGCCATATTAGCCTTAATGGTAGACTGCTTCACGCCCATGCGGTCGGCTAGCTGCTGCTTTGTGGGGAACGGTGCGCGTTCCGGTGACCGCCAGTACTCAAGCAACTGCACTAATATGCAGAATTGCGTGGTGTTGACGCCGAGACGATGTTGCGCCCGAACCATAATCGACGGGATGGCAGCATAGCCATGTTGCTGCACATTCTTTCCCCAAAGCCTCTCGAATGCCTTAGGCGATGGAGGGGACGACGCAGTGGCCACGTCCGCTTTGGCCGGGAAGGCCACTACCGTTTCTGGTGACATTGCTTCGATCTCGTGTTGCCGTTGGAGGTACAGATACGAGCCGCCTCCGCGATCCGCAATGTCCTCAGGCCGTAGGGGTGGGTAGTAATCCTGGCTGAGGTGCCTATGCCTTATACGCCTGCATGCACTTCAGGAACTTCGGTTACCTCTTTGGTGGCTACAAACGACACCCTACCTGCGTTAGCTATCTGGCTGACCGTGGGGCGAGATGCTCACCCACCCGGCAGTTTTTATGTCCGGCTTCACTAATCCTCCCTCGCTTCCGTTGTCGCCGGTGGCATCTTTGACGGGAACACGAAAAGATAGTTCGCCATAGCCATAGTGAAGTCGATCGCCCTCTCAGCATCCAGTGAGGTCATAGGGCTAGCGTTTTGATCCGCGTGTCTGGTGTCGTTGGCATCGAGGCGCACGCGGTGTGCCCAGTCACTCAGTGCCGTTGGTATCAGTCGCTGCTCTAACGCTTTATCGATACGCTCTTTCAGGCTGCCATTTTCAAGACCGTTATGCTTTAGCATCGCGTCTATCGCACCCGCGCACATTAGAACGCATGCGTCTGGCGCATGCTTTGTTTCGATCGCTTGCTTGAGATACCGGGCTGCTGAAGGCACCACCGCCTCGTCAACTGACGGCGATGTCGGGTAGTACGCCGAGACTGCCAAGCCATTTCGCGTCGTCCCACTGACAACCTTAGCGACCTTCTCGCCCCTTGCGGTGACCAGTCCCGAACACGACCGGCACGCATATACGGCCCAGACTTCGGGTGCCGCACCGTCACTGCGGGAACTCGCCTCCATAAGAGGGTTCAACACCAGTCCCAGTACGGTGTGAGCGCGCCCGCAATGTGGGCAACGTTCAAGTGGAAGATCCCCATATGCTTCCATCGCAAGCCTCAATACATAACGAGAGGTGCCCTAGGCACGCCCATAAAGCTAATACATTTTTCCGCGCAGGTATCTAATCAGTCCATGGCAGCAAAGCCCCCATGTGCCCCTGCGTCCGCTAGGGGTCGGTCGGGTCTTCAAGCCCGTTTCGCCTGTCCTTCGTAGATGGAGATAACCGGTGCAAGGCCGGTATCGGTCTTATCGAGCATAACCAGATTACCTAGAGCATATCCTAGGCGGTGCTAGTAAGTGTAGAAAAGATGAGTAGAGATAGCTGGGAGTGAACTAGATAGATTGTAACCTGTAGATAGATATGCTTATATAAACATAGAACTACTAAGCCTAGCATACCTAGTCGAGTGACAATCGGTGATCAATCTGTGTGAGCATGGTTGAGATAGTTCGGAAGACACCAGCCAGCCCCATAGCCAGTACGAACCGGATGTAATCTTATAGGACCTACCGAGTGCACGAACCTCGTGCGAGCATGGTCTGCATTCAGAGGTACTACCTGCATATACCCACATGACGTTGCCTCTGACGAATGTGTCTGACGATCAAGGGCAGAATGAGTGCTCCACGCTTCAGATGTAGAGCAAGCACCAGTGACCGATAGGGTATGCCATAGAGTACACATGTCGGGAGTGCATACGGAAGCGTACGTAAGGGTTGACATCGACCAACGTACATATCTATATGCGTACACCATATCAACGTACGTATCGGATGCATCACATGACAACGGTTCTATATGCTCGGGTATCCACCTTGGAGCAAACCATTGAACATCAGGAAGCGCACGCAAGAGCACACGGCTTCGCCATCGATCAGGTGATCTCGGATCATGGCGTATCCGGTGTCAGCATGAAGTTGCGGGACAGGCCGGAAGGAAAGCGCCTGTTCGACGTGCTTCGGCGTGGTGACACACTGGTAGTGCGATGGGTAGATCGCCTCGGCAGGAACTATGAGGATGTGTGCGACACCATCCGGGAGTT
>Ga0134128_10007518_pt1 | contig 13171 bp, 10 predicted proteins | sample KB31754_FD_96462 | JGI IMG/M metagenome (GOLD analysis project Ga0134128, IMG submission 96462) | Terrestrial soil microbial communities with excess Nitrogen fertilizer from Kellogg Biological Station, Michigan, USA - KB3-175-4 | ecosystem: Environmental > Terrestrial > Soil > Unclassified ... | reverse complement strand
GGCTTCGCGGATGCTGGGGCCGAGGATGCCGGGCTCGATGAAGCGGGCGTCGGCATCGCGTGTTTGGGCGTCATCGCTTTCATAGGCTTCATGGCAATCGGCGCCTCCGACGCAGTCACCTGCACATTTTCCAGCCAATTCTTGTCGCCCTGTACCACCACATCCGCAGTAATCGAATCTCCCGGCTGGAGCTGCGCCAATTCGCTTGCGGGCTTGATCACGTAAGGCATCGTCATCGCATCCATAAAGCCGGGAATCGGTTCGCTGTCCACATTTACCATCTGCCCTTTTTCATCAATGGAGACGACTTTGCCCTTGAGCGGATAGCGCTTCGCAGACGTGTCTGTGCTGGAAGCCGTGCCTGAAGACCCAGCACTGGATGGCGCATTGTTCTTATTGCAGGCGGTAAATAGCAGTCCGAGCATCAGTCCCACTCCGGCCAAACCTGCCAATTTATGCATAAGTTGATTTTTCATTTTGTTCTCACCTTTTCAGAACTTATTTGCGATATTCACGTGTTGCTGTGCTGTTTCTTTTTTCTGCGCTTCATGCAGCCTATCAATAACGAAACCGATATTTTAACTGGGCCGAAATTTCCCGCGGATTGACGAAGTGCGTCCCGCCGAAAGTATTGCTGTTGTCGAGCAAATATTGATTATTGGAAATATTCAGCGCGGTCACCCGAAGGTCCCAGTTTTCACGAAAGGTTTTTCCTGCCGAAAAGTCGAACGTCGTGTGCGAGGGCAGGTGATTGGGCCCATCCCCATCCAGGAAGCCGGACCCATAGCTCACGTCAAAACTGCCCGAGACACGCCACGGCAGAGCCACATTAAAGCCGGTGGAAAGCGTGTCGCGCTGATCATGGTCGAGAAAGAAATATCCCTCATCGGGAGCCGAAAAAGCCGTAAGCCCTCCGGTAACTGCGCCCGCTCCTTCCACATATTGGTGGGAGTAGGCAAGATGGAAGCGCAGACTGCGGGCCGCCTCGGGCGAGGTGGCGCTTGCCTCCCAGCCCCGAATGCGGGCCCGGTCAATAGTCAACGGGAAGAACACATTGGAATTTCCCAGCACATCGTGGTCAAAGAAATTCTTGACCCCGGTGCGGAAGTTGGAAACATCCGCCGTCCAGCCGCGCAACGGAATTGTCAGCCCGAATTCATGCTCTTCATCGCGTTCGCCGCGCAGCGGCAGAAATGACTGATCGCCATTCAACGCCGCACCGGTCACCGTGACCAGCGGCGGCGGCTGGTAATAACGGCCCCAGAAGGCGCGGGCCACCCAATGCAGGCGCGGAACCTGCACGGCAGCGCCGATCCTTGGGTCTGCCGCATTTTCGCTGACCGGGCCGCCATAATGTGTCAACCGCAATCCGCCGTTGAACGTCAGCCAGCTTGTAGCCTTGAATTGCTCCTCCAAAAAAATGGCTTCAATATTTGCCCATGGAATCGTGCGTTGCGGCGCCACTGTTTCTGTAGGCACGGGAGAATCGTCCACGACGGAATAAAGCTGATTGTCGCGCTCGCCAAAGCTCTGTATCCCGGCATGAAAGTTGTGGCGACCATGCGCAACCGCGACCGTCGCCACCCCGCCCACGTAGTTCGATCCGCGGTCGTACTCTGAACGGATTACGTCGTCCGGCCCTCCCTCGTAGTGCGCGCGATTGAAGTGGTAAAAAGGCGAAACCGTAAACAAAGCGCCATTCGAAGAGGTATGCAGCCAGGAGAAGTCCACAAAATCATCGCGCTCGTTTTCAACGTCGCGCAGAACATCAGCCGCATCCGGATCAACCGGCACCTGGTAGTGATCGCCGCGCAATGAGGTGATCAGGCGCAACTGGTCAGCCGGATCTTTATTGAAAATTACCGAACCAAAGCCGCTCAGTCCGGCGGCCTGGTCGTGGTCTACCCGGGTGCTGGGAGTTTCCAGCCCTAAATCCGTGCGGTATCCCGAAAGGCTGCCATAGTACGCGAACCGTTCGGTGTGATCTCCAAAGCTGATTTGGTCGTTGGTATTGTTGTAGCTGCCGTAGTTGAGCACGAGTTCGCCCTGGCGGTCGCGCTCGAATCCGGAGCGGGTGACCACGTTGAACACGCCATAGGTGCGGTCTCCGTATTCGGCGGAATAGCCTCCGCGCTGGACTTCCAGATAGTCGATGTCTTTAGGATCAAATTGCGGCCCGACGTTCGAGGCGATGCTGGTGTTAGGCACAGGGACGCCGTCGAGCAGCCATGAAACCTGATGCCCGCCGCGCACGTGGAGTTGATCGTGCACCATATATGCCCCGGGAACGTAGTCCGTAATCATGGCAAGGCTGTTGCTCTGGTCAGCACCCGGCGTTTGGTCAATTTGCTGGCGGCTCACGACGGTCTGCGTAGTGGAAGAGTCGGGATTCACCGAAGGAACCGTGTCATTCACCTGCACCGTCTCGTTCGCGCTGGCAATCTCCAATGCAAAATGCAAGCGCACTTCGCCGCCCGAAGTGAGCGTGATCTTTTGTTGTTGCGTGGCAAAGTTCGGCGCTTCGACCGTCACAACATAATCGCCCAAAGGGACAGCGTCAAAAAGAAACTCACCGGAACCGTTGCTCTGAGCGGTCTTACTCCAGTCTGAACTTTGCGATTTCAGGGTAATTTGCGCGCCTTGCACAGGACGATGCTGCGGATCGTGCACCAGGCCCCGCACCACGCCGAAGATAGTGCCGAAGGCAGAGGCCGCCGACAATATGATTGCGCATAAAAGGAAAATATGAAGCGAACGCATGAATCCTCCATCGCTTGAATCGAAAACAGAGGCACTTATTCCATTCTCAGAAATCGAGAGGCACATCGCCATAAGGAGGAGCCAACGGCGCAAAAGCAATACGCCAAGTTGAGTTCGCGCAAACAAACTCAATGCTCCAGAACTATTGTGATGCTGCCCAGAATTAGTTAAGGCCAGAACTAACTAAGGAAGGACTTCGGAGGACCGCGAACCGCGAGAGGATTGCTAGACCCTTTGCTGCCGGCGTTGGCATACAAAACTGCGGCATTCCGTGAAAACACCGGACCAATCTGGCCATGGCCAGTAAGAGACGCTTGCGCCCACTGAGGAACAACCAGATAACTTGAACAATGCCCTGCACAGGCCCGCGGACTGACTGTATGTTGCCGCAGACCGGCTTGCGCGTTCGCGCCCGGATGATGCATCGGGCACGCCTTGTGCGTACAACAAGCGCAGGGCGGCACGGCAACGGCCAAGCCCACTGGCGCAAGCGTGCCTACGAAGACGAATATCAGTAAAAACCTGGCTAGAAGACTCCGCATGCGAACAATCCAGCATAAGCTATATGTGCCGCATGCGGCAATTACGAGCGGTGCGTTTCATTGCAATTGCGCCCGTAAGTTGTACAGTACACTGTTCCAACGAAAGCGGCAGTGAATGACACCCTCCCTCATTCTCGGCTTGATTGGCGGATTGCTGGTCCTGGCGTTTATCGCTAACCGCGTCTTCCGGCTCACGCGCATTCCAGATGTGGTCTTGCTGATGGCCTTGGGAGTGCTTGTCGGCCCAGTGCTGCATCTGGTGAATCCTGAAAGATTGTCGCGGGCCACAAGCCTGCTCGGCACGCTCGCATTAATCCTCGTACTGTTCGAGGGAGGCCTCGAACTCGACATCCGCAAAACCGTGCAGCATTTTCGCGGCAGCCTGTTGCTGGCCATCCTCGCTTATGTGTTCAGCACCGGGTTGGTGGCTCTCATCGTTTGCAAGGCGCTGGGTCTCTCGCCGACTGCCGGCCTTCTTGTAGGGGCCGTGCTCGGATGCACCAGCAGCACAGTCGTCCTGCCCATCCTGCAGCAATTGGCCGGGGAAGCGGAAGAAGCCGTACGAGTGACGTTGATGCTGGAAGCGTCCTGGGGAGACGTTCTCGCCGTGTTGACCGTCGGACTCCTTATTGGCATTCGCAGCCACGGCGGCCCGATTGCGGCTGGACTCATGCAGGGCATCGCGGTGCAGCTCGGCATCTCCATATTATTTTCGGTGATCGCCGGAGTCCTATGGTCGCGGCTGCTGCCGGTACTTTCCGAACAAAGGTTCTGGCAGGTCCTCACCTTCTCTATTGTTCTTATGCTTTACGCCGGAACGGAATCCCTGGGCGCAAACGGCCTGATTGCGGTGCTGGGGTTCGGCATGACCCTGGCGAACTTTCCCGGTCTCGATCCGGACTTGCTGGGCGGCCTGGGCACTGCTTCTCATCAGGCATTGCTTACGTTCCACTCAGAACTGGCGTTTCTGGTGCGGACGTTCTTTTTTGTCCTCATCGGGGCCATCGCCGAACTGCACACCTTCCGCGAGCATCCGCTATTGATGGCGGGCACAATTGGCGCTTTGTTCCTGGCCCGCTGGCTGGCAGTGCAGGCCAGCCGCTGGGCATGGAGCGGCATTACCGCAAGAGGGCGCGAAATTATCGTCTGGATGTTTCCCCGTGGACTGATCACAGTCGTTTTGGCGATTGAGGCCATTGATTCCGCCGGGCAGCAGTTGTCATTTCTTCCCGGATTGGCGTTTGCCGTCCTTCTGGCCACCAACCTGATGGTTGTCCTGGGCACCGCGTGGTCGCATCGGGGCGCGGGTGCGATGATGCCTGCGACAAGTTCGGAAGCTACGCTGCCCGCCGCCGGAGCAGGCTATGTTCCCGGCGAACGTTTGCAAGCGCCGGAAGTTCCCGCCACTCGTACACCTCGACGGCAATGGATACTCGATGCCGCACTGTTATTTCTTCTCGGCCTGGGCGGCTTACTGTTGTGGTATGGAAACCAGCCCGCGTCCAAACGTCCAGCGAGCCTGCGACATTGGGTAGAAATGTATATGCACGGGAAACAATAACTAATCATGAATTCATGCACCCGGAATTTCTTTACGCTAGGCAGGCCTGAAGACCGACCCTGATACGAAGCTTTGTAGGCTAGGTTCGAGCAGGGAGCTCTGCGCGACAGCGCCGCATCCGAAGCGCCTGGGTGGCTAATGCGCGCGACAAAACAACCCTCAGAGGAGTGCTGTCTCAAAAAATACTTTGTATCAGGATATGGCTTTAGCCATATCGCCGAACGCTAATGCCGAGTGGCTTTAGCCGCGAAGGCCCGCCAACAAGAGGGCTTTTTCCACCGTGTGCCTCCCAGGTGTACGCATGTTAAAATCTGAGGAAAGTTTCCCTTTGTGATGGAGCCCAGGGTGGTTGAATTAGCCCCTTCGATTTTAGCGGCCGACTTTTCCCGTCTGGCGGAGCAGATTCAGGCTGCGGCCGAGGGTGGCGCGGCCCTCATCCACGTGGATGTTATGGACGGCCACTTCGTTCCGAACCTTACCGTTGGCCCTCCGGTCGTTCGCTCGCTGCGGAAGGCCACCAATCTCCCGCTTGATTGCCATTTGATGATCGAAGAACCGGACAAATTCATTCCCGAATTTGCCGAGGCGGGCGCGAACTGGATGTCCGTCCATCAGGAAGCATGCCGCAACCTCGACCGCACACTTCACTTAATCAAGCAGCATGGGTGCTGCGCCGGCGTAGTCATTAATCCGGCGACTCCGGTGGAGACCTTAAGCGAAGTGCTGGATATTGTGGATTATGTGCTGGTGATGTCGGTGAATCCGGGATTTGGGGCACAGGAGTTCATCCCCAACTCTTTGAACAAGATACGCCGGTTGGCCGCGCTGCGAAATCAGCGCGGGATCAACTTCCGCATTGAGGTGGATGGCGGCGTTGGCCACGATACAGCCGCCAATGTGGTGCGCGCGGGAGCAGAAATTCTGGTCGCAGGCAACGCCGTGTTCGGTCACGGCGATCCAAAAACTAATGCGCGTCAATTATTGAAGACCGCAGCGGAAGCCATGCTGCTGAAGGTGTAACATCGGTCCGATTCCGGAGGCGAGCGTAAGCCCTCGTCCATTCAAAGATTTAAGGGAGTTTTATGTTACGTCGTTTACCGGCGCTTTTTCTGGCGGTAGTTGTATGCCTTACCGCCGCCTGCACGAATAAAAAAGTAAAAAATCCAATCGCTAATATCGATTCCAAGCAACCGGACAAAGTCTTGTTTGACCGGGCGATGGATGCCCTGAAGCATAATCGGTACGATGAGGCGCGAATAACGCTGCAGACGCTCATCAACACCTATCCGGATTCGGAATTTTTGGCGCGCGCCAAGTTATCGGTAGCAGACTCCTGGTATGTGGAAGGCGGCGCCAGCGCAATGGCCCAGGCTGAAGCTGAATATAACGACTTCATTACCTTCTTCCCCAATCTGCCGGAGGCGGCGGAAGCGCAACTGAAGATCGCCAACATTCAATACAACGAGATGGAAAAGCCAGACCGGGATTACACGCACGCCGTGCGCGCGGAAGAGGAATACAGGAAAGTAATCCTGCAATATCCCGACAACACCAAGATGGTCACCCAGGCCAAGCAACGCCTTCTACAGGTGCAGGAAGTGATTGCGGAGCGCGAATTCCGCGTGGCCGATTTCTATTACATGCACACCAATTATCCTGCCGCCATTGCACGCTTTAAGTCCCTGAATGATAGCTATCCGCTGTACAGCAAAGCGGATGAAGCCTGGTATTTGCTGGGACAATCCTACGAGGCGGAAGCAAACCTGGTACGGCAAAATCCCAGGTTCCCGGAAACGATAAAAGCCAATATGATCCAGGCGATGGAAAAAAATGCCGGCCAGGCGTACTCCCATGTGATTACCCGCTACCCCGCCATGGACCGCGCCGCTTATGCAAAGGACCGGCTCATCGCCCTGCATCAACCCGTCCCCAAGCCCACCAAGGCCGCGCTGGCGCAGAACCGGGCGGAAGAGGCCAGCCGCCATGAAGATGGCATGATGGCGAAGCTGCTGAAAAACTTTAGCCATCACCCCGACGTTTCCGGAGCTGCCAAAGTGGGTGAGCCCACGCTGGTTGATCCGAAGCAAACCGATGTTGCCGATATCGAAGGTGAAATGGAGCACTCGGTGAAAGGCCCATCTTCGGATACGGAGAAATCCTCGATTGAAATTGTGGGCGCGGGAGGGGCCACGCCAAGCGATGCCTTGCCGGCTTCTACGACTTCCACGAATACCGATGCGGCCCTTCCCGGCGCTACTACGCCTCAATCGGATGCGAATGAATTAAAGCCCAACGTCTCGCCTGAGCCAGCCGCCAGCGATCCGAATGAATTGAAACCTAATGTAGCGGGAAGCAATACAACGAACCAGCCACAAGCGCCGCCACAGCAGGTCAATGAAATTCCGCAGAAACAAGCAAATGGACAAACGGCTGATCCCTCCGCCAATACTTCCAAGGCACCGCAGGATGATGACGATTCCATGTCCTCAAGCAAGCACAAGAAAAAGAAGGGGTTAAAGAAAATCATTCCATTTTGAAACAGAGCGGAGGGGGTAATATTCCCATTCTTCGTCGTTTTAACCTGATTTTGGCTTGCAGAGTGGAACCAAATGGTTACCCGAGTCTGGAATTTTCTGTTTGATTTTCCAGCACTTCCCGTTAGGTATAGAACGAGAGTAACCTGCAATGTCCTCACTCCTCATTGACTTAAAGGGCAATACACGGTAACTTCGCGCTATCTCTTCCTCCCCAAAGGAAAACCTTCTTGGCGCGGAAAATACTGCTTGCCGACGATAGTGTGACTGCCCAGAACATGGGCCGGCGCATTCTTACGGATGCCGGATACGACGTCATTACTGTCAATAACGGTTCGGCAGCGCTCAAAAAAGCCACCGAGCAGAAGCCCGACCTCATTGTCCTCGACGTATACATGCCCGGCTATGGCGGCCTTGAAGTCTGCCAGCGCCTGCGCGAAGCGCAGGAAACTTCTCGCATTCCGGTGCTGTTAACAGTTGGAAAACTGGAACCCTTCAAGCCCGAGGAAGCGAAGCGGGTGCGCGCGGATGCTTATGTAATCAAGCCGTTTGAGGCCAGCGAATTATTGGCGGCGCTGACCAAGCTTGAGGACAGAATCGTCCCGGAAGGCGCTGCGCCAAAGGGCAAGAATAAAAATTTCGATTCAGTGAAAGGCGAGAAATTCGGCGATACCGAAACCGGATGGAAGAACCGGCTGAATATTCCGCCGACACGCAAGGCAAATACGGCTGAAGAAGAAGCGGCAGAAAATGCCGCAAAAGAGAGCGCAAAACCTGCGGAGCTGGAAAAGGCAGCAGCAAAAGCGGAAGACGCCAGCGTTCCGAAAAAAGAAAACAAGCCCGATACTGCCACATCCCCGGCACAAAAACAGCCTGCCGATATTACACCGGAAGAAATCGCCGCGCTTGCTTCCGCCGCGGCGGTGGTCCGGGAAAAAGGGACTGCGTCAGCATCTTCGTCCGTTGTTTCCGCGCAAGCTTCCACTCCGGCAGCAGCCGGTAAGGCCTCGGAACCTGCAAAGGCAGAAATAGAAACAAAGCCCGAACCTGCCGCCAGCGAAGTTGCGGTAAGCGCTTCTCCAGAAAAAAGCGCGTCCAAAACGGCGGAAGAGGCTTCGCAACAGCAAAAGGAAGATACGAAAGACGACAAGAAGGAAAACAAGAACGATACGTATGCGGCTCCATCATCCGCGAAGGCAGAGCCTGCATCTGCTCCTGAACCGGCCGAATCGGAAGTAGCCGCCGTGCTGGCGTCGCTCACCCCGGCCGAGAGCAAAGAATCCGCCAAAGAAAGGGAAGAAATCTCCGCGGGCGCCTTTGCCCAGGCGGTCGCTATCGGCGCGAGCGTGCCCACCGGACCGCGGTGGATTGCCGAAGAGATTCCGGTTTCGGGTCAGGACGCCTCCTGTTCGCTGGAACAAGAGATGGAAAAATCGGCGCAGGGCAAAGGCCCGGTTATGGCTGCCGCTATCTCCAGCGCTGTAACCGAAAAAGTTTTGCCTTCTTCGGGACAAACTGAAACAGCATCCGCCGCGCCTGCGTCTGCTGCAAGTGAAAAAGATCCAGAGTCCGAGCCCGCCTCCGCCATAGAAGCAACAAATACATCAGCCGAAGCTGCCGCATCTTCTGCTTCAAGTCCTGCTTCAACTCCGGAAGTTACGGGATCCAGCGCGCCCAGAGAAATAGCAGCCCTGGCTGCCGCCGCCTCCGCGCAGCCTTCCTCGGATGCAGTTTCCTCAGAGAAGCCGGCAGCGGGCGCAGACCGCCAGCGCGAATCCCAGTTGGCAGCGGCGTGGGAGAATTGGCAGACTGTCCGCGAATCCATCTTAGGCTCGCAACTGGCCTCGCAAATCACGGAGGCTGCTTCGGAGACCCTAAAAGAAGCGCAAAAAGAGCTGCCTGCCGGAGCAGAAACCAAAGCGGACACTTCCGCGGACACCCCGGCGAATCCTACCGCCATTGCCAGCATCGTGGATAGCGTGCTCGCCGAGCTTAAACCCAAACTGATGGAAGAAATTGCCAGGAAACTTGGCAGCGAGAAGAAGTAAGTTCCCCGAATAACTCATCCACACTTTTCCCTATTGAGAAATAGCCTCTAAAGTTCTGATCCGCTAAATTCCACAACCTCGCTCGAACACTTTTATATTCCTGCGCGTATACAATATGGAACATTTCCACGCTGAGAGGGCGATTCATGGAAGCAGCAGAGGTGCAGGAAATATCCGAGAAGGTCCGAGAGTCGGGCGAGAAGAAAATCGGCGTCACCATGGCGATTGTGGCCGTGCTGCTGGCGCTCGCCACGATGCTGGGGCACCGCTCTCACACCGACGAGGTCCTGGTCCAGACCAAGGCCAACGACCAGTGGGCTTATTACCAGGCAAAAAATATCCGTTCACACATGTACGAAGCGAATTTTGAAATGGCGCAGATCATTCAGAAAGACTCTCCCGTGGCGGAAGGTTTCAAGAAAAAATCCGAAGAGCAAAAGCGCGACGCCGAAGCCATCCGCGTGAAGGCGGAGGACCTGGAGCAGGATGTGGCGAAGATCAGCCGCCATGCCGGACGTTTTGATGGCGCTGAGATTTTCCTCGAGATCGCAATCGTGTTGTGCTCCATCACCTTGCTGACGGACGCGGCCTCTTACTGGCGGCTTTCCTTCCTCAGCAGCGCCATTGGAATTGCTTTAATGGTTTTCGCGTTTCTTTAATAGGATTGCAGTGCGTATTTAGAAATCATGGCCCAAGCAAGAGCAGGATTGATCAGGATGTTGGTGATCGTGGCGATAATTGCCGCGACCTTACGCTTCGTCATGCAGAAGCTTGGCTGGCATTGGCATCCACTCGACACCAGAATGCTTCCTGTAGTCGCGCTTTGGATACTATTTAGTTTTTATTGGAGCGTTGCGGGCGCCGACTCTGCCCCAGCGGAAAATTCGGAACCGCGAATCTCTACTTATTTCCACCAGTCCTCCTCCTGAGCTCGATTTATCTCGCAGTCGGGCCCTTTCCATGGCTCACTCATCCATTCCTGCCAGTCGCGCCGCGGCTATTGCTGGTTTTGGGAGTGGCCATTCAAACTGCATTTCTTTTACTGGCAGTTTGGGCGAGGCGGCATTTAGGCCGCAATTGGAGCGCGGAAGTGCGCATCGCTGTCGGCCACGAACTCGTGCGGAGCGGCCCATACAAATATCTGCGCCATCCGATTTATACCGCCGTGCTCGGCATGGTCCTCGGAAGCGCGGTCGCGGTCAACCAATTCCACGCATTGCTCGGCTTTGGATTCTGATTATTGCTTATCTGCGAAAAACCAGCCTGGAAGAAAAAATCCTGCAGCAAACCTTCGACCCTGAATACGACGCATACAAGCACGACACCTGGGCGTTAATGCCGCTGCTCTTTTGAAACACCTACAATTTGGGTTAGCCTCGGCGGGGCACTCGTTTTGTCGAGGACTCGGCTCCAGGTGGTTCGCGGAACGGTTCCACGGCAATGCGTTCGTAACGCACTTCCAGCACGGTCAGTTCTTCTGTACCGCCCGGCGCCTGGAGAACTACTTCGTCGTCTGCAGCCGACTTCATCAACGCGCGCCCCAGAGGTGACACCCAACTGATGTGGTTGCGGCTGAGGTCAACCTCGTCGGTGCCCACGATGCTCACCACTCGCTCCTCTCCCGCAGCATTGGCGTAGCGCACAGTCGCGCCGAAAAATGCTTTGGTTTTCGCCTGCCCCATTCTTGGAGCTTCCGGGTCCACTACCTCCGCAGCCTCGATTCGCTTGGTAAGAAAGCGAATCCGCCCATCAATCTGCCGCAGCCGCCGCTTGCCGTACTGATAGTCGGCGTTCTCACTGCGATCGCCGTTGCCGGCAGCCCACGTCACCACCTCCGTCACCGCCGGACGTTCCTTGGTGAGCAGAAAGTGGCGCTCATCCTGAAGACGCTGCAATCCGCTCGGCGTGATGTAGTTCTTGACTAGCGGCCCGGACACGTCCGGTTGTGGTTTTCTGGTGAAGCCTTTTCGCATCTGGTAATCCTACCAGCGCGAATCGACTGGTGAGCCCAATGAATGCAGGTGAATATGTTCTGCTTTTTGGATTGAGTTTGCATCGGGCCGTCGGCCATGGCCGTCGCAATTTTTGATACACCAACTTCTCAAAGTCGCGCAGCGTTCGAAGTATAAGTTATGCGGGAAAGGGCAAGTCTAGAGAGTATCGAGTTCCGTCCCGCCGTCCCCGTCCAAGCAAGCGTGCCCGCAGATTGTTCGGCGAAAGGCCAGGGGCTAATGGCTAAAGGCTTTAGTTTGATAGTACAGGCTGGGGAAAGGGGTCAAACGGGAAGAGGTGGTGTATACCCAACTGCAAAATGGCCTCCTCCTTAAATGTTTTTAGGGGCAAAGGGTCATTATTTCCATAGGTGTTAGGAGATGGCGTAAGTTTTGCTTTTGCGATGATCATATTGATGAGATTCGGAAGGCATAAGAAAAATCGTACCGGAGCGGGAACTTTTCGCCTTCTTACGACATTAAAGAAGCATGAAATATGTGAAAACGCCGCTGAAGGATTGCACCGATTGAGTTGGCGCACCAACTATGACTAGCGACGAAGCCTTGATGCTGGAATTCCAGCGTGGATCACGTGCGGCGTTCGAAGAGCTGTTTGCTCGTTATTGCAAGCCACTGTACGGCTTCTTTAAACGCCGACTGAATAGCCCCGAGCGAGCGGAGGATCTCACCCAGGAGACTTTCCTCGCGGTAATCCGCGCAACCTCCCGTTATGAGCCGCGGGCATTGGTTCGAACATATCTGTATGCCATTGCCTTGAAGCTTCTATCCGCGGAACGGCGCAAGTTCTTGGCGAGTGGCATATCAGAGCAATCCGCTCCGGAACCTAGAAGTCACGAAACTCCCGACAGCGTGCTCTGGGTCCGGCAAGCACTGGAAAGGTTGGATGCTGCGGACCGCGAAATTTTGATGCTGCGCGAATACGAACAGCTAAGTTACTCCGACATTGCGGAGCTGTTGCGAATTCCCATGAATACAGTCCGTTCCAGGCTTTTTCGATCGCGTCTTGCATTGAAGAACTCCCTGGAATCGCGGGGAAAGAGCAATTCTAACCTCAGAGCGAGCATCGGGCGGCCGCACCCAGGAATACGAGGCATGCAATGAGCACGAATATACATCCGATCGAACAGGAAGAACTCATGGCTTATCTAGATGGCGAACTGCCTGCGGATGAAGCCGGCGAGGCCTTGTCGCATTTGGAACTATGTCCGGATTGCCAGACCCTTGCTGCCGATTTCCGGAGTGTTTCCCAAGAACTAATGGCTTGGGAAGTTGAGTCACCGGAGGTAGGCATCTCCTGGGAGATCAACGCGGCACTTAAGGAGCGCTTCCAGAAGCGCGAAGCAAATAGCTTGCCGAGATTGAAAAACAGAATCGTGACCAATCCCTGGGTCTGGGTGGGAGCCTTCGCTATTGTCTGCGTGGCTGTGGGGCTGACGTTAGTACTTACCCTCCGCAATCGGAATGAGGGCCGCTCGACAGTGTATGCGAGCATGGCCCCGATCGAACAATACCTGATGCCGGATCGCAACGCCGAGATCGCCTTGGCGCGAAGCGCTGCCCCGGCAGCTATATCCAGCGAAGCAACGATACTGGTTCTCGGGTGGCAGGGCTATGAGACTGCCATCGAAGGAACGAACGGTTTTGTTTGTATGGTGGAGCGATCATGGATGTCCCCATTCAGCTCCTCCGAATTCTGGAACCCCCAGGTGCGAGT
>Ga0134128_10007516_pt1 | contig 13175 bp, 11 predicted proteins | sample KB31754_FD_96462 | JGI IMG/M metagenome (GOLD analysis project Ga0134128, IMG submission 96462) | Terrestrial soil microbial communities with excess Nitrogen fertilizer from Kellogg Biological Station, Michigan, USA - KB3-175-4 | ecosystem: Environmental > Terrestrial > Soil > Unclassified ... | reverse complement strand
TTGCTCTCATTCCAGCGTTTTCAGGAATGCGATGAAGTCGCCGACCTGGTCGGCTTCGAAGCTGAATTGCGGCATGCTCGGATGCCCGGTGATGATGCCTTCCGCGAGCGCCTCTTCAAGCGTTTCGACGGGATAGCGCTCATGTAGCGTCCGGAAGGGCGGCGCGATTTTGAGCGGGCTGGGGCTCACCTTGTCGATGGCATGACACCTCGCGCAATAGGTGAGGGCGAGGCGTCTGCCCTGCTGGGGATTTTCAGCCGCAGCCGGACCGAGGCCGCAAAGCAGGGCAAGAACGATAAGCGTACCGCTCGAAGCGTATTGCCGGATCGGAAACATGATCGCCGCTTGGTGATTAGTGCGACATCAGGACCGGGACGGTCATGCTGCGGAACATATCGCGCGTCACGCCGCCAAAAAGCGTCTCCTGCATGCGGGAATGGCCATAGCCGCCCATGACTAAGAGATTTAGGCTCTCGTCGGCGGCAACAGACAGGATGCTCGGCTGCACGTCGCCCCGACCGGCTTCCAGGGAGATCGTCCTCACCGGAAGCCCGTTGCGCGCCAGATGCTTCGCCAATTCAGCCGGTGACGCCTCCGCTGGCACCTGCGAAGCGTTCAGCGTGATAACCGTGAGAGTATCGGCCTGGGCAAGGAGCGGCATTGCGTCCCGCAGCGCGCGTGCAGCGAGGCGGCTTCCGTCCCAGCAAATCCCGATGCGGGATGCCTTGAAGTAACCGCGGAAGGTATAGGGCATGAACAGCAGCGGTCCACCGGTCTGGAGGAGAAGCTCTTGCGGCAGCCGGTTATCGAGCGTATCCAGGTCCGGTTCCGCCTGCGAAACGATCGTAAGATCATAAAGTCGCGCTGCTGCGCCGACCCTGGATACGACTTCCACGTAGGTGCCGGCGGCAGTCCGCGAGCCATAGCCGATCTCGGCATTCTTGGCCTCTAGCTCGAAGATGCGCAGCGCGGCTTCCGCACGTTCCATGGCCCGCTCGTATTCGAGCTCCATGATCGATGCGACGGCGGCGCCGCCCTCCGCGACGAAGGGGGCGCTGCTTACCGATTCATACGCTGTGGCGATGGCGTCGAGATGCGCGCCGCAAGACATCGCCAGCGAAACTGAACCGTCGAGCGCAGAGCGAAGCGAACGTTCCGTCGGAATATGCACCAGCATGCTCTTATACATCGCAGCTCTCCCTCATTTTGATGATCGATACAAGCACGCGCCGTTGTCCCACGGTTTGATGCACGTCAAAGTTCATCAAAGCTGAGTCAGATACCGGTTTTTCCCAGACTGAAATGAAACAGGGTAGGCGAACGGCGCATATCCTGTATCGGTACGGCTTCTGGGGGCCCGCATCGCACGGCGTTCTGCATGTGACGATCCCCGCACTGGCCGGTCGCACAATGCGGCTTTCTGGGCGTGCCGATCTTCTTCGCGATCAGTAGGTTCGTCGTCGCACACTCGGCAGTGGGCCGAAGCCCCGTCGACTTCGCCGTTGGACCGGTGCCACTCACCTAAGAAAACACGTGGCAGTTCCGGACCCGCGTTTCGCTGCTTGGCGCTCCAGGGAGCACGGATCCTGCGTCGGATCATCATCGTTTCCTTCAACGAGCGCTGATGACTAGGAGCGCAGTCGCACGCCCCAGAAAGGTTTCAGCGTTTCGAGCACCACCAGCACTACTAACCCCGCGCCGAGCGTGAGCATCAGATCGTCCGGGTGTAGTGGACCGAACCGAAATAGGGTGGATGCTGAAGGCCAAAGCAGCGTGGTGGCCAGAACAAGCATGACCACAAGTAAAACCCAGATCAGCGCAGAATTCGGACGGAAGAATGCGGACCAGAAGGAAGCGCTGAATGATCGGTTGACCAGGACCAGTCCGAAAATGGACACAACCAGAGAAAAGAAGGCAAGCGCTCGCGATTCGTCGGTGGGCATGCCGCTGCGAAGCGCAAGAACGAACACGACGGCAACCAGAGCAAAGACAAGGGTACCCTGAAGGACGCTCCAGCCGATCAAAGCCCACGTGAACAGTGGACTGTCAGCCTGCCTCGGCGGGCGGTTCATCACGTCATGCTCCTCCCGTTCTGCCTCAAACACGAGCGAGCACACGGGATCGATGATCAGCTCCAGAAACGCGATGTGAACAGGACTAAAGATCAGAGGGAGCCCGAGAGCCAGCGGAAGGAGTGCCAGTCCGGCGATGGGAACGTGTACAGCGAAGATAAAGGCCATTGCCTTCCGCAAATTGTCGTAAATTCGCCGACCGAGGCGAATGGCTGAGACGATCGAACCAAAATCGTCGTCAAGCAGCACAATCGCAGACGCCTCGCGCGCGACATCTGTGCCCCGGCCGCCCATCGCGACACCAATGTGAGCAGCCTTCAGAGATGGAGCGTCGTTCACGCCGTCACCCGTCATTGCGACGATCTCGCCATCTCCCTTCAACGCCTGAATAATACGGAGCTTCTGTTCCGGCATGATCCGCGCAAATACATTGACGCTCCTGGCGCGCTGCGCCAACGTCGCATCGTCGATGCCCCCGATCTGTTCACCTGTCATGACATTGCAGGCGCTTAGCCCCGCCTGTTTCGCAATCGCAACAGCAGTTGCCGGATAGTCTCCTGTGATCATGGTGACGCGTATTCCCGCTGACTGGCATTCGCGCACGGCATCCGGCACGCTTGCGCGAAGCGGATCTGCCAATCCGACGAGACCTAAAAACCGAAAGGCGAAGGCCTCTTGTGACTGGGGCAGTGACGCCCCCTCGTAAACTGCAGTGGCGACCCCGAGAACGCGCAGTCCGTTCTCTGCCATGGCATCGACGGCATCCCTCAGGGAGACGTGATCCGCATCGCTCAACCTGCAGACTCGGGCGATTGCTTCGGGCGCGCCTTTGGCTGCAACCAGGCACGCCGGAGCATCTGGTGCTCGCCAAACCTGTGCCATAACGAGCAACTCGGGCCGAAGACCGTAGCTGTACATCAGCTTCCAGCCGGGGTTCAGCCTCTTTCCATTCTGTAGCGCGTCATGCGCGAAAACGTGAAGGGCCTTCTCCATCGGATCAAACGGCTCGGGAGAGCTGGCCAGAACGCTGCAACGCGCCAACTCCACGAATTCCGGATCGATGTGGGCCTGTTTCGTTAACGGGGAACTTATGCGGACGCCATTGAGGAGCCGCAGTTCTGCCACCGACATTCGATTCTTCGTCAGAGTACCGGTCTTGTCGGTACATAGGACTGTCGCGGATCCGAGTGTCTCGATCGCGGCAGCGCGCCGCGTCAGCACGCGGGCTTTTGAAATCCGCCATGCGCCCATGGCCATAAACACCGTGAGCACCACCGGAAATTCTTCGGGAAGCATTGCCATGCCTATGGCGATGCCTCCCAGCAGCGCTTGCAGCCAGTCTCCACGCAACACCCCATAAAGCAGGATGGCGGCAAAGCTGACCACTGCGCCGCCAAGCGCGCAATATGCCACCAATCTTGCGGTCTGCTGCTGGAGGCGAGGGGGCTCCGTTGGCAAGGTTTGCAAGGTCTGTCCGATCTTCCCAATCTCGCTCCGCGGGCCAGTGGCGGTAACTAGCGCCAAACCCTCGCCTCGCACGATGAGTGAGCCAGAGTATACGAACGGCTGGTCATCCCCGCCCGGCCGCTGATCGACCAAAGCCGGTTGCTCTAAGGCTTGCTTGCGGACGGGCACGGACTCACCCGTGAGAAGGGATTCGTCAACCTGCAAATCCTGGCTACCCATGAGCTTCGCATCGGCCGGGATGCGATCGCCCTCGCTTAGAACGATGAGGTCGCCCCGCACGACTTCGCGGCCGGCGATACGCTGGCGGCGGTCATCGCGGACGACGAGCGCGCGCGGGCTCGTTAAGTCGCGCAAGGCCTCCAGAACGCGTTCGGTTCGCGTTTCCTGTATGACCGTGATCACGACGGACATGCCGCCGAAGACAAGGAGCAGCAGAGCTTCCCTGAGATCGCCAAGTAAAAGATAGATCACGCCGCCGCAAAGAAGCAATGCGAGCATCGGCTCCCGCAGCACTTCAATGACGATCCGGAGAGGAGTGCGACGTTGAGCCCGCGGCAGCTCGTTGTAACCGTCGGCTCGAAGTCGCGCTTCAGCGTCGACCTTGGTCAGTCCTGGTGATGAGACTATCGCAGTCACGTTTTCTGCCGCAGGGCCCACAGGCTGCCGGCGCCCACAAGGATGGTCACGAGCAGAATGGCCACCCAGAGAGCGTCGCGCGTGACAAACAGCGCGGCAACAAATCCCGCAATTATGAAGAGCACGCGTAGGATAACACTCATTGCTCACTCCCTGAGGTCGGCCTGGTTTGAGCTACAATGGGCCTTCATCGCTGTTGTCGAAAACAGAGGGTAAAATGCGGCACGATTCTTTGGGTTGATGCAGCTCAATTGGACCGTGACGAAGACAGGTTAGGCTAGCTGTTGGACCAGAGGAGTTTACCGTGTCTCCCTCAACCTCAGTGAGTCTCGCCGGTTCCAATTCCGCTCCGGCCGCTATCGATCCTCATCCTCAGACGCTGACGACTCCGTCACCCAGGCCTGAGACAGCTGCTGCGGCCGATGCGATCGATCGCGCTTTCCATGCCGCGATGGCGCGCTTTACCGATGGGCTCTCGCCGGCAGCGCTGGCGTTGGCCTTTGCGGATTGGCAGCTCCATCTTCTGGCCTCACCCGGAAAGCTGGCTACTCTCGCTGGTCAAGCGCTGCAGACTGCGTTTCAATTTGTCGATGCGATGGTGCCCCGGCATGCAACGTTTCAGCCGTGGTCATTGATCAGGCCGCCGGAGAATGACCGACGTTTCACGGGTCCCGACTGGGAGCTGCCGTCCTTCAATTTCTTGGCTCAGGCCTTCCTGCTGACCGAGCAATGGTGGCATTCCAGTACGACCGATATTCATGGATTGGCCCACTCGAATGCCGCGATCTCCGATTTCGTGCTGCGCCAGTGTCTTGACGTTGTGTCCCCGACGAATTTCGTAGCCAGCAACCCAAAGATCTTGCGCAAGATCATGGAAACGGGTGGCGGCAATTTCGTCTCCGGACTGCACAACTGGATTGAGGATGTTCGGACGCTGCTAGCCGACGGAAAGCTGAGTAGCGATCAGCAGTTTGTAGTCGGCAAGGACGTTGCCGTCACCCCAGGCAAGGTCGTTTATCGCAATGAGCTGATCGAGCTCATCCAGTATGCGCCAACAACGCAGACTGTCCGGCCAGAGCCCGTGATGATCGTGCCCGCTTGGATCATGAAATATTACATTCTCGATCTTTCGCCGCAGAATTCGCTGGTGCGCTTCCTGGTCGAAAGTGGCTTCACCGTGTTCATGATCTCCTGGAAAAACCCGACGCCCGACTACCGCAATTTCAGTCTCGAAGATTATCGCAAGCTCGGAGCGGATGCAGCGATCACCGCGATCAACGAAATCTTGCCGGGACGCGCCATCCATGCTGCTGGCTATTGCCTCGGGGGCACGCTGCTGTCGATTGCCGCTGCTCGGCTAGAACGCGAGGGTTCAGATTGTCTGCGCTCTGTGACCTTGCTCGCGGCTCAAACCGACTTCACCGAAGCCGGCGAACTCACGCTGTTCATCAACGAGAGCCAGATCGCTTTCCTGGAAGACGTGATGTGGCGACGGGGCTTGCTGGGGACCGCGGAAATGGCCCGCGCCATTCAAATGTTACGGGCCAACGATCTGCTCTGGTCGCGAGTTGTCCGGGATTACTTGATTGGAGAGCGGGCCGCTCCTAGTGATCTGATGTCATGGAACGCGGATGCCACTCAGATGCCCTATCAGATGCATTCGGACTATTTGCTCCGGCTATTCCTGAACAACGATCTGGCCGAGGGCCGTTACTTGGTTGAGGGCAAACCGGTCTCTCTTTCCGCGCTGCATAAGCCGATGTTTGTCGTCGGAACCCAGCGTGATCATGTCGCGCCCTGGAAATCGACCTACAAGATTCATTTCCTTGCGAATGCCGACATCACCTATGTCCTGACCAGCGGTGGCTACAATGCCGGCATTGTGGCGCCTCCCACGGAAGAGGGGCACAGCTATCAGAGGTTCACAAAGAAGGCGGACGATCCCTATGTCGGTCCGGATGAATGGAGCGAGCGCGCATTATCGTACGAGGGCTCATGGTGGACAGAGTGGACGCGGTTTCTCGTCGAGCATTCCGGTCCGCCGATTGCGCCGCCAGCGCTGAGAAGCTCCAAACGGGAAGGCGCGCTGGAAGACGCACCGGGCTTGTACGTGCTCGAGCCGTGAGATTTGAACGTTCAGGCCTTCGCTATCGGGGACAACAAGACGGGCAAGGTTCGCTCGAGCGTCTGCGCGGGCGAGCCAGACGCGTCGACCGCCGGCCAGTCGAGCTTCCCGATGCCATGCTCTTCCTGGTTTTGGGCAACCTCACTTGTCGCATCGGAGGCATCGTGCTTGCGCGACGCAACCCGACCCAAACGAACGCCCTGGTCGGCAGTCAAGAAAATAGGTCGAAAGTCCACTCCGATTCGGGTCGCCTCGGCCGAGAGTTTGTCCCGCTCGGTCTCTCGCAAGAAGGCTGCGTCGAGGATGACTGAATATCCTTGGGCAATGATCTGCCCGGCGCGCTTGGTCAACGTACGATAGACGCGCTCGTTGACCTCAGGAACATAAGCGGTTTCGGGCAAATTTACGAGCTGGTCCACCCCGAGCAGTTCCTTCCGGATGATGTCGGAGCGAAGGATGACGGCGCCGGCTGATATTCCGACCAGCGCCGCGGCATCGCGCGCTAACACACTCTTTCCGGTACCCGATTTTCCGCCGATCGCGACCAGCGACGGCCGGACTGGCTTCACTAGCTGCAACGCGAGATCGAAGTAGGAGTTGGCTTCTTTCGCAGTGTGCTCATCGCCAGACTGCTCGCATCTGGTAAATAGCACGTTGGCGCGGATCGCTGCTCGTATCGAGAGAAACAACGGAAGGGACCGAAGCGCGTCCCCATTCTCGGGCCAGGATTTTTCCAGATAGCGGTTGAACAGACGGTTCGCTGCGGATTTCAAACCAAAATAGACGAGATCCATGATTGGAAAGGCGAGGTCATAAAGATTATCGGTAGTTGCGATGACGGGATCGAATTCGATTGCATCGAACAGCACGGGCTTGTCGTCGATCAGGACAATATTGCCGAGATGCGCGTCTCCATGGCAGCGGCGCACCATACCCGCCGCAGCGCGCTCACGTAGCAAGTTCTGAACGCTAGTCAGTTGCTCATGGCTTTCCTTGTGCAACTGCTCGGCTGTATGCGATGCGAGCGACGCTTGCTCACGAAACTTGTCGTTGTTGCGATTGATGATGGGTGCAATGGATGCGAGCCAGGTTGAACCGTCTGACTTCATTGCACACCGGTGAGAGTCGTAAACGATATCCGCAACCGCCTCGGCAAGCTCCGGCGACAGCTCGCCGGCACGTGCCAGATGATCCAACGTTTTGTTTTCATCAAACCGTGCCATTTCGACCGCCCATTCGATTACGGGTCCGTCGCCACCGACTTGAAGCTCCCCCGAGCCACGCGTGATCGGAACGACACGACGGTAAAGCTCGGGAGCATAGCGTCGGTTGATCGCGAGTTCCTCTTCACAGGCGCGCTTGCGTTTATCGAGCGTCGAGTAATCTAGGAACGGCAACCACACTGCGCGCTTGATCTTCAACACCCGGTGTGGGCCAAGGAACACAATCGATATGTGCGTATCGACGCGCTTGGTCGCGCTATCGCTGCTTCCAAGAAAAGCAAGCACCGCATCTTGGTCCGAATCAGCGACCCTTGGCTGGGGCGTTTCCGTCATGGACGTAGCACGGCAGCGCCGACGAGATTCCCTTCCCGCAGCCGCGCCAGCGCCGCGTTGGCGTGGTCAAGCGGGAAGACAGTGGTGTGTGTCCGGATGTTGGCTGTTGCAGCAGCTTTTAGGAAGTCGACACCATCCTTACGCGTCAGGTTGGCGACACTGATAGCGGCGTCGAGCTCCATGGGTGGGGTATCCTCAGAAGCTCCGGCCCAATCCGCGCCGAGCGAAACCGCAAGCTGTTGCGCGTCCTTATCGCCCCGGCGGGTAAACGCGTAGATCGTTCGCCCTTGCGCGCGGGCCACCTGGGCCACGATATGACCGGCTGCGCCAAAGCCATAGATCCCAAGGATCTTGCCTTCGCCCGCTATCACCAGGGACCGCCAGCCGATCAGTCCGACGCAGAGAAGCGGCGAAAGCGCCACGTCATCGCCTTGTTCGCCGAGCGGAAAGCAATATCTGGCATCGGCCACCAAGTGGCTGGCAAAGCCGCCATTGCGGGTATAGTCGGTAAATTGCGGCCGATCGCAGAGATTTTCCTTGTCCCTCCGGCAATAGAAACATTCACCGCAGGTGAAACCAAGCCAGGGCACGCCGACCCGCATACCGAGCTTCAGATCATCGACACCATCTCCCAACGCGTCGACCCGGCCGACAACCTCGTGCCCGGGGATGATCGGATAGGGAATATCGGGAAGCTCACCATGGACGACATGCAGGTCGGTCCTACACACGCCGCAAGCGCTGACCTTGACCCGAACCTCGCCGGGCCGGGGGGTCGGATCCGGCCGTTCCTGGCGCGTCAGAGGCGCACCGCGTGCGGAAAGAACCATCGCGTACATGTGAAATCGTCCGGTCATGCTCGGGAGAAACAGGGTTCAGTTTGACCCTCATTTGATCTCGGTCAACGTCCGAGCGCTGTGAATGGCTTAGGAACGGTCTATCTAGTGATGCGTCCTCGTTTGAGGGAGAGTAGCCATGTACGAATTTCTTCTGGAAACCGTCACGAACAACATGACGCCTAACGTGCGAAGCGTCTCACCAGAGACGACGGTCGGTGATCTCTATCGGTTGTTTGTAGCGGACGATTTCGATGCCTATCCCGTACTTCGCGGTGACACGCTGGTCGGCATGGTATCCAAGCTCGATGCCTTGAAGATCTTTGGCCTCTCGCAGGACCACATCCTGCCGCACTACCGGAAAGGCATGGAGACGACGGTAGACGAAATCATGAGTAGCGACGTCGTTTCCGTCAGCGTTGATACCAACTTGCAGCGGGTGCTCGAACTTATGATCAAGCATCGGGTCAAGAGCATTCCTGTCGTCGATCATTGGCACAACCTTGTTGGTATCATCGCACGCGAAGACGTCATGCGCGCCATGGAACGGACGACGTTGCGGCAGTATCCTCCCGTCATTCCCTTCCAGGCGGCGTAATGTCCAGTTTTGGTCTGGATCGGATCTTTGCGCCACGACGCATCGCGATCGTAGGAGGAAGCAGACGTCCGGCTTCCATTGGAGCTCTGATCCTTCAGAACATCAAGAATGGCGGATTTGCCGGTGAGATGGCGGTGGTAAATCCCGACTACGGGGCCATCGGCGGCATCCGCACGTCTCCTGATTTGAAGTCGCTGCCCTTTGTCCCGGACTTGATCGTGGTCACCGCGCCAGCCTCGGCGACACCGGAGATCATCAGGGAAGCGGCCGAATGCGGCGTTGCCGGCGCGGTCATCGTCTCCTCTGGTCTTGGCCACGGCCCAGGCTCGATCGCTGAAACAGTTGAATCGACAGCGCGCATCGGTAAGATGCGCATCATCGGACCGAATTGCCTTGGAATGATGTTTCCGGGGGTGAAGCTGAATGCCAGCTTTGCGGCACGTCAGCCGAAACTTGGTTCGCTGGCGATGATTTCGCAATCCGGTGCAATCGCGGCTGCGATGGTCGATTGGGGCGCGGAGAGATCGGTCGGATTTTCAGGGATTGTCTCCATCGGCGACCAACTCGATGTGGACGTCGCCGATTTGCTCGATTTTTTTGCGCTCGACGAAAACACCAGCGCGATCCTCCTCTACATAGAGGCAGTCACGGACGCACGAAAGTTCATGTCGGCCGCACGCGCCGCCTCGCGCGTCAAACCAGTCGTTGTGGTGAAATCCGGTCGGATGGCGCAGGGAGCGAAAGCCGCCGTGACCCGTACCGGTGCTCTTGCGGGCTCGGACGCTGTGTATGATGCGGCGTTTCGGCGGGCGGGCTTGTTGCGGGTCCTCGACCTGCGTGAGCTGTTCGATTGCGCCGAACTATTGGGCCGTCACGTTCCTGCCCCGAACGGCAATAGATTGGCAATCCTGACCAATGGCGGCGGCCTCGGCATTCTGGCTGTTGACCGGCTGACGGAATTGGGCGGGGCGGCCCCTGCTCTCACGTCTGAGGTAACTGCAAGACTAGACGCCGTGCTGCCGCCGACTTGGTCGAAGGCCAATCCCGTCGATATCTCCGGCGACGCCGATGCAAAGCGCTATCTGGCCGCGCTCGATGTCCTGCTTGCCGATCCCGAAAGCGATGCCGTGCTCGTCATAAATGTGGAGACCGCGGTTGCTTCGGCGCCGGCCCTTGCCAACGCGGTGGCTGATCGCGTGAGAAGGGATCGCGCTCAGAAGCTCTCCTCTTCCAAGCCAGTACTCGCCGCGTGGGTTGGTACAGACCAGGCGGTTGCATCGATCTTCGACGGAGCGCGGATTCCGCATTTTACGACCGAAGACGACGCGGTGCGCGCGTTCATGCACCTGGTCAAGCACCGAGAGGCGATTGAGGCATTGATGGCCACCCCGGCGAATGTGTCGTCGCTTTTCCGGCCGGACGTAAAGGCTGCCCGGGAAATCATGGAAGGTGCATTGAAGGAGGGGCGGGAATGGCTCGATCCCATCGAGAGCGCCGCCCTGTTCGAGGCCTATTCCATTCCCATGGTGCCGACGATGGCCGCCGCAAGCCCCGATGAAGCCACAGCGAAAGCGGAACCTTTCCTTGAGAAGGGGTCGGCCGTGGCGGTCAAGATCCTATCGCGCGACATCACGCATAAATCGGATGTCGGTGGCGTCGTTCTCGGTCTCACGACAAAGGGAGGCGTCAGGGCAGCGGCCTCCGAGGTTATCGCGAAGGCAAAGCAAGTCCGACCGGAGGCGCGCATCGACGGCGTGATGATCCAGCCGATGATCGTACGACCGGGTGCACGGGAATTGATCCTTGGTATTGCCGATGACCCGACATTCGGACCAGTCATGGCGTTCGGCCGCGGAGGCACCGCTGTCGAAATCATCAAGGACAAGTCTCTGGCGTTGCCGCCCCTCGATATGAACCTGGCACGTGAACTTGTCGGACGAACCCAGGTCTCGCGTCTGCTGCCGGGCTATCGTGACGTGCCCGCTGTGCCGCCAGACGTCGTGCCGCTCAATCTGCTGAAGCTGTCTCAGATGGCCGCCGATTGTCCTGAAATCCACGAGTTGGATGTCAACCCGCTGCTGGCGGACGACAGAGGCGTGCTGGCGCTCGATGCGCGCATTGCCATCCGCAAGCCGGCCAGACTGTTCGCTGGTCAGACACGATTCGCTGTCAGGCCGTATCCCCGCCAGTGGGAAGGTCAGCTCGTGCTCAGGAATGGATGGCCGATTGCCGTGCGCCCAATGCGTCCCGACGACGAGCCCGCAGTCATCAAGTTTTTGGGACGTGTGTGGGCGGAAGATCTGCGGCTTCGTTTCTTCCACGCGGTCAAGGAGTTTTCGCACCCGTTCGTGGCACGACTCACTCAGCTCGATTATGCGCGCGCCATGGCGTTCGTGGCGCTCGATACTGTGACCGGAGAGATCATGGTTGTCGCGCGGCTGCACTCGGACTCTCGGTATGAAACCGCTGAATACGCAATTCTAGTCCGGTCCGACCTGAAGGGAAATGGTCTCGGTTGGGCTCTGATGCAGCTCCTGATCGAATACGGGACAGCCGAAGGCCTGAAATTCCTGTGCGGCCAGGTTTTGACCGAGAACACGACTATGCTTGCGATGTGTCGCGAACTTGGGTTCAGCGTCAAATCTGATCCCAACGATGCTGGCACGGCTCTGGTGTCCCTTAATCTTAGAGATAGGGCGGAGTCGAAGGACAACGCCGCCGTGCTCAGGCGATCAGTTAATTAGAACGCGTAACCGCTCAAACTGACAGTTCATCCGGCACAGTGCCGAATCGTCTAAACACCGTTATCTTGGTTTCGGGATACCCTGTGCTCACCAATGCAACGGCCCCAGCATGCCCAAGTATCTGCCAAAACCCCTTGGCGCGCTCTATCGCTGATGCTGGGGAGGCGCATTTGAACGGCTGACCGGCGACAACGCCATCGTCGGTTAGGTCGAACGGTACAGCGATAAACTGGGTAATCTCGCCCGTGGCGCTTCCTGGGCCAGTTGACACCTAAAGCGGCAGGACCGAGACCACGCGGTAGATGTTCATTCCATCGGGCTCGCGGATGGATAGATATTCGCCGGCCTCGAATTTCTCGTCGCCGAAATGATAACCGGATTCATCGGGCGTGGTTCGTGCAACGTCATAATGAAACCGCCAGCTTCCACCGGCGCCGTGAACAAGATGCCCGAGATTATCGTCCCCGTCGGGACGCTTGCGCACGACGCGGCAAGCTTCCTTGTATTCCCGCCAGATAGCCGCATCGATCCGCGACTCGGCATCGAGTGGCGCGATCATGATATAGGCAGTCTTGCTATCGCCTTCGGGATGATCGTGATCGCGTGCGCGTTCCAGACGAATGTATCGAAATGCGCGTGGCAGCGAAGTGTTGCGGAGTGGCGCAAAGGCTGGATAGTTCATCGGTTTCTCCCGGAGGAAATCGGTTGGTGTCGGACACGGCAGCTTGCGCAGGCGCGGGGTCTGAAGTTCCTCCGCGAGGTTCCTGGCTGTAGCTCATCGTCATCGTCTTCGTAAAAAAAATAGACGGAAGTGCGATCGCCCGTTTTGATATGAATCAAGTCTAAATGCGGTCGCGGATTGAGTTGAATCAAGGTGCGCGAGCCCGCCCGACCCTATTCGTGGGCAAAACCGGGAGCTGCATTTTGACCGACATGCCGAGCCTGATCACAACCGAGCAGGAGCCTAGCGCGCTTTGGGCGCGCGGACCGTGGACGGTCGCCAACGTCGAACTGCTCGAGCGTCTTTGCGCGGATGTATCGCCGAAATCGAAGGGCCCAATCGATCTCAGCGGCGTGACGGCGCTTGATACGGTCGGTGCCTGGCTGTTCGAGAAGCTCGCCCGTAACCGCGCGACAGGCT
>Ga0134128_10007514_pt1 | contig 13176 bp, 10 predicted proteins | sample KB31754_FD_96462 | JGI IMG/M metagenome (GOLD analysis project Ga0134128, IMG submission 96462) | Terrestrial soil microbial communities with excess Nitrogen fertilizer from Kellogg Biological Station, Michigan, USA - KB3-175-4 | ecosystem: Environmental > Terrestrial > Soil > Unclassified ... | reverse complement strand
GATGCCGACCCAGATGGGCATGACGGAATCGGAAGCGGGATCGCGCAGGACGACGATCGGCATGTTCGTGGCGGGGTCCATCATGAGCCCGCGGATTCTGACCTCAATATCCATGGATGCCTCCTGCGGCATGGCCGCGCCTGCCCTTTAGACGGCCTCACCCACCAGGCTGTTTGGATGCGCGGCGGTGATGCGCACTTGTACGTAGCTGCCGGGGGCGGGTGCGATTGGACTCGGCCATGTGAAATTGATGGGTTTGTTCTGGGTGCTGCGTCCATTGACCTGTGCCCGGGCCGGGTTGTTTCCTTCCACCATGACTTCCATTATTTCGCCTAAATGCCTGGAATAATTGGCCCTCTGTATCTCCCGCTGGCGGTCAAGGAGCACTTGAAGGCGATGGGCCTTTTCGGTTTCCGGGATGGAGTCGATCATGACGAGGGCCGGCGTGTTGGGCCGGGGCGAATATTTAAATCCGAAGACGCAGTCATACTGCACTTCGGCGAGGAGGTCCATGGTCTGGATAAAGTCGTCGGGGGTCTCGGCCGGGAATCCGACGATGATGTCGGTGGAGAGCGAGATGGGGCGCCGGGAGGATTTGATCCAGGAGATGCGCTCAAGGTACCAGTCGCGGGTGTACTCGCGGGCCATGGCTTTGAGGACTCGGCTGGAGCCGGACTGGACGGGCAGATGGACGTGGTCGCAAAGTGTGGGAACGGCGTCGATGACGTCGACGATGTCCTTTGTGAAGTCGCGCGGGTGGCTGGTGGTGAAGCGCACGCGGCGAATGCCGGGAACCTGGCCGACGGCGGCAAGGAGTTCGGCGAAGGACAACTTCCCTTCCGGGTCCTTGAAGCTGTTGACGTTCTGGCCGAGGAGCTGAATCTCGGTGTAGCCGAGGTCGGCAATGCGGCGGGCTTCTTCGAGGACCGAGGCGGAGGTGCGGCTGCGCTCCTTGCCGCGGGTGTACGGGACGACGCAGTAGGCGCAAAACTTGTCGCAGCCTTCGATTATGGTGATGTAGCCGCGGTAGGGGTTCTGGCGGGCTGTGAACTCGGTCTCGAAGGTCTCGTCGGTCTGGCGGTCGTCGAGGCCGGTAATGCGGGACTCGCCGGCTTCAAGGCGGGCGATCATTTCCGGGAGCTTGCGATAAGAGGCTGAGCCGGAGACGAGCGACACGTACGGGGCGCGCTCGAAAATTTTTTCGCCTTCCTGCTGGGCGACGCAGCCCAGGACGCCGAAGCGCTTGCCGTCTTTGTAGAGCTTTTTGTAGTCGTTGAGGCGGTTGAAGACCTTTTGCTCTGCTTTGTCGCGGATGGAGCAGGTGTTATAGAGGATGAGGCCGGCGTCCTGTTCGGTGTCGACCTGACGATAGCCCTCGCGCTGGAGAGTGCCGATGACCTTCTCGGAGTCGTGGGCGTTCATCTGGCAGCCGAAGGTCTCGAGATAGAAGGTTTTTTCGGGTGCCATCTCAAGGTTGAGTATAGCGCAGGAAGGCGTTGGCCGCTGAGAGCAGCCTTTTGCTCCTCTACAGTTCTTTGTAGATCAGGATTCTTGTCGAAACGCCTATATAACTATATATTTATCAGTTACTTGGAGAAGTTTCCCTATTTATAAGAGTGCGACGGGGCAGAATCGCTATCGCCAAGGCCCAGTTCCCTTTCCGCGGTCGTTTGCGGCTTTTTGTATCACGCTTTGTATATACAAAGTGTGTATCACCCGAAGGGGGGTGGGTGCAGTTCCTCTCGCCGTTCGTTCCCGGTTCCAGAGTGGCTATCCCCAAGGCCCAGTTCCCTTCCCGTGGTCGCTTGCGGCCTTGTATGACACTTTGTATATACAAAGTGTGTATCGCCGCAGGGGGGAGGGGTGCAGTTCCTCTCGCCCTTCTGTCCCGGTTAGAGAATCGCTATCCCCATGGTCCAGTTCCCTTCCCGTGGCCCTTGCAGCCGGCCGATGAAGACACGGCTGGCTCGGCTTCTGCGAAGCTCGGGAATCAGTTTGACTGAATGAGAGCGCGGATTCTGTGAGCGCGGTCACAGGTGGGTGTGATGAAGCGGGATAGGACGGGTTGGCCATACAAGGCATTCCTCCCCGGTCCCCAAATGCGAGGGACCGGGGGCACCCTCGGCGGGTCGGAATCTTATGAACGATCGGGGCGACACATCCCGGACACAGCCTCCTATCTTCGAGGCTTCTTAGCTCCGGCAAACAGGGAAGATAACTTCTCATAAAGCTCAAATAGAAACGCCACACGTTCTGCTTCAGTAGTGAAGGTCATCCGCCCGTATGAAAGGTCCACCGTACGATCGAGTGCCCGATGTGCCTTCACAAGAGTTGGTGGCATCGACAACGGATCGTATAAATCTGCAAGAGAAGAGTCTGGATGGCGAGTTCGTTCCTCAAAGACTGCTTCCGCGGCAGCTTCGATGTTCGAGCGCTCCTATGCGCGCTCGTACACGTGAATATTGACGGCGCCGGTAGCTTTCAAGGGTGAAGGTAATTGCGCGATTTTTGCCGGGAGAGTTGATCGTTCCATGTGCCGGGCCGTCGGTCCCATTCTCACGAATGCGGACAGATAGTTGTGCTGCAAATCCATTGTCCATTGGCAATATCGCCGGTGGAGCAGACGGAACCCAGGATCCAGCGTGCGCGAGATCCGCGACTCCTTGCTGGGATCGATGTTGAGCATAGGGATTGCATCGCGCACTTGCTGCATGTGGTGTGGCGCGGGGAATGCTACGATGAGCCGGCCGTGACGGTGCAAGATGCGATGGAGTTCCGAGGCGGGACGCGGCGCGAAGACATTCAGGGCCAAGTCGACCGATTCCGATTTGATGGGCAGGGTCTCGAGGATATCTGCAACAACGGCATCAAGGCGCAGGTGTGCTCTTGCCGCACGACGCGCGGCAAATTTCGACAGATCGAGTGCGAGGCCCGAGCTCAGAGGAAGCGCGGCCAGGACATGCGCGATGTAATAGCCGGTTCCAGCGCCCGCTTCGATGAGGAAGCGCGCGCCCGCGGCGTGCTTGAGACATGTCTCCGCGATGCTTTCGGCAAGGGGAAGAAAATGATGTGCCCCCAGGAATGCCTCCCTGGCAGCCACCATGTCTTGAGAATCAGCGAATCCGAACAGACGGCCTGTTGGGGACGAGATTCACGTAGCCTTGCCGGGCAAGATCGAACGAGTGACCCGATGCGCAGGACAGGCCTGCGGCGCTGGTCTCGATTTCGCACCGGCATAGGGGACAGAGCAGCGTTTCTACCGTGATGGATTGCATGGCAACATTCTAAATCCAGGAGGCGCGCACCATTGGCGGCTGGGGTACCGACCAGTCGGGAAGCAATGGCGACGGGCCTGCGGTGGGTGGAGACGATTGCTGTGATGAAGCCGCATCAGAGATGAGGCACCCCGATGTGGCCGCCATGGAACCAGCGCAGGACGCGGAGAGCGCGAAGGGTGTTCCAGCGGCTGGGCTCCCCGACCGATTCGCCGAGGCGGACGGGGATGGCTTCGTCGTAAGCGCGGTCAAGAAGCCAGCAGCCAACGGGCTGGCAGCAGCCGCTGGGCTGGCGGCGGCTCTCGATGTAGTGAATGGCCTCGTTCATACGCGGGTCTGGTGCGACGCCGGCGGCGCGGAAGTAGTCGAGTGCGCGCAGGACGTCGTAATGGTAGCGCGGCGGAAAGGCGAGCTGGAGGAATTCAGGGTTGGCGATTTCGCCCGTGGAGCGGCGGCGGAAGAGAGAGCGTTCGAGTAGATACTGGTGTGCGCGAAGGCGGGCGGCGGCGGCCTGCGAGGCGAGGTCTGCGCTGGCCTGCTGGTTTGCAGCGGTGCGCTGGTTTGCATCGGCGCGTTCGTACTCGAGGAGTCCTTCGAGGACGCAGATGGTGGTGTGAAAGGATGCGCGCCGGCTTCCGGGCGCTTCACAGTTCCAGCCGCCCTCGGGTAGCTGCTCGGAGAGAAGCCGGGCGGCGAGGGTGCCGGACGGATGGCCGAAGCAGGAGCCGAACGCGAGTACACCGCCGTTGATGCAGGGCTCTTCTTCGCCATCGTAGAAGGGATTGCCGCCGGGTTTGCAGCCGTGCGGCGGCGGGAGTTGGCCGTCTGCGGGCGCAAAGCGAAAATCGGCAGGACGCAGGTCCCAGCAGCCGGGCTCGTCGTTCCAGCGGAGGTTGGCTTCTGCGCGGCGGAGCGCGGATTGAACGACCGGATCGGCGGGGTCGATGCCGGTGGAGCGCAGGAGCAGGAGGGTGAAAAGGGTTGACAGCCACGCGGGACGATCGGGGCAGCGCCAGGCGGCGTCGGGCTGCTGAGCGGCGAGTATCGCGGCACCGAGGCCTTGATGCGGGATGCGTGCGCGCTCGGCGGCGATGGTGCCGGGAGAAGCGTCGGCGAGATCGCGGAGGACTTGCCAGCGAATGGCGGGATCGGACTCGAGAAGCCAGGGGAGGGTGTCCACGAGGCGATGGTAGCAGGGCGTCGACGGGGTTCTTGCGATGAGCGTCGGGGCGAGGGCTGAGGAATCGTATTTCGTTTGCGTGGTGTTCAATTCCGGACAGAGATCGATTGAGATGAACGATTTCACGGTGCGGCAGTTCCCTTCCGCGGTGCGGAATGTGGTACTTAGGATGGGCGTGCATTGGTGGACTACGTGCAGGCGTACGGATGATTCCGCTTCGCGGGGGACTTCCCTTCTATGGCAATCGAAGTGACAGGCGTGGCTCCGCTGGTGCAGGTGTTCGATATTCGGAAGTCGATTCGGTTCTACCGGGACGTGCTGGGGTTCACTGTGACGGGCAAATCGAAGCCGATGACGGACGATACCGACGATGTGAACTGGTGCATGCTCGAGCTGGGTGGCGCGTGCGTGATGTTGAATACGGCGTATGACCCGGACGACGTGCCGGAGGCGCCGGACGCGGCGCGATGGAGCGGGCACCAGGATACTTGTCTGTTCTTCGGTTGCCGGGATGTAGACGCGGCGTATCGAGAGCTGGTGGAGAGAGGTATCAAGGTCGATGCGCCGAAGGTGACCTGGTACGGGATGAAGCAGCTTTCGCTCACGGACCCGGATGGTTTCGGGATTTGCTTTCAGTGGAAGGCTGAAGGCTGAACGGGCGAAAGGCGATCGGAAATTCTTCAGCTCCGGTAGCTGGGCGGGTTGAGTCAGACTGACAGCATTTTTTCGGCCGAGCGAGTCAGGGTGGGCAGAGCTGTACCGGAGGATGCGATGCGGACAGTGTTGCAGGATCTGCAGTACTCATTTCGGCAGTTGCGGAAAATGCCGGGCTTTTCGCTTACCGCGATCATTTCGCTGGCGCTGGGGATCGGCGCGACGACAGCGGTTTTCAGCGTGGTGTACGCGATTCTGATGGACCCTTATCCTTATGCGGCGCCGGACCGGATGGCGCATATGGGCCTGCTCACGCCGAGCGGTGACCGTCTCGGGTTCGGGGTGACAGCATCGCAGTGGCAGATTCTACGCAAATCGCCCGTGATTGAGGACGCCTTCATCACCGATGACTGGAACCTGACAGTGACGGGTTCCGGACTCCCGGAGGACGTTGACGGCCAGTACGTTACATCAAACATGTTCAACTTTATGGGCGTGCCGGCGGCGCTTGGACGCGGTCTGCAGCCGAGCGATGCAATTGATGGGCAGGATCCGCAGCCGGTGGTGGTGCTGGGACATGCGTTCTGGCAGCGGTATTTCAATGGCGATCCAAGCGTTGTGGGCAAGACGATCCAGTTGATGCGGAAGAACTACACAATCGTGGGCGTGGCGGCATCGCGGTTCACGTGGGGCGATGCGGACGTGTATCTGCCGCTGAAAGTCACTGGCGACCAGGTGAAGGGCTATGAGCCTGAGATTCGCCTGAGGCCCGGAGTGAGTCACGCACAGGCTGAAGCCGCGCTGCAGCCGCTCATTGATCAGTTCAAGAAGGACACTCCTATTCATTTTCCAGCGGCGAAGACGAAGCTGCACATCGAAGGGCTGAACGATAACTTCCTCAAGCAACTCGGCGGCACGCTTTATTTGCTTTTCGGGTCAGTGGCGCTGCTGCTGCTGATCGGTTGCGGGAATGTGTCGATTCTGCTGCTGGCGCGGGCCACAGCACGGCAGCATGAATTCGCGCTGCGGGCGGCCATTGGGGCGTCGAGAAGGAGGATCATTCGGCAACTGCTGACGGAGTCGCTGCTGCTGTCGATTCTGGGCGCGGGGTTGGGACTGGTATTGGCGTACCGCATCCTCGCGGCGATTGTTGCCAACCTGCCTCAGTTCTCATTTCCCCATGAGGCGTCGATCCATATCAACGTGGAGGTTCTGGTTTTCTGCGTCGCTGTGGCGTTGCTGACTGGCGTGCTGTTTGGATTGTCGCCGGCGTGGCAACTCTCCCGGCCGGAGGTAAGCCAGGTGATGCAATCGAATGCGCGAAAAGCGACGGCCGGTATTTCAGGACGCCGAACGCACAATGCCCTGATTGCGGGACAGACTGCGCTGACACTGCTGATGATGGCGGGTGCGGCCGCGGCAATCGACGGATTTCTAAAGTTAGCGCACACGAAGCTGGGATACGATCCGCACAACGTGATGTCGGTAGGGGTTCCGATCCACGATGGAACGTATAAGACGTGGGAGGAGCGCTCGTCATATTTTGTGCGGCTTCACGACAAGGCCGCGGAGGTGCCGGGCGTGATGATGACGGCGATATCGAGCAACGCGACGCCTCCGTCGAATGGGTTCAGAGCCGGCTTTGAGATCGTGGGCAAGCCATCGAATGCTGCGCAGATGCTCCACTTCAACATGGTGAGCCGCGAGTACTTCCCTACCCTGAGCATTCCGCTGCTGCAAGGGCGGATCTGGGACCGGGCCGAGGAGACGCGAGGGGCAGCCACGATGGTGATCAATGAAACGATGGCGAAGCGGTTCTTTCCCAACGGCGATGCGATCGGGCGCTTATTGAAGATTCCTGATATCAAGTCGTTTCCGCCGTACTTTCTGGTTTCACCCGCAGGCCAGGGACCTTTTCTGATTATTGGCGTAATTGCGGACAAGCTGGATGACGGATTGTCGAAGCCTGTGGCTCCTGAGGGATTCGTTCCGTACACCACCGCGATGCAAATGAATCTGCAGATACTGGTTCGAGCGCAGACGTCCCCTTTGCCGCTGGTGAGAGCGATGAGCGTGGCGGTGAATTCAGTGGATCACGATCAGCAGACGTTTCACGACGTGAAAGACCTTGAGCACTGGATTTCAAGGGAGCCGGAGTATGCGCGGGGCCAGTTGGTGTCGTGGTTGTTCGGCGGGTTTGCATTCCTGGCGCTCGCGCTTGCATCGGTGGGGCTGTATAGCGTGGTGTCGTATACGGTGGCGCAGCGAACGAATGAATTTGGAATCCGCATTGCGCTGGGTGCGGGACGCCCACATGTTTTACGGATTGTGTTTCACTCCACCGCGTTGAGTGTGGGCGCGGGAGTGTTATCGGGGATTGTGCTCACGTTCGCATTGAACCGGGTCATGGCGAACTGGGCAGCGGAGAGTTCGCGCGATCCATTGCTGCTGTTGCTGGCGACATTCGTGCTGAGCCTTGTGGCGTCGGTGGCATGCGCGATTCCGGCGTCGCGCGCGGCGCGTACCAGCCCGATGACAGCGATTCGCTACGAGTAGCTGCCGCGACGATCAGCGGATGCCGGTGTGGAGATAGGCGACGACGGCGTTGAGCTGGTCCTGCGTCATTTGATATTTGAATGGAGGCATGAGGCCTTTGCCGTTCATGATGACGCGTTTGACTTCAGCGTCGGTGGCGGGTGCGCCGTCGGGCAGGGTCTTGCGGGTGAAGACGCCGTGGAGGTTCGGAGGGACTTTTTTAAGGGCCAGATCGTTTTCTTCGTGGCAGTGCGCGCAGGCTGTGTTGTAGACGTGCTGGCCCTCAGCCTGCTGAGGGGTGAGCGCTGTGCGGGAATGGCAGGCGGACATGACGGTTGCAAGCACCGCGACGGCAAGCAGATGAGGAATTGCGGACCGAGTCATGTTCTCCTTAAGACGAGGATAAATGCTGTGGGGAGGCTGTCCGGGCAGTTTCGCTGTTTGCTATGGTGAAACCATGGCGAGAAGAGACGGATTGTTGCGGGGGCTGTCTGTTCTGGTCGTGCTGTGCTGCGTTCTCGAAAGCGTCGGGCAGGCGAATGCGAAGCGTGACGAGAACACGCCGGAGTTCAAGCTGACATTGCCGGTAGACGAGGTTGTGCTGATGTTTCATGCAGCCGATGCGCATGGAATCTCAATCAACGATCTGAAGAAAGACGAAATCAGGTTATGGGACAACGGGATTGCACCGCGCAGAATCGTAGCGTTCGATTCCCTGATTGACCGCCCGATCCGTGTTGGGTTCCTGCTCGACGCGAGTGAGTCGATGCAGCGGTCACTGACGGCGAGCAAACAGATCGCAGGGGCCTTCGCGCAGCGAATCTTCAGGGGGAAGTCGGACCAGGGGTTCGTGATGCCATTCGGTTACGCATCGGAAGTGTCGGTGCCGTGGACGAGCGATTCAGTGGTGCTCACACGCGGAATTCGCAACGTAAAGGAAGGCAGCATGAACCCGCTGGGCGGCACGGCGCTGATCGACACGATCTTCCGCGCTTGTTTCCATTCTTTCGGGCGCGCCGATCCAGCATCTACAGCGAATTTGCTGGTGATCTTCTCGGATGGCGAAGACAACGCGAGCCATACGACAATGGACGAAGCACTCCACGCCTGCCAACAGAGCAATACGGTGATCTATGCATTTCGCGTGCCCGAGGAGGCAGGTCGTTATTCGACTGGACCGAAGACACTGGCTGAACTTACTTCAAAAAGCGGCGGGCGCGTGTTTCCGGCAGACGACACGGATGAGGCAATCTGGAACGATCTGAAAACGATTGACTCCGAGACGCGAAACCAGTATCGGCTGGTTTATGACCCGGCCCAGTTGCAGCACGATGGCAGATTTCACTCGATAGAGATTCAGCCGCCGGACAGGGTGTCGCAGATCGAGGTTCGGACCGGCTACTATGCTCCGAAGCGGTGAATGGCCACGACCGAAACAGCAGATCCCTTTCGAGGATGACAGACAGAAAAGCAAACAAAAGCAAAGGAAGAAATTCGGACTCGCAGGGAAACTGCGCGGGTTTCGTTATGCTGAACTGATGAAGCTGCCTGGTCTGGAAGAGATTGAGGAAGCGCAGAGGCTGATCTACCGGTATATGGCGGCGACGCCGCAGTATACCTGGCCGCTGCTGAATGAGCGGCTGGGCACGGAGGCGTGGATCAAGCATGAGAATCACTCGCCGGTGGGGGCATTCAAGCTGCGCGGGGCGCTGGTCTATATGGACTGGCTGAAGCGGACACGGCCGGAGCTTCGCGGCGTGGTGGCGGCGACGCGCGGCAACCATGGGCAAGGCGTGGCGATGGCGGCGCGGCTGATGGGCGTGCGGGGGGTGATCGTGGTTCCGCATGGGAACAGCGTGGAGAAGAATCGCGCGATGCGCGCACAGGGCGCGGAGCTGGTGGAGCATGGGAGCGACTTTCAGGAGTCGCTGGAGCATGCGCAGAAGCTGGCGGATGAGCGCGGGTTGATGATGATGGAGTCGTTCGGCGAGCGGCTGGTGATGGGGACGGGAGCGTATGCGCTGGAGCTGTTTCGCGGGGCTCCGGAGCTGGAGCGGGTGTATGTGCCGATTGGGCTGGGGTCGTCGATCTGCGGAGTGGTGGCGGCGCGGAATGCGATGGGGTTGAAGACGGAGATTGTGGGCGTGGTGTCGGCGGCATCGCCGTCGTATGCGTTGAGCTTTGCGGAGGGGCGCGTGGTGGAAGCGCCGTCGCAGACGCGGATTGCGGACGGGCTGGCGTGCCGGAAGCCGAACGCGCTGGCGATGGAGGCGATCCGCGAGAACGTGGCGCGCATTGTGCAGGTGACGGACGAGCAGGTGGAAGATGCGATGCGCGCGTATTTCGAAGACACGCATAACGTGGCAGAAGGCGCGGGGGCGGCAGCGCTGGCGGGAGCGATGATGGAAGAGATTCGCGGAAAACGAATCGGGATTGTGCTGACGGGCGGGAATGTGGACCGGGCGGTGTTTGCGAGTGTGCTGGCGGGGCATTCTGAGCGATGACGAAGCCGATCAGTACGGAGAAGCTTACGCGGTTTTCGACGGCGGCGCAGAAGTTTGCGAGCGCTCCGCAGAACAAGTGCTTTGGATGCGGGAAAGCGAATGAGCACGGGCTGCGGCTTGATTTCTATCTCGCGGCGGATCTGCACGTGGTGTGCGCGGCCACGGTGGGCGAGTGGTTCGAAGGGCCGAAGGGATATGTACATGGAGGAATCATCGCCACGCTGCTGGACGAGACGATGAGCAAGGCGGTGCGCGCGCATGGGCTGGTGGCGATGACGCGACACTTGGAGGTGGATTATCTGCGGCCGGTGCCGTCGACCGAAGAGATTCGTCTGGAGGGACGCGTGACACGCAATGAGGGGCGCAAGCACTGGGCGGAAGCGAGCATCCTGGATGGCGAGGGCAAGATACTGGCGCGCGGGAAAGGTTTGTTTATTGAAGTGCGTCCGGCGGCGGATCCGGATTCGGTGAAGGATGGGCCGACGCCGCATGGGTGAGCGAAGACGCGTAGCGAACGGGTTTCGTGCTGCTCGAAGTTGCCCAAGGGAATACGGTCGGCGCGGGCTGGCTGAGTGTAGCAGGGGCTAAAGCCCAGAAGTTTTTATCGGGCGTTCACGGCACGACTGAAGTCGTGCCCTGTTAGAAAACATTGGACCAAGTTGGATCATTCCGAAGCTCTTGAAGCAACGTTAAATCGACGGCGGACCGAACGAGGCCCGATGCGGCAGCTAAATTATTTGTGCAGTTCGACGGCGATGACCTGGCCGTCTACTGTTTTGTCGGAGACTTCGGCGTAGTCGACACGCGCCTTTCTGCCTTCGAAGTCATGGCAGGGGTTCATGTCGCCGGAGGGTGTGAATCCTAGGGCGCTGAGCTCGAGCTTGAAGTAGTTGTTGGTGTAGACGGAGACGCTACCCTTGGCGGTTTGCACCTGGAACTCAAGCACCGAGGGATAACTGCAACTGACCTGACGCATGACGCCTTCCGCGGAGTGCTTTGCGCCGGTGGGCGGTTCGGTTGGATGCTTCGGCGGCGTGTCGTGGGCTACCTCGATCACCCGCGGTGCGGTTGTCGCCTCGATGGTCATGTTGGGCTGTGCGGCGGGGTGGGCGCCGGGGTGGGCGGCCATGGCGGTCTGGATCTGCTTGACCTGGGCAATGCGCGACTCCACGTTGGCGACCTGCTCCGGATTCCGGGCGAGCTTGAGACAGGTGGCGAGGACTTTCTGTGCACTGTCGAAGTTGCCGCGCGCGACGAGGATATTGACCGCGTTCATGCGATAGGCGAGCTGGGCGGGATCGAGCTTGATGGCCTGGGTGATAAGGGTTTGCGCTTCGTCGAGATGCTCGCGATGCATCCCGAAGAAAGTGGAGAGTTGATTGTAGGCGGGAGCAAAGGACGGATTGAGCTGAATGGCCTGGCGCAGGCTGGCCTCGATCTGGGCGGGATCGTCGGAGCTATGGAACATGGCGGTCTGCGCGTAGTAGAAGTTGGCGAGGTAGCTCTTGGGGTCGAGCTTGACGGCCTGGCTGTACCACTTCAGAGCTTCGACCATGTCGTGCTGGCGGTACGCCAGTTCGCCCATCACTTCGTAGGCTTTGCCGTTGTTTGGGTCCTCTTTGAGGACGGCATCGAGGAGGGTGCGGGCGTCCTGGAGGCGGCCCACGGCGACGAGGACGTCGGCACGCGCGGCGTCGGCTTCAGTGGGCGTTAGGGCGCGGAGGGCGTAGGAGCTTTCGTCAATTGGAGCGGCCGCGCTGTGCATGACGAACTGGTTGTAGCCTCCGGCGTTGATGTAGTCCTGGAGGCTGTTCTGGAACTTCTTGAGATCGCCGAAGACTTCAGTGGCGGCGGTGACCGGGTCCTCGTGATTCGACAGGCGCACGAAGTAGTCGTGCAGGCGGTGCGTGTGATTCCCGCTGTCGGCGACCTGGATCATATGAGTGAGGGCCCAGGACTCGGCGTAGAAGATGGATCCCTTGTTCTCTTCGTGGTAGTAGGGCGAAGAGGCATCGACCTTGAAGAGGACGGGCAGCGGAATGAGGCCGTTCTGGCGCAGGAACAAGATGGCATTGCCATTGGGCTGACCGAGGACGACGTCTTTATTGTGGATATCAGTGTTTTCGAAGAACTGCGCCAGGCCTTCGTTGAGCCAGACGGGCATCCACTCCTGCGCGGCGCTGAACTGCATGTGCGTGTATTCGTGGTAGATGGTGGCGTAGGGGTGCTCTTCCTCGCCGGAGTCGAGGCGGACGAGGATGTAGTTTGTGTCCTGAGACTTGAGGAAGAGGCCGCCGAGCTTGATTTGCCCCTTGGCGAGGTAAGCAGGTGGTTCAAGCGATTCGAATGTCTTGGCGTTGCGGCAGGCGAACACCTGGATGGGTGTGGAGGGATCGACGTTCACGCTGGGAAACAGCGTGCGGAAGACCCAGCGCATGCGCTCGAACTGGTCGAGAATGTGGCGCCCCTGCTTTTCTCCGGCGTTGGTGTAGACGGTGAAGTGGGGGCTGCCGACCTGGACCCATTGCTCTGGGGCAGCGGCGCAGGTTGCGGTGAGGGCAACGAGCAGGAGAACGAGGGAATAGAAACGCTTCAACATGGCTATGGCTCGGGATCGAGTTTGGCCAGTGTACATGGGGTTTTGAGATTTCGCCAGAGGTTTGAGGGCTGGGATTGGGGGTGCGGACGGAGGGCGAAGAATCGAGTATTTTTCGCTTGACGGCTGCGATAGCGGATGTGGATTCTACGGGCAACCGTCTGCACGACAATTTGACGAGATTGATCCCGGAGGACCCCGTGTCCATGCGTGGTTACGCGCGGTTTGTGCTGCAGTTTGCCTTGAGTGGGATGTTGCTTTTGTGGATTGGAGTGTGCGACGAGGCGGCGCGCGCGCAACACCCGGTGGTTGCGGCGGCGGGTAGCGCGATTGCAGGACCGAAGGTATTGCGCGTCGAGGGCGTGGACGCGGAGTCGGGAATCCGGTACGTGCTGCTGAGCGTGGCGGGACCGGCGAGCGCAGAGGGCAAGG
>Ga0134128_10007512_pt1 | contig 13178 bp, 8 predicted proteins | sample KB31754_FD_96462 | JGI IMG/M metagenome (GOLD analysis project Ga0134128, IMG submission 96462) | Terrestrial soil microbial communities with excess Nitrogen fertilizer from Kellogg Biological Station, Michigan, USA - KB3-175-4 | ecosystem: Environmental > Terrestrial > Soil > Unclassified ... | reverse complement strand
GAAGGACTTCGCCGACAGCTTGGTGGTGGTCTACTTTTACCCGGCCGCCTCCACGCCCGCCTGCACCCAGCAGGCCTGCGATTTCCGCGACAACCTGGCGTCGCTGAAATCGGCCGGGTACCAGGTGGTGGGGATCTCCCCCGACCCCGTTGCCAAGCTGGCCAGGTTCGCGGCGGCACAGGATCTCCCATTCCCGCTGCTGGCCGACGAGGACCACGCCGTGGCCGAAGCCTACGCGGCATGGGGGGAGAAAAAGAACTACGGCAGGACCTACCAGGGGCTGATCCGTTCCACGATTGTGGTGGACGGCGCGGGCAAGGTTGCTGTGGCGCAATACAACGTCCGCGCCACCGGCCATGTGGCCAAGTTGCGACGGGACCTGGGCATCGACAAGGCCTAGGACAAAGGCCTAGGACCGCGGAGGCCGCGGCCCCGAAGCCCGGTCCAAAGAGTGCGCAAGAGGGGACTTGAACCCCTACGCCCGAAGGCACAGGTACCTAAAACCTGCGTGTCTACCAATTCCACCACTCGCGCGCGGTGCGTCCGCCAAGGAATGAACACCTTGAAAGACCTGCACCATACTACCCGGCCGCGATGCAGCGTGTGACCGCCCGCTGCCAGCGCACCCACCGCGCCTCCCGGGCGTTGCGGGGAAAGTGCCACTAAGATGAGGGGCTGATGGAATTCATCCCCGCAAGGAGAACCACGACGTGCCCACCCCAGCCGGTCCCCGACGCAAGGCAAGCCGCCGCGCTGCCGTGATTGCCGCCGTCGTGCTTCTGGCCGCCACGGGGTGCACTGGGGCGCCGGGCCCCGACCCGACCAGCACGACGTCGGCCACCGCGGCCCCAGCGCCAGTCACCTTCAGCTTCGGCACGGGGGCGGACCCTTCCGGCTTTGACCCGGCGCTGGTCTCCGACACGGAGTCGTACCGGGTGACACGGCAGGTGCTCGAGGGCCTGGTCACCATTGACCCGGTGACGGGCGCGCCCGCCCCCAGCCTGGCGACGTCGTGGACCGAACTCGGCAGCGGGCTCGGCTACACGTTCAAGCTGCGCAAGGGTGTCACGTTCCAGGACGGTACGCCGTTTGACGCGGCAGCCGTGTGCGCCAACTTCAACCGCTGGTACACCATGCCGGCCGCAACGCGCGGGGACGGGTCCTCGGCCACCTTCAAGCAGGTGTTCCGTGAATTTTCCGACGACGCCGCAAATTCCCTGTATGACCGCTGCACGGTGGACAGCACCCTGGAAGTCACGGTGGGGCTCAAAATGCGCCTGACCGGCTTCCTGCAGGCCCTGACCGTTCCCGCCTTCGCCATCTCCTCCCCCAAGGCGCTTGAGCAGGGCACCGCCAACACCCTCAACGAGACCATGGGCGGCAACAAGGTCTCCAAGTACGCCCTCCACCCCGTGGGCACGGGACCGTTCGAGTTCACCTCCTCGGCCAACGGGGTTGTGACGATGACGGCCTACCCCGGCTACTGGGGCACCAAGGGCCAAATCACCACGCTCAAGTTCATTACCTACGACCAGCCCGAAGCGCGCCTGGCCGCCCTCGCCGACGGCACCCTGGACGGCTTCGACCCGGTCACGCCCGGCAACTTTGACAAGCTCATCAAGAGCGGCAAGCAGGTGCTGCAGCGCGACCCGTTCTCCGTCATGTACGTGGCGCTCAATCAGTCCATTCCCGTCCTGTCGGACCTCAAGGTCCGTGAAGCCATTGCGGCGGGCATTGACAAGTCGACCCTGGTGGACAAGTTCTTCATTGCCGGCACCACCGCCACAGCGCAGTTCATCCCGCCCAAGCTCAGCGGCTTCAACAACTCGGTCCAGGGCATCCCGTACGATCCAGTCAAGGCCAAGGCGCTGCTGGCCTCCTCCAGCTACAAGGGGCAGGAGCTGAAATTCTTCTACCCCACCAATGCGTCGCGCCCCTACCTCCCCACGCCCGAAAAGGTGTACGCCGAAATTGCGCGTGAGCTGACGGCCATCGGGCTGAACATCAAGCCAGTGCCCATTGCCTGGAATGACGGCTACGTCCAGGCCGTGACCAAACAGGACGGGCAGGCGCTGAGCCTGATGGGCTGGAACGGCAGCTACGCGGACCCGGACAACTTTGTGGGCCCGCTGTTCGGCTCGGCCAACGCCGGGCTGGGGCTCGAGGACCCGCAGCTGGTTTCGAAAATCACCCGCGCCCGCAGCATGCCCAACGGGCCGGACCGGGTTGCCGCCTACGACGCCATCAACAAGCAGATTGCCGACACACTGCCCGCCATCCCCATTGCCCTGCCCATCTCCGCCATCGCCCTCTCCGACAAGGTGGCCAGCTATCCGCTCAGCCCCGTCCTCAACGAGGTCTTCAACCACGTCACGCTGACGCCTGGCGCGGGCGGCTAGGGCGTGATGTGACCCACCAGACGTGATTTAAGCATCGCGCCCCCGCCGCGATAGGCTTCTACCGCTAGGAAGAGCCTCTACCCGGAGTTGACTGTGACTTTCATTTCCACCACCAAAGACGCTGACGTTGTCCTCATCGGAGGCGGCATCATGAGCGCCACTTTGGGTGCAATGCTCAAGCAACTCGAACCCACCTGGAACATCGTGCTGTTTGAACAGCTCGACAAGCCGGGCCTTGAGTCCTCCAGCCCGTGGAACAACGCCGGCACCGGCCACTCCGCCCTCTGCGAGCTCAACTATTCGCCGATGGCAAAAGACGGCACCGTTGACCCGGCAAAGGCGCTGAACATCAACGAACAGTTCCAGCTCTCGCGCCAATTCTGGGCGCACATGGTCGACAACAACATGGTCGGCTCCCCCAAAGGCTTCATCAACACCGTCCCGCACATGAGCTTCGTGCTGGGCGAGGCACACAGGAAGTTCCTCAAGGCCCGGCACGCCGCGCTGAGCAACAACCCGCTGTTTGCCTCCATGGAATACTCCGAGGACCCCGCACAGATTGCCGAGTGGGCGCCGCTGGTCATGAAGGGCCGCGACCCCCGTGACGTGGCGACGGCAACCCGTGCGGCCGAAGGCACCGACGTCGACTTTGGTGCGCTCACCCGCGAGCTCATCGGTTACATGGGCGAAAGCGGCGTGGAGGTCAACTACAACACCTCCGTCACGGACGTCCAGCGCACCAGCGGCGGCCAGTGGGATATTTCCACCAAGCACCCGGCCTCCGGCGAACACGGGCAGATCAAGGCCAAGTTTGTCTTCATCGGAGGCGGCGGCGGGGCGCTGCACCTGCTGCAGAAATCGGGCATCCCGGAGGGCAAGGGCTTTGGCGGCTTCCCCGTCTCCGGCCAGTTCTTCCGCTGCACGGATGAAGAACTGGCGTCCCAGCACAGCGCCAAGGTCTACGGCCAGGCGTCAGTTGGCGCCCCGCCCATGTCAGTTCCCCACCTGGACACCCGCTTCGTCGGCGGCAAGCGCTCGCTGCTGTTCGGCCCGTACGGCGGCTTTTCCACCAAGTACCTCAAGACCGGCAGCTACCTTGACCTGCCGGGGTCCATCCGGCCCGGGAACATCATCCCCATGCTGGCCGTGGGCAAGGACAACCTGGACCTGGTGAAGTACCTGGTCAGCGAAGTCACCAAGTCGCACGCCGGCAAGGTGGAGGCCCTGCACGAATACTTCCCCGGGGCGGACGGCAAGGACTGGGAACTCATCACGGCAGGCCAGCGCGTGCAGATCATCAAAAAGGATGCCAAGAAGGGCGGGATCCTGCAGTTCGGCACCGAAGTCATCACCTCGGCCGACGGTTCCATTTCCGCCCTGCTCGGCGCCTCCCCCGGAGCCTCCACCGCGGTGCCGATCATGCTGCAGCTGCTCCAGCGGTGCTTCCCCCGCAAGTTCAAGCTCGAATGGCAGGACTCCCTGCGCGGAATGATGCCAACCTACGGCACCAAGCTCAACGAGAATGCCGAGCTCTTTGAAAAGACACTTGCCTCGACTGCAGCATCCCTGCAGCTGGAGACGGTGGCGGGGTAGGGCGGGCGGACGCCGCCACACGCACCAAAGGCAACACAGGCAGGGCCAGACGGAACCGGCATAACGCAATGGGAGTTTATTGATGTTTCGTTTGGCACAGCTGTCCCTGGGAAACCGGGCACTCATTGCACTCATCACCATCTTCGCGGTGGTTTTCGGGGTGATCACGCTCGGCTCCCTCAAGCAGGAGCTCATCCCGTCCATCGAATTTCCGCAAATTACGGTGGTCTCGGCAATGCCGGGCGCTTCGCCCGAGGTGGTTGACAAGCAGGTCAGCGCACCGCTGGAAGCCGCGCTGAACGCCGTGGAGGGCCTGGAATCAAGCACGTCCACCTCGCGCACCGGCGTCTCCACGATCAACCTGGCCTTCACCTACGGCACCAACCTGGACCGTGCCCGGAACCAGATTGACCGTGCCATTTCCACCGTCAGCACCACGCTTCCCTCCGGCGTCACCCCGCAGCCTATTGCCGGCTCCATCGCGGACTTCCCCATAGTTTTCCTGGCAGTCTCCTCAAACCAGGACCTCGCCGCCCTCAACACCAACCTGCAGCGGCTGGCCGTTCCGGCGCTGATGAAGATCGACGGCGTGCGGAGCGCCGACGTCACGGGCGCCAACTCCCAGCACATCGCCATCCTGCCCGATCCGGCCAAGATGGCCGCCGCGGGCGTCAATCCCGGCTCCATCACTGCGGCACTGAAGAATAACGGCTCGCTGATTCCCATCGGCTCCCTGAGCAATGACGGGCTGACACTGCCCGTCCAGGCAGGCAGCCCCGTCGATTCGCTGGACACGATCAGGGCCCTTCCGCTGGCCGGCAGCAAGGCCGCCGCCGCGCCCACCATCGGCCAGGTGGCCAGCGTTGCCCTGGCGGACGACACCACCACCTCGATCACCCGCACCAACGGCGTGGCCACGCTGGCACTGTCCATCACGAAAAAACCGGACGCGGACACCGTGGGGCTGTCCAAGCAGATCAACGCCCAGCTGCCTCAAATCGAGGCATCACTGGGCCACCAGACAAAGTTCACCACCGTCCTGGACCAGGCCCCGTTCATTGAAAAATCCATCCACGACCTCACCCAGGAGGGGTTGCTGGGACTGGGCTTCGCCGTCGTCGTGATCTTGATCTTCCTGCTCTCGGCGCGCTCCACCCTGGTCACGGCCATCTCCATCCCGCTGTCCCTGCTGGTGACCTTCATCGGGCTCTGGGCCACGGGATATTCGCTGAACATCCTGACCCTCGGCGCGCTGACCATCGCCATTGGCCGGGTGGTGGACGACTCCATTGTGGTCATTGAAAACATCAAGCGGCACATGAGCTACGGGGAGGACAAGAGGGCAGCCATCCTCTCCGCCATCCGCGAGGTGGCAGGTGCCGTGACAGCCTCCACCCTGACCACGGTGGCCGTTTTCCTCCCCATTGCCTTCGTGGGCAGCCTGGCCGGGGAGCTGTTCCGCCCGTTCGCGCTCACCGTCACCTTTGCGCTGCTGGCCTCCCTGCTGGTGTCGCTGACCATTGTGCCTGTGCTCGCCTACTGGTTCCTGAAGGGCACCTCCCACACGGACGACGCCGGCGCCCCCTTGGGCGGCCAGGCGCTGCTTCGGGTGGTGGAGGCCAAGGAGCGGTCCTCGTGGCTGCAGCGCGGCTACCTGCCCATCCTCGCCAAGACCCAAAAGCACCCCGTCTACACGCTCATTGCCGGCGTCATCATCCTCGGGGCCACCCTCGCCATGACGCCGCTGCTGCCCACCAACCTGCTCGGCGACACCGGCCAGAACAGCATGTCCGTCAAGCAGGCCATGCCGCCGGGCACCAGCCTGGCCGTGACCGATGCGGCCGCGAAAAAGGTTGAGGCGAAGCTCAAGGGCATCACCGGCATCCAGGACGTCCAGGTCACCATCGGCAACAGCTCCGGCGGCTTCTCGGCCCTGCTGTCCTCCGGGGCGTCCAGCGCGTCCTTCCAGGTCATCACGGACCCTGCCGCGGACCAGGTCAAGCTCCAGGACACGGTCCGGGCCGCCATCGCCACCATCAAGGACGCCGGCAGCATTTCCCTCGGGGCCAGCGGAGGCGGCTTTGGCACCTCAAGCTCGGTGGACATCACGGTGAAGGCAAGCACCGGCGTCGAACTTCAACAGGCCTCCGACGCCCTGGTCAAGGCCATGGCCGGCGTTCCCGGGGCCCAGTCCATCTCCAGCAACCTGTCCGCGGCGCAGCCCGTGGTCCAGGTGAGCGTGGACCGCGCGAAGGCAGTGGCTGCCGGCCTGGACGAATCGCAGATCACGGGACTTTTGGCCGCCACCGTCAGCCCCATCCCTGCCGGCACCGTGCGCATTGACACCACCGACTACAAGGTCCAGGTGGGCACGGGCACCATCTTTGACTCCGTTGCCGCGCTGGCCGATGCGAAGATTCCCACCCCCGCGGGCCTGGTGCCGCTTTCAGCGGTGGCCACCGTGAAGCAGGTGGACACGCCGCTGACCATCACGTCCTCCAACGGCCAGCGGACGGCCACCGTGTCCGTGGTGCCGGATGCCAACTCGCTGGGCTCGCTCAGTGCCGAGGTCCAAAAGCGGCTCGACGCGACCAAGCTGCCCGCCGGCACCATTGCCTCCGTGGGCGGTGCGGCCACACAGCAGGCCGATTCATTCAAGCAGCTGGGCCTGGCCATGCTGGCCGCCATTGCCATTGTCTACGTCATCATGGTGGCGACGTTCAAGTCCCTGGTGCAGCCGCTGATCCTGCTGGTGTCCATCCCGTTTGCCGCCACGGGCGCCATTGCGTTGCTGCTCATCACCCGGATCCCGCTGGGTCTGCCGTCGCTGATCGGCATGCTGATGCTGGTGGGCATTGTGGTCACCAACGCCATTGTGCTGATCGACCTGATCAACCAGTACCGCCACCCTTCCGGCGACAGGCCCGCCATGAACGTGGCAGACGCCATTGAGCACGGTGCCCGCCAGCGCCTGCGCCCGATCCTGATGACCGCCCTGGCAACGATATTTGCGCTGACGCCCATGGCGCTGGGCGTGACGGGCGGCGGCGGGTTCATCTCCCAGCCGCTGGCCGTGGTGGTGGTGGGGGGCCTGGTTTCCTCAACCCTGCTGACGCTGGTCCTGGTCCCGGTGCTGTACCGCCTCGTGGAGGGGCGCAAGGAACGCCGCGAGCTGCTGAAGGCGCTCAAGGTGGTGCACAAGCCGGCCGCTTTGCCAGGCGGTGGCCCGGCCGGCGTCCCGGCCGGCGTCCCGGCCGGGGTTCCCGCCGGGGTTCCCGAGTTTCAGGACTGGACCACGGGCGCCATCCCCAAGGTCCGCGGCCGTCGCGCGGCCGCGGACTGACCGGGACCGGACGGGGCTGTCCCTACTGCTTCCACTTGTTGATGCGGTAGGAGTTGGCGAGCAGTTCAAGCGTGCCGGGATTCGCATCCCAGTAGCTCTTGTGGCCGCTGATCCCCATTCGTTGCGGGGTTCCCCACGGGGTGACGGAAAAAAGGTTGACGGCTTGAATCTCATCTCCGGCGGCCGTCTTGCAGCTGAATTGCACCACCACGGCCATCCCGCGGCGGAACTCGCGGGTTTCCGGGGTGCTTGACTGGAAGTCGGAGACACATTTGTGCCCCACCAGGTGCTTGGGGAGTTCGCCTGCGGGGGTGGCGGCGAGTTTGGCCTGCGTGGCCGCAATGGCCGCCTTTACCTTGGCCGGATCGCTGCCGTACTTGCCCTCGTCGGTTTCGGCAAAAAAGGCAAAGGCCATGGAAATTCCGTCGGCGTCCTTCTCTTCAGTGCCTTGGGCCACCTGCTGCATCGTCTTCCCCGTTTCCGGATCGGTGGTGATGCCGAAAGTGTTGTCATTGCTCCATGACGACAGGTGCTGGAAGGACGACTCCCCTGTGACAAACTTCCCAAACTTCGGATCCCCGTCCGCTGGGACGTTGCTGGGCCCGTTCAACGCATTCCAGCCCGCGGGAAGCGCCACCGCGCCGGCCGGAATGCCCGCAGCGGACCCTGTCTCCTGGCCTGCAGAAGTTGCTTCCGGGCTTGATTCTGCCGACGGCGTGCCCGACGACGACGGCGCACCCTGCGCCGATTGTGCCGCCACCGCCGTGGGCCCGGGCTTGCCGTTGGCCACAAGCTGGGTGAATGCGGGGATGGCCCAAACAAACACGGCGACCAGGGCAAGCACCATCACGGCGGCAACGGAGCCCAGGACGATGAAGAGGGTCTTGCGGTTGGACGGCCCCGGCTGGGGTGCGGGAGCGCCGGGAACGGGAGCGTTGTAAGGGGGCGGTGGTGCCCCGTTGAAATTGCTCATAAAGGTGCCTTTCAGATGGTTTGCGCAGCCAGGGAATCCAAGAAACTGACAAGTTCCCCACGTGCTTGGGGACCGGTGGTCACGTGCGCCACTAGAAAGACTAACTGAGCCCCTCCCCCACGCAGCCCGTCTTCCGGCGTGTCTGTGAGGTAATTCTCCAATTGAAGGACTAAATATCTTTTCAGGCCGGAAGCGTGGCTCCGAAGGCCAGTTTCGGCACAAAATAGAGTGCCGTGGCCGCAACCAGCGCAGTGGCTCCGCACACCGTCCACACCAGCATGTAGCCTGCCAAAGGGGCTGCGGTGCTGCCCGCGCCAGCCGTCAGGGACCCCAGCGCCGATCCAGCCAGGGCAATGCCAAACACACATGACGCGAAGGCGCCGCCCACGGTCTTGGTGGCATTGGTCAGGCCGGTGGCCATGCCCGTCTGGGTCAGCGGGGCCGCCGCCGCGGCGGCAGAGGGCAGGGCCGCCACCAGGGCGCCGCTGCCGATGCCGGCGATTCCCATGTTTACCAACACCTGCGCCATGGAACCGTGCAGCGGCAGGAACATCAGGTACCCCAACGCCACCAGGAGGGCAGCGCCGATCAAGGTGACCCGCGGCGTGGTCCATTTGGCCACGGCCGGGAACAACAGCGCACCCACCAGCAGGCCCAGGACGTAGACCCCGATCAGCACGGACACCAGGGACGAACTGGCACCCAGCCCATAGCCGACGTCGTGCGGGTTGGTGCGGGCAAAAGTGGACAGGGGCGCCTGGGCCCCGAGGACGGAAACCCCAAACAGAAAGGCCGTCAGCTGCACCGGCCACATGCTGGGCTGGCGCAGCAGCCGAATGTCCACCAGCGGGTCCCGGTGGCCCAGCTCGTACCGGGTGAACGGCACCAGCGCCAGAACGCCAAGCACCACGGCGCCCCACGCCCACCAGGTGCCCGGGCCGTTGATGCGCATGAACGTCAGCCCTGCGGTGATCAACAGCAACCCGGTCGACAGCAGCACCAGCCCGGTGGTGTCGATCCGCCCGCCCGTCCGGCTGGTCGATTCCGGCACCCAGAGGAGGATCACAAAGAAGCACAGGGTGACGGCGATGGCGGGGATGAGCAGTGTCAGCCACAACCGTCCGGGCAGGGCGCCGCCAATTAAGCCGCCCGCCAGGGCCCCAACAATGACGCCGAATTCCAGGCCGGCCACGAGGATGCCGGCTGCCTTGCGGGTCAGTGCGGCGCCGTCGGGCTGGCGGTGGGAGCGGCTGTAGACGAGGGCGATTTCCAGCGGCAGCCACACCACATAAAAGCCCTGCAGCGCCCACGCACCTAGGAAGAGCCAGAAGTTTGGGGCGAAGGCCACACCCCACGAAGCGGCGGCCGTCAGGGCCGTGGAGATCAGCAGTACGCGGCGGTGGCCAATCATGTCGCCCAGCTTCGCCAGCACGGGCACCACCAGGGCGCTGACCATGAGCTGGGCGGCTTCAAACCAGTTGACGTCGGCGTCGTGAATGTGGAGGAAGCGGGCAATGTCGGTCAGCAGCGGCGTGTAGTAGCCCTGAAGGATGCCGCTGGTGAACTCCACGAGCACCAGGAATCCCACAACAGCCATGGCCGCCGGGCCCGCCTGCGCCCTGGCCTGGCTGAGCTTGGGTGAATCCATGAACTGCCCCCGCAATGTGTGAGATCCGTTACTACCGGTTGGCAGAATCCTAGCGCCCGCCGGGGGAACTGGACGCAGGCGGGGCGGCAACAGGTTTCGCCCGGGAACATTTTCACGTCCTGCACGGTTGCCGGGTATATTAGATGCAAACGCATATATCTTGGCCGCCGGCCCGGAGCAAGGAGCGCACCATGCAGTTCGGAATATTCAGCGTCGGGGACGTCACCATGGACCCCACCACGGGCCGCACGCCCACCGAACACGAACGCCTGAAGGCCATCACCACCATCGCCAAGCACGCCGAAGACGTCGGCATGGACGTGTTTGCCACGGGCGAGCACCACAACCCGCCGTTCTATCCCAGCTCCCCCACCACCATTCTCGGCTACATCGCGGCGCAAACGGAGAGAATCATCCTTTCCACCACCACCACGCTGATCACCACCAACGATCCGGTGAAGATCGCGGAGGATTTCGCCACGCTGCAGCACCTTGCCGAGGGACGCGTGGACCTGGTCCTGGGCCGCGGCAACACCGCCCCTGTCTACCCCTGGTTTGGCAAGAACAACCAGGACTCAGTGGAGCTGACGGTGGAAAACTACGCCCTGCTGCGGCGCCTGTGGGATGAGGAAGTGGTGAACTGGGAGGGCAAGTTCCGCACGCCGCTGCGCGGCTTCACTGCCACGCCCCGCCCGCTCGACGGCGTTGCCCCGTTTGTATGGCACGGCAGCATCCGCACCCCCCAGGTTGCAGAGATTGCCGCCTACTACGGCGATGGCTTCTTTGCCAACAACATCTTCTGGCCCAAGGAGCACTACCAGCAGCTGATCAACCTGTACCGCGAACGCTACGCGCACTATGGCCACGGCACGCCGGAGCAGGCCATTGTGGGCCTGGGCGGGCAGTTCTTCATCCGGCCCAAATCACAGGACGCCGTGAATGAATTCCGCCCGTACTTCAACAACGCCCCCGTCTACGGCCACGGCCCGTCAATGGAGGACTTCACCTCGCAGACCCCGCTGACGGTGGGCAGCCCGCAGGAGCTGATTGAAAAGACACTCACTTTCCGGGACTACTTTGGCGATTACCAGCGCCAGCTGTTCCTGGTGGACCATGCCGGCCTGCCGCTGAAGACAGTGCTGGAACAGCTGGACCTGTTCGGCTCGGACGTACTGCCCACACTCCGCGCCGAGTTTGCGGCAAACCGCCCGGCCACGGTCCCCGACGCGCCCACCTTTGCCGCACGCAAGGCGGCCAAGGCAGCGAAGGAGGCGGCCGGCGTCAAGCATTCCGGCGCAGCTGTAGGCGGGGCTGGGGCATGATGTCAGCTGCAGAGCACCGGCGCCTGGCCGCGGAATCCTGGGAATCGCTATTGCGGGCCCAAGTGGCGGTGATGCGCGAACTCCACAAGGAACCCATTTTCAAGGAGGTGGGCAGCCGGGAGTACGACGTGCTGTTCAACCTCTCCCGCTGCCCAACCGGCTGGCTGCGGCTGAACGAGCTCAACGACAATGTGCTGCTGACCCAGCCCAGCATCTCCCGCCTGGTGGACAGGCTGGAGGAGCGCGGGCTGGTCAGGCGCAAGACGCCCGACGACGACCGCCGGGGCGTGCTGATCGGCCTCACCGAGGCGGGCGCGGCGTTGCAAAAGAAGGTGGGGCGGGCGCATGTGCAAAACATTATGCATGTCATGGAGGACGCGCTCACGGACGCCGAGATGCAGGTGTTGCTGGAGCTGACGGGAAAGTTGCGTGCGGCCGTTGCCGTGCGGGCAGCTACCCCAACACCTTCAGGGAAGTGACCATCCGCTCCACATTGCGGTAGCTGGTGGAGCGCATGTGTGCCTGGGCCTCCGTGATGGTGGTGAAGGCCTGCAGCCCCGGCGAGCCGTCGGGGGCACTGGTGAACTGGAGGACGTCCCCGAACATGTAGATGCCCAGCTTGTCCGAGGTCACGGTGTTGTAGACCAGGCAGGCGCGGCCGTCCTGGCCGCCGGCCCTGTCGGTGATGCCGTAGGAGGCGTAAAAGTGCGTGGCGCCCTGAATCAGCCGATACACGAAACGGGGGTCCACCGCGGTGGTTCCCGTACTGGTGGATGGGATGGCCAGTGGAATGCTCGACAGCACCGTGTAGGGCCGCATGGCTCCGGGCTGGCACGCGCCGCCGAGCCCGGTGATGTGGGTTTGCAGGGTGGCCGTAAGGGTGCCGGCCTGGTCCCGGACGTCCACGTGCAGGGCCGCGGGGTTGGCGCCGGGAACCAGCTGCGTGGTCCAGTCCTGGGGCAGTTCAAAGCTGATGTTTTTGCCCGGGTCCGTGTAGGTTTTCCATACCGCGGCCGTGGGCTCCATGGTGGGGCCCGCCGCTGACGGGGTTGCACTGCTTCCCGGCCCGGCGCTGTTGGCGGCAGTCGATGCCGAGGCGCCGCCTGCCGAAGCGCCGCCTGCCGAGGCGTCGCTTGCCGAGGCCGACGGCGCTGGTGCGGATTGCGTGGCCCCGCCCGCCTGGGGCGCCTGGCTGGGAACGCCGATCGATACACCGCACCCCGTGAGGGACAGCGCGACGGCAAGCGCGGCTGTGGCGACCCGGATTGCGGTGATTGGGGCATGATTCGCTGGGAAAAATTGGCGTACTCCCCGTCGAGATGGCATTGGACCTCCTCAGAAATTCCATTCCGATGGTGCCCATGCTAGCCATTTGCGGGGCACCCCTGTGCGCGGCGCGCCCCGTACTGGCTGTGGATAACTTCTGGCGGGTCTGCGTCAAGTCGGCTAACTTGGTACATAGCTGAGCCGGGGACCGCCACGAGGCGGCTCTGGGGGGACTTGGGCGGGGGCTATTATGACGACGAACATGCGGACCACGGCACGCACAGTGCCTTTCCTGCCGGGACGTGCCGGGCGGCTGTTTGTCCGGCCCGCCGGCACCGCCCGGTTCCAGCCTTCGCGGCCCGCGGCAGCCGCGATGGCAGCCGTGGTGGCCGTGGTGGCGGCTTCCCTGTTGCTGGCCGGGTGCTCATCCGCCGCCCCGCCGGTGGCCGGTAGCGGGTCGCCCGGGCAGGGGGCCGGCGCCCCGTCCGCCACTGCCGCGGCAACTGCCGCGCCGACCAATCCGCCGACTACCGTTCCGGCGCCAGCGCCGGCGTACAAGCCGGCCACGGCGGCCGGCCCGGCACAAAACGTGCCCGTCCCCGTGCTGCCGGCCAAAGCCAAGGAATTCTCCAAG
>Ga0134128_10007510_pt1 | contig 13180 bp, 11 predicted proteins | sample KB31754_FD_96462 | JGI IMG/M metagenome (GOLD analysis project Ga0134128, IMG submission 96462) | Terrestrial soil microbial communities with excess Nitrogen fertilizer from Kellogg Biological Station, Michigan, USA - KB3-175-4 | ecosystem: Environmental > Terrestrial > Soil > Unclassified ... | reverse complement strand
TGCCGGTTCTGGGTCGCATAGCAGATATCGTCTTTGTCCGGAGACACGAGCGCCGGGAAACGCGCTTTCAACGCGCGCGCGATGTCTTTGGTTTCATCGACGCTGAGCGTCGTTTGCGTCAAGCAGACAAGTTTCGTCGGATCCGGCACTTCCAGTTTGGCCACCTGCTCCACGCTGCCCACGACCTGAATTTTTTCCGGCGCTTCGCCGGTCGTGCCGACGACTTCATCGTGCTCTTTGTGGCCGATCAAAATGATCGTGTAGCCCTGCTTCACGTATTTGTGAACTTCGAGATGGACTTTGGTGACAAGCGGGCAGGTGGCGTCGATCACTTTGACGTGCCGGTCTTTGGCTTCTTGGCGAACCGCGGGCGAGACGCCATGCGCGCTGAAAATGACGAGGCTTTCTTCGGGAGCTTCCTGCAAGCTGTCGATAAAAATCACGCCTTGCTCTTTAAACTTCTCGACGACGGCGCGGTTGTGCACGATTTCCTTGCGCACATAAATCGGATGAGGAAATTTCTTGAGCGCGATATTGACGATGTCGATTGCGCGAACCACTCCCGCACAGAATCCTCGCGGCCGAACCAAGATCACTTTCATGCCAGCTCCTTTGAAGCGTTGATGAGCGATATTGTATCACTCAGCAGCAAAAGTTAGCAGCGCCTGATCCCTATTATTGCGCCATCAATCGGGTGAGACTTCGTGTCCGGTGGATTTGACGGGCCAATGGACTTGGATTTTTGCTTGTTTTGCTCTGCTAAACCCCATAAAATGAGAACTCAAAACTATGATCCCCGCGTTAGCTTTGGAATCCAAAGAATCAAAAAGTCAGGCGATCTCGCCGTATCTCGAACTTGGGGCTTACGAAGCTCTTTGGATGGAACCTAAGGTTTCCTTTAAAGCAATCGCTGATAAATTTCGAGAGCGGCCCGAAGCAATTCCTTCCGATTTCGTCTCAGAAGCCACAGCGCGCAAGTATGCCATCTGTGCGCGTGATCTTTTAGCTAAAGCGGGCGTCAGGAAATTCGGTATTCGGGTTCATGGAGCAGAAGAGTATCCGATGAAGCTCCGTGTCGCCGACCATCCGGTAGAACTTCTCTATTTTCAAGGCTGGTGGGATTTGGTGGAAACGCCTAGTGTGGCGGTTGTAGGGACGAGGTCTCCTACGCCAGAAGGTGCGGCGCGGACGGTGAGGCTCGTTAAACAATTAGTCTCAGATAAATGGACGATTATCTCGGGACTCGCCAGAGGAGTGGACACCGTCGCCCACAACACCGCCATCGAGTGCGGCGGTTGGACTGTTGCAGTCATTGGGACGCCGCTAAACGTTCATTATCCACGAGAAAACGCGGAACTGCAAAATTTAATCGCTGAAAAGTATTTGCTCATCAGTCAGGTTCCTGTCTGTCGATACAAAGAGACCATCCCGACCGCCAACCGCTTTTTCTTTCCTGAGCGGAATATCACAATGTCCGCGCTTACAGAAGCCACCATCATTGTAGAGGCAGGCGATACATCCGGGACGCTAGTTCAAGCGCGGCATGCGCTTAAGCAAGGCAAAAAACTTTTCATATTAGAAAGCAACTTTAAAAATTCGTCACTGACCTGGCCGCGCCGACTGGAAGAGCAAGGCGCGATTCGAGTCCGTGAATACGAAGATATCCAGCGTCATCTTGTCCATCCGCCTCTCCAAAGTTGACGATCTCACCCGTCCAGACCATTTCTTCCTAAAACCTGAAGATCAGTGTTTTTATTTAGGAGAATACACCGCCCGTAAAGGCTTTCTCTTCAGTCCCACTAATAAGCTCATCATCAACCTGAAAAAGCCTATGGAGCGAAAAGGCAAGCCGGAATGGGCTTTCAAGACACAAGCCATCGAGGAAGCGGGCCGCCAACTTCGCCAAGCCATTCAAGCGGTCAACCCCAACTGGCTCGCAACGACAACACTTGTGCCAATTCCGCCGTCAAAGATTCGGAGTGACCCTGGATATGATGACCGCGTGGTTGAAGTCCTGCGTTCGCTCGCCCGCGGTATACAAGTCGATATTCGCGAGCTAGTTTTGCAACGTCAAACCATGCAGCCAGCCCATGGCACAGCAACGCGCCCGCGTTTGTCTGAATTAATCGACAACTACGTCATCGATGAGAGACTGGCTGAACCAAAGCCACGCGTGATAGGGATCGTGGACGATGTACTTACCACGGGAGCTCATTTCAAGGCTGTCCAGCAAGTCCTGCGCGCCCGTTTCCCAGACCTTCCCTCATGTGGCATCTTCATTGCGCGGCGCATCCCCGATACGAGCGACATTTAGAAATTGAGAGGAGCTGAGGTGAGCAAAGCGACCTTTTACTCAGCGACGGAAGGCCTAATGACTGTTCCAAAAAAGTGCCGCGGCTTTATGGCTAAAACGGGCGGGTGGGGCGTGGAGCGGCGGGGCGGATGGCGGCATCCGTCAGAGGCGAAAGCAAGTCGGCCAGCGCATTAAATAAGACGTGCAGCACGTAGCCCGCCAGCGCGGTGGCCAAGAGCGCAAAAAGGCCGAGGAAGACATTGACCGCGCCTAAGAAAAAGGCGGCAAGAATCGCGATCACTCCGCTGATCGTCGCCGATAGATGGCCCAAGAATTGCAGCGCCGAGATCACGCGCGCCAACGCTTGCCGCTTTGGAAGGTGCAGCTTCTCGGCGGGCGCGGCCACTTGCAAGAGAGCGCCGCAGGCCGCGCAGTACCACGCTTTAAGAACGTTCGAATGCCGGCAGCGATCGCACTCCTTATAGCTGATGTTGCTCGCCAGCCGGCGCTTAAAAATCCAAATCTTTTCGGCGAGCGCCATGACGAGCCAGAGCACCGCGCCCAGTACCGCGCCCGTCGTTCCCTCGATCAACCGTTTGAGCCACCAGAGGTCGGAATGCGACATGTCGAGCAGGCTGGCATACATCTGGTACCCCAGCCATCCGCCCAGCGCGCCGCCGAGTAATCCGGCGCACGCGCCGATGATTTTGCGCGAGGCGTAGCGTTCCTTCCACACGCTGGAAACGCCGACCACCGCGCCTGTGACCGCCCAGGCGATTACGACCGCCGCCATTCCGGAATCAAACGATCGAATCGCGACGGCGCCGAGAATTCCACCGGCGACGCCGCCGATCATCCCGAAGAGTCCGCCGCGCAGCGTTTTGAGCGCGGAATCTTCGACCATGCCCTCGACGCTGCCAAGGAAAATGCCGCCGATGGCTCCGGTCAACAGCAAGTGCCCCCATTGCGACATCGCCGCGCCCGCGACGCGCCCGGCGGCCGCGACTACCAGCCATCCGACGAGGCCGGAGACAAGGCCCGCCATGCTGCGTCGAAGAACCCACGTCAGCGCCGCGCGGAGCCCCGCGATCAGTTGCCCGCGGCGCGCGAGCGGAAAGCCGCAGCGGATACAGTATGCCTGCGACGTGTCGGATTCGAAATTACAGCTCGGGCAATTCATGGGAGGTTGAAATTAGAAACCGCCGCCAAACGCTTTAAAGAAATCATCGCCGCCGCCCGTGTCTTGTTTTTTGTCGGCGGCTTTTTTGATTTTTTTCGTCGCGCCGGGTTCTTTTTTATCATCCGACGACGAATCCGGGCGCTGCACCGGATTGACGAAGGCCTTTCGCAGGCCTTCGGCGAAGGCGACAAGCTTTAGTTTGCGATCGTACACCAAATGGAACGGCGTCTCTTTCTCGAGCGGCTCATAGGAGTTGCCGAGATTATCGCGCTTCTGTTCCCAATCCGGCGCGTAGACCAGTTTGTTCTTGATATCGATGCGGCTGTTCTTGTCGAACGGGATGGAGAACCGAATGCGGTAAATGCCGTTGAAGTTCGTTACCGTCGGGTCGAACATCGAATTTTCTTCGCCGGGGTCGCCCACGCGCACAAGCACGCCTTCGATCGGATTATCGGCGTAATCGACCACCATCCCGCGGATAAATCCCTCCAGGTATTCCGTGTAGTGCGGCGTTTTGATGAATAAAATTTTCTTCGTGCCGGTGACTTTCTTGACGATCGACAGATCAACGACCCGGTCTTCGGCGTAATCTTGCGTCACCAGGTCGGAGCGCCCGTCGGCGCGCGCGGGGACGTGCGTCAACAGGCCGCCGAGAAGAATCGCAGCGGCCCCAATGTACGAAGAACGCTTCATTTACGACGCTTGTGTGGAGGAGTTGGCGTGACCCGAACGGCGCAACCCGCCGCCGTAGTAATCGAAGGTAATCCGTCCCATCGAGGCGATGAAATGCTTCGCGGTCTTGTAGGTCACGTCGTGCGCGGTGAGCACGCAGATCATGTAGTCGCCCCGCGGGCTGAACACGATTCCGACATCATGGCACGCTTTGCGCAAAAGCCCGGTCTTGTGCGCGATCGTCCATCCCATCGGGATGAAGCGAGGCAAACGATCGCGGAGATGCTGGTGCTTGAGGATGTCGAGCATTTGGTCGCTGGCGTCCGGACTCACGAGCTTGCGGTTATAAATATTTTCAAGCAAGAACGCCATGTCGCGCGGGCTGGTCATATTATCGTCGGGCACGGCGCGCGGCGTAAGGTTGAATCCGTCGGCGTGGATCTGCGTGTCTTTCAGCCCCAGGCGATCAAACGTTTCTTGCAGGTAGTTGTAGCCCAACTGGCGCACGATGATCTCGGTCGCGGTGTTGTCGCTGTTCACGATCATGTATTCGAGCAACTCGCGAATCGTATAGACCGTTCCGGGCTGCGCGAATTTGAGCACGCCCGAGCCCCCGCGGCGATCGAGCCGCTGCAAGGTGTAGGTGGCGCTTAGCGAGAGCTTGCCTTCTTGCACCGCCTGGAACGCGGCGCAAAGGATCGGCAATTTGATGAGGCTGGCGCTTAAAAACGGCAGCCCTTCGTTATGGGACAAGACGTGGCCGGATTTCAAATCCTTAATGATGTAACCGGTGACCCCGGAAAATTGATGCGACTGCTTTTTAACGGCGGCGGCTAAGGACTGCCAATCGTCGGGATTAATCTGGACGACGGGAATGGGCTTGGCAAGCGCGGGCGCCGGCGCTTCCACCGGGGCGACCACCGGATGGAACGTATCGCCCGCCAGCGGCGCTAATACCGCGAAGCCGATACACGTGTTAAAAACGACTGATGTCCGTAACGATTTGAAGAGAGTTTTCATCTACTAAGCTCCTAACAGTTTCTTGTCCTTTTGCAAGGTCTTTTCTGACGTGGAAAACGTCTTATTTTGCCACATTAACGGCGAAAGATGTTTTTTAGCACGAAAAATAGATTCTCTTTGCGTTCGCGCAAGCGCCGTACAAAATAAGGAAACCATGAGCGTCCATAAGGAATGTAAACACGGGTCTGAAAACCGCGCCTCGCCAGCGTCTGCAACAAATGGCTTCGGATGCCGTAGAGCATCTCGAACTCGAATTGCGAGAGCTCGACTTTTTGCTCGCGCGCAATGGCCGTGATGTAGTCGATCATAAAGCCGTCATGCGTTGCGAAGGCCGGATAGACGCCGTCTTTGACATGCTCGAGCAACTTCTGCACGAGAATCCGGTAATTTCCGTCGACCGCGCGTTTGGTCGCATAGGCGATTTGCGGCGGCTCCTTATAAGCGCCCTTGCACAACCGGACGTTCAGCGGAAACCGCATCAAGCGATCCAAATCGCCCCCGGTGCGGACCAGAGACGATTGCAGGCACAAGCCGACGTTGGGATAGACGGTGCGGACTTTCTCGAACGTCTCGATTGTTTTCTGCGTGAGGTCCGAGCCTTCCATGTCAAACCACACGAAATTGCGGTGCTTGGAGGCCGCCGCGACGATGCGCGCGACATTTTCGAAACAGCTCTCGCGCGAAACCAAAAGTCCCATCTGGCTGAGTTTGACGGAGACATGCGCGTCGACGCGAAACGAATGGATGAGATCCAAGAGCGTGATATATTCATTGGCGGCGGCCGCCGCCATCTGTTCCGACCGAACGTCCTCGCCCAAGAAATCGATGACGGCTTTGATGCCCGCCGCGTTCATCCGTTTGGCCGCGTCGACGGCCGAAGCCGCCGTCTCGCCGGCCACGAAACGCCGCGCGAGAAATCGAAGCAGCGGGCGAATCATTCGCGGCGCGCCGAAATCGCCTGCGGCTGAGAAAATTGCAGCAGGTATTCCGGGCCTCCGGCTTTAGAGTCCGTGCCGGACAAATTAAATCCCCCGAACGGATGGCCGCCGACGAGCGCGCCGGTACATTTGCGGTTCAGATAAAGGTTGCCGCAAAAAAAAGTTTCGGCGGCGAGCTGCAGCCGTTTGGGATCTCGCGTGTACACCGCTCCGGTGAGCCCATACGCCGTTTCGTTCGCGCGGCGAATCCCTTCTTCCAAAGAACCGACCGGCGCGATCGCCAAGACGGGCCCAAAAATTTCTTCGACCCATAACGGCGACGAATTCGGGAGCCGGCCGATGAGCGTGGGTTCCAAATAAAATCCGTCCCGGTCCAGGATCGCGCGGCCGCCGTGCAACAGGCGCCCGTGCTTTTCCCCCAGCGCGATGTGGCGTTGAATTCCCAATTGCGCCGCTTTCGAGATCACCGGGCCCATCGTGTTTTCGCGGACGGCGGACGGGCCGATCCGGAGCGCGCGGATCTGCGCCAGGATACGGTCTTCGAACGCTTCGTAAATCCGTTTATGCACGAAGACGCGGGAACACGCGGAGCACTTTTGCCCTTGATAGCCGAAAGCGGACGCGGCGACCTCCGCGGCGGCGCGCTCGATATCGGCGCTTTCGTCGACGACGATGGCGTTTTTACCGCCCAACTCGGCGATCACGCGCTTGATCCATCGCTGCCCCTTCTGCGGCTGAGCGGCCAACGCGTTGATGCGCAGCCCCACGGAGAGCGATCCGGTAAACGCCACCATCCGCGTGCGGCGGTCCTTCACCAGATAATCGCCGATCGCGCTCCCGCTTCCGGGAAGAAAATTCATCACGCCCTCCGGCACTCCGCATGCCCGCGCCGCTTCGAAAAATCGCGCGCCGATGACGGGCGATTGGCTCGACGGTTTTAAGACGACGGTGTTTCCGGTGACAAGCGCCGCGGCGCTCATGCCGGCCAAAATCGCCAGCGGAAAGTTCCACGGCGGAATCACAACGACGGGGCCGAGCGGAAGATAGCGGTAGCGATTGTGTTCGTGCGCGACGGGAGTGAGCGCCGGCGGCGGGCGGACGGCGAGTTCGGCGTAGTATTCGAGAAAGTCGATCGCTTCGGCGACGTCCGCGTCGGCTTCGGCCCAGTTTTTGCCGACCTCATAAATAATCCACGCGGTCAATTCCGCTTTCTGGGTCCGCAGCCGCGCGGCCATCCGCCGCAAGAGCGCGGCGCGTTCCTCGACGGGAACGCCGCGCCACCGTTGGAACGCGCGAGTCGCCGACTCGAGCGCTTGGTCGGCAAGCGAGAGATTGCTGTCAGTCGCGGTCCCCACGACTTCCTTCGACAGCGACGGGTTGAGCGAGCGGATGCTTTTGCGCGTGTGGTGCCGGCGCCCGTTGATGACGGCGGGATATCCTTGCCCGAAATCCCGCCGCGCGTCCTGCAACGCGCGAGCGAGCCGCGCGGCATTTTCGGGAACCGCAAAATCGGTGAATGCTTCGTTCTTGAACTTCATCCCATTACAGTCTTAGCACCAAACACTTCACGCTGCCACCGGCTTTCATGAACTCCGAGGTGGGTGTTTCGACCACGGCGTATCCGCGTCTGGCGATTTGGTTTTTGAGCGACGCGCTCGCGCGATTGAGCACGACGGTGTTTCCGATCCGCAATCCATTGCACGCAAAAAGCCGCGCGTCCGCCGGGGACACCGCGATCGGATCCTCGACAAACTCCTCGATCGCTCTGCGGCCGTAGCGGTCGAAGGCGCCGGGAAAATAAAGCGCCGAGCGGCCGTCCAGCGGGAAAAAACACGTGTCGAGATGATAGAAGCGCGGCTGCGCCAGCTCTAAGGCGACCAACCGTTTGCCGATCGCTTCGGCGACATTTTCGTGCGCTTGCACTTCCGACCGAAAACGGAATCCTCCGAAGAGCCGGTCGCGGTACGGCAGCAAATCGCCTTCGCCCTCAAAAAACCGGCCGTTGGCCACATCCCGAATGCGAAAGCCGCGCGCCTTAAAGTAGCGGATAAAGGCCGGCTCTTCTTTTTGCCGTTCACGATAACGAAACCGGCTGGGCGCGAAATTTTTTCCCCACACGACGCCGGCGTTGGCGGTAAACACCATATCGGGGCAACCCTTGCGCTGCGGAATAGTTTCAACGCGCGCGCCCAAACGTTCGAGCGTGCGGCGCAGCTCGTTCCATTGCGCCGACGCTTTTCGAGAATCGATGTTGTTGCGGATTTTCATCCACGGGTTAATTTCGTAGCGAACATCGTAATGCGTCGGGGCGCACATCAAGAGCCGCGGTCTAGCCCTCATTTGATGTCACCCGCGCGGCCGCCGCTGGAGCTGGGTGCGCAGCTCGCGCAAAAAATAACCGACGTCGGTCACGAGTGATAGTGATTGCCAGGTGCCGCGGTCGGAGAGCTTCGTGACCGACGAGGGATTCATGTCGACGCAGACCGTGCGCACGCGCGCCGGCAATAAATTTCCGGTCGCCACCGAATGCAACGTCGTCGCGATCATCAGCGCCAAATCCACGCCCTTGAGGTGACGGCGCATCGCGCGCTGCGCCTCAAGCCCGTCGGTGATCACGTCCGGCAGCGGGCCGTCGTCGCGAATCGAGCCGGCGAGCACGAAAGGGATATTCTTTTTGACGCAGGCGGCCATAATTCCTGATTTAATCAGCCCGCCGCGGACCGCGGCACGGATCGAGCCGTAGCGCCGAATGCGATTAATCGTCCGCAGATGGTGCTCATGGCCGCCGTGCATGACGGCGCCGCTCTTCAGGCTCAGCCCCAACGAGGTCCCGAAAAGGGAGGCTTCCATATCGTGCGTGGCCAGAGCGTTGCCGGCGAACAGCACCTGCACCCAGCCGTTCAAAATCAGCCATTCGAGATCGCGATGCGCGCCGGTGTGGACGACGGCGGGGCCGCCGACGACCAGCACGTTGCCGTTGCGCGCGCGGATCTCGCGCATCGTGCGCGCGATTTGTTGAATGAACGCGGCTTTCGGTTTTTCCGTCGAGGCGTCGCTTTGCATGAACTCGAAAAGCGCGGCCGCCTCGCGCGGCCTCTCGAGCGGAACGACTTTTACGCCCTGATGTCCGACGACAAATAGATCGCCCTTGCGGATGTCGGCAAAGCGAACCGGTTCGGCGCGCCTGCCGCCGCGCGTAATGCGGATGCCCGAATCCATTTCCTCGCGCGCCGTGCGCAACCAATTCCCGTTCAACCGGACCCATGTCTCCAAGTTCGTGGTCGCGTAAAACCCTTCCGGAAAAACGCCGTCGCGCGGCGCGCGCGCCAATGTCGCGTTTTCTTTTTCAAGAATTTCCGCTCCCAAGTTGCGAAGCTCTTTCAGCAATTCGCCAAGCTGAGGTTGCGAATCCGCTTCGATTTTCAGGACCGCGCGGCTGCGTTCGTTCTTGCGCTGCCCGACATGAATGGTCTGGATGGTGAATCGCCCGCCGCGCTCCATGACGCGATCGAGCACTTTCGAGAAGGTCAGCGAATCAATGATATGCCCTTGAAGCAAAATGACTTCGGAGAATTTTGACGGCGCCGTCATGATGAGTGAAGACTAACAGGAATGCGTCGAATTATCAACCTAAGCCGCGGGGTCGATGGCGAACGTCGGGAAGAGGGAGCGGGGGTGGCAAGGTAGACCTTTTTAAATAAAGGCGTCCTCACCTCGCCCACGCCCTCTCCCGCCGTCGATTACAGCGTCGACGACAACGTCGGGAGAGGGAGTGGCGAGGTAGCCTTTTTAAATAAAGGCGTCCTTGCCGCTCCCCGGCCCACTCCCGCAGTTTATGAACCTAAACGAGGTCGAAATGCGTCAATTCTTTTAATCGACGGACGCGGTCTTCGATTTGGCCGGGGGTGAGCGCTTTAAGGCGCTCCAGGCTGAATTTCTCGACGGTAAAAGACGCCATGGCGGTGCCGTAGATGACGGCCTTGCGCAGCGCGGCGTCGGAGGTATCGCCGCCGCTTTTGGCGACGCAGCCAAAAAAGCCGCCGGCGAAAGTATCGCCCGCTCCCGTCGGATCGAACACTTCTTCAAGCGGATACGCCGGCGCGGCAAAGAACGCGTCTTTGCCGAACATCAGCGAGCCGTGTTCCCCTTTTTTGATAACGACAAATTTCGGTCCCCACGATTGCAGCGTGCGGCCCGCTTTGATCAGGCCCGCGGTGTTCGTGAACTGCCGCGCTTCGGCGTCGTTGATAAAAAGAAAATCCGCGCGGGCGATGACCTTGCGCAAGACGTCGGGTTTTAAATTGATCCAGAGATTCATGGTGTCGCAGGCGACCAGTTTCGGTTTATCGACCTGCCGCAGCACGTCGAGCTGCAGCTCGGGGTCGATGTTCGCCAGAAAAACGAAATCGCTTTTTTTGTAACTCGCGGGGATCCGCGGCTTGAACGTTTCGAAAACGTTCAACTCGGTTTTGAGCGTGTGCGCTTCGTTTAAATCGTATTCGTAAGAGCCTGACCAGCGGAACGTGCGGCCTTGCGCGACCTGCAAGCCGTCCGTCTGAATGTTGCGGCTTTGAAGAAGTTTCACGTGCTCCTGCGGAAAATCGTCGCCGATAACAGCCACCACCCGCGTCGGCGCGAAGAAGCTCGCGGAGTAAGAGGCATACGTGGCCGAGCCGCCCAACGCTTCGGTCGCTTCACCAAATGGGGTTTTGACGCTGTCTAAGGCAACCGATCCAACGACTAAGATTTCATTCATGAGAGAAATAGTAGAAAATTCCGCGGGCGCTCCGGCGCCCAAGCGCGCCGATTGCGCTATTCGCTTTTTGGAATGAGCTGTATTTTTTCGGGAGGCTCGATGCCCGCGGCCTTGGCGATCGCGGTCAGGAAGGCGTGCCAACTGTAGGGCTTTTCGAAAAATGAATGGACGAGCGTTTTTTCTTGCTCGTTTAGCTGCTCCATCCATGGCCGGCCGACGCGGGGCCCGCGGAACGCGCGATTGCCCAACGCGGTGTTCACGACAATGCGCGGCTTCTCATGGACGCCTTCGTGCCAGAGACGCTTGATGACCTCCAAGCCGTTCACTTCATCGGCCAGCGCGATATCGAGCACCATGACGTCCGGCGGATTTTGCACGCAGCGCTGCACGGCGTCGTCGCCTTTCATCGTATGCTCGACGGTCCATCCATCAAAAGCGAAACGGATGAAGTCCGCGATGGCGTCGGCGGTTTCCATATGGTCTTCGACGATGAGCACGCGTTTATTCATGAATATGTTCCCGTGATCGCGGCCCGTTCCGCCTGCGAGCGCCGCGCCTCCAAGGGCAGCGTCAAACGAAAGGTGCTGCCGTGGCCGACGTCGCTCTCGGCTTCGATGCTCCCGCCTAAACTTTTGGCGTATTGCGCGACGAGATAAAGGCCTACGCCCGTGCTTTGCTCGAGTTGCTCGCGGCCTTTGCCCTGATAAAACGGCTTTTCGAAAATGGTCGGCAGGTCCTGCGCCGGAATTCCGCACCCCGTGTCCCGGACTTCGATCACGACCATGGTCTTTTCCACGCGGCCGATGACGCGGACGGCTCCCGACGCGGTGGCCTTGAGCGCGTTATCGATCAAGTTCTCGATGATTTGCTCCAACAACGTGCGTTCGCCCCAAATGGCCGGGTCACCGTCGCAATGCGCGGATAACGCCACGCCTTTGCGCTCAGCCATCGGGCGCCACCGCTCGACGGAAAGCTCGATCGCGCGCGTGACGTCCACAAGTTCCGGCATGCGCTGGCCGCGAAATCCTTCCGACACCACGCGGCCGTATTCCGCCCAATTCCGCAATCGATGCGTCAACCGCTGGAGCGCGTTATCCTCGATCGGCGTCGATCGCTTGAGCTCGTCGTGCCACGCTTGCGATTGATGGCGGACCCGTTGCAAGGCTTGAACGATATCTTCGCGCGCGGCGAGGCCGAAGTCCGGCCGGATCGCCAGGGCCTCGAGCGCCCGCATTTCTTTTTCAAAAGCAATCCACCATCCCGCTTCGCGCATCGCGCGCCATGTCACGCGCCCTTTAAGCGCGTTGATATCGTTTTTCATGTCGTGCGAATCTTTCACCATATTCAGCGCTTCCTGAGTAATCGTCATCGCCTGCGCCAAAAAGTTTTCTAGCCGCAACCGCAGCGCGCGCAAGATTCTCAAGTCCTGTTGATTAAAGGGTTCCCCGCTTTTCTTTGGACCAAGGATGACGATCCCCAGAAGATCATCGCTCCGTTTGACCGGAAAAAAAGCCGCTCCCTCCAGTTGGTCGAGCTCTTGAATGAGCCGTTCTTTTTGAGGCGACGCCGTTCGATAGATGTCGCTTCGCGTCCACATCCCGCTGTCTGTTCTCAATAGCGTGACGACCGCGGCGTCCTGCGCCAGCTCTTTAAACTTTTCCGACGATGACGTCGATTGGCTCCGAGCGTAGGACATCGTTTCAACGTAGCTTTGTTGGCCGGGATCGTACATCATGACGCTGACCTTCTCAAGCTGGCCGGCCTCGGTTAAGCGGGTGACGAGGAACTTCAGCATTTCACGCAGATTTGTGAACTCCAACAAATCGTTGGGAAGATGCCCTAATTCCTCTAAGTAGGCGAAGCGATTGGCGAATATCGCGCGATCGATCGCCGGCTGAATCAGCTCCCGGATGGGATCATAGGCAACGGTCATGAGCAGCGCCATCAGAAATATCCCGACGGATACGCCCGTGTACGCGTTGATGTTGGCCAGCGGTAAACTCACCATCAAGACCGCGACCGCAAGAATGAGAGCCGTTAACACGTGGAGCGCCGTGTCCCGGATCGCCAGCCGGATGTCCATGAATCGATGATGCAGGATGGCATACGTCGTGAGCACCGAATAGATCGGAATGAGCACGATCCCGTGCGGGTAGGTATGAATGATTCCCAGCGCCGGCGGAAAGGTCGTGGCGCCTCCCAGAAAACCGATGCCGCACGACAGTAAGAGGTCCTTGGCTTTTTTTTGCGCCCACCCCTCGAGCTTAGGAATTTTCTTATACAGCAAATAGGCTCCGACTAACACCAGCAGAGCGTACTGC
>Ga0134128_10007509_pt1 | contig 13181 bp, 13 predicted proteins | sample KB31754_FD_96462 | JGI IMG/M metagenome (GOLD analysis project Ga0134128, IMG submission 96462) | Terrestrial soil microbial communities with excess Nitrogen fertilizer from Kellogg Biological Station, Michigan, USA - KB3-175-4 | ecosystem: Environmental > Terrestrial > Soil > Unclassified ... | reverse complement strand
CGGCCACCGAGACCACCGGAATGTCGATAGCGGACCGGATCACGCGCAGATGAGGCTCGCTGTAGGACCCGATCACGAACGCCGAGTAGCCCTTGTCCTCCGCCTCGAGCGCCAGGCCGGGCATCTGCTCCATCAGCACCTGGGCGGCGAGCGGGTAGCCGAGGATGCTCATCGGCGCGTACGGGCCGAACGTGGCGGCCGGCAGGCCGCTGAGATGGAACTCGGCCGCTCCGTCGAGCACGGTCTCGGCGTGCCTGACGAGGTACTCCTGGTAGGGTCCGGCCCACTCGGGGGAGCTGAGTGACTGCCACCAGATCTTGTCCATAAGCGCTCCCTCTCGTCGTATTCGGCGCCGGGCTCGGCGGTGCCGAGCAGTTCCGCGTTGTGCTGGCCCAGTTCCGGTGCCAGCCAGCGCACCCTTCCCGGGGTGCGGGAGAGCCGGGGTGAGACGTTGTGCATCGGGAGCATGCCGAGAGTGGGATGCGATCTGGTGATGATCGAGTCCCGGGCGGAGAAATGCGGATCGGCCAGCATCTCCGGCGCCCGGTACATGAGGGTCGCGGGCACGGCGTGCTCCTCGAGCGCGTCCAGGATCTCCTGCGTGAGGCGCTCCTTGGTCCAGGCCGAAATCATTGCGTCCAGTTGCTCCTGGTGGGTGGCCCGGGAGGCGTGCGTCGCGAACCGCTGCGTGTCCTGCTCGCTGAAACCGATGGCATCGGCGAGCCGTAGGAACACCGTGTCCTGGTTAGCGGCGATAAGGATCCACTGGCCGTCGCTGGTGGGATAGAGGTTCGACGGCGCGACACCCGGCAGCACCGCGCCGGTCCGTTCCCTGATGCGCCCGCGGATGGCGTAATCGGCGAGCGTCGACTCCATGAGCGAGAGGACCGACTCGTAGAGCGCGACGTCGACGATCTGCCCGAGTCCGGTCCGCTTGCGCTCGTGCAGGGCCGTCAGGACGCCGATGCAGGCGAACATGCCGGTGACGGAGTCCCCCAGGCTGATCCCCGCCCGGCTAGGCGGCGAACCGGGATCACCGGTGATGTACCGCAGCCCGCCGACCGCCTCGCCGATGGCTCCGTATCCCGGCCGGTGCGCGTAAGGCCCGGTCTGACCATAGCCAGACACCCTGACCAGGATCACCCCTGGATTGTCCTTCTTCAGCTGTTCGAACGACATGTCCCAGCGCTCGAGCGTGCCCGGCCGGAAGTTCTCCACCACGACGTCTGCGCTCGCGATGAACGTGCGCGCCAGGCTCCGGCCGGACTCTAGGTGCAGGTCGATGGTGACCGACTTCTTGTTGCGGCCAATGATCGGCCACCACAGCGACTCGGGCTCGCTTTGCGACGTCCCCCAGCGGCGCATTGGATCGCCCCCGTTCGGACTCTCGATCTTGATCACCTCGGCTCCGAGATCCCCGAGCAGCGAGCCGCAGTACGGCCCGGCGATGAGGTGCCCCATCTCGATAACGCGTACATCCCGCAGCGGAAGCGAGTCGTCCGACGCTGTCTCCCCGGTTGTCATCGTGGCCATGTCCTCCTGGGTGCAACGTCTCTCCCGCACTTCTGGTCTTTCATTAGTTGTATACAAATCTTACGGAAATCTTTAGAATGAGTCAACCAATCGAATCGGTTCCCCGACCGTTGAGTGCCTCGCGGCAAAGCCGACCTGGATCCTTCTCCCCATGATGTTGCACTAAGGCACGGTAAGGCAACCGCACGTTGCGAATCAAGCCGGCCGGCGGCATACCGAAAGACTATTGACACCGGCAGGTTCATGTTGTGTACAATCTGGGGAACTTGACGCGCTGTAGTCGCAGTCGGGTTGACCCGAAACATCAATTCGCCCGGGTCGCCTGCCGGAGGGGCGCGGCACACCGGGCGGCGAACAGTGAAGTTAGTGAGGGTGTAATGGGCCGACCACGGACGCTCTGGCTGGTTACAGCTGGCCTGACAAGTCTCGCCGCACTTGCCGCATGCTCGAGCTCCAGCAGCGGGGGCAGCGCGAATACCAGCGGTAACAGCAACTCCTCGAGCAAGGCTCCCTACACGATCGGCGTGACCATTCCGCTGACAGGCTCCGCCGCGTCGTTCGGCGTCGTGTCATCGGGCGGCATGAACATCGCCGCCGCCGAGATCAACGCCGCCGGCGGTATCGACGGCCACAAGCTGGTGCTCAAGTACGAGGACGACCAGCTGGTCCCGGCGACCGCCGTCACCGACATGCAGGACCTCGCGAGCAGCAACGTCTCTCTCGTGCTGACCGGCGGCTCATCCATTGTCCGGGCGGAGCTTCCGGTGGCCACCAAGCACAACATGCTGCTTGTCAACGTCGCCGCACAGGATGACACCTTCCTCACGGACTCCCATTACTTCACTTTTATCCCGACCAACAATGAGGAACTCGGCCAGCTCGCCTCGCTCGTCTACAAGACGAAGCACCTGTCCAAGGTGGCGGTGATCCACTCCAACGACGCCTACGGCGCCAGCGCCGCCGCGGCCTTCATCAGCAACTACAAGGCCCTAGGCGGCACGGTCACCGAGGAGGAAGAGCACGACGAGGGAACAACCAACTACTCCACCTACCTGCTGAAGATCCGGGCCTCGAATCCGCAGGGAATGGTCATCTTGTCCAACACCGGCGAGATCGGCCACATCATCGCCCAGTCACGGCAGCTCGGGCTCAGCGTGCCGTTGTTCGCGGCCGACTCGGCGCTGTCCCCTGGCGACATCCAGACCGCGGGGTCGGCCATGGACGGAGTCGAAGGCGTCGCCGTTAAGTTCCAGCCCGGCTCGTCCACCGCGGCCACGAAGTTCAGCGACACCTTCAAGGCGAACAACAAGGGCATCGCGCCGAACAGCTACTCCGCAATCTCCTACATCGCAGTGAACGAGCTGGCCGCGGCGATGAAGACCACCGGCGGCGACGATCCCGTCAAGATCGCGGCGTACCTGAAGGGCATCAAATCCGTGTCGACCATTCTCGGCGAGGCGACCCCAGTGCCGGGCAAGCCGGTCATCACTTATCCGATTTACGAATGGCTCTACAGCGGAGGGGCCGTCACTCAGCTGAATTCGTAGCGGGCCAGACAGGGGCGGCGGCCAGGGACTGCGGTGCCTGGCCGCCCACCACCTGCGTTTCCGCCGCTATCACGAGCCACCCCGGAGGCCTCTATGCTCCTGCTCTTGCTCTTTGTCTCTGGCGGCATGCAAGGCGCGCCCATCGCGCTGGCCGGGATCGGCTTCGCGATCATCTGGTACACGACTAAAGAGTTTCATTTCCTCTACGGAACGTTGCTCGCCACGTCGGGATATCTCCTTTACAGCCTCACTCAGCACGGCGTGAACATCTGGCTCGCCGCGGTCATCGTCATCGCAGGGACAGCCCTGATCGCGGCCGGTCTTGAGAACTGGGGCTACATCCCGCTGAAGAATCCGCTCAGCGTCCTGCTCTTCTCATTCGGGCTTGCGATCGTCCTGCAGAACGTGCTGCAAATCATCTACGGGCCGGCCAACCTGATCATGCCGGGCAACTCGCTCGAATCTAAGACCCTAACCGTGATCCCCGGTACGCAGGCCACCGCGCAGGCCATCCAGCTTGTCGCGCTCGGTGCCGCGATCGCCGTCAGCGCCCTGCTCGCGGCCGGGTTCAAGTTCACTCGCACCGGACTGGCGATGCGCGCGGTCATGCGGGACGAGGAGGTCGCGAGCTTTGTCGGCATCCGGCCCAGGCGGCTGCGCCTCCTCGCCTACGCCATCGGCACCGCGATCGGCAGCCTCGGCGGGATCTTCACCATGATCAACGTAGGCACCAGCCCCACGGCTGGGTTCACCACCATGCTGTACGCCTTCATGGCCACGTTCCTCGGCGCCGGCATGATGACCCGGGTACCGCTGTGGGGGATGCTCATCGGCATCTTGCTGAGCGTCGAGGCCTGGAAGCTGCCTGCAAGCTTCGCCACCTTGATCGTGTTCGCGCTCATGCTCTTCTACGTGATCGTCCGAGAGCGGTTTGGCCGGATCAAATGGCGTCGCCTCCAGGCGAGCCCGGTGCCGGCGGAGGCCAAGCCGTGAGCGACTACCTGCTGTCCCTGGTTCCGTTCCTGGCCATCAACGTGCTGCTGGCCACCTCGCTCAACCTGCTTGTCGGGTACAGCGGCCTCATGTCGGTGTCGCAGGGCGCGTCGATGGGCGTCGGCGCCTACGGTGCGGCCGTGCTCGCCACGCGGGAGAACCTGCCGATCGCCCTGGCGATCGTGCTCGCCGCGATCTTCGCGGGCGTGCTCGGCCTGGTCTTCATGGCCCTGGTCGCGCAGCTCGCGACGGACGACTTCATCCTGGCCTCGTTCGCCTTCCAGATGTGCCTGGTCGCGGTCTTCCAGCAATGGACCGGGGTAACCAACGGTGAGCTCGGCCTGTCCGGCATACCGGGGCCGAGCCTGTTCGGAGCGGCCGCCAGCTCAGAGGTCGCGCTTGCCCTGACCGCGATCGTGGTGTGCGGGCTCCTAACGCTGTTCATCGTCTACCTCGGCAAGTCCAGGTACGCCCTGATCCTGCGGGCGATGCGGGAGAGCGAGCGCGGCGCAGCGGCCCTCGGCAAGAACGTCACGGGCATCAAGCTGTCGGTGTTCGCCGTCTCCGCCGCTTTCGCTGGCGTGGCGGGCGGCCTGTACGCCAGCGTCATCGGGATCATCACACCGGAGAACTTCGACGTCACCGAGTCGATCCTGATCGTCGCCTTCCTGCTTGTCGGCGGGATCGGCAACATGTGGGGCGTCGCGCTCGGGGCGGCACTGCTGTACTTGCTGCCCGAGCTCATCCAGCACTTCGGCGTCGTCTCCGCTCAGTACACCGGGCCGGTCCAGCAAATCATCTACGGCGCGGTGATCGCGGTCTTCGTCATCTTCCGGCCAATCGGCCTGCTGCCGGAACGCCCGCTGCTGTGGTCGGGCAGCCGCCGGAGAACGTCACTCGTCGCCCGGGTCGCCGCTGCCCGCGGATCGGGAAGGTCGTGATGAAGTCACCGGAAGCGCCACTGCTCGAGGCCCGCGGCCTCACGGTCAGGTTCGGCGGCCTTGTCGCGTTGCGCGATGCGAGCCTCGATGTCAGGCCAGGCACCATCACCGCGCTGATCGGCCCGAACGGCGCGGGCAAGAGTACGCTGCTCGACGTCGTGTCCGGATTCAGGCCGCCAAGCCACGGCGAGGTCCGGTTTCGCGGCCAGGACCTGCTCCGGCGCAGCTCGTACAAGATGGCCGGGCTCGGGATGGCACGGACATTCCAGAACATCGAGGTGTTCAGCAGGCTCACCGCGGCCGAGAACGTGGCGCTCGCCGTGCCCGGCCGAGACGGCGAGTCCATCACCACGCTGGTCACCAGGCCGCGGCGGTCGCGCGACAGCCGCAGGCGCGCACTGGACAGGGCACTTGAACTGCTCGAAGAGGTAGGCATCGCCAGGTTCGCCAACGAGCCCGCAGGCGAACTGTCCTACGGCGTACAGAAGATGCTCGTACTCGCGCGCCTGATGGCCACCGAGGCCGAGCTGCTCATGCTCGACGAGCCGGGCGCCGGACTGGCCAGGACTTCGCTTGACGACCTGGCCGGGCACATGCGCAGGCTGGTCGCCGAGTCGGGGAAGACGATTCTGTTCGTCGACCACAACATGCAGCTCGTGCTGGACATTGCGGACTTCGTCTACGTGCTGCATCACGGCGAGATCATCGCGGGCGGCACTCCGGCCGAGATCCGCGGCAACCGGCGAGTCGCCGACGTCTACCTATCGGGGGAGACCCTTCTGGAGTCCGACGCCGGCGCCGCGAGCGGCGACAGCGGCGGCAACGACGTACTCGATACACCGACGCGAGGTGGTCTGCGTGGCTGAAACCGACGGCGGTCTTGTCGTCACCGACCTGCGGGCAGGCTACGGCCGTCGCGAGGTGCTGCACTCGGTCAGCTTTGCCCTGCACCCGTCTAAGATCACGGTGCTGCTTGGCGCCAACGGCGCGGGCAAGAGCACCACGGTCAAGGCGATCGTCGGGGCGGTGAAGGTGTCGCACGGCTCGGTCCGCGGCCCCGGCGGCACCAGCATCGCCCGCGAGCCGGCCGGAGCGCTGCGCCAGGGAGTCGCGCTGGTGCCGGAAGGCGGCCGCGTCTTCGGTGAGTTCTCGGTCGAGGAAAACCTGAAGCTTGGCGGCTACCTGAACAAGAAGGCCGACGAGGAGCTCGAGTTCGTCTTTGACCTCTTCCCGGTGCTCAAGACCCGGCTCAGCCAAAAGGCGAGCACGTTGAGCGGCGGCGAGCGGCAGATGCTGGCCATCGGGCGGACGCTCATGTCAAACCCTAAGGTGCTGCTGCTCGACGAGCCGTTTCTCGGCATCGCGCCCATCCTCGTCGGCCGCATCGTCGCGGCGATCGGCCGCATCGCGCGGGAGAAGGAGGTGCCCATCTTGCTTGTCGAACAGGACAGCCGGGCGCTCACCCTCGCCTCGGAGGTGCTCGTGCTGCGGCTCGGAGAGATCGTGCTGCGGGAGCAGGACGCGTCGGAGCTGATGACGGCGGCAGGCATGGCGAAGCTGGAGGAGCTCTACATCGGCTAGGTGATCGCCCGTGCCGCCCGCCGCCCGTCGCGGATCGCGTCGATGGCCTGGCGCGGCGCCATGGCGTCGCCCGCGAGAAGCACCTGCCCCACCTGGCTGGCTAGCTGGTGGTAAAGCCCGTCGTCGGCGTGCCGGTCCGAGACCGCGACCACGTTGTCGGCTGGCACCACCGTAGCGGTGGCGTTGAGCAGGTCGGTGAGCTCTGCCTTCCCGTCCTGGACGGTCATCAGGTCGTGGAAGGCGAGCTGCCGGACGCCAAGCGCCGCCAGCCGCCGCCGCGCGGGTATCAGGCTGATGCCGATCACCGCATGGCCGGGTGCTCCGGACCGGCAGGCCAGGGTGACCTGCGAGCCGTGGGTGGCGAGTTGCTCAGCGACAGTGAGCGCGGTCATCGTGCCGTCGCCATCCATGACCAGGCAGCGGCCGGGCTCGGCCGAGGCGGCGTTGAACGCCCACTCCGCTCCGCGGGTGCTATCGGTGCCTGCGGGCCGCGATCCGGTCGCGACGATGACGACGTCGGGCCGGCCAGCGAGCACGTCCGCCGTGGTTGCGGTGACGCCGAGTCGTACAGTCACACCGTGCCTGGCCAGCATGCGCTCCCGGTAGGTCCGCACGCCGGCGAGATCTTGGCGGGCAGGCAGTGACTCGCCGAGCGCGAGGATCCCGCCGAGCCTGCCGGATGCTTCGAGTAGCGTCACGCGATGGCCGAGCGCTGCGGCGTACCAGGCGGCCTCCATCCCGGCGGGCCCGCCGCCCACGACCACGACCGTGCGCCGCGGCACCGCCGTCGGCTCCGGCTCGTCGCCCGGCTGCTCGAGCTCATCGCCGGCCGCGGGGTTCTGCAGGCAGCTGATGTCCGCGCCGATGAAGGTGTAACCGATGCAGCCCTGATTGCAGCCGATGCACCAGCGGATGTCCGCGGCGCGCCCGGCGGCGGTCTTGGCCGCAAGGTAGGGATCGGCGATCTGCGCCCTGGTCATGGCGACCAGGTCCGCGTCGCCCCGCGCGAGCACCTGCTCGGCCGCGTCCGGCGTGCTAATCCGTCCCGCCGTGATTACCGGCACCGGCGCCACGGCTTTCCGCACCGCCCGGGCCAGCCCGCTGAACGGGGCCTGTCCGTAGGACATGTCGGGTATCACCGTGTCCAGGGTCTCGTACGTGGAGTGGCTGACGGAGACGAAGTCCAGCCGGCCGGCTGCGACAAGCCGGACCGCGATCTGCTGTGACATCGGCGAATCGATGCCGCCGTCGAGGAACTCGCTGCCGGATATCCGCACCCCGACGACGAAGTCCGGCCCGACCCGGTCGCGCACCGCCCGCAGTACCCGCTCAGGCAGTCGCGTCCGGTTCTCAAGCGATCCGCCGTACTCGTCGGTGCGGTGGTTCACGATCGGCGTCATGAACTGGTGCAGCGGTTGAGCTGTGCCAGGGTCACGGCGCCCTCGGCCCGCACGGCGGCGGCGACTTCGGTGAGGCCGCCGATGACGGCGTCGTCGAAAGCATGCAGCGACAGCCGGGACGACCCCGCTGTCGGGTGCACGGCGAGCGATTCCATCACGATGAGTCCGGTGCCGCCGCGGGCCCGCTCGCGGTAGTACGCCATGTGCCGGGCGGAGGCGGTGCGCTCGCTTGTCGCGAGGTTGGTGACGTGTGCGCTCAGCACGATGCGGTTCCTGACCTGCTGTGATCCCAGCCGCAGCGGGCTGAGCAGCAGGTCATAGCCAGCCTTGCTGCCCTCGTCAGGTTCGGTCATCAGCTGGCCAGGATCGGGGAGACCGGGTTTTCCAGGCCGAGTACCATGACCAGGCGGCCGAAGCCGAGGAACTGGGCGCAGAGCATGCCGATCTCGGTCACCTCTTCCTCGGTGAAGTGGCGGCGCAGCTCCTTGAAGTCCGCCTCACCGATGCTGAAGTGATCGGCGCCGAACTTGTAGGCGAAGCTCACGACGGCCAGCTCGGCCTCGGTGAAAACCTCGGTGTCCGGCGAGACGAGCCTGGCGACCTGCTCCTCGGTCATCCCCTCCGCCACCGCCTCCTCCCGCCGGGCGGCGAGGCAGATCGGGCACTGAGTGGTCTGCGCGATCGCCAGCCGCAGCAACTCGCACAGTTTCGGCCCGAGCAGGGTCTCGTAGCGGACGCCGTTGTAGTACGGGAACAGCCGCTCGGCGTGCGCCGGAGCGTGGGCCATCGCGGCGATGAACTTCTTGCCGCCGTCGCCGGCCCGCTCCCATGTGGCACGGACCGACTCCGGCATGTCCTCCGGTTTCACTTGTGACAGGTACATGGCACCGCGTCCTTACTGCGTAGCAGGGATTGATGGATTACCGGGCGGTGTAGCCCGCGTCGACGGTGAACTCGAGGCCGGTGACGTAGCGGGCCTCGTCTGAGGACAGGAACAGCACTGCGTCGCTGACGTCGCGTGGCTGAAGTTTGTCGACGGGCAGCGCGTTCATGAAGATCGGGCCGAGACCGGGGTTGCGTTCTATCAGTGCGGGAAGTGCGACAAGGCCCTGCGCCATCGGCGTGTCCACCCCGGTCGGATGCACCGTGTTGACCCGGATGCCGTGGATGGCCAGCTCGTTGGCCATGGACTTGGCGATTCCTACCACGCCGTGCTTAGCTGCCACGTAGGGCGCGAAGAAGGGCAGCCCCTTGATTCCCGCGGTCGAGCTTGTGCAGATGATCGAGCCGCCGCCGGCCGTGATCAGGTGCGGGACGCTGACCACCATCGTGTGCCACACCCCGGTCAGGTTGGTGTCCAGGGTGTCCTGCCAAACGGCAGTGGTGACCTCGTCCCAGGACTGTACCGTGCAGATGCCGGCGTTGGCGAGGACGATGTCCAGCCGTCCCAGCTGTACCACGCCGTCGTCAACCGCGGCCCGCAGCGCGATTGGGTCGCGCACGTCGGCCGTGGCCGCCACGATGCGCCGGTCGAGGGCTTCGACTGCCTTGACGGTTTCTGCCAGGTCCGCCTCGGTCGCCATTGGGTAGCCGGGGGCGCCGTAGCCGGAGCTGTCTCCGTAGTCGCGGCAGATGTCCACCGCGATGATGTCGGCGCCCTCCTCCGCCAGCCGGATCGCGTGTGACCTGCCCTGGCCGCGAGCCGCGCCGGTGATGAAGGCGACCTTGCCCGCTACTCGTCCTGCCAACCTGTCCTCACTTCCGTCGGTAAAGCTGCCTTCTCATGAGGCCATGGCGTCAAGTAGGGCCTGGAATACGCTGAGCACGGCCAGGCCATTCAGCCGCTCCGCGTGGCCGGGCACCGACAACTCGACCTCGTCGCCGAAGTCGTGCACGATCAGCCCGCCGTCCAGTTCGTTGTGCCCGAGGTGCAGCTCGTACTTGCGCAGTGCGCGCAGGGCGGCGGCGAACATGGGCCGCGGCAACGGGTGCGCCTGCCCGCCCGCGGAAACGATGACCTGATGGGGAAACACGGCGAAGGAGAAGCCGCCCGCTCGCAGCGACGAGTCGGCGACGATTTCGCGGGTACCGATCGTCGCCCAGTACGGGTTGTCTGGAACGACCTCCAAGGTGATGCGGCGGCGCCCGTCAGCGGAGAACGTGCGGTGCGCCACCTGGTCCGGGATGCGGAACAGGTCGCCGGTGCGTGCCAGGTAATGCCCGTATCGCGCCGGGCCGCCGATCTCCTTGAACTCGATGCGCACGCTGCCCTCCACGATGTAGAGGTAAGTGTCGCCGTCGTAGTTGGTGTTCCAGAACGGCAGCTGGTCAGCCGCGCCCGTCGACTCCTGCAGCGACACGCCGCGGGTGCGGCCAAGCTCGCTCGGCACGTGGGTAGGCCGGTCAGCCGCGCCGCCGAACGCGATGACGTTCACAAGGCCGAACAGCTCGGGCCGGGCCACGATGTGCGATTCGCCCGGCCGCACCTTCAGGTGCGCGAAGTCCTCGTGCAGCACGGTCATGTCCGTCATGGCAGCCTCGCCTCGCTCGGTATTTGTATGTAATTATGATTGCGAATACGGTTTTTTGGCAAGACTCTGGAGCTTCCGAGGCTCAATAGTATACAATTTGGCTGAACGAGGAGGTGCCGGTTGAGTATCGAGCTGACCTCGGGCCGGGTTGATGTAGCGGGTCCCCGTGCCGCCCAGGACCTCTTCCACGTCAATGGTTGGTCTGACGGCCTGCCCGTAGTCCCGCCCACGCGGGAGCTGGTGGAAGAGTTCATCACCACCCCGATGCTCGATCCCGGTGAGGTGGTCGTCCGCCTCCGCGAGCAGTCCCGGACGATCACTGTCGAGCAGATTGCCGTGAACGCGGTCGCCGCCGGGTAGCACCACCGTCAGCGGTGCCACCGCGCCGCTCGTGATCACCAGCGGCGCGGCCGTGGACCTACCTGTTCCGCGACGCGTCCCAGTAGATCGAGTCCTCGCCGTGCCCGCGACGCTTGCCCGTGGGCTGCGTCATGGAATCAGGACCAGCCTTTGGCTCCCAACGGCATCCGTTCGAAGGTCCGCATAGCCGTTGACCTGGTGAGGTGTTCACGTTTAGGGCTGACCTTGGCAAACGGGACCTTTGGGGAGGGCTGGCCACAGGTTAAGCGGGCGTCAGCACACAATCTGGAGGCAGTGGTTCCGGTTCTTTGGGGCGGCCGGGAAGCTCGCCGATTACGGTCTCGGGCTGGGCCTGGAGCCTGTTCCGGGGGTGCTGCTGCACCCGCCGGCGGCCGAGCGGTTCACCCGGTGCGCGCCGGGGCTGCCGGGCGCGGCGCGGCGGACGCTGCGGACGAACCTGCGGTTCATCGGCCGGCGGGTCGTCCCGTACCTGTATCCGGCGGACCTGCCGCTGCCGCGGGAACGCGCGAAGCAGCCTTACGGCCCGGCGGAGATCGCCGGCTACCTGGCGCTGGCCGATGCGCAGCCCACGGCAGCGCGGCGGATGCGGGCGGCGGCGCTGGTCTGCCTGGGGGCTGGCGCCGGGCTGATCCGCTGTGACCTGCGCGATGTCCGCGGCACCGACGTCATCTGCCGGTCCGGCGGCGTGCTGGTGCAGGTCCGGGGCCCGCGTGCCCGCGCGGTCCCCGTGCTTGCCCGCTACCAGGGCCGACTGCTGGCCGCCGCTGCGTCCGCCGGGAACGGCCTGGTCTGCGGCGGCGCCGAGACGGGCCGGCGGAACGTCGCCGGCCCGCTGACCGCCGCCCTGGACGGCGGGGGCGGGCTGCCGCGGCTGGACACCTCGCGGCTGCGGGCGACCTGGCTGCGCGACTGCGCGGAGCAGCTGGGGCTGGCCACGTTCATGCGGGCGGCCGGGATCAGCTGCTCCCAGCGGCCCGGCGACCTGGTCGCCGGCCTGGAACCGTCCGGGGAAGAGCAGGCCGTGCACTTGCTGGGGGCCGCCCGGCCGTGATCCCGCTGCCGGCGCTGGAGGAGGTCATCGATGCCTCCGGCACCGCGGCGCGCGTGGAGGGCATGCTGCCGTCCGGTGCCTGTTCCCGGCAGCTGAGCGTCCGCACCCTGCTGCTGGGCATGATGCTCACGCTCGCCGACGGCCGGCCGGCGCACCTGACCAGGGTGCACCGGGCGCTGACCGGCCTGCCCGAAGGCGAGCAGCGGCGGCCCGGCGTCCTGGCGGCCTGGGCGGACGGCCCGCACCTGCTGACTTACCGGCAAGCGGAGTACACCTTCCCTGAGGCGTCGTGGGGGCACCGCAGGAACAACCTGCTGCACGACGAGGACGGGGTGTTCTTCGGCTACTACCTGTCGGACGCCGTCACAGTGGCCGACGAGCAGGGCCTGCCAGTGCCCGAGCTCGCCCGCCGCATGACCGTATCGTCGTGCCGCCGTGACCCCGTCCCCGCGTTCACCCCGGTGCTGACGGCGATGCCCGCCGCCGGCATCCCGCTCGGCGATGTCCTGGCCGGCTCCGGCTACTCCCGCCGCGTCCCGCAGAACTGGGCATCCCCGCTCCGCAAAGCCGGCGCCGCCCTCGTCCAGGATCTCCACCCCTACAACCGCGGCCCCAGGGGCACCCACCAGGGCGCGGTCATCGCCAACGGCAGCCTCTACTGCCCCCAGACGCCCCGCACGCTGCTCGAACTCGCCCCGCTGTCCCGCGCTGCCTCCCCCCGCGCAGGCCGCGCAGCACGACGCGAAGACCGCCGAGGCCGCCCGCTGCAAGCTCGGCCGCCTCACCGCCGACGATGCCGACGGCTACCACCGCGTCGCCTGTCCCGCTGCCGCAGGCAAGATCCGCTGCCCCCTTTCGGGCGCCGTCGATGCTCCTGGACCGGGACCGCCCGGAGATCCTCCGGCCCCCCGGCACCCGCAGGCCTGCTGCACCCAGCAGACCATCACCGTCCCGCCGGACGTGCTGGCCAAGACCGCCCAGAAACACGACTACCCCTCCGCCGCCTGGCGCCGCTCCTACGCCCGCCGCACCAGCGCCGAGCGCGCCTTCGCCACCGCCAAGGACCCCGCCAGCAACGACATCACCCGCGGCTGGTGCCGCCTCATGGGCCTGGCCCCGCTCATGCTGTTCACCGCAGTGCTGCTCGCCGTCCGCAACCAGCGCATCCTCACCACGTGGAACGCCCGCCAGGAAGAAAACGCCCGCCGCGCCGCCAACGGCCT
>Ga0134128_10007508_pt1 | contig 13183 bp, 9 predicted proteins | sample KB31754_FD_96462 | JGI IMG/M metagenome (GOLD analysis project Ga0134128, IMG submission 96462) | Terrestrial soil microbial communities with excess Nitrogen fertilizer from Kellogg Biological Station, Michigan, USA - KB3-175-4 | ecosystem: Environmental > Terrestrial > Soil > Unclassified ... | reverse complement strand
CCCACTGCTCGGTGAGCGCGATGGCCTGGTTGCGGCGGTTGATCCCGGCGGTGTTGTTCAGGGACTTGGCCTCGACGTCCATGTCCAGCCGGGTCACGCCGAGGGTGGTGATCACCGACTCGTAGTCGGCGGCGATCTGGCTGACGCTGGTGCATGAGTCGGCGATCTCGGTGCCGCCCTGGTCGGCGCTGTAGCCGCCGAAGGACGGGATCACGTCACCGCCGGCGGCGCGGAGCGCCGCGATGTCGGAGGCGTAGTAGCTCAGCGGCTGGGCCGAGTTGCCGTTCCAGTCCAGGGAGCATGATCCCTTCCCGGTGGACTGGAGAAAGGCCAGCGTGAAGTACTTCACCCCGGACGCCTGCGCGGTCGAGGCGATGCTGGCCGTGTTCGGGGCCAGGTAGGTCTCGTAGTACGGCGCGTAGACGTGCGCGGGCAGCGAGGTGTAGGTGGCGGCCAGCGCCGCGCTCCCGGTCCCGGCCAGAGGCCAGGCCAGGGCGGCGGTAACGGTCAGCGCGAGCGCGATGCGATACCGGAATGTCACGTCGTCTCCTTGCTACGGCTCTGGTGAGGGCTACGAGGGCTACCGGACTGGTGCGGGCTACGGCACCGGCGCGGCGATGTCGATCTTGGGCACGTTCCAGCCGGACACGCTGATCACCGGGGTGGCGCCCTGCAGGTCGGCGGAGTCGTAGGTCACGGTGAGCGTCTGCGACTCACCGGGGAACAGGGTGATGGCGTTGCCCTGCCAGATCGACGACTGGAGCTCGTTGTCGCCGGCTAGCTCCTGGCCGCCGGTGGTGCCCCGGCGCACGTCCGCGCGCAGGAAGAAATCGGCCGCCGAGGACGAGGTGTTGGTGATGGTGACGGTGGTGGCCAGGTCGGCGCCGTCGGGCCCGGCCTGCTGAGCCGTGCTGGCCGTGGCCGAGATGGACCCGGCGGGCAGGGACTGCAGCCCGGTCAGGTTGGCGTAGGTGGAGATGACGCCCTGCGGCTGGTCCAGCGACTTGGACCAGTTCACGGCGTCGGCCTGGGTGGACAGCCAGTAGACGTTGCGGTCGACCACGGTGCCGTTCTGCCGTAGCACCAGTTCGACGAAGTAGGTCTGGGCCGGCGAACCGGTCGGCACCTTGGGGGTCAGCACGCTGGTGCGCACCTGCTGGCTGGCCAGCGTGATGTTGCTGGCGGTCTGGTCGTTGAGCACGGTGCCGGCCAGGTTGTAGACCTTCGACTCGACCGACAGACCGGACTGCGCGGCGCCGCCGAGGTTGTCCACGGTGACGGTGCCGTTGTCCAGCGCGTACAGGGCGTGCAGCGTCCGGTCGGCCTCCTGCACGCCGAAGTAGCTACCGGGCTGGTCGCCGTCGCTTCCGTAGAGTTCCCACAGCAGGCTGGGCCAGCCCTTATTCATCTGCCAATAGATGGTGCCGGTCGACGGCAACGGTGTGTTGCCGGAGTGGTCAATGAACGCCTCGAACTGCGCCCTGGTGTTCTCGTAGTTCTGGACCTGCGCCTCTTCGACGTACTGGCTCAGGCTGGTCGGCGTGCCGTACCTGGCGTCGAGCGCGGCGTCGAAGTGGCACAGGGTGCCGAAGCTGTAGCCGCGCTTGCAGCTCGGCTCGTAGTTGGCGTGGTACTGGTTGAAGCTCGAGTTCTGCCACAGGTTCGACTCGTCGCTGGCCGACATGAACCGGTTGAGCGAGTCGAGCGTCGGGAGGGTGTCGCCGGCGCTCTGCTCGCTGTCGTAGCCCCAGGACCCGCCCGCGTTGGTCTGGCTGGAGTCCTTGGTGTCCACGTGCGTGGTGTCGTACCAGTAATTGGGTGGCACCCAGTCGTAGGGGCCTTCCTTCTCGCCCGAGACGCCGAGCTGGGTGCTGCTGCTGTATTCGGCCGAGGAGATGACGGGGTCGGTGAAGTCGGCCTGACTGAGTGCGGTCAGCGTGACCGACTCCTGCTGGGTAGTCGGCGCCAGGTCACTCCATTGGAAGCTGAACACGCTCGGGTGGTTGCGAAGGTTCCGCCCGATGGTCAGCGCGGAATTTTGCATGATCGCGAAATCCGCACTAGTGGTCTGGCCGCTGGATTGCAGCTCCCAGGCATCGCAGCACTGGAACCCGGCGTTGATGAGGATGCCGGCCGCATCCGCCTGCTCGTAGAAATCGGCCGGCATGAGGTGGCCTTCCAGCCGGATCGTGTTAAGCCCCATGTTCTTCATCAGGGCGAATTGCTTGGCCATGTCGGCGGCCGAGTAGTGCAGGAAGATGTTGGGGGAGAAGCCGCCGCCGCGGATCACGATCGGCACTCCGTTGATCTTGAAGGCTCGGGCGCCGGACGGCTCGCCGCTGTTGGAGCCGGTCAGGTAGGACGTGACGGTCCTGATGCCGAAGGTCTCACTGGTCGAGCCGAGCACGGTGCCGTTCTGGGCCACCGAGGTGCCCAGCGTGTAGAGCGGCTGGGCGCCGAGCTGGTAGGGCCACCAGAGGAGCGGGCTGGTGATCGTCAGCGCGGGGAACTGGGCCGGCGTGAACGTCACCGTCTGAGTGGTGCTGGCGGGCACCGTCACGTTCTGAGTGACGGTGATCGGGGTGCCGGTGCCGGGCGGCGTGATCGTCGCGGTGACCGCGCCCGACTGCGCGGTCGCGGTGTTGTTGGTGACGTCGGTCTTAACTGTCAGCGCCGAGCTGCTCAGGTCGGCCGCGTTGTTCTCGACCACGTGGGCGTTGCCGTCGGACAGCGCGCCGTCGACCGCGAGCTGGACCGGGAACTGGACGCCGGTGTTGTTGTCGGGCGGGATCTGGTTCCAGTCCACGTCGTCGAGCGTGAACATGGTGTTCGGGTTATTCGGGTTAACCTCGATAGCCAGTGAGTTCGTGCCGGCCTGGATCAGGCTGGTGATGTTGAAGGTGAACCGGGTGTAGGCACCGGTCACCGTGGCCGAGGTCGCCACCTCGTGGCCATTCACCCACACGTTGGCCGAGCCGATCACGCCGTTGACGATCAGCGTGGCGTACTGGCCGGCGGCCAGGGTCGGGGTGAAATCAGTCCGCCACCACCAGGGCACGTCGAACTCCGGGACGGTGTCGGCGCCGATGGCGGTCATGGAGCCGTAGCAGCTTTTCATGTTGGCGGAGAAGAACACGCTGTTCGGGCCGCTGTTGCTCTGGTTCACCGGCTGCAGGGCGGGGTCGCCGGGACACTGGCCGTTCTGGGCCAGGGCCTCGATCTCGGTGCCGGGCGCGCCCGCGTCGTCGTTGGCCACCGGCAGCCAGCCGGCGGTGCTGAAGCCGGGCGTGGAGATCTGCGCTCCGGTCTGGGTGGCGACCGCGCCGCTTTGCACCTGCCAGCCGCTGGCCCCGAGATTGCTGAGGTCGGAGGCGCCGGTGTCGGCCGGCGCCGCGAGAATGGCCTGAGCGGGGCGGCTGAGCCGGGTAGCGGCCGGCGCGCCGTGGTGGCCGGCGCCCTGGTGGATGGTGGCCGGCCCGGCGGGCCCGGCGAGCCCGGCGTGCGCGGCGGGGACCGCGAGGACCAGCGAGAGTGCGCCGACAGCGAGGGCGACCGGGATGGTGAGACGGCGGCGGGTGACGTGCTCCATGGCCTGGCAACTCCTGTCCCGCGGCACCAGGCCGCGAACGGCTGCCCCCGAACGGCTGCCCCCGAACGGCTATTTAGTTCGTATACTTTCCAAATAAACGTGTCAATAGCCGGTTGCTCAGGCCGATCAGAAGGCCACGCTCCGAGCTAGTGGCTGGCGCGCTGCAGGAGGCCGGTGACCAGGGCGAGCGGAGGCCAGCGCAGACGCCCGTGGCGGGTGACGGCGTAGGCCCGCAGCTCGACGTCTGGTCCGGTGAGCGGCAGGAACCGGACCCCCGCGTGGATGGTGTAGCCAAGCGGGAGCAGCCCGACGCCCAGGCCGGCCACGATCATGTCTTGCACCAGGTCGAGGCTGTCGGCCTGATGGGTGATGCGAGGAGTGAACCCGGCCATAGCCGCGAGCGTGCGGATGACGTCCTCGTCCGCGGTGTTGCGGGAGTTGCCGATCCAGTCGTGGTCCCGGAAGTGGGCGAAGACCTGCAGCGTGGCCATGTCGCGGGCGGTTTCGCCGGCGGGCACCCCCAGGCCCCAACGCGCGGTCCACAGCGGCGTGCTGTGCAGGGCGGGGTCGGTCGCGACGGGCGCGAGGTTGTAGTCGTAGACCAGCGCCACGTCGACCTGGTCGGTGGCCAGCAACTGCAGCGCCTCGGCGGGCTCGTGCTCGCGGACCAGCACCCGGACCCGCGGGTGAGTGGTGGTCAGGCCGGTGACCACCGGCAGCAGGTAGGCGCGGACGGCGGTAGCGAATCCGGCCACGCGCAGAGTCCCGCTCGGCTCGGCCTCGGGCCCCAGGTCGAGTTGCGCGGCCTGGACCGCGGCCAGAATCGTCACGGCATGCTCGGCCAGCCGGCGGCCCGCCGGCGTGAGCCGGACCCGGCGCCCGGCCGGCTCGATCAGCGGTGTGCCCATCTCGCGGGCCAGCACGGCGATCTGCTGCGACACCGTCGAGGTGGTGGTGCCGAGCACGTCCGCGACCTCGCGCATGGAGCCCAGCCGGGACAGTTCCACCAGCAACTCCAGCCGCCGCGTCTCCACGACCTCAATTGTCCAGGATAGCTGGACGGAATATCAATCATTAACACGTGGACATAAACGGTTAGCTGCACTGTACTGGGTGCCATGACCTTGGCCGGTGCGCGCAGCGGGGCGATGATGGCCATCGCATCCATGTCGTTCGTCCAGCTCGGGCTGGCCGTGTCGGTGCATCTGTTCGGCCAGCTCGGTCCGCTGGGGGTGGCCGGCCTGCGGCTGGGCTGGGCGGGCGTGCTCCTGCTGGTCCTGGTCCGGCCGCGCCTGCGGCACTTCGCCAGGGCAGACCTGCTGGCCTGCGGCGTGCTCGGGGTGGTGACCGCCGCACTGACGCTGCTGTTCACGCTGGCCATCGCCCGCATCCCACTCGGCACCGCCAGCGCGCTGGAGTTCCTGGGCCCGCTCGGGGTATCCCTGGGCCGCCCCGCCGGCGGCAGCCGTCGCTGGGCGGTCCCGGCCGCGGCCGGGGTCGTGCTGCTGACCCAGCCCTGGCACGGCGGTGCCGACCGGGTCGGCACCGCGTTCGCCCTGGGCGCCGCGGCCTGCTGGGCGGCCTACATCATGCTGACCCAGCACGTTGGCGACCGCGTCACCGGGCTGAGCGGGCTGGCCATCTCCATGCCGGTGGCCGGCATTGTCGCCCTGCTGGCCGCCGGGCCTGACCTGAGCCGGGTGACCTGGCCGCTGCTGGCCATCATGCTGGGCCTGGCCGTCGTGCATCCGGTCGTGCCGTTCACCCTCGAGTTCCTCGCCCTGCGGCGCCTCACCGCCAGCGCCTTCGGCACCCTGATGAGCCTGGAACCCGCCATCGCGCTGCTGGCCGGACTGCTCCTGCTCAGCCAGGTCCCCGGCGCAGTCTCCGCCGTCGGGATCATCCTGGTCGTCATCGCCGGCATCGGCGCCACCCGCACCGGCGGCCGCTCGTCCGCCACCGAATACCACCGCGATTCCGGCGGGGGCGGAGCCTCGGGCGGGCCGTGCGAGTCACCGGGAGCCGCCGGTCGCCTGCGGGCGACCTCCGGCAGGCCCAGCCCGTTATGGAAATTCAATGGTCTGCGCGCGCATCAGCTCCCGCAGCGCCCGGTCCAGGACCGGCGGCAGGGCCTCGCCCATGGTCGTGAGCTGATCGGCGATGAGGAGCAGGCCGTGAGCCACGACGGCCGGGCTCGCCGGCGGCGCCGACTCGTCCGGGTCGTGGATGCCCAGGGTGCCGGTGAGCGCCTGGATCAGCGCGTCGCCGTCGAGCGCCTCGTACCAGCTCGCGGCGGATCTCAAGCAGCTGGTCAGCACCTGCTCGGCGTCGTCAGACCCGACTCCGTCGGGATGCGAGCGCTCGAGCAGTTCCCTGGTCACGGCGCCCAGCACGACCGCGAGCTGCTCCCGGTCCATGCGACCCAGGTCGTCGAGCGCGTCGGTGAATGCGGCGGCATCGCCAGCACGCGCCGCCGACACCGCCGCGTCAACGGCCAGTGCCATCTCCCTGGCCGGCCCGGGCCAGGAGCGGTATCCGGCGGTCACCGGGCTGGCTCCGGAGGCCTCGCCTGTCGTCTCTGGCACGGTGCCCATGCTGGCACGCCGCCCGGACACCAGGGACGTCGCCCGGATACCTGGGGCGCCGGGCTTAGGTGCGCAGGTACCTGAGGACGGCCAGGACGCGGCGGTGCTCGGTGGCCGTGGGCGGCAGGTCGAGCTTCATGAAGATGTTGCTGATGTACTTCTCGACCGCGCTGTGGCTTACCCGCAGCGCCTCGGCGATCCCGGTATTGGACCGCCCCTCGGCCATCAGCCGGAGGACTTCCTGCTCGCGCGGCGTGAGGTCGTCCAGCGGGTCGCTGCGGCGCCGGGCCACGAGCTGGGCCACGACCTCGGGGTCCAGGACGGTGCCGCCGGTCGCGACCCGGCGCAGTGACTCCAGGAAGTCGGGCACGTGAGCGACCCGGTCCTTGAGCAGGTAGCCGACCGCGCTGGTCTGGGTCGACAGCAGGTCGTGGGCGTAGCTCTCCTCGACGTACTGGGACAGCACCATGACGGCGGTGTCCGGGTACTGGCGGCGGATGACGAGAGCGGCCTGGATGCCCTCGTCGGTGTGGGTGGGCGGCATCCGCACGTCGACCACGACCAGGCCGGGACGGTGCTCGCCGACCGCGCGCAGCAGTTCCTCCCCGTCGCCGATGGCCGCGACCACGTCGAAGCCGCCGTCGCTGATGAGCCGGGTCAGCCCGGCCCGCAGTAGCACCGAGTCCTCGGCGATGACTACTCGCATGGCAGCTCCGCGGTGATCGTCGTGGGCCCGCCGGCCGGGCTGTGCACGTGCAGGACCCCGTCGACCGCCGCGGCCCGCTGCGCTAGCCCGCGCAGCCCGGTGCCGCCACCGTCCGGGCAGGCGCCCCCGCATCCGTCGTCGGTCACCACCACGCGCAGCCGGTCACGGTCCCGCGTGACGATGACCTCCGCCCGGCTGGCGCGGGCGTGCCGGGTGATATTGGTCAGGGCCTCGGAGACCATGAAGTAGGCGATGGCCTCGATGCTCGGCGCGCACCGGGGCGCGACGTCCACCTGCAGCCGGACCGGCAGGGGCGCACGGGCCACCACACCCGACAGGGCCGCGTCGAGGCCCCGGTCGTTGAGCACGGCCGGGTGCAGGCCGCGGACGAGCTCGCGCAGCCCGGCCAGCGCCTCGACCGCCTCCTCATGCGCTTCCTCGATGACCTTCCTGACGGCCGGCGGCACGTCGTCGCCGAGGGCGGTGCGGGCCATGCCCAGGTTCATGGCCAGCGACATTAGCCGCTGCTGAGCGCCGTCGTGCAGGTCGCGCTCGATGCGGCGGCGCTCGGCGTCAGCCGCGGCGACGACGTCGGCCCGGCTGCGGGCCAGCGCCTGCACCCGCAGCTCCAGCTGCTGGGCCGGGCTCGGGCCGAGCAGCTTGCGGGCCGCCCGCACGTCGACGCTGGCCACCGCCCTGGCCACCCACGGGGCGGCCAGGAACACGGCCGTCACCAGCACGAGCATCGCCGGCGTGCGCCCCGGCAGCCCGCCTGGGTAGGTGGCCGCGACGAGCGGCGCCGACCAGCAGGCCGTCACCGCGATGCCGCCGAACAGCCCGATGAACAGCGACAGCAGCAGGTAGCCGAGCTGGCGCCAGGCCGTCGGGCCGGTCCAGGCGCGGACCACCCGGGCCGGCCACCGCCCTGGCGGCCGGGGCGGTGCGGGGATCTCGATGCCGAGCCCGGTCCGGAACCGGACCCGGTGCACGGCGCCGAGCGCGCCCAGCCACCACAGCAGCGGCAGCGGGGCGAGCACCGCGACGACCAGGTAGAACGCGTTGAGGCCGGCTTCCGCGCCGGACCCGTAGATCAGGGTCACGATGTCGAGGATCCAGAGGGCCAGGAGCACACCGGTGACGGCCACGACCACCAGGCCGGTCAGCGCGTGCATCGTGGCACGCCAGCTGCGCGGCGCCCACAGCGCCGCCACAGCCGCCGCCACAGCCGCTCGTCCGACGGCGGCCACTCTCGAGATCACATGGCCACAGTAGACAGCCCCGGCCGGCCGCGAAATGCGGCGTGCCCGCCTGCCGGGGTGCGGAAAACCCCACCCCGGGCCCGCTGGCCGCCCTACTTACAGCCCGGCCGGGCGCTGGCAGCGTGGTCGCCATCAGCCAGCACGCTATGGAGGACCCCATGATCGAGGTACGCGGACTGACCAAGAGGTACGGCGACAAGCTCGCCGTCGACGACCTGACCTTCACCGTCCAGCCCGGCATCGTCACCGGCTTCCTGGGCCCCAACGGCGCCGGGAAGTCGACCACCATGCGGATGATCCTCGGCCTGGACGCGCCGACCAGCGGCACGGCCACCGTCAACGGGCGGCCGTACCGGGACTACAGCGCCCCGCTGCGCGAGGTCGGCGCCCTGCTGGAGGCCCGCTCGGCTCACCCCGCCCGCAGCGCCTACCACCACCTGCTGGCCGTCGCGCAGACCAGCGGCATCCGCAAGTCGCGGGTTGACGAGGTCATGGACGCGGTGGGCCTGCGCGAGGCCGGGCGTCGGCGGTCCGGGCGCTTCTCCCTGGGCATGGGGCAGCGGCTGGCCATCGCGACCGCGCTGCTGGGCGACCCGCGCACCATCATCCTCGACGAGCCGCTCAACGGCCTCGACACCGAGGGCATCCGCTGGGTCCGGTCCCTGCTGCGCAGCCTGGCCGCCGAGGGCCGGACGGTCTTCGTCTCCTCGCACCTGATGAACGAGATGTCGGTGACCGCGGAGCACCTGATCGTCATCGGCCGCGGGCGGCTGATCGCCGACACCAGCATCACCGACTTCATCGCCCACGCCAGCCGCGCCACCGTGCGCGTCCGGGCCACCAACCCCGGCGCCCTGGCCGCCGTCCTGCACGGACCGGACGTCACGGTCTCCGCCGGTCCCGACGGCGAGCTGATCGTCGCCGGGCTGAGCACCGACCAGGTCGGCACCGCCGCCAGGGCGGCCGGCATCACCGTGCTCGAGCTCGCTGCCCAGCAGGCCTCGCTGGAGGAGGCCTTCACCACCATGACCCAGGACGCGGTCGAGTACCGCGCCCCCGTTACCGAAGGAGCCCAGCGATGACCCCGCTGACCGAGCCCACCCTGTCCGCCGCCCCGGCCGTGCCCGCTTACCGTCTGCCCCAGCGCGTCACCCTGCCGCGGGTCATCCGCTCCGAGTGGACCAAGCTGCGCTCCCTGCCCTCGACGCTGTGGCTGCTGCTGACCACCGTCGTGCTCGTCATCGGCGGCGGCCTGCTAGCCGCACTGCTCCAGCTGTCCAGCCTGCCCCGCGGGCACGCCGCGATAGCCGCCTTCGACCCCACCGGTCTCAGCCTGACCGGGGTCGGCCTGGCCGAGCTGACGGCCGGAGCGCTGGGGGTGCTGCTGGTCACCGGCGAGTACGGCACCGGCCAGATCAAGCTCACCTTCACGGCCGTGCCCCGGCGCCTGCCGATGCTGTGGGGCAAGACGGTCGCCATGGTGCTGGCCGTGCTGACGGTGTCGGTGGCGGCCACGCTCACCGCCTTCTTCGCCACCCAGGCGATCCTGGCCCCCCACCACCTGAGCACCACCCTCGGCCACCCCGGCGTAGCGCGGGCCGTCATCGGCAGCGCGCTGTTCCTCACCGCGGTCGCGCTGCTCGGCCTGGCCATGGGCGCGGTCCTGCGCAACACGGCCGGGGCCATCTGCACCCTGTTCGGGGTCCTGTACGGGCTGACCATCGCAGTCGGCTTCCTGCCTGGCCATATTTCGGATGAAATCCGTAACTACCTGCCCGAGAACGTCGGCTCCCGCCTCGCGTCGGTGCACCTCCCCGCCGGCGCGCTGGGACCGTGGACCGGGTTCGGCCTGTTCTGCCTCTACACGGTGGCCGTGCTGGGCCTGGCCGCCTGGCTACTCCGCCGCCGAGACGCCTGACAGGCGGGGTGGTGCGGAGCGCGAGTGGTGCGGAGCGCCGGGCATGCCCGGCGCTCCGCACGTCACTTCCAGGCGGTGCCGTTCCAGTGCAAGATCAGGGTGCGGCCCTTGACGGTGCCGCCGACGGCCCAGGCGTTAGTGGCGGAGACCGCGGCGACTGCGGTCAGCCCAGCACCGGATCTTCCGTGACTCAGCGTCCATCGGTGGCCGTTCCAGCGCGCAGTCGCCGCGGCTTCCGAGGTGACGGGCCCGCCACTGCCCACCGTCCAGGCGCTGCTGGCCGAGGTGGCGGCGACGCCGGCCAGGTTGTAGATGGCGTAGGGGGTTGTCGGGGCCGCCACCTGCTTCCAGGACGTTCCGCTCCACCGCTCGATCAAGGGGGTTCCGCCGACCGGGCAGTCGTCGGTGCAGCCCACCGCCCAGGCGTTAGCGGCGGAGGTGGCGGCCACGCCTTCCAGGGCATTGCCGAATCTCCCGAACTTCACGCTCGGGCTGGGCACCTGCTTCCAGGCCCGGCCGTTCCACCGCAGGATCAGGCTCTTGAAACTGGTGCCGGCGCTGGTGGAACCGACCGCCCAGGCGCTGTGAGCCGAGGTGGCGGTCACGGCGGCGAGCGTGCTGAACCTCGCACGGGACGGGCTCGGGCTGGCCACCCGCTTCCATGTCCTGCCGTTCCAGTGCACGATCAGGGTCTTCGCGCTGCTCGTGGAGCCGACCGCCCAGGCGTTGCTGGCCGATGTAACGGCCACTCCGGAAAGACCATCGCCGGGGCTGGTCACCCGCCGCCATGTCGTGCCGTTCCAGTGCAGGATCAGGGCCTTGCCGGTACCGGTGGAGCCGACCGCCCACGCGTTGCGGCCCGACGTCGCGGCGACGCCGTGAAGCGTGCTGCCGGCCGGGCCCGGACTGGACACCCGGCGCCACCTCGTCCCGTTCCAGTGCATGATCAGGGTCCCGGGATGAGCCGAGCGAGTGGAACCGACGGCCCAGGCGTTGCGCGCCGAGGTCGCGGCCACGCCAGAGAGCTGGCCGCTGATGGCCGTCGAGGCCGCCGGCCTACCCGGCATGGTCCGGGTCATGGCCGCGCTCGCCGTCACGGGCGCGGCCGCGACGGCCGTCCCGGCGATCAGCAGCGGGACGCTTATGACCGAGACGCCTACCACCGAGACGCCTGTGACAATGACCCTGCGTATGGCGGGCACGGGCGTACGCACCGGCGGCCACCTCCCCCCTGGAGCGCCCGCAGACCCGGCCGACCCCGGAATCGGGGCCGCCGCGATCAGCGGAAATAGGCGCAAGTGGTGGAGGGGGCACCGCCTGCAGGGCCGAGCATGACACCCCACGACACTCCGGTGCAAGGCATGACAGCCGGCATGCCGGGGCGCGCGGTATTGATTGGCGATGGTTGTGGCGGCGCTGTGGCCCGGACCCCGACGAGAATGGCGAGGACGACTAGAAGCAGCGGTCAGCAATCGGCGGACGCCGTGTACCTGCCGTACCGACCTTCACATGCCTCTCGACAGACCCTGACACCCCAGATACCCCAGGATGCGGCCGCTCAGATTCGGGCTTGTGGCCTGGCCGGAAAGCAGGCCAACGACGTGGTTGTTACAACCACGTCGCTCCTGCGACGTGAGAGCAACAACCACGTCGTTCGGCCTAGTCAGAGCTGGTGGGGAAAGGCCAGGTGCAGCACGCCGCTGAGGGCGGTGATCAACCGCGGACCGCGTCAGTCAGGGCTGGGCTCCTATCAGGTCGAACTCGTTGCCCTCGGGGTCGGCGAAGGTGGTCCACCGGATCGACGGCCGCTCAAAGCTCTGCATGGCCGTGGCGCCGAGGCCAGTGAGACGCTCGCTCTCCGCCTCGAACTGGTCGGTGCGCAGGTCCAGGTGCAGGCGGTTCTTGACCGTCTTGCGCTCGGGGACCTGCTGGAAGGAAAGCCGGGGGCCGCTGGCGGGGTCGGTGGCGTCGATCGCGGCGTGCCCGGCGTCCGCGCCAGGGTTAACCGGGCGGCCGAGTGCCTCGGACCAGAATTCGGCCAGGCCGGCGGCGTCGGTGCAGTCAATGCTCAGGCCGATGACAGACGTAGTCATGAGGCACTTCCTTCCTGTCCCCTCGGCGCGGGGCCGGGGCGCGGGGCCGGCGCCGGGTCGAGCGCGGCGGTCATGCGGGTGCTGGCGCTGACCCGCTCATCCTCCCGGATCAGGTGCATGACGGCGTTAATCAGGGCCAGGTGAGAGAACGCCTGGGGGAAGTTCCCCAGGTGCCGCCCGGTGTGGGCGTCGATCTCCTCGGCATACAGCAGCAGCGGGCTGGCCAGGGACAGCAGCTTCTCGCACAGCGCGCGGGCGCGAGCCACCTCGCCTATCTCGGTCAGTGCTGAGACCAGCCAGAACGAGCAGATCGTGAACGTGCCTTCCTCGCCGCTGAATCCGTCGTCGGTCCCCTCGACGCGGTAGCGCAGCACGAGTTCGTCCTCGGTGAGCTCGTCCGCGATGGCCAGGACGGTGGCCCGGACCCGGTAGTCCTCGGGCGGCAGGAAGCCCACCAGCGGGATCAACAGGACGGATGCGTCCAGCTCGGTGGTGTCGTAGTGCTGGCAGAACACGCCGCGATTGTCTACGGCGTGCGCGCAGATGTCGGCATGGATCTCCTCGGCGGCGCGCTGCCAGGTCGCGGCCAGGTCCTGATCGCCGCGCAGCCGGGCCAGCCGGGCGCCCCGATCGGCCGCCACCCAGCACATGATCTTCGAGCCGGTGAAGTGCTGGGCCGGGCCGCGGACCTCCCACAGGCCCTGGTCCGGCTCGCGCCAGTGGGCCAGCGCCGCCTCCACCTGCTGCCTGACCATCGGCCAGCGCCGCTCGTCGAGCCGGTCGCGGGAGCGGGTGTGCAGGAACAGCGAGTCGAGCAGCACACCCCACACATCGTGCTGGCGCTGATCCCAGGCGGCGTTGCCGACGCGCACCGGCCTGGCGCCCTCGTAGCCGGACAGGTGATCCAGCTCGGATTCTGGCAGCTCGCGCTCGCCGCCGATGCCGTACATGATCTGCAGGTCTTTGTCCTGCTCGGCGATATCGGCCAGGAAGTAGAAGAAGTCGTCGGCTTCCCGGTTCAGGCCCAGAGTGT
>Ga0134128_10007507_pt1 | contig 13183 bp, 14 predicted proteins | sample KB31754_FD_96462 | JGI IMG/M metagenome (GOLD analysis project Ga0134128, IMG submission 96462) | Terrestrial soil microbial communities with excess Nitrogen fertilizer from Kellogg Biological Station, Michigan, USA - KB3-175-4 | ecosystem: Environmental > Terrestrial > Soil > Unclassified ... | reverse complement strand
TCGGCAGAGGCATCGAATGCCCTCTTCCGGGAAAACCTGTCGCGCGGCCAGACCGGGCTCTCGATCGCCTTCGACTTGCCGACACAAACAGGCTACGACCCCGATCACCCTCTCGCTGCGGGGGAGGTCGGCAAAGTCGGTGTGCCGATCGCGCATCTCGGCGACATGGAACGCCTGCTCGACGGAATTCCGCTCGAGCGGATGAACACCTCGATGACCATCAACGCCACCGCCCCGTGGCTCTTCGCGCTCTATGTGGCGTTGGCGGAACGGCAGGGGGTGTCGCGATCGAAACTTTCGGGCACGACGCAGAACGATATTCTCAAGGAATATCTCTCGCGAGGGACCTACATCTACCCGCCCGAACCGTCGCTCCGGCTCACCTCTGATTTGATCGCCTTCGCCTGCCGTGAGACCCCGAAGTGGAATCCCGTCAATATCTGCTCCTATCACCTGCAGGAAGCGGGTGCGACGCCAGTCCAGGAGCTCGCCTTTTCTCTGGCCAATGCGATGGCCGTGCTTGACGAGGTAAGGGCGAGTGGCGCCGTCTCGCCTGCTGACCTGCCGGCGGTGGTTGGCCGCATCAGCTTCTTCGTCAATGCCGGCATGAAGCTGGTCACCGAAATCTGCAAGCTGCGGGCTTTTGCGCAGCTCTGGGACGGGATAACGCGCGAGCGCTATGGCGTATCCGAGGAGCGCTATCGCCGGTTCCGCTACGGTGTGCAGGTGAACTCGCTGGGTCTGACCGAGCAGCAGCCTGAGAACAACGTCTACCGGATTCTGATCGAGATGCTGGCGGTGGTGCTGTCGAAACGCGCCCGCGCTCGCGCGGTGCAGCTTCCGGCTTGGAACGAGGCGCTTGGATTGCCACGGCCGTGGGACCAGCAATGGAGCCTGCGCGCACAGCAGATCGTCGCCTGCGAGACCGACATCCTTGAATACGAAGACATCTTCGACGGCTCACCGGTGATCGAGGCCAAGGTCAAGGAGCTGGTTGAGGCCGCACGCGCAGAGCTTGAGCGCATCGCCGAGATCGGTGGAGCGGTTGCCGCCATCGAGCAAGGCTATATGAAGCGCCAACTGGTCGAGAGCAATGCGAGGCGGGTTGCGGCGATCGAAAGCGGCGCGCAAGTGGTGGTCGGCGTCAATGCCTTCACCGAGAGCGCGCCCTCTCCGCTCATGCATGCCGCGGATGCGGGCTTTCTCGCCATCGACCCCGATGCCGAGCGCGTGCAGATCGAGCGTTTCCACGCTTGGCGCGACAAGCGCGATGCCGAGGCGGCGAGCACGGCTCTTGAAGGCCTCAAACAGGCGGCGAGCGAAGGCCGCAACGTTATGGAAGCCTCGATCGCGTGCGCGCATGCAGGCGTCACCACCGGCGAATGGGCCGGCGCACTCCGCACGGTGTTCGGCGAGTACCGAGCCCCTACGGGAATTGCGAGCGCAGCTTCGCCGGCACCTGATTCGCTGGCCCAACTCCGAGGGCGCATCGAAGGTGCCGCACGTCGTCTCGGCCGCCGCCCGAAAATACTCGTCGGCAAGCCCGGGCTGGACGGCCATTCGAACGGCGCCGAGCAGATTGCCGTGCGCGCCCGCGACGCCGGTTTCGAAGTCGTCTATGAAGGGATACGCCTCACCCCTGCCCGCATTGCCAATGCCGCGCTGGAGGAAGGCGTGCACCTGGTCGGCCTTTCCGTTCTTTCCGGATCGCATTTGCCGTTGGTCAGCGAAGTTCTGCACCGTATGCGTGAAGCGGGAATCGGCGGCATACCCGTAGTGGTCGGCGGCATCGTGCCCGAGGAAGATGTCGCGCGACTGCAGGCGGCCGGTGTCGCCCGCGTCTACACGCCCAAGGACTTTGACATCACCCGGATCATGGGCGAACTGGTGGATTTGATCGAAGCCGGCCGGCCGCGGAGCGGCCTGACCCCCGATAAGGTGCATTTAAGCCACAGTTGATCAGGGTTTTCGGATTAACCGTGCGGTGACCAAACACGCGCACTCTGGGCCCCCTGAGCTCAAGGGGTTTTGTCGTCTAAATCGATGCTGCTGATACGCGCGGCCGGAATTTTGCTGATTTTCGGGGCGGTCCTGCCGCTCGTGCTGGCGCTCGTCCCCTCGGTCGAGCGTGGCTATTACAAAAGCCTCACCGCGCGTCAGTTCTGGGAGCAGCTCAACCCCTGGAGCTTGCATAATATCGAGGGGCTGCTGGGTGACCCGAGCAGCGCCTTTTTCGGCCAGATCCTGGCCGACCTGCTCCACCTGCCCGCATGGCTGGCTTTGGGCGTGCCCGGTCTGTTCCTGTTGGCCATGTCCTTCTTGCGCAAGGTCTGATCCGACAGAAATTAACCGGCGCAAGAGCTAATCCTTCCGCACCACACCCGCAACAGAGGGGACGAGGGATACGTTTTCGAGCGTATCAGAACCGTCGCCGCGCGGGGTGGCCGGCGGCTTCCCTGGAGGGCAATGCAAGATGGCTCCGCGACCAAGCTGGAAAGGGCATTTGCGGCTTTCTCTCGTCTCCTGCCCCGTTCGTCTCTACCCGGCAACCTCGGGGGCAAGCCGAGTATCCTTTCACCTGCTGCATAAGGACACGCATAAGCGAATCAATATGCGTCCCTACGAGCCGGATCTGGGCGAAGTCGAGCGCTCGGATCTGGTCAAGGGCTATGAATACGAGAAGGGCCATTACGTGGTCATGGACCAGGAGGACTTCGACAAAGCGCAGATCGAATCGACAAAGACCATCGCCATAGAACGTTTTGTCGATGAGGACTCCGTGGATCCGATCTACTTGGAGACGCCCTACTATCTGGCACCCGACGGTGACTTCGCGGAGGAAACCTTCGGAGTGATCCGCGAGGCCATGCGCCAGCAGAAGAAGATCGCGCTCTCCCGTGTCGTTCTGTCGAGCCGTGAACATCTGATCGCCATGGCGGCGCGCGGCAAAGGATTCCTCGTCACCACCTTGCGGACCGCGGACGAGGTGCGCAGCTCGGATGAAATATTCGAGGATGTCAGCGACGAAAAACCTGACAAGGAAATGCTGCAGCTGGCCGTGCAGTTGATCCGGCAAAAAGCAGGCAAATTCGAACCAGATACATTCCGCGACCGCTATCAGGATGCGTTGCACGAAGTCATCAGGGCCAAGGTCAAGGGTGAGCAACCCGTCATTGCGAAGGCACCCGAGACCGGTCGCGTGATCAATCTGATGGATGCGTTGAAACGCAGTCTTGCCGAGGGTGGCGGTGAATCGGTCAGGAAACCGCCCGCCCGCAGCAAGGCGCGAAAACCGGCCGCCGAAGCACCACGCAAGACGAAGCGCGCCGGCGGGCGACGGTAGCCGGCCGGAGCCTCGCGTAACAGACGTTCAACTCCGCCGAATACAGTCTTACACTGCGCAACATACCCCAAGTTCGCGAGTGTGAGTGCCGATCCTATGCGCCTCGCCGGTGTCGCTGTGGTGATCGTGGGTGGACTTGCAAGCCTGCCGCGCCGCATCGCCGTTCGTTTGGCTGCTGAGCGCGGGGGACGTCTCGCCCGCGGCCTCAGCCGAGGCTCCGGCTTACTGGTGATTGGCAGACGCAGTGCGCGCGCACTTGCCGAAGGCCAAGTCGCCGCCGCCATCGAACGTGCCGACCGGCTCCGTATTCCGGTGATCGGTGAGACGGCATTCCTCAATCTGCTCGGATTGACGGACCGCCGTCCCGGGCCCGCCGAGGACGCCAAGCGATTCGCTGGTCACGGCATCGCCCAAAGTCTCGCGAGACTGCTCGCTCTTCTGGATATCATCGATCCGGCGGAAGAGTTGCACGCGCGCCAAGCCTTGAAGGAGGTCAGGCGCGCGCTGGCAGATGGAATGGATCCTCAACGGCTGCTTTGCGAGCTTCTGCACGAGCCTGAACGCCTGCGCGCCAGACTGCCTTCGCTCACCTTGGCCCGCGATGAAGCCGGGCGGCTGGGTCAACGCATCGCCGGCCGGGTGGCGGATTTGGATGGACAGCTTCGGCTCGACCTCGCCTCGCCGCCTGGACCAACGACAGATGCTTTGTTCGAAGCGGCCGAGCGTGCTGAGGCCACAAGTTCTTGGGCCGAGGCCGAGCAGCTTTACAGCCGCTGCCTAGCCCGCGAGCCCGGCGATGCAACTTTGCATTTCAATCTCGGCAACGTCCTGCGCGAGCGAGGACGGGTTGCAGAAGCCACCGCCGCTTTCGCCAAAGCTGCCGCGCTCGATCCGGACATGGCCGAGGCCTGGTTCAATCTCGGCGGATTGGCGGAGGTGGAGGGAAAGCACCTCGACGCGGCACGGCGCTACCGGCGTGCTCTGGCGATTGACCCCGATTACGCGGACGCGTTGTTCAACTTGGCCCGGCTCGAGACAGAGCGAGAGGCCTTCATTGACGCTCTGCCGCTCTGGCAGCGCTACCTCGCACTGGATTCCCAAACTCGCTGGGGCGAACTTGCCCGCAAAGGCGCTGCCCTGTGTCGGCAGGCTATGCTGGGGGGTGTGAGGGCGAAAAACTCCTCAACGGACGCAACTTCCCAGCGCAGCGTTACGAAGTCGCACGGCCCTATCGGCAGATAAGCGCCGCAAGCTTTCGCACGGCCTGGCACAGAAAAAAGGTCGCCCCCGCGTGGTCTGACCTCGCGGGGGCGCTTGGGCGTCTTAATTTCCTTACGGTTTGGCTGGGGGTGGCTCCGAGGGGGCGAAGCCATAAACCAAACCGCGGGGGAACTCGACTTTAGCGACGGCAATACCTCAACTCATCAAGGCGGAGGAATTACCCCCTAATACCGACAACCTTAATCAAATCTTTCTGTTCCATTCGCTGGCCATACATTAGTAACTTCTGTAAACTGGTTGTTAAGGCTTTGCGTGCGCCAACCGCCGGGCGCCGATCAGGGGGCTTAGCGAAGCAATGATGCCCGTTGCAGCAGCCAGCGTAATTGCGTCGCTGGTTACGACGACGCTCCTCAGCTATGCGGCTGCGATTGCCTTAGCCGGGGTACAATTTTTCATTGAGCGGCGCTCGCCTCAACGTGGAACGGCGTTTGCCGCGCTCTGCCAGTATTCAGGCACAGTGCTGGCCCTGCTTGGTTTGGTCTACCGCAATCGTGAGGTCGGAACGATTGGCCTGCTGTTGGTCATATTGAGCATCCTCATCGCCGATATTCGCCGCCCCTCCTCGATGCCAAGCTTCGAGGCGGGGCTTACGGTCCTGGCTGTGGTCAACCTGCTGGCAGTGACCGCGTTCTTCGTGGCCTGATCACCGCCTCCTCCTATCGTCCCGGAGCAGTACCCACCCAGATCATGGGCGCGGCCGATCTCGCTTATTAATATTAATGTGTCGCGATACCTACCCCGCCCGTCCGCCTTGCGACAGCCGGACGCGATCGAAGGGAAGCGATGCGGTTTGCTGCCCACCGGCTTTTGCGCCGATTGGGTGTTACTGCTGCGGTCCTGGCCATGGTGCAGCCTATCGCACCGACGCAGGCGGCCGGATCTGCTTTTTCCCGAGTGGCCGAACAGCAACTGGATGCGCTCTGGCGCTTGCCGCAATGGCAGCAGGTCATGCGGCAATTGCCGCAGCAAGAGAACCAGGTCCGCTCTTGTCTGAGCGGTCGGGTGTGCTCGGATCCAGGCGTATTGTGGCTGGCCCAGATCATCGAACGCAGCCGTGGCCGCAGCCCCCTTCAACAGGCCGCTGAAGTCAACTCAGCTCTCAACCGCAAGCCTTACCGGGCAGATCAGGAACAATTCGGCCGTGAGGACGTCTGGGAGAGCCCGGTGACGTTCGCCCATCTCGGCGGCGACTGCGAGGATTATGCCATCGCCAAGTATTTCGTATTGAAGCTGCTCGGCTTTAAGGACGGTAATCTGCGCATCGTCGTGTTGACGAGCGATGGAGGGCAGGAGGTTCACGCTCTCTTGCTTGTCCGGGCAGAGCAAAGCTGGCTTATACTCGATAACCGGACCGATCGGCTCCAAGACCTGGGGGAGTTCTCCGGTTGGCGGCCGCAATACGCGGTTAACGAGACCGGCGGCTTCCGCTATCTCTCCGCTGGTGCTTCCGGCACGTCGTACCCTCCCGCCCAGCGCTAGACCCTCGACAAGCCTGCCACTTCTGAGAGTATATTAGCGTCCTCGAATGGCAGGGAGAGGATCATGGTCGAGCAATCGCCGGCAGCATCATCGGCAGCAACGATGATGCGCTACGACGCGAACAAGAAGTCGCTGGCAGTCAGTTATCTGCTCTGGTTCTTCGTTGGCATGTTGGGCGGGCACCGCTTCTATCACGGTCGGACCGGAACCGCCGTCGTGCAGCTCGTTCTCTTTATCGTGGGCGTCGCAACCTACATCTTCCTCATCGGCATACCGATCCTGGCTGCCGTTGGCATCTGGGCCCTGGTGGATGCCTTTTTCATTCCTGGCTGGGTCCGGAGCTATAATAATCAGCTAGCGAGCAGTCTCGGCGGGTAGCCTAGCGAAATCTTCGCGCTCCCAAGCGCAGTCCGCCGGCAGCGGGCGAAGAAGCTGCAACCGCTTGCTCGCTGGGACGCATGGCCAGCAGGACCGATATCCCAATCAGGACGAGCGCCGAGATTTCAGCGATCCCGACTTTCTCGTGCAGCCAAAGCGCGCTCCCAATGACGCCGACAACCGGCACCAGAAGGCTGCCGATTCCGGCCAGGGTCGCCGATAGGGCGTGCACCGCGCCGAACCATGCCCAGGAGGCGAAGAGCAGCGAGAGGACGATCAGGTAAAGTATCGCCGCCCAGCCGCTGGCGCTTATGGTCGCAAAATCGAGATGCTCGCCGACGAAGGGCAAGCCGATCGATATGGTCAATGCGGCGAACAGCAGTTGCCAGCCGGTCTGCACCGATATCGCACTGGACCAATGAAACTCCTTCATGCCGAGCGTGCCGATCGCCCAGGCCACAGCCGCGCCCAGCATCGCAAGCACTCCGAAGGGTGCTGCAACCACGCTCTGCCATTGTGGAAGCAACAGAGCCATCAGTCCCGCCAGCCCTAAAGCGAGCGCCAGCAGCTTGGCGGCAGTCATGCGTTCGCGGCCGGTCGCCGCCGCGATGACCGCCGCCCAGATCGGCATGGTAAAACCGATGATGCTGGCACGACCGGCGGCCATGAGACTGACGCCGTAAGCGGACAGCAAGCACCAGCCGGTGACGTTGAACTGGCCTAACACGGCCAACCGAAGCAGTTCACGGCGCGGCGCGGTTATGCGATGGCCCAATGCGCGCGCAAGGGCGAGCATGGCGATGCCGCCGATGGCAATGGTACCCGCGCGCAAATGCCAGATCGGCACCTGCTCGACGGCGACCTTGGTGACCGGCCAAGCCAAACCCCAAGCCAACGTGACATAGGCGAGAAGCGCGATCGCCCGCGCGCGCGAGCTTGCTTCGGAATTCATTGCGATGGGCCGGAAGTGCCCTGACCTGTGCCCCGTTCGGCAATGCGCGCCAGCACGGCTTGTTTCTGGGCCGGAGTCATGATGATCCAGTCGCGGATCTCGTCGATGGTGCGCCGGCAGCCGAGGCAATATCCGGTCGCGTCATCCAACCGGCAGACGCTGACGCAAGGGCTCGGCACGCTGGTGTCAAACAGCATGCGGCGGCGTGCTTCACGACGCTGCCGGCGCAACTCCTCGCGCTCGCTCGCTCCCGTCATTGGGCTCGCCTGTCAGACGATCTCGCGCACATCCGCGAGCCGGCCGGCAACCGCCGCTGCCGCCGCCATGGCCGGGCTGACCAGATGCGTACGGCCGCCGCGCCCCTGCCGCCCTTCGAAGTTGCGGTTCGAGGTGGAGGCGCAGCGCTCACCTGGTTCCAGTCGGTCGGGATTCATCGCCAGGCACATCGAGCAGCCCGGCTCGCGCCAATCGAATCCCGCTTCCTTGAGGACGCGGTCGATGCCTTCCTCCTCGGCCAGGTTCTTCACCAGGCCCGAGCCCGGCACCACCATGGCTTGGACCCATGGTGCAACCTTGCGGCCCCTGACGACCTCGGCCACGGCGCGGAGATCCTCGATGCGCCCATTGGTGCAGGAGCCAATGAAAACGCGATCGATCTTGATTTCCTTGAGCGGTGTCCCCGGCTTCAGACCCATATAGTCGAGCGCGCGTTCCATTGCCCGGCGCCGATCCTCGTCAATCTCGGCGGCAGGATCAGGCACCGATCCGGTGATCGGCAGCACCGCCTCGGGGCTGGTGCCCCAGGTCACTTGCGGTGCAATCTCCGCCGCGTCGATCACAACTTCCTTGTCGTAGAGCGCGCCGCGATCGGACGGCAGCGTGCGCCAATGCGCCACGGCCTGCTCCCAGGCGCCGCCCTTGGGCGCCATTGGCCGGCCCTGCAGATAGGCATAGGTCGTCTCGTCGGGGGCAATCAGCCCCGCGCGGGCGCCAGCTTCGATAGACATGTTGCAGACCGTCATGCGGCCCTCCATCGAGAGGCCGGAGATCGCCTCGCCGGCATACTCGATCACATGCCCGGTCCCGCCCGCCGTCCCGATCTTGCCGATGACGGCGAGAATCAGATCCTTGGCGGTCACACCGATCGGCAACTTGCCCTCGATGCGGATCCGCATGTTCTTCGCCGGCTTCTGGATCAGCGTCTGCGTCGCCAGCACATGCTCGACCTCGGACGTGCCGATCCCAAATGCAAGAGCGCCGAACGCGCCATGCGTCGCCGTATGGCTGTCGCCGCAGACGATGGTCATACCCGGTTGGGTGAGACCCTGCTCGGGCCCGATGATGTGGACGATGCCCTGGCGAATATCATTCATCGAGAAATACGGTACGCCGAACTCAGCGCAGTTTTTCTCGAGCGTCTCGACCTGGATGCGGCTCTCGGTTTCGGCAATTCCCTGGCTGCGGTCGGTCGTGGGCACGTTGTGATCGGCGACGGCCAAGGTCGCCTCGGGCCTGCGGACAACGCGCCCCGCGCTGCGCAAGCCTTCGAATGCTTGCGGGCTGGTGACTTCATGCACCAAGTGCCGATCGATGTAGAGGACGCAGGTACCGTCCTCCTGCCGATCGACGACATGGCTGTCCCAAATTTTCTCGAAAAGCGTGCGCGGCTTCGTCATGGATGAATGTTCCCGGGCCGGGCCCAAAGCCCCTCTCCCGCCGGGCGGGATAGGGTGGCGAGGCCGCTCATCGCGGCCGAGCCGGGTGAGGGCCCCCTCACCCTACCCTCTCCCCCGGTAGTGCGGGGGCGAGGGGGCTTTGCAAATTACGCCTCCGCTTCAGCCGGGGTTGCTTCGGCGGCGGCGGCGGCTTCACGCTCTGCGGCGGCGGCTTTCCCTGCCGCGCCCGTCATCTTCTCGGCGATGCGGGCCGACTTGCCGCGGCGGTCGCGCAGGTAATAGAGCTTGGCGCGACGGACATCGCCCCGGCGCAAGAGCTCGATCGAGCCGATGCGCGGGCTATAGAGTGGAAAAACACGCTCGACGCCTTCGCCATAGCTGATCTTGCGCACGGTAAAGCTGGAGTTCACGCCGGCATTTTTTCGCGCGATGCAAACGCCTTCGAAGGCCTGCACCCGCTCGCGCTCGCCCTCCTTCACCTTCACGTTCACTCTGAGAGTGTCGCCGGGCGCGAAGTCGGGAATCGATCCCGCCATCTTGCCGACCTGCTCGCGGTCGAGTGTCTCGATGATGTTCATGGCCGTTACCTTTCCAAACTCTAAGCCTTCTGCCCGGCTGTGTATCGGCTCCAGAGATCCGGGCGCCGACGGCGCGTAATCTCCTCAGCCTGCTCGAGCCGCCAGGCCCTGATCCGCTCATGATGGCCGGACAGCAGTACTTCCGGCACATTGCGGCCTTGCCATACCGTCGGCCGCGTAAAATGCGGGTATTCGAGCAACCCCCGCTCGAAGCTCTCCTCCTCAAGACCTGCTTCCGCGCCCAGCACTCCGGGCAGCAGCCGCACACAGGCGTCGATCAAGGCAATGGCCGCGGGCTCGCCGCCCGAGAGCACAAAATCCCCGAGGCTGACCTCCTCGAGCCGGCGCGCCTCGATCACCCGCTCGTCCACCCCTTCGTAGCGTCCGCACAGCACGCTGATCCCCGAGCCGGCCGCCAACTCCCGGACCAGAGCCTGATCCAGGCAGCGCCCGCGCGGGGTCAAATAGATTACCCGGCCACCGGGGTCGGATCCGCCTGGATCGACCACGCTCCCGATCACGGCATCAACCACGTCGGGACGCATTACCATGCCAGGGCCGCCGCCGAATGGGGTGTCATCGACGGAGCGGTGTTTATCGCGCGCGAAAGTCCGAATGTCCACTGTTTCCAATGCCCAAAGGCCGCTCGCCAATGCCTTTCCGGCGAGCGAGTGGCCAAGCGGTCCTGGAAACATCTCAGGAAAAAGCGTCAAGACGCGAGCCGTCCAAGGCCTTCCGCCGGCATTCATCCGCGGTTCTCCTCGGAGCGTATCTCGACCTCTTCGGGCGGGTGGATCACCAGCTTTCTTGCAGCAAGATCGACCACCGGAACCGCGGCCTGGGAAAATGGAACGATCAAGGGCCGCTCGCTCCCGCCTTCGATCTCCAAATAGCAGCCGCCGCCATGGTCCAGCACAGCGACCACCTTTCCTGCCGGACTGCCGTCCGCCCGCTCGGCTTCGAGGCCGATCAGGTCGGCATGGTAAAACTCCTCGGCCGCCAGCGACGGCAGAGCCGATCGCCGCACGAATAGGCGCAGGCCCTTCAGCGCCTCGGCCTGTTCCCGACTGGAGATGCCCGAGAGCTGCGCGATGACAGTCCCGCGGCCCTCGCCGACCAGGCTGAGCTGAAAGAGGCGGGTACCGCTCTCATCCACCACCGGACCATAGGCGGCGATGTCCTTCGGCTCGGCGGTGAAAGGCTTGATGCGAACGGCTCCTTTGAGCCCTTGCGCGCCCACCACCACGCCCACGCAGATCTTCGCTTCGAGCTCGGACAATTTGAGATCCTCGCCGATGCCCCTCGACCCGTCCCCGCTCAAGCAGCTCTCCCGCTGCTTCATGAGGAGAGGGTCGATTTGAGGGTGCCTAATCTCAGCTCGTCGCCTCGGCCGGCGCGCTCGCCCCTGCGCCGGCTTGCGCCGCTTTGGCACGCTCCTGAGCCTTGGCCTTTGGATGACTTTGCTTGGTCTGCTCAGGGCGCGGCCGTTCCGCCATCAGTCCCTCTTTCGCCAGAAAGCGTGCGACCCGGTCGGTCGGCTGCGCGCCAACCGCAAGCCAATGCTTCGCCCGCTCCTGGTCGAGCTTGAGCCGGTCTGGATGATCTTGCGCGACCATCGGGTTGTAGCTGCCGATGCGTTCGATGAAACGGCCATCGCGCGGGCTGCGCGAATCAGCGATGACGATACGATAGAACGGCCGCTTCTTGGCGCCGCCACGCGCCAGTCGAATTTTGATGGACATCGATTTTCTCTCTCCTGATCAGTAACTCACGTCTTGAATCCGCCCGGACGCAATGCCGAAAGGCCGTGCCTCATCAGCCCTTTCTGCCCGAGCTTCGATACCTGCTTCACCATCCGGCTCATCTCCTGGTGCTGCTTCAAGAGCTTGTTGACGTCTTGCACGGAGGTGCCCGAGCCGCTGGCGATGCGCCGCCGCCGGGACGCTTTGACAATGTCGGGATTGCGGCGCTCGGCAGTCGTCATCGATGAGATAATGGCGAGTTGCCGGCGCACCATCTTGTCGTCGATCTTGGCGCCTTCGATCTGCTTCTGCAGCTTGCCGATGCCGGGCAGCATGCCGACGATCCCGCCGAGGCCGCCCATTTTCAGGATCTGCTTAAGCTGCTTCGCCATGTCGTCGAGATCGAAGCGGCCTTTCGCGACTTTAGCGGCGAGCTTCTCGGCCTCTTCTTGCTCGATCGTCTCGGCCGCCTTCTCGACCAGGCTGACGACGTCACCCATGCCGAGAATGCGCCCGGCGATGCGATCGGCATGAAAATCTTCAAGCGCATCGAGCTTCTCGCCGACACCGATAAGCTTGATCGGGCGCCCGGTGACCTGCCGCATGGAGAGGGCCGCGCCGCCGCGGGCATCGCCATCGACGCGCGTCAGCACGATGCCGGTGACGCCCACGCGTTCGTTGAAGCTCTTCGCGACGTTCACCGCGTCCTGGCCGGTCATGGCATCGGCGACGAGCAGGCTTTCGACCGGCTTGACAGCATCGCGCACAGCCGCGACTTCCGCCATCAGCTCCTCGTCGATGTGGAGCCGCCCGGCGGTGTCGAGCAGCACGACGTCATAGCCTTCGAGCCGCGCTGTGGTAAGCGCGCGTTTCGCAATCGCAACCGGCGGCTCGCCGGGAACGATCGACAATGTCGGAACCTCCGTCTGCTGACCCAGTTGCGCCAACTGCTCCTGCGCCGCAGGGCGGCGCGTGTCGAGCGAGGCCATCAGCACTTTCTTGCGGTCGCGGGTCTTGAGGCGGAGCGCGATCTTGGCGCTGGTCGTGGTCTTGCCGGAGCCTTGCAGACCGACCATCAAGATCGGCAGCGGGGGCGCGGCATTCAGCGCCAGTCCAGGCGTCCCGCCACCGCCCAGCATCTCGACCAGATGGTCATGGACGATCTTGATCACCATCTGCGCGGGGGTGACGCTCTTCAGGACCTCTTGGCCAACGGCGCGCTCGCGAACCGCGCCGATGAAGTCCTTGACGACCGGCAGCGCGACATCCGCCTCAAGCAGCGCCACGCGCACTTCGCGCAGAGCCGCGTTGACGTCCTCCTCGGAGAGGGCGCCGCGGCGGCGGAGGCGATCGAAGACTTCGCCAAGCTTGGTTGAGAGTGATTCGAACATGCCCTTGGCTTGCTCCAAAACCGTTGGCGCCCGTGCGCGACACTCGCGGACGGGCGTTGCCCCTCGGGGCTTTAGTAGCTCTAATCGAAGCTAAGCAGCGAGGAACGTAATGGCCGGGCCCTGCTCCGTCAAGTGCGGCTCAGTCCTCCTCATCGGGGCCTTCTTCGTCCTCCTCCGGTCCGCCCATGGCCTCGTCGAGCGCGATCGAGGCGAGCTCACGGAAGGTCTCGGCCAGTTCCTCGTTGGCGCGGAATGCGGCGCGGTAGGTATCGGGGTCCATGGCTACCGCCGGATTGGCAAGGACGTGCCGTTCGAGACCGTCCATATAGAGCTGGATGGTGTGCAGAGCCGAATGGAAGCCGT
>Ga0134128_10007506_pt1 | contig 13184 bp, 13 predicted proteins | sample KB31754_FD_96462 | JGI IMG/M metagenome (GOLD analysis project Ga0134128, IMG submission 96462) | Terrestrial soil microbial communities with excess Nitrogen fertilizer from Kellogg Biological Station, Michigan, USA - KB3-175-4 | ecosystem: Environmental > Terrestrial > Soil > Unclassified ... | reverse complement strand
GCCTCACCATCTTCCTGGGATCGACGAATTTGTCGAAATCCGCCTCGCTGACATAACCGAGTTGAAGCGAGGCTTCCTTCAGGGTCAGATCGTTCTCCATGGCATAGTGCGCGATCCTGGAGGCCTTGTCGTAGCCGATCACCGGCGATAGCGCCGTGACCAGCATCAGCGAGCGTTCCACATATTCGCTGATCTTCTTCAGGTTGGGCTTCGTGCCCTCGATCAGGAATTTGCGGAAATTGGTGCAGCCGTCGCTCATGATCGTGATCGAGTGCGTGATGTTGTAAATCATCAGCGGCTTGTAGACGTTCATTTCGAGATAGCCGCCGGCCCCGCCGAAGCCGACCGCGACGTCGTTGGCCATCACCTGCACTGCAATCATCGTCAGCGCCTCGCACTGGGTCGGATTGACCTTGCCCGGCATGATCGAGGAGCCGGGCTCGTTCTCCGGCAGATGCAGCTCGGCAAAACCCGCGCGCGGGCCGCAGCCCATCAGGCGGATGTCGTTGGCGATCTTGTAGAGCGACACCGCGAGCGTTCGCATCGTGCCGGACAATTGCACCAACCCATCATGCGCTCCCTGCACGGTGAACTTGTTCGAGGCCGTGACAAAGGAGAGCCCCGTCAACTCGGCGATCCTGGCGGCCGCGGCTTCGGCAAAGCCGGCGGGGGCGTTGATGCCGGTGCCGACGGCGGTGCCGCCGAGCGCGAGCTGATAGACGCCCCTGAGCGCGTCTTCGAGCCGCTCCAGATCGTCCGACAGCATGCCGGCATATCCCGACCATTCCTGGCCCAAGGTCAGCGGCGTCGCGTCCTGCATGTGGGTACGCCCGATCTTGACGATGTCGCTCCATTCCGTTGCCTTCGCGGCGATCGCATCGCGCAGCGCCGTCACGGCGGGAATCAGCCGCTCCTTCACGTTCACGGCGGCGGCGATGCACATGGCTGACGGAAAATTGTCATTCGACGACTGCGCCATGTTGGCGTGATCGTTGGGATGGACCGGGGTGTGACTGCCGAGCGGCGTGCCCGCGAGCTGGCAGCAGCGGTTGGAGATCACCTCATTGACGTTCATGTTGAACTGCGTGCCGCTGCCGGTCATCCAGACATGCAGGGGGAACATGTCGTGATGCCGGCCGGCCAGGATTTCATCACAGGCCTGCACGATCAACCTGGAGCGCTGCTCATCGAGCCGCTTGCCCTCGTGATTGACGATCGCGCAAGCCTTCTTGAGGATCGCATAGGCCGTGATCATCTCACGCGGCATCAAATCCTTGCCGATGCTGAAATACGCGAGCGAGCGCTGGGTCTGCGCGCCCCAGAGCTTGTCGGAGGGGACTTCGATGGCCCCGAGGCTGTCGGTTTCTTTGCGCGTGTCGGGCATTGATGGGTCCTCATGTCGGCAAGCAACGCGCAGGGCGGATTAGCGTCAGCGCAATCCGCCATGTTAGACGCGATATTTCGCGGCGGGTTACGGCTTGCGCCTAACCCGCCCTACGAAAGCTAGGAAAGCAGCGGCACGAAATCGTAGTCGCCGACGCCCTGCAGCACCAGGAAAGTGAGCGACGTCTTGCCGCCATTGGTCACCAGATGCGGCCGTTTGGGCCTGACGGCGTAGACCTCGCCCGGCTTCAGCTTCACTTCTTCCTTCGGGTCTTGCAGGAATAGCCGCATGTCGCCCTCCAGCACGTAGAACGTATCGGAGACGTTGGAATGGGTGTGCCACGGCACCTTCTGCGTCGGTGACAATTGCAGCTCGGTGATGCGGAAGCCGGGGCGCGCGGCATGCTGGGCGCGGCGCTCGACTTCGTAGAGATTGCTGGCGTCCTTGACTGGCTGCGCTGGGCTCATGGTGGTCTCCCTTCGATCATTCCCTTGGATCATTCCGTTGGATCATCTGCTCTGTCGCACGGCGCCATGCTAGCCTTTTCGCGGCCTGCATGAAACCGCCGGAGTGGACCTGATGGGCAGGAGGATCAATCGCTGCATCGAACTGTTGGAGCAGGATCAGGCCATCTACTATGACGGTCCGCATAGCGGCCATGTGCTGACCCACGCGCAGGGCCGCATCGATGCCGCGACCTGGGCCGACTACATGAATGTCGGCATGGAGCACGGTGCCTTCGACATGGCGGGCCTCGCCGACTACATGCGCGGCATGGCCGAGGCCGGACCGACGCGATCGGGGCACCGCACGCCGGCGGTCATCGTCGAGGCGCCGGTGAACGGCATCGATGCCGCGCATGTCCGTTACAATGCCTGGCAGTTCCGCCAGATCCTCGGCCGCGGGGTGCATGGCATCCTGTTGTGCCAGGCGGAGACGGCCGACGCAGTGCGCGCCTTCGTGGAATCCTGCCGCTATCCCCACAATACGATCGGCGTCGATCCCAACATTCCTTCGCCGCTGGCCCGGATGGAGGGAGCCGCGCGTCCGGCCGATGGCGAGGCTGGCGCCGCGGGCCGCATATGGCTCGGCATCGGCACGCGCGGGCGAGGATCGGAAGCGACGGCGGCACCACTCTGGGGCCTGTCGAGCGAGGACTACATGGAGCGCTGCGATCCCTGGCCACTCAATCCGAAAGGCGAATTGCTGCTCGGGGTGAAGCTCGAAAGCCCCGAGGGCGTCGCCAATTGCGAGGAGATCATCGCTGTGCCGGGCCTTGGATTTGCCGAGATCGGCCCGGGCGACCTCAGTCTTTCGCTCGGCTACCGCACGATTCCGCGCGAGCCGTTCCCGCCGGAGATGCAGAAAGCGCGCGACCGCATCCTCGCCGCCTGCCGGAAGAACCACGTCGCCTTCCTGCAATGCTGCACGCCGGATACCATCATCAGGCGATTGGATGAGGGCGTGCGCGTGATCGCCGGCCACAGCGAAGCCGCCGCCGTCAAGGGCCGAGCGCATCAGAAGCGGACATTGCCGGTTTGATCGGCCTTCGATAGCGTGGGTCAAAATGGGAGGGGCCGCCCGTGCTCGAAGCCGTCGACAACGTTGAAATCCGTATTCTCGCCGACAACGTCACCGACGGATTGTCGTCGAACCCGCCCTTTGTCGAGAGCGAGATGGGCTTTCTTGGCCGGCGGAATATCGCCTTTTCCGCCCGCTGCCTGTGTTGCGCGGTGCACGGGCTTTCCTGCCTTGTGACGGTTCACCGCGGCGGCAAGGCTCATTCTGTACTCTTTGATTCCGGTCCCGAAGACTACGCCTTCGAGCGCAACGTCTCCCGGCTCGGCATCGACCTCGGCGTGGTCGAGAGCATCGTGCTCTCGCATGGCCATTGGGATCATTCCGGCGCCATGCTGCTCGCGCTCGGCCTGATCCGCAGCCGCAATGGCGGCCGCAGGGTGCCGTTCTACGTCCATCCCGGCATGTTCGTCACGCGCGCGTTGCGCGCGCCCAATGGCGCGTTGCGGCGGATGGATGATGTGCCGAGCGTGCAGGAGCTGACGGATTATGGCGCCGACGTTGTCGTGACGACGGAGCCGCAGCAATTGCTTGGCGGGCTGTTCCATGTCTCGGGCGAAATTCCGCGCGTCTCCGGCTTCGAGCGCGGACTTCCCGGACAGTTCAAGCGCACCGCCGGCGGCTGGGAGCCGGACGAACTTTTGATGGACGAGCGCTGGCTCGCCGTGAATGTCTCCGGCAAGGGGCTCATCGTGTTCTCGGCCTGCTCGCATGCCGGCATCGTCAACGTGTGCCGGCACGCGCGCGCCAGCTTTCCCGATCTGCCGATCCACGCGGTGATGGGCGGCCTGCACCTGTCCGGTCCCAACGAGGCGATCATTCCGGACACGGTCGAAGCCTTGAAGGAATTCCGCATCAAGGCCATCGCAGCCGGGCATTGCACCGGCTGGCGCGCGATCACGGCGCTGTCGAGCGCCTTTCCCGACGCGATCGCCCCGCTCGCGGTCGGCAAACAGTTCACGTTCTAGCTCAAACTCCACCTCGCCCCGCTGGCGGGGAGAGGTCGACTTGCGAAGCAAGTCGGGTGAGGGGACCATCCACGAGTCCATTTCTTACCGTCTTTGCGGAAGCAGCCCCTCACCCAACCCTCTCCCCGTAAGAACGGGGAGAGGGAGAAGAAAGGGGGCAGTGGCTACGCCGCCTTGTTCTGCCGTTTCATGAATTCCACGGCGCGCTTCTTGACCTCGTCCTGCGAGAGGTCCTCGATGTGGGTGCCGATGTGCCAGTGGTTTCCGGCCGGATCCTTCACGCCGCCGCTGCGGTCGCCGTAGAACATGTCCGCGGGCTCCATCTCGGAGACGGCCCCCGCCTTGATGGCCTTCTGGTAAACCGCATCCACATTGGGCACGTAGAGGTGCAGCATGGCCGCCGTCGCCTTCGCACGTTCGGAGGCGTCGGCAATCATGACGACGGAATCGCCGATTTTGAACTCGCCATGCATGATCTTGCCGTCCGGCCGCATCATCGGCTCGAATAAGGGTTGGGCGCCGAACGCTTCCTTCATGAAGCGAACAATCTTCTCCGCGCCATCGACGACCAGATAGGGTGTGACGCTGTGGTATCCTTCGGGGATCGGCTTTGCTTTTGCTGCCATCGCTGTCTCCTTTGCACTCAAGGATGAACCAGCCCCGCCATTTTTCATTCTTGGTACAGTTCTTTGTAGAAAGTGTGACAGACCGCCGACGGTCGTCTTCACCGACGCGCGATGATAAGGTTCCGCACACAATCTGTGCTCTGTGAACAGGAACGTGGAGGAACCCATGCCAGCCGCCTATTTCGTCGTTCGCGCCACCGTTACCGACGCCGCCAAACGCAAGGCGTTCGACACATGGTACCAGGCTGAACATCTCCCGGACGCTGCAAGATCGTTCGGCGTGAAGCGGGCATGGCGGTTCTGGAGCCTGACCGATCCCTCGCTCCATCAGGCGACTTACGAGTTCGCCGATGAGGCTTCGCTCGAGCGCGCCGTGAAGGGCGAGGACATGAAGCGCCTCGTCGCCGACTTCAACCGCGACTGGCCCAATGTCACGCGCACGCGCGAGACTTTTGTGCTCGCGGAGGAGTTTGGCACCTAGCGCGCGTTGAGCGGTCCGCCCCGGTGGGCAGCCGCCCTGACCGAAGGCGGCAAAACCCTTCCACGCCCGAAATGACTTACGTAGACCAGGTGTGGTGACCGACGCCCGCCTCGGCATCGCCGGTTTTTGTGTTGAGGAGAACGCCGCCCACGCCTTGGATCCCAAGGCCGAAAATTCCATCGCCGCCCGTGATTCTGATCGGGCCAACGCTGACCGTGTGCACCTCTCCGCCGGCAATGCCGTCGAGTTCGTCGAGCGTCAATTCGCGAATTTCGCTGCTCATGTCTGTCTCCCATTGTCTGATGCGGGTGATTTCACCGGCGTTCTGCGACCATGTGGATACATGGCGATGGGATTTCCTTCCGTGACAAACGTCACTCGAATTCACGAACGAATGCCCGGCTTCGGTCGCAGCATCTCGGCGTTCTGATGGAGCAAATCGGCGCCGGCTCTCATCGTTATTCCCGGGGGATGACGGCGTTAAATTTTCGTAAGATGCGGCCTTAACCAATGCAGTTCACCTGCCGTTCAGCCCGCAGCGGCGAAATCTGCCTGCGCGCTCTGGCGTTACGGGACGAATCGTCCTGTCGCGCAAAACCGCGGTGAAAGGATCAGCCCATGAAATTGATTGCTGCTTCTGCCATTGCCGTTGGCCTCAGCCTGTTCGCGATGACCCCGTCGCACGCCATGCCGCTTGCGCCGCTCGGCGCGACCGCCGCCAGTGACGGTATCATCCAGGTCTATGGCGGCTGCGGTTGGGGCGGCCACCGCGGTCCCTATGGCGGCTGCCGGCCGATGTATAGCTGCCCGCGCGGCTGGCATCCCGGCCCCTATGGCCGCCGCTGCTTCCGCAACTGGTAAGCGAGGCAGTGAACGCGCCGATCAGCGGTGCAACGAAACGAAAAGTCATTGAAGGGTTCCTCCACTCGCCAAGGCCGGGCATGACGAATCAAACAACAGCTCGCGATGACTAGCCTTCGCCGCTCGGAAACAGCGCGGCGAAGCGCTTCTCGCCGGTGCGGGTGAAATTGACCACGCGACTGCCGGGCGTGGTGTCGCGCGCGGCCCATTTCAATTCGGCAAAGCGCGACATCATCGCGGCTCCCAGCGTGCCCGCGAGGTGGTGCCGCCGCTCGCTCCAGTCGAGGCAGGCCTTGCACACCGGGCGGCGCGGATGGCTCAGCATGTCGTGCGAGATCTGCAAATTCCGCTCGAGGAATTTCGCGCCCTCCGGTGTCAGCTCGATGTCCTGCTTCTTCTGCCGCACCAGCCTCTGCGTCCTCATGCTGTCCAGCATCTGCACGCCGAGATCGCCGGCGAGATGGTCGTAGCAGATGCGGGCGCGGCGCAGCGCCGGGTCCTTCGGACCCGTGCGCACGCGCATGTGGCCGACGCGCGCCGCTAACCCCTCCAGCATTTCCAGCACGCCCGCCACGTCTTCGCCGGTGAGGCGGTAGTAGCGGTGGCGTCCCTGTTTCTCCGGCTCGACCAGCCCGCCGGCCTCGAGCTTGGAGAGGTGGGAGCTTGCGGTCTGCGGCGTGATGCCGGCCTCCTGGGCGAGTTCGCTTGCGGTCAGCGCGCGGCCGGTCATCAGCGCAGTCAGCATGTTGGCGCGGGCGGGGTCGCCGACGAGGGAGGCGACCATGGCAATGTCGGGTCCTGCTTTCATGCTTCGATGATAGCCGAAGCATCTCCGTCAATCAAGCGGGTATTGTCGCTATCGTCAATTTGATCGTCATTGCGAGCGAAGCGAAGCAATCCATAATGTTTCCGCGGAATCGATCTGGATTGCCGCGTCGCTTCGCTCCTCGCAATGACGATCCGCATGCGTAGGAGGTTCCAATGGTCACCCTGTTCATCCGCTATCAGCTCGACCCGTCCAAGCGCGCGCAGTTCGAGGAATATGCGAAGCGCTGGCTCAGGATCATCCCGCGATGCGGCGGCGAGCTGATCGGCTACTGGATGCCGCATGAGGGCACCAACAACATCGCCTTCGCGCTGGTTTCGTTCGAGAGTCTTGCGGCCTATGAAGCCTATCGCACGCAGCTGCGCAAGGACGCCGACGGCGTCGCGAATTTCAACTTCGCCGAGGAAAACAAGTTCATCCTTGCGGAAGAGCGGACGTTCCTGCGCAAGGTCGTGGCGTGAGGACAACGCCGTCGTCCGGTTGGACTGCAACGGCTGGCAGCAGCTGGCAGCACTGGCGGCGTGCGCATCGCGCCGCTATCTAAGCGTCGAATATCGCAAGACAAGAAAAAGGGGAGAGATCATGCCGATCACGTCAGCGGACAAGCGCGCGACCTTCAGGAAGATGCATGAGAGCGGCTGTTTCGTGCTGCCCAACCCCTATGACGTCGGCACCGCGAAGGCGCTGCAGCATCTCGGCTTCAAGGCGATGGCCTCCACCAGCGCCGGTTTCGCCTGGACCATCGGCAAGGCCGACAACCACGTGACTGTCGACGATGTCTGCGATCATCTCACCGCGATCTGCGCCGCCGTCGATATCCCAGTCAACGCCGATTTCGAGGGCGGCTTTGCGGTGAGGCCGGAAGACGTCGCGGTCAATGTGGCGCGCGCCGTAAAGACCGGCATTGCGGGGCTCTCGATCGAGGATTCCACCGGCGACAAGGACCACCCGCTATTCGATGCCGCACTCGCCATCGAGCGTATCAAGGCCGCGCGCGGCGCGATCGACGCCAATCACTCCGGCGTGCTGCTCACAGGCCGCTGCGAAGGCTTTCTCTGGGGCGTCACCGATCTCAAGGTCGTGACCGAGCGCTTGCAGGCCTATGCCGCCGCCGGCGCGGATTGCCTGTACGCGCCGGGGATCAAGACCAGGGAGGAGATCGCGGCGGTGGTGAAGGCCGTGCATCCGAGGCCCGTCAATCTCCTGATCGGCGCCTCGGGCCTGTCGGTGAAACAGGCTGAGGAACTCGGCGTGCGCCGCATCAGCGTCGGTGGCTCGCTCGCGCGCAGCGCCTGGGCCGGCTTCATGAAGGCGGCGAGGGAGATGGCGGAGCAGGGCAGCTTCACCGAGCTTGCGCACGGCTATCCCGGCGGCGAGCTCAACAAGATGTTCCGCTGAGCAGCATTCGGGAAAGTGCGAAGCGGTTTCCCGAAAAGATCATGTGCAAATAGAAAGCACGCGCATGACGATGCGGCGGGCGATGCTGCCCGCCGCATCTGATCTCAATCAACGCGGTTACTTGTTGTTGTTCGGCGCGGCCGGTGCGCTGCCCGTGGTCATGCCCGGCTGGCTGTTGGGCTTGGGCGTCACGTCGCGCATGCCCGGAGGCGCGGCCGGGTTCTGCGTCTGCGCGGTCCGCGCCGGCGGCGGGGTCTGCGCTTCCTTCACGCCGGTGTTGTTGAGCCCGTAGAACAGCGCGCCCAGCAACACCGCAAGACCGACTGCGAACAGCGCAATCTTGCTTGACGAAGTCGTGCCGTCCCGCACCGCCGGATCGATCTGCGTGCCATCGTCGAAACGGTTCGGGTTGCCGAAATTGCTATCACTCAGGCCGGAACGATACGGATCATAGGGATCAGGGGGTATGCGTTCATTCGCCATGGCTCGGTTCCTCCTTTAGTCTAAGAACAACCGATGGCGCGCGCTCCGGTTCCGCGAAAAGGGGTCTTGTTCACGAGGAACCGGCGCCCGATAAGTTCCAAATTCCAGACCGCGCGAGGACCCGATGTGGAGACTGCCGCCGACGGACAGCGTGCTGCATTTCCTCTCGCTGGTGGCACTCGCCGCGCAAGCGATGACGGCGGCCCTCGCCGCCGGCCGCCGCAGCATGGACTGGGCCGGCGTCTGCATGCTCGGCTGCATCGCCGCGCTCGGCGGCGGCACCATCCGCGACGTGCTGCTTGGGCACTATCCGCTGGCGTGGGTGCAAACCCCGTCCTATCTCGCGATCACGACGGTGGCGGCCTTCATCACGATTCCGATCGCGAGAGCCGTGCATCGACTCAATGTCGCGTTCCTCGTGCTGGATGCGATCGGGCTCGTCGTCTTCACCATGATCGGCTGCGACGTCGCCTGGCAGGCGGATGCCTCGCTGCCGATCATGATCGTCTCAGGCATGATCACGGGCTGCGCCGGCGGCGTCTTGCGCGACATCCTCTGCAACGAGGTGCCGCTGTTGTTCCGCTCCGAGCTCTACGCCAGCGTCTCCGTCGTCACCGGGCTGTTCTATGCCACCGCCTTTGGGCTCACGCTGAACAGCGAGGCCTGGACCGCGCTGACGTTTGTGCTCGGGCTCTCCTTCCGCCTGCTCGCCATTCGCTTCAAATGGGAAATGCCGAAGTTTGTGTTCAATAGCGAAAAGGCGAATAGCGACTAGCGAGTGGTGAATGGATCGAGACCCGTTCGCTATTCGCTATTCGCTACTCGCCCCTTGCTTCCGCGCCTTCGCCACCTCTTGCGCGGTCACCACCGGCGCGGCGTTGCCGAACGAATTGCGGATGTAGTTGGTGACGTCGGCCAGTTGCTGGTCCGAGAGCTGCTTGGCGTAGGCCGGCATTGAGCCGGTGTTCGGCGCGCGCGGCGTGGTCACGGTGTGCGCGCCGTCGAGGATGACGCGGAGCGTCGAGGAGGGGTCGGCCGACTGCAGCAGCGCGTTGCCGTCGAGCGGTGGATAGACGCGCGGCGAGCTCGATCCATCCGCTTCGTGGCAGGCGACGCAGTTGTGGGCGTAGATATCCTTGCCCGTCTTGAGCTCGGCTTCGGTCGGCGCCGGCCCTTCGAGCTCCGGCGGCCCCGCCGGCAGGCTCTTCAGATACACCGCAATGGCCTTCACATCGGCATCGCTCATCTTCGAGGTCGAGCTGACGACGACCTCGGCCATCAGCCCGATGGCATGGCTCTTGGCGTTGCGGCCGCTCTCAAGATATTCGACGAGGTCGTCGACGCTCCAGGACTTCAAGCCGCTGCGCGTGGCGCCATCGAGCCGCGGCGCGAAATAACCATCGACGCGGCCGCCGGCCAGATGCCGCCCGCGCTTGTCGGCGCCGAGGATGTTTTTCGGCGTGTGGCAGGCGCCGCAATGGCCGACGCCTTCGACGAGATAGCGGCCCCTGTTCCAGGCCGTGCCCTTCGCCTGGTCGGGCTCGAGAATGCCCGGCCGGAAGAACAGCAAATTCCAGGCACGCATCACGACGCGGAAGTTCAGCGGAAACCACAGGGACGGCGCCGGCGCCTTGTTCTTGACCGGCGCCAGTGTGCCGAGATAGGCGCGGATTGCGAAGATATCGTCGCGCGTCAGTTTCGTGAAATTCGGGTAAGGAAAGGCTGGATAATAGCGCGAGCCATCGGGCGCGACGCCAAAGCGCAGGGCGCGATAGAAATCCTGCTCGCTCCAGGCCCCGATGCCGGTATCGCGGTCGGGGGTGATGTTCGGGGAATAGACCGCGCCGAATGGCGTGTCGATGCGCTTGCCGCCGCCGAAGGGCTTTGCGGGATCGGCAGTGTGGCAGCTCGTGCAATCGCCGGCGACCACCAGCGCCTTGCCGTGCGCAATCATTTCCTCCGACGGCTCGCTCGCCCGCGCGGCCGAAAGCGCGAATGCACTGCACAAAATCAGCCGGCAGAGAATCGCGCGCATATCGAGATGCTATCCTTATCCACCGCAAAAACGTATAGCGCAAAACTCGGCGCATAAGGAGGCGCCACGCCGTTTCGCGGGCTCCGCCTCATACGACACAAACAGCAAAGGGCCGCGGCCATTCCGGCCACGAAATTGCGATTTTCGGGACAAGCGCGTTTCTCGCCAGATTTGTGATGCGCGCATGCAAAAAAGCGACATAGAGTGCAGTGGCAAGGCGCGTTCTGCGTCACTAGCTAGATTGAAAAACAGCCGGGGCGGCCAAGGACTTAAGAGGGCTAAATGGGAATCAACCAGGGTCCGATCAGTCTCGATCAAAAGTATACGCAATCGACCGGCCACGTCTTCCTCACGGGCATCCAGGCCCTGGTCCGCCTGCCGATGGCGCAGATCAGGCGCGACCGCGCCGCAGGGCTTAATACCGCCGGTTTCATTTCCGGCTACCGCGGCTCGCCGCTCGGCGGCTACGACCAGCAGCTTTTCGCCGCCCGCAAGCATCTCGAGCAATACAACATCAAATTCCAGCCCGGCGTGAACGAGGATCTCGCCGCGACCGCGATCTGGGGCTCGCAGCAGCTCAACCTCTCGCCCGGCTCCAACTACGACGGCGTGGTCGGCATCTGGTACGGCAAGGGCCCCGGCGTCGACCGCTGCGGCGACGTGTTCCGCCATGGCAACGCCGCGGGCTCCGCGAAGAATGGCGGTGTGCTGTGCCTTGCCGGCGACGACCACGGCGCCAAGTCCTCGACCGTGCCGCATCAATCGGACCACGCCTTCATCTCGGCGCTGATGCCCTACCTCTATCCCTCATCCATCCACGAGATGATCGAGATGGGCCTGCTCGGCATCGCCATGTCGCGCTATTCCGGTTGCTGGGTCGGCATGAAGGTGATCACCGAGACGGTGGAGACCACCGCCGAGATCGACCTGAGCGACGAAATGACGCCGTTTGTCATCCCGACCGATTTCGAGATGCCGAAGGGCGGCCTCAACTTGCGCTGGCCCGATGACCGCTTCGATCAGGACCGGCGGCTGCAGGACTACAAGGGCTATGCCGCGATCGCCTTTGCCCGCGCCAACAGGGTCAACCGCATCACGATGGATTCGCCGAACGCGCGCTACGGCATCATGGCGTCCGGCAAGAGCTATGAGGATATCCGCCAGGCGCTGCGCGAGCTTGGCATCACGCCGGAGATCGCCGCCACGATCGGCATCCGCCTCTACAAGATCGGGATGCCCTGGCCGCTCGAGCCGGAAGGGGTGCGCAATTTCGCCGTCGGCCTCGAGGAGATCTTCATCGTCGAGGAGCGCCGCGAGATCGTCGAGAACCAGGTCAAGCAGGAGCTGTTCAACTGGCGCGACGACGTCCGCCCGCGCATCGTCGGCAAGATGGACGACCACGACAAGCGCTTCCTGACCTTCGCCGCCGAGCTGAGTGTCGCCTCGCTTGCGAGTTCGCTGACCGAACGCCTGCTTCGACTCGATCTCAATCCCGAAATCAAGAGCATGCTCCGCGCCAGAGCCGACTGGTTCAACGGCCGCGAAGCGACGCAGATGCAGGCGACAGCGCCCGTCTCCCGCACGCCGTATTTCTGCTCGGGCTGCCCGCACAACACCTCGACCAAGGTGCCGGAAGGCAGCCGCGCCTTTGCCGGCATCGGCTGCCACTTCATGGCGCTGTGGATGGACCGCTCCACCGAGACGTTCACCCATATGGGCGGCGAGGGCGTGCCGTGGGTCGGGGTTGCGCCCTTCACCAGGGAGCAGCACGTCTTCGCCAATCTCGGCGACGGCACCTATTTCCATTCCGGCAGCCTCGCCATTCGGCAGGCGATCGCCTCGGGCGCCAACATCACCTACAAGCTGCTCTATAACGATGCGACCGCGATGACCGGCGGCCAGCACGTCGACGGCGAATTGTCGCCGCAGCAGATCACTTTCCAGCTCCACGCCGAAGGCATCCGGAGCATCTACCTGGTCTCGGAAAACCCGCATCTTTATGCGGCCTCCGACATCGCGCCCGGCGTCATCACGCGCCATCGCGACGAGCTCGATGCCGTGATGAAGGAATGCCGGGAGATCAAGGGCACCTCGGCCATCGTTTTCGTGCAGACCTGCGCCGCCGAGAAGCGCCGCCGCCGGAAGCGCGGGCTGATGGACGATCCGGCGCGCCGCGTCATGATCAATCCGGCCGTGTGCGAAGGTTGCGGCGACTGCTCGGTGCAGTCGAACTGCATCTCGGTCGAGCCCCTGGAGACCGAGATGGGACGCAAGCGCACCATCAACCAGTCGGCCTGCAACAAGGACTATTCGTGCCTGAAGGGCTTCTGCCCGTCCTTCGTCACCATCGACGGCGGCAAGCCGCGCCGCCGCGCGCCGGCTGAGCTCGGTGACATCGGGGCGCTGGCGGAGCCGGCCTCGCGTCCGCCGCTGGACCGACCCTATAACATCGCGATTGCCGGCGTCGGTGGCACCGGCGTGCTCACCATCGGCGCGCTGCTCGGCATGGCCGCCCATATCGAGGGCAAGGCCAGCATGATCCTC
>Ga0134128_10007505_pt1 | contig 13185 bp, 15 predicted proteins | sample KB31754_FD_96462 | JGI IMG/M metagenome (GOLD analysis project Ga0134128, IMG submission 96462) | Terrestrial soil microbial communities with excess Nitrogen fertilizer from Kellogg Biological Station, Michigan, USA - KB3-175-4 | ecosystem: Environmental > Terrestrial > Soil > Unclassified ... | reverse complement strand
TTGTTCTTTGGGCGGCCTTCCGGGTCGGCGAGGCCCCTGGTGTGGGCGCACGCGGAATACCTGAAGCTGCGGCGTTCCCTGCGCGACGGCAAAATTTTCGACCAGGCGCCGCAAATCTATCAGCGCTACGTGGTGGCGAAGCAGCCGGCCACAGTTTTTATCTGGAGCTTCAATCACAAGCTGCGCAATATGCCGCCCGGCCTTATCCTGCGGCTGCAAACCCTGTCGCCGGCGATGGCGCACTGGAGTACCGACGGCTGGCGCACCGCCCAGGACAGCACGGCGCGCGATACCGGTATTGGCACGTACGTGGTGGACCTGCCCACGAGCAAGTTGCCCTCGGGCAGCAGCGTGGTGTTCACCTTGTATTGGACCGAGGAGAAGCGATGGGAAGGAACGAATTTTGAGGTGAAGGTGGAATAAAAGCAGTAATCAGCATTCAGCAGTCAGCCCCCTGCGCCGTCATTGTTGGTGCGTTGGCTGGACGGTTTGGGTGCGCAACGAGAAAGCAGGTCCTTCGCTGCGCTCCTTCGCCAAGGCTCGGTCACGCAGCTCAGGATGACAATATGTTGGTTTGACCGCGAGCTCCGGGCTGTTTCAAGAACTTAAATGGTTGTGTCAACCTGGGGTCTTCGCCGACCCTGGACCTGAATACTGCCGGCTGAGTGCTGAATGCTAGCCGAGCATGACTTCCAGCCGGCCATCGCCATCGAGCCGCGTCCGCACCTGCGACAAGTCGCGAACCACCGCGTGGGCGAGCGTCAACTCAGCGGCGGGATAGGTGGTGGCCACGCCGATTGCGGTCATGCGGGCGGCGCGCGCAGCTTCGATTCCGGCGGGCGCGTCCTCAAACACCAGGCAATCTAGGGGGGAGAGCCCGAGCAGTTCAGCGCCCTTCAGATAGGGTTCGGGATGCGGCTTGCCTAGTGTAACTTCGTCGGCGGTGACGAAGACGGCGGGGGCGGGGAGTCCGTTGGTTGCGAGGCGGCGCGTGGCCAGATAGCGCGTGCCGGAAGTGACCACCGCCCAGCGCTGCGCGGGCAACGTAGAGAGCAATTCCAGCGCTCCATGAACGCGCCCGACGCCGTCGGTGTCGTCGGCCTCGCGCCGCTCCAGGCGCACGGTTTCCGCCTCGGCATCGAGATGGGGGGCGAGCAGGCGAATGGTTTCCAGGGTGCGGCGGCCATGAGCGACGCGCACGGCCTCTTCGGGCGAGACATTGTGTTCCGCCGCCCACAAAGCCCAGAAGCGACCGACAGAAGCAGTGGAATCCACCAGCACGCCATCCAGATCGAACAGTATGGCGGCACAGGAAAAGACTCGCTGGGAAGTCATAGGGTGGGAGCGGAGGCCAGAGCCAGGCGCTCGCGCAGGGCCAGGTGCTTCTGGCGGAAGTGAGCGTTGGCGCGTTCGCCCCAGGCGCGCACGAAATAATAATTCAGGCCGCCGCCGATAAATGAGCTCGCAATAGGAATCAGCCGGCCGGACCAGCGTTCCACCACATCGGTGCTGGCCTGCACTGCAATGCGGCGGATAACGCGAGGCACCAGGCGGCTGACCACTTCTTTTTCCAGAAACTCGCGGCTCAGGTCTACGCCGGCGGCGCTGGCGGTGGCCAGCCAGAGCTCGGCGGTTTCTTCATCGGTGTTGAATTCAAAGCCGTACACCAGGCTCAGCTTCTGGATGGTGCGCAGGGTGATGGCAGCCAGGATGCTCAAGTCGGGAAGCACGGTTAGAACGCCGCCCAGTCCCAGACCCGCGCCTTCCACGGCGGCGATCTTCATAGCCCCGCGAACGGTCTGGACGGCAACCTCATCCAACTGCGTAATGTCCAGCGAGTAAACGCCGCGATAAGTGGAAATGGGCAGGCTGTGGGCGGCCTGCAACTGCAGCAGGAAGCGGTTAGGGTCCACCTTTACGGTTTCATAAGCTTCGGTAAAACCGCGGCGCAGCGCATTCTCGGCCCGCCGCCGCAACCAGGAGTTCTTGTTTACATCCGACATCTCTTACCACCTTACCGCATCCTGGTGGCCCGGGCAAAACCCTCTGGAGCTAAAGCTCAACCTATAAGAGCGCCTGACGGCTGAAGCCCCGCCCTTTCAAGGCCGGTTTAAACGGTACCTTCTAGGATAGGATCGCACCATGCACAGGGTTATGAAACGTCACCTGCGCCGGTTTATCAATCTGTGGCCACCTCTTGCGGGCGCGGGAATCCGGGTCACACGGCTGCAGGCGGACTGGCGGGTAATTGACGTAGAGATGAAACTGCGTTTCTGGAATGCCAATTTTGTGGGCACGCATTACGGCGGTTCGCTCTACTCCATGACCGACCCGTTTTACATGCTCATGCTGATTGAGAACCTGGGCCGAGACTATGTGGTGTGGGATAAATCCGCCAGCATCCGTTTCCGCAAACCGGGGAAAGGTAAAGTGGTGGCCAGCTTCCGGTTGAGTGAGGAACAGATCGAAGCCATCCGGCGGCAGTTGGAGACACAGGAGAAAGTGGAGCCCACCTTTCTCGTCGAGGTAAGAGACGAGAGCGGGGAGGTGGTGGCCGAAGTACAAAAACTGTTGCACGTCCGCAAGAAGATGAACGGCAAATAACCGTGAGGTGCCCTGCCGCACTGCCCGGCGGCGGGCATTGTGCTAGCATCCAAGTAATCCAACATATGCCAACTGGCAAGCTACAGATCGTGCCCCTGGGTGGGCTGGGCGAGTTCGGTATGAACTGCATGGCCGTGCGCTGGGGCGACGAGATCATCGTCATTGACGCCGGCCTGATGTTCCCCGAAGCCGAACTGCTGGGGGTGGACATCGTCGTCCCCGACATCACCTATTTAATTGACAACCGCGACAAGGTGAAGGCCATCGTGCTCACCCACGGTCATGAAGACCACATCGGCGGACTGCCCTGGATTCTCTCGGAAATCAACCTTCCGGTGTACGGCACCGAGTTCACCCTGGCCTACGTGGAAGACAAACTGGAGGAACACGGGTTGCTGGACGAGGCCGACCTGCGCGAGATCCGCGCCGGCGAGCGCTTTACCATCGGCCCCTTCACCATCAACCCCATCCAGGTGACGCACAGCCTGGTGGACTGCGTTTCCCTGGCCATTCACACGCCGCTGGGCGTAATTATCCACACCGGCGACTTCAAGGTGGACCCCACGCCCACCGACAACCGGCTGTTCGACCTGCATGCCTTCGCCGAATACGGCAAAGAAGGCGTGCTGGCGCTGTTTCAGGATTCCACCAACATCGAGCGCCCGGGGTATACGCCCAGTGAACGCGCGGTGCGCCGGAAGTTCGACGAAGTGTTCGCCTGGTCGGAAAGGCGCCTGTTCATCTCCTGCTTCTCCTCATCTATTCACCGCATTAAGCTGGCTTTCGAACTGGCCTATGAATACAACCGCAAAGTGGCGCTGGTGGGGCGGTCCATGGCTGACTCGGCGGAAATCGCCTCCGACCTGGGCTACATTGACGTTCCCGACGGGCTGCTGATCCATCCCGGTGAGGTGAAGAATTTTCCGCCGCAGAAAGTGTGCGTGCTCATCAGCGGGACCCAGGGCGAACCCATGTCCGCGTTGTCGCGGGCCGCGGTGGACAACCACAAGCACGCCAAGATTGAGCCCGGCGACACGGTGGTGCTTTCCTCGCGCATCATTCCGGGAAACGAGAAAGCCATCTACCGCATGATTGACCACCTGTTCCGGCGCGAGGCTCACGTCATCTATGAAGATGGCTCGCACCCGCCGGTGCACGTGAGCGGCCACGCCAGCCAGGAAGAGCTCAAACTGATTATCAACCTGGTGAAGCCGCGCTACTTTATCCCCATTCACGGGGAATTCCGGCAGCTGCGCCGGCACGCTGAACTGGCCGCTTCCATGAAGGGAGCGGTGGGAAAGGTTATGTCCATTGAGAGCGGCGACATTCTGGAGTTCGATGAAATGGGCGCGCGCAAGGCGGGGCGAGTACCCGTGGGACGGGTTTGCATTGATTCGGGCTCACGCACGGATGTGGTCGAAGACCTGGTAATCCGCGACCGCCGCCACCTGAGCGAGGACGGGATCGTGCTGCCCATCATCGCCATCAACAAGCTCACTGGCCGGGTGGAGACCGCGCCCGAAATCGTGATGCGCGGCTTTGCCGCCGGCGAAGATGGCTTCCTGCCTGAGGCTCGGCAGATCGTGCTGCAGACTTTGGAGGCCTCCAGCGACGAAGAAAAAGCAGATTACGGCGTTATCAAGGAAAAGATCCGCCAGGACCTGAAGCGATTCATCGTGAAGCGCTCAGCGCGGCGGCCATTGATCATGCCGGTGATTCTTGAAATTTAGTAGTTGGTAGCTGGTAGTTAGTAGTTGGTGGAGCGTGGTACTCCCAATACCAACTACCGGCTACCAGCTATCAGCTACTTGTTTCCAAAGGTACAGGGACCCACGTTTCACACTCACCTTCGCAGGACCAGCTAAACTAGAATTACGTTTTCGGAGACCGCCACCATCATAACTCTTGAGCAAATCAGGCAAGCGCAGCAGCGCCTGCGGGACGTGGCTGTGCGCACGCACCTGGTGCTCTCCCACATTCCACAGCAGCAAGATCCCAAGGATTGGCGAGAACTTTATCTCAAGCCGGAAAACCTGCAGCCCGTCGGTTCGTTCAAGCTGCGCGGCGCCTACAACAAGATCGCTTCCCTTTCGCCAGAAGAACGCCGGCGCGGGGTGATCGCTTATTCCAGCGGCAATCACGGGCAGGGGGTGGCCTATGCAGCGCGGGCTCTGGGTGTGCGCGCTGTTATCGTGATGCCGCGCTCCGCTCCCGCCATCAAGCGGGAAAGCACGGCGGCAATGGGGGCGGAACTGGTACTGGTGGGACCGGGTAGCGAAGAGCGCCGCACCCGAGCCGAGCAGCTCGCGGCCGAACATGGTTACGTGATCGTGCCGCCCTATAACGATGAATGCATCATCGCCGGGCAAGCCACAATCGGCCTGGAAATTCTGGAGGACCTGCCCGAAGTGGAGACCATTTTGGCGCCGGTGGGCGGGGGCGGGCTGGTCAGCGGCATTGCCGCAGCCGTCAAACAGGCAGGCAGCCACTGCAAGGTCATAGGTGTGGAGCCGGAGCTGGCGGCGGACGCGCTGGCCAGCATGAAGGCCGGACGCGTGGTCTCCTGGACCGCGGAGCAAACCACGTCAACCATCGCTGACGGCTTGCGCACGCAGAGCGTGGGTGAGATCTCTTTTGCTCACATCCGCGAATATGTGGACGGAATGGTGACGGTCAGCGAGGACGAAATTCGGCAGGCCATGCGTCTGCTGGCCGCCAATCCCCGATTGGTGGCCGAAGCCAGCGGCGCCGTGACCGTGGCTGCATTCCTCTACCACCGCAATGAGCTCCCGCAAACCCGCATCAACGTGGCTGTAATCAGCGGCGGCAACGTCGAGCCCAAGATGCTGGCGGAAATTGTCGAAGGGCAGGAGCCGCTGATCAAGAGCCGGTAGGCAAGAAGCGGCGGCGCCACAGCCGGGAGCGTCTTGGCTGTTCAAATCACCTTCCATACTTGCCGTGGTGAGCGCACCGGGTCTATAGTCTCGACGCGTCGTTTGGAGGGACTCTATGGCCACCGCGCCCGCCGATGTATTCCATTTACCGCAGCAGCCCGCCTTTATCAGCCCGGAAGAAGAGCGGCGCCATCGCAAGCAGCGACTGGCAGCGGCCTTCCGGCTGTTTGCCGCCTACGGATTCGATGAAGGAGTGGCCGGCCACATCACAGCGCGCGATCCGGAGCGGCCCGACCATTTCTGGGTGAATCCCTTCGGCATACACTTCGGCCAGATCCGCGCCTCTGACCTCATTCTGGTGAACCAGCAGGGCCAGGTGGTGGAGGGCAAGTATCCGGTGAATGCGGCCGCCTTTGCCATCCACTCGCGCGTGCATGCCGCCCGTCCGGACGTAGTGGCGGCGGCGCACTCGCATTCGCTGTACGGCCGGACCTGGTCAACCCTGGGCCGCCTGCTCGATCCTCTCACCCAGGATGCCTGCGCGTTTTATGAAGACCATGGCCTGTTCGCCGATTTCACCGGGGTGGTTTACGAAACTTCTGAAGGCGAGCGCATCGCCCAGGCGCTGGGCGGTCACAAGGCGGTTATCCTGCGCAACCACGGACTACTTACCGTGGGGAGCACGGTGGATGAGGCGGCGTGGTGGTTCATCACCATGGACCGGAGTTGCCATTCACAGCTATTAGCGGAGGCCGCCGGCACACCCGTAAAGATTGACCCCGCCCACGCCCGCGCCACGCGTGAATTGCTGGGCAACCACCAGGCGGGCTGGTTCCAGTTTCAGCCGCTGTGGGCGCGCATCACGCGGGAGCAGCCGGATTTGCTGGAATAGCACCAGTTCCCTTTTCCGGCGAGAGGCCGAGTTCACAGCGAACTTGGGCTTGACCGCGAAAAGATGGCAGGCTGATCTTGAGGTTTGGGTGGCGGTGCTGCTGAGCCGGCGCCAGCTTCCGGAGCCGCCTCGCCGCGCAAGGCTCGGCGCAACTGGGCTGCATCCACCTCACCTTCCCAGCGGCTCACCGCAAGAGTGGCCACACCATTGCCAATGACGTTGGCCAGGGCGCGACACTCGCTCATCAGCTTATCCACTCCCAGCAGCAGGGCCAGGGACGCTACCGGTATCTGCGGGACAACACTAAGCATGGCCGCCACTTTGACGAAGGCGCCCCCAGGCACCCCTGCGCCGCCCGTGGAAGCGATGAATGACACCAGCAGAATGCGCACTTCCTGTGCAAACGTGAAGTGCACATTGCTGGCCTGCGCCAGGAAGAAGACGGCCAGGGTCATATAGATGTTGGCGCCGGCATTGTTGAAGCTGTAGCCCATGGGAAAGACAAGGCCAACCGTGGAATCCGCCGAGCCCAGGTTGCGGAGCTTGCGGATCATGTCGGGAAGCACGGTTTCCGATGAACTGGTGCCCACCACGATCATTAGCTCATCCTTGATGTAGGCAAGGAAGCGGAACAAGGAGAAGCCGGCCAGCCGGGCGATGATCCCCAGAATCACCAGCACGAACAGGATGGCGGCGGCATAGAACGAGACTACCAGCTTGGCTAGACTGGACAGCGAAGTCAGGTCATACGCTCCCACGGTGAAGGCCATGGCGCCAAATGCCCCGATGGGGGCCAGCCGAACGATAAGGCGCACGATGCCAAAAAATACCTTGGTGACCAGTTCCACGGCTTCGCCTGCGCGTCTGCCCGCCTCTCCTATGCGCGCCATAGCGAATCCGCACAGCACCGCCAGCAGCACAACCGGAAGAACGCTGCCGTGCACGAAAGCGCCGACAAAAGTCTGGGGAATAATCTCCAGCAGCCAACTGCCGAAGCCCGGGTTCCTGGCGTGAACGGCAAAATGGGCGGCCTGGTGCGCGCTGAGCGAAGCGGTGAGCTGGCTCAATCCGCTGCCAGTGCGGCCAATCTTTGCGGCGAGCATTCCCATGACCAGCGTGATGGCCGAGACCACAGCAAAGTAGGCCAGGGTCTTCAGCCCCACCCGCCCCAACTTCTTCATGTCGGTCATGGAGGCAATGCCCTGCACCAGGACCCCGAAGATGAGGGGCCCGATCATCATCTGGATGAGGGCAATGAAGGCGTCGCCCAGGGGCTTCAGGGCGAGGCCAAGCTTGGGGAAGAAATGTCCGACAACGATGCCCAGGACGATGCCCATCATCGTCTGGGCGTAAAGGCCGGTGTACCAGGGGCGCCGCTTCACGGCTGGACTTTTGCCGCTTGCTTTTCCGCCAGCACGGCCGCTAGTTCACCCTTCCTGGTCTTGAGAGTCATAAGCCAGCGCTGCCCGCCGGAGATGAAACCGATCCAGTAGCCGATCTCCACCAGTTGAGGCTCGGTGAACTCGGCGTGGAGGCGCTCCCAGAGCGCATCATCGGCGCGATCGGGATTCCAGATGATGGTATCGGCGTAAGCCAGGGCGAGTTTTTCCCGCGGGGTAAAGCGCTCGGACTCTTCGTAGCGCGTCACCTCCGACATGCGGTCTTCTTTTGATCGCGCAGCCTGCGCGATTCCCTGGTGTGATCAATAACTGCACGACATGCTGAGGGCAATGTAGGCGCGCAACAGTTCTTTAAGGTCCCACTCCACCGTGCCCCTTCCCCGCTTGAACAGCATCTCGAAGGTAAGGGTGAAGGAGCGCATCACGTCAGGCTGGTGGGCGCGTATGGCCTGGTTTTCCGGCCCCGGCCGGCCCACGCGGATGGAATCCTCCAGCCACTGCCGGGCTTGCGGGTCGGAAATCTCTTTCGGAGTCAGATAGGTGATGCGTGCCATGCGGTTCGTTCCTCCGTGAACTGGAGAGCCTATCATATTATGGTATTACTGTCCTGCCAACCTTGTCGGGTGGGCGACAAAAACAAAAGCCGCCCGCGGGCGGCCTTTGTTGTAAATCCCTCTTGCTTGCGGCTTATTTCTTTTTCGGTGTCCTCTTCCTGGCCTTGGGCCGAGGCGCGGCTTTCTTGACCGCCGCCCCCTTCTGTTCGCGGCCGCCGATAAGACTCAGAGAATCCGCGGCGTTAAAGGGGAATTGGCGCACCGAGGTTTGACCGGTGGTACTCAGGGTGATGTCCACGCGGCGATTGCTGGCCAGAATGATGGTCCGCATGTTGCGCAGGATCCTCACCCGCTCTCCCGGAGTCAGGTCAGGGTTCTGCTCCACCGAGCCTTTGACCTCGGCAGGCGTGAGGTTCTGCTGCGCGCCGAATGCCTTGGTCTCAATGCTGCCGGCGGGCACTCCATTTTCCTCCAGGAAACCACGCACCCGGTCTACGCGCCTCTCGGAGAGCGCCTGATTGAAGGCCGCCGAACCACGCTGGTCGGCGTGCCCCTCCAGGGTCAATTTTGCCTCCGGCTTGCTCTGCAGATATTTGACGAAGTCGGTGGCCAGGGCGAGCAGCGTCTTCTGCTGGCTGAGTACCAGGCCACCTTTGGGATTGGCTGCCGCGGGCTGGGCGGTGGGGAAATAAATGCTGTGCAGCGCCAGCCTGCTTTCCAGTTCCTTGACCTCGGGCGCGGGTGGCGGAGTCTCGATAGCCACCTGGGTGGAGGCGGTACTGGTCAGGCCGCGCGAGTCGGTGCAGGTCGCGTTCACGGTGACCGATCCCGGAGAAGCGCCAGCGGTATTCAAACTGGCCGTGTTGCCGCTGCCGGAAACGGCGCCGCCGGTGGCGGTCCAATTGGAGACGTTCACCTGCACGTTGTCCGGACTCTTGCAATCGCAGCTGATGCTGGCGGCCGTACCCGGCGGCACCGAAGCCGGACTGGCGGAGCAACTCATGGTGGGCGGATTCTTGGGAGGCTCCTTGACCGTAAAGCCGGTAGTGCACGTGGCCTGGTTATTGTGCTTGGCTTTGGGGTCGGTCGCGGTGGCAGTGGCGGTATAGCTGCCGCCCGCCAATCCATTGGTATCAATGGTGGCGGTGGTGTCCTTGCCGGTGATCTTGCCGCCGGTGCTGCTCCAGTTGTAATTCAGGCTGTGCTTGGGATTGAAATTATTAGTGGTCAGGTTCACGGTGACCGGTTCGCCTACCATTACCTCGGCGGGCTGCGCCGTGCACTGCGCTGACGGGGGTGTCGGGGGAGCGCCACCTCCCAGGTTAAATACCAAGCCAGCGCGCAAACGAGCTCCGCTGAGGCTGGGCCGGCGCAAATTCGACTGGGTCTCTGGAACGAAGGCGGCAAAGTTCTGGCGTGTCCACTGATAGTCAGCCTCAAAAAGGCGGATGCTGAGGTGCTGGGTGGCCCGCAGGTCCATGCCGCCGCCAAGAATTGCTCCTATGCCTTCCCTGGTCGAAAAAGAAGGTGCGCTTAGCTGATTGAGACTCAGGAGGGTGTGGGCGAAGAAGTTAACATTATCGCTGCGCCAGGTGAAACGTGGACCTACAGAATAGGTGTTGAAACTCAGACCACGATCCCAGTTGCGGCCGAAATCAGCTTCCATGGCGAAAGGACGATAAAAGTTGTACCCAAATGCCAGGCCGAAGCCCTTGGACAGGCTGGGCAACTGCTGCCCCTGAACCGGATTCGCCGTTCCCCGCACAGGAATGCTTCCGCCGGGATTCAGCCATTGATAGCCCACGAAAATATCCGCTTTGGGCGTCGTATCATCTTGAGCTTGTAGTACGAGAGCCGTAGAACCCATGAGGAACACTAGTAAGAGGCCGAGCGCGAGATTGCGCTGTTCGCGGCTGAGTAGCATAATGCCTCCGGATCAGGGGGTGAGTGGGACGTTCGCTTCTCCCTATAAGTGTCTAGACAAAACCATAATTGCAGAAACAGCAATAGCAACTTAGGTGACCGCTCGTGCCAACTTGAGGCGCCCACCGTTGGAGAGGTTTGTGCCCTGGCTGGAACTGGATTCACGGCGGCAAAAGCATTACACAACCATTATTCGCCACCTCACGAGAGCGGCGAAGCCCAGGAAAAAGATAAACAAGTGTCCCTTCCCGGAATGGAACGGCAGAAGGATGGCATTGTGATCCAACTTGTTATGCTGGCCCGGCAGACAGGGGGACGGGGTCGCTAATCGGCGGACAGCAGATGGGAAATTGTTTCCAGCAGGGCTGACATCTCGGTGGGTTTTTCCAGCAGCCCGTCCGCGCCGTGCGCGACCCATTCCTGCGGCGCCATAGGATACGCGGTGAGCAACAGGGTAGCCGGTTTGTAGGGCTGCTGTAGCGCTGTCTTCAACACCTCAAACCCGGCACCGTCGGTTTCCATCTTGAGGTCGGTAATGACCAGATCGAATTGGTTGCGCGCCAGCTTCTCCTTGGCTTGCTGGGCCGAGGCCGCGCTCATTACCTGAAATCCGTTCTTCTGCAGAATGGCGGTGAGCGTCATCACAATCGAGGGCTCATCGTCCACCAGCAGGATTCGTCCTGTCATTCTTATATGATGCTAGCCAAGCGCCCGATCACGAACTCACAAATGAATTGGCACAGGCAACAGCGGGCGCGGTCCGGCCGTCGTAATTTGTACCTATGGACGCAGTGCAGCAAACCGCTCGCCTGCTCTCGCCGGCGCTGTTCCGGCACGGGCGCATGCTAATTGCTCCACCTTCCCAGCATAACTCCTGCTGGCGGGTTTTTGGCGGCGGTCTAACCGCGGAGGTAAACGCGCACGACGATGTGCGCGTCTGTTCCTACGCGCTCAAGGGACCGGACGGTAAGACCTTGCGCCAGGGAGTGACGAGCAGTCTGGCCGCCGCCCTGCGCCTGGCGACCGAACTGCTGTACCTGCTCTGCAAAGGCGATTACGAAGCTGCCGCCTGAAGCAACCCTGGGCCTCAACCAGGATGTTCGGCTGCTTTCCTCTTGCCCTACTTGCCGGTGGCTTGGCGAAAAAGGAATTTTGCCCTCCCGCTCCCGTAATCTGTTATCTTTCCGGCTAAATATCTTCCCCCTGGTGGAGGGTCATTCATGGCCGAGCAACAAAGCGGAAGCCGCCAGACGTTCATGTGGATTCTGACCGTAGTTCTGGTGCTGGTAGCTGCTTTCCTCTATTTCCGCAAGTAGACAAAGTACGGGATAACACCCGGCAGCAAACAGGCACCACGCCTCCCGCTATCGTTTCGGCGGGCAGGTGGATGCGTGCTCCTACAGGTCTTTTCTGTCCGCCGCGCCGCCTGCTTCTAGGCTGCCGCTCGCCTTGGCATCTCCAGTTCCGTGCTGATAGCGGACGCCTGCTGGGGCTGCTTGAAAACCACGGTGGTGAAAAACTCGATCAGCACACCAAAAATGATGCTGCCGGCCAGCACCGCGGCGATGGTCCAGGCGGGATCACCCAGCATCCACAGCGAATAGGAAAAGAGCGATCCCACCAACAGGCCCATGACGGAGCCATGCAAAGCCCAGTGGAAGCGCAAGGCGGAGATTCCGATTACAAAGCCCAGCAGGGTGCGATTCAGCATAGCCCAGCCGAAGAAAATCGGGGTTACCTTCAACCCCAGCATGGCGCCGGCGGAGACGCAGAGCAGACCCGCTACCACGCCGCATGCGGTGGCAATTCCAAGGCGTTTCATAATTTTCTCCCCGCTTTCCCCTATACCCCCAGCCGGTCAAGGCGCAGTGTGATTCGGGTCACGCCTTAACAAAAAAAGAGGGGGCGGGGTTCCAATTTGGGACTCGGTGGACGGGCGGGCCGCATTGTGAGCTACGTCACACACAGGAGTGACGCCAGCGATAGCCAGAGGAGCGAGCGGGCGGGGATAATCATCTTGTTGAAAATGATTTTCAATTTCAAAAAAACGACCCCTGCCCTTCCGCCCCGCCGCCTCGCCGACCTGGCTCCCGGGCAGATCGCCGTCATCGCCGACCTGGCCTTGCCGCCAGCCGCCTCCGAGCCCCTCATGGATCTGGGCCTGGTGGCCGGATCGCGCGTACTGGCGGTGCGCCGCGCTCCCGGGGGTGATCCCGTGGTTTACCGCGTGGACGGGGCCGAGATTGCCCTCCGCCGCGAGACGACACGCCACATTTCTATCCTGCCGGTTGATGAAGCGGCTGAGGTCTGCCCATGACTACGCTCACTGCCACCGAACCGGCGCCCGTGGTCCGCTCCGCCACTAGCGCGGGAAGAACTATTCGCGTTCTCGCTCTGTTAGGTCCGCCCAACAGCGGCAAATCCACCCTGTTCAACAATCTGACCGGGCTGCGGCAGAAAGTTGCCAACTTTCCCGGGGTCACGGTGGAGCAGCGTGCCGGGCGCATGCGCGGGACAAACGGCGACGCGCTCACCGTGCTCGACTTGCCCGGAATCCACAGCCTGTCCCCCCACTCGGAAGACGAGCGGGTTGCTGCCGACGTTCTCCACGGCCGCATGCCGGGCACGCCCCAGCCGGACGCCATTGTCCTGATTCTTGACGCCACCCACCTGAACCGGCACCTGGTGCTGGCGGCACGGGTGATCGCTCTGGGCCTGCCCACCCTGGTGCTGCTCAACATGGCCGATTCGTTGCGTCAACAAGACGGCGATGTGGACCTGGTGGCGCTTGCCGAGCAATTAGGCACACCCATCGCCCTGATCAGCGCGGCGCGGGGCGAGGGTTTGTCTACGGTGCGGAATTTTGTGGGTTCGGCCGGCTCTGCGCCCGCCCCGGTGGAGCTGCCGGTGTTGCAGGA
>Ga0134128_10007503_pt1 | contig 13187 bp, 10 predicted proteins | sample KB31754_FD_96462 | JGI IMG/M metagenome (GOLD analysis project Ga0134128, IMG submission 96462) | Terrestrial soil microbial communities with excess Nitrogen fertilizer from Kellogg Biological Station, Michigan, USA - KB3-175-4 | ecosystem: Environmental > Terrestrial > Soil > Unclassified ... | reverse complement strand
TGGGCCAGAGCCACATTATTATCACTAATATTAGTGCTCAGTTTTGAATTCCCCCGAACAACAACAGTAGGAGTAACACCTGGCTCACCGGAACTTATTTGCACATCAAGTCCCGCAACCCTTCCTTGCAATAAATTATCCACACTTGGAGAAGGTAAATATTGAATATCCTTAGCTAAAACAGTAGAAATAGCAGAAGTCGTTTTTCTTCGTGATTGCGCCTGCACTCCCACGATCACCACATCATTCAACTGGTTGGTCGATTCGTGTAAAGCAATCTGTACATTACTCTGGCTTTCGGCAACTGTAACAGTTTGTGTCTGGAATCCAACAAACGAAACAGTAAGTATCGCTTTTCCATTTGGAACTGAAATTTCAAACTTCCCACCTGGTTTGCTAATTGTGGAGACTTTGCTGTTTTTTAGAGAAATAGTGGCGCCTTCAAGGGGAGAATTACTTTTGGCATCCTGAACACTCCCGGATATTTTTCGTTGTGCCATCCCCAATTCTGAAAAAAGTATCAGCAGAAGGAGTAGGAAGCTACATTGAAGAAGTCTTAATATTTTCATCCTCTATAATTTTTGATTTAAAAAATTGATTTTTTTATAAGGTTATTAACAAAGCATTGGTAGTTATTTAACAGTTTGTTATGCTAAAGAGACAAACTTTTTTTGATAAAACTGTCCGGTCTAAAAAGGCACAGACCCATTTTTATTTACGCAATCGTTTGATTTTTCAACACAATCGTTTGCGTTATTTTTAAAGATTTTTACACAAAAAATTATGCAAACGATTGTGTATTTTTTAATCTTTACGGTTTTGAAAATTTTTAAAGGAGTAAAAGCAGAAGAGAATCCCAACTGTTTGTAGTTAAACAAACATTTAAGACAAGTTTTATTTTGAATTATCGTGATTTTTATACGAATTTTACTCTTTCTTGAACTGCTGCAATCGCATCAGGGTCTCTGAATTTTAAAGCATTTTATTGTAAATTGCACTATTACTGCTATGGAAAATAAAATAGCTACTCTTAAAGAAATTGCACGCCGATTGAACTTTTCAGTTTCAACCGTATCAAGGGCTTTACACAATCATCCAAGTATCGGATTGCGCACTACAGCGCAGGTTCATAAACTTGCCAAAGAATTAAATTATGAGCCAAATCAAACGGCTCTTTTATTTAAAAAACAAAAAACAAATACGATCGGCGTAATTCTTCCGAATCTTAAAGAAGAATTTTTTTCGCAGGCAATTAACGGCATTGAGGATATCGCCAAACAAAATAAATACAGTGTGCTCATTGGTCAGTCGCATGATGATGTTGAACAGGAAAAACAAATTATCAATGCGATGAAAAATCAAAGGGTGGATGGTTTGATCGTTTCAATTTCAAAACACACCCATAACTATGATCACCTGGTAAAAATGGGGGGTTATAACATTCCAATCGTTTTCTTTGATCGTGTTCCTTCTTTGCCTGATGTACACAAGGTTTCTTCTGACATCTATTCAGGCACTAAACAGGCTATAGAATTTTTGATCAAAAACGGGCACAAAAGAATTGGAGTAATCAATGGGCCGGAAGAAATGAAATCATGTATGGAGAGAACCAATGCATACATGGATGTTTTAAAAAAGAAAAGAATAAAAATCGACCTTTCGCTTGTTGTTTCCACCGATCTGACCCAGCAAAAAACTTATGAAGCGATGGATCAATTGTTGAAATTAAAACTGAGGCCAACAGCAATTGTAACCATTAATGATTATGTGGCCCTTGATGCTATTCAGTTTGCACGAAAAGCAAAACTGAAGATCAACAAAGACATTTGTTTTGTAAGCTATGCCAACCTTCCCATTACCAATTATCTTGAATTTCCTCCGCTTGCTTCTGTAGAACAATTCCCATATGATCAGGCAAAAAAAGCAACCCAAATTTTATTTGATCTTTTCGAAAAACAAAAAAATCCTTCACAGGAAATGAACTATCAGAATATTGTTATTGAAGGGCAATTAGTAGTAAATAAAAAGTCGTAATGGGAGATTTTTTTTGCAAAAAAATCCGGAATAATTTGCTTGCTCAAATTCCAATTTGAAAAGAGTTTAAAAATATAATGATCACTATTAAAATGTGATTCCCTTTTTGCTTCCAAAAACCTCCTTCAAAAAAAATTTGTTCAAATAAATAGTATCCTACTATATTTGTAGGATAACAATGAAACAATCAAGTACAACCGCTCATCCTTTTTCATGCAATTCCTTCTGCATGTATATCCGCTGTATGCCGTAAGGCATTCTACTTTCCATATCATCCAATTAAAAGGCAAAGCCTTCTTTCAAAAAATATATATCTTTCATTTTTAATTTTTATAAATCATAATTTATGAGCTCTCAACATTTTGAAACATTACAACAACATGCAGGACAGGAATCAGACCCGACAACTGGTTCACGCGCAGTCCCTATTTATCAAACCACTTCATTTACTTTTAAAAGTTCTGAACATGGTGCCAATCTTTTTGCATTAAAAGAATTTGGGAATATCTATACCCGCATCATGAATCCTACAACTGATGTTTTTGAAAAACGTGTTGCAGCTTTGGAAGGTGGCGTTGCAGGCCTGGCAACTGCTTCAGGGCAGGCGGCACAGTTCCTGGCATTGACCAATATAATGGGGTCTGGCGATAATTTTGTCAGCAGTCCTTTTTTATATGGAGGTTCATATAATCAATTTAAAGTGTCTTTTAAAAGACTTGGCATTCAGGCAAGATTTGCAAAAGATAACAACGTTGAAAATTTCGAAAAGCTTATTGACGATAAAACAAAAGCGCTTTATACAGAAACCATCGGTAACCCTGATTTCAACATTCCTGATTTTGATAAATTATCTGCCCTGGCTCAGAAGTACGACTTGCCTTTGATTGTAGATAATACTTTCGCGTGTGCAGGTTATCTCTTCCGTCCGCTGGAGCATGGTGCGCATGTAGTAGTTCAGGCTGCTACCAAATGGATTGGCGGTCATGGAAACAGCATTGGCGGTGTGATAGTTGATGGAGGAAATTACAACTGGGGAAATGGAAAATATCCTGTTTTTTCTGAACCATCAGAAGGATATCACGGGTTGGTTTTCAATGATGTTTTCGGAAGCAAAGGGCCTTTTGGAAATATCCAGTTTATCATTCGTGCAAGAGTTGAAGGATTGCGTGATTTTGGTCCCGCTATTTCTCCTTTCAATTCATTTTTATTGATACAAGGGCTTGAAACTTTGTCTTTGCGCGTTCAACGTACTGTGGAGAATACTTTAGCTTTAGCGCAGTGGCTCGAAAAACATCCGAATGTTGAAAAAGTAAATTATCCGGGCCTGGAAAGCAGCCCGCATTATGCAAATGCAAAAAAATATCTGAAACATGGTTACGGCGGTGTGCTTTCTTTTGAAATAAAAGGTGGAAAAGAAAATGCTACCAAACTTGTTGATAATTTAAAAATGATCAGCCATTTGGCAAATGTCGGTGATACTAAAACACTGATCATACAACCTTCTGCAACTACACACCAGCAATTATCAGATGAGGAACAATTGTCTGCAGGCGTTACTCCGGGCCTTTTGCGCGTTTCTGTGGGCATCGAGCATATTGATGACATCAAAGGTGACATGCAGCAGTCTTTTGAAAAGGTTTTTGCAAAATAATAGAACTTAAAAATTAATTTTGCACCCCTGAAATTACAACCACGTTACTAAAAATGATGTGGTTGTAATTTTATTTTTCTTAAAATTTTTCAATCAAAAGAATTTGAGTTACGATATTTTTCATGTTGATAAACCACTCACTCTTGAATCAGGAAAGGTCGTCCCAAAATATCATTTAGCCTATACAACGTATGGAAAATTAAATCCTGAAAAGAATAATGTTGTATGGATATTTCATGCGCTTACTGCCAATAGCAAACCAATCGAATGGTGGCCTGGATTGGTTGGAGATGGGAAATTATTTGACCCAGAGAAATATTTTATCATCTGTGTAAATATGCCCGGAAGCTGTTATGGAAGTCTCGGCCCCTTGGATAAAAATCCCGAAACAGGTGAAATTTATTATCATGATTTTCCTTTTTTTACTCCACGCGATATGGTTCGTTCTTATCAGCCTTTAAGAGAATTTTTAGGAATAAAAAAAATAAAGATTGGTATTGGTGGCTCGATGGGCGGTCAGCAATTATTAGAATGGGCGATTGAGGAACCTGAACTTTTTGAAACTATTTTTCCGATTGCAACCAATGCGCGACATTCCGCCTGGGGCATTGCTTTTAACGCTTCACAAAGAATGAGTATCGAAGCAGACGGAACCTGGAAAGAAAGAAATCCGGAAGCCGGAATGGAAGGAATGAAAGCTGCACGAAGTATTGCTTTGATTTCTTACAGGCATTATGAAACCTATCATGCAAGCCAGAGCGAGCACCATATTGATAAGATAGAAAATTACAAAAGTGAATCGTATCAAAAATACCAGGGCGAAAAACTTGGAAAAAGATTCAATGCTTTCAGTTATTATTTTTTGAGTAAGGGAATGGATTCTCACAACGTAGGCCGCGATCGCGGAAGTATCGAAAATGCCTTGCAAAGGATCAAAGCAAAGACAACAGCCATCGGCATTACAACTGATATTTTATTTCCTGTAGGCGAACAACAATTCATTGCAGAAAATGTTCCGGACGCAAGTTTGTTTACGATTAATTCCTTATATGGTCATGATGGGTTTTTGCTGGAGTATGAGCAGATTGAGAAGATAATTAGTGACGCTATTAATCATTAATTTTTTTCATTTTACAGTAAACAATCAAATACGTTTTTTTTCAATTTTATTATGAATTCATCGTTTTTTCAGCTGAACAACAGGCTTCGAAAATAGTTGAAAGTCATACAATTTTAGCTTCAAAAAGAGATAACAAGTTTTCTTTGATGCAATCATAAATCCATCAAAGCCAAATAGTGAGCTTAAAAAAGGGCTAAAATATTATAACGAAGCAACGGCGAATCAATGATTTATGGGATAATTGGATTTATGGCAGCATATCAGGAATAGCAGTTGCAATCATCAGCACATCAGCACATTAGCACATCAGCACATCAGCACATCAGCACATCAGCACATTAGCATATCAGCACATTAGCACATCAGCACATTAGCACATCAGCACATTTTCACATTAACCCCTCATCCGCAAAACTATAATAGCCTTCGTCACTCACGATCAGGTGATCTACCACTTTGATGTCCAGAAGCTTTCCTGCGTTTTTTAATTTTGCAGTTAATTCTTCATCTGCCCTGCTTGGCCTCAGGCTTCCCGAAGGATGATTATGACAAAGTACCATTGACGTTGCCTGAACCTCCAAAGCTTTTAAAAATATAATTCTCGGATCAACGATTGTGTTCGTCATTCCACCCTTGCTCATCACTTCAAAATGTTTTACTTTATTGGCGCGGTTTAAAAATACCACTGCAAAAACTTCATAAGAATAATCTTTTAGGGACGCCTTTAAAAAATTAGCAAGGTCATTGGTGCTCACAAGCCTTTTTTTATCAAGTATAAACGAATTGTTTCGTCGTCTTCCAAGCTCTAAAGCAGCCATTAATGTGATGGCTCTTGCCTCACCGATTCCTTTTATCGTTGTCAATTCCTTCATAGAAAGCTTTCCCAATTCATCCAGGTTATTTTCTCCCAATTGTAACACCCTCTTAGCAAGATCTACGGCGCTTTCCTTACCACTGCCACTATTGATCAATATTGCCAGCAGTTCTGAATCACTCAGACTCTCTTTTCCTTTCGATAAAAGTTTTTCTCTTGGCCGGTCATCAGTCGCCCAGTTTTTAATGGAAGTGGATGACTTGTTAAAAGTTTCCATGATTTTGAGTTTATTTCCAAAAATATTAATTATAATTTCGCCAAGCTAATTATTCTATTTGGCTAAATGAACTTAGCTTCTTAATGGTTTAAAATTAAAAAACATTAAGGAATGGAGAATATTTAAGAAACAAAACAGAACTTCATAATTCTATCATATGCATACGAATGTAAAAATCTTTTCAGGCACAGGTTCCCAATATCTTGCGAAGCAAATCGCACTTAGGTTTGGAGAACCTTTGGGGAAAATAAATATTCAGAAATTCAGCGATGGCGAGATTGGTGTTGAGTTTCTGGAAAGTATTCGCGGACAATTTGTTTTTTTGATTCAAAGCACTTTCTCTCCGACAGACAACCTGATGGAATTATTGCTGATGATTGATGCGGCCAAACGTGCTTCAGCATACAAAGTGATTGCTGTAATTCCTTACTACGGATATGCGCGCCAGGATAGAAAAGACAAACCACGGGTTGCAATTGGTTCAAAATTGGTTGCCAATATGATTGTAGCTGCCGGCGCAGACAGGGTAATTACCATGGACCTTCATGCGCCACAAATTCAAGGTTATTTTGATATCCCTGTAGATCACCTTGATTCTTCAGCCATTTATATTCCTTATATTGAAGATCTGAGTCTTGAGAATCTTACGTTTGCGGCTCCTGATGTCGGAAGTGCTAACAGGATCAGGGAAATTGCCAGTTATTTTGAAGTCGATATGGTTATTTGTGATAAACACCGGCGCCGTGCAAATGAAATTGCCAGTATGGTTGTGATCGGTGATGTAACCAATAGGGATATTGTTTTGATAGATGACATCTGCGATACAGGTGGCACACTTTGCAAAAGTGCGGCTTTGCTGCTGGAGAAAGGCGCCCGAAGTGTCCGCGCTTTTTGTACCCATCCTGTTTTAAGCAATGGGGCTTATGAAAATATAGAAAACAGTGTTTTGGAAGAATTGGTAGTATGTGATACCATTCCAGTCAGGAAGAGAATTGATAAAATAAAAGTTGTTTCTGTAGCAGATCTTTTCGCAATCGCTATTCGAAATGCTTATGAAAACAAAAGCATTAATAGCCTTTTTATCAGAAGCAAAATCCACAAAAAGAATCAGGTTAACTCGTAGTTCTTAGTTGAAAGTTCAACCTTGAACTTTCAACCTTGAACTTTCAACCTTGAACCTTCAACCTTGAACTACAAACTAATCAATATTTACCAACTCAATATCAAAAACCAATTCCTTCCCCGCCAGTTCATGATTGGCATCCAGCACCACCACATCATCTTTTACTTCAGAAACGACTACAGGAATCGGTTGCCCTGCCTGGTTTTGCAACTGCAATCGCATGCCCGGTTCCAGTTGCATATCTTCAGGAATATTTGACTTTGGAAATTCGATAATTGCATCAGCATTTTTTTCGCCGTAGGCATCTTTTGCAGGAATATTAATTGTTTTCTTTTCTCCTACTTCCATCCCCGGAATGGCATCATCAAAACCTTTGATCATTTGTCCTGCGCCAACTGTAAAAGCCAGCGGCTCTCTTCCTTCGCTGGAATCAAATTGTTCCCCATTTGTAAGCCTCCCCTTGTAATGTACTTTTACATTATCACCTTTTTTTGCCTTACTCATAACTATAATTTTTTAATTAAAAATAAGACCTGGAAGATTTCAATATCTTCCAGGTCTGGTAAAGTCTGGTAAAGGTGGTAATAATATTTTATTTAATCAGCTAAAATGACGAAAAGATTATTTTTTACAATAATTTTATCACGTTTTCAGTTCAATTCCTTTTATTTTACAAACTCAAACCTCTAAATCTAAATCACCTGTTCATGAAATTAAAACTGTACTTATTTGTTGCTTCACTGCTTATTGCCTTCGCGGGCTTTTCCCAAAGGATTATTCCCGGAGCAGAAAGAATGGATCAATATCTTCCTTTGCTGAAGGGAAAAGCAGTAGCAGTCTTTGCAAATCCAGGCTCAATGGTCGGGAATACTTCTTTAGTGGATACACTTTTAAAAAAAGGAGTAAAAATTATACGCATCTTCGGACCTGAACATGGTTTCAAGGGCACTGCAGATGCCGGTGAAAAAGTAGGAAATTCCATTGATCCTGAAACAGGGATTGAAGTGGTAAGCCTTTACGGAAAGCATGAAAAACCAACGCCGGAAGACCTGAAAGGAGTTGATATTATGATCTTTGACCTGCAGGATGTCGGAGTAAGATTTTATACTTATATCAATTCTATGCAACATTTCCTGGAAGCTGCACTTGAAAATTCAATTCCATTGATCATCCTCGACAGGCCTAATCCGAATGGATTTTATGTGGACGGACCTGTTTTAAATTTAAAATATAAAAGTGGCGTCGGCTTGCAGCCCATTCCAATTGTTTATGGACTTACATTAGGAGAATATGCTTTGATGCTTGCAGGTGAAAAATGGCTTTCTCCGTTAGCAAATGAAAAGTATGCTTATTATCAACATGTAAAAAAGACCGTTGATAGCCCTTTCCATCTTCTTGTAATTAAAAATGCCAATTATGATCACAACAGCAAATATATTTTGCCTGTAAAGCCTTCTCCAAATCTTCCCGATATTCAATCTGTATACCTTTATCCATCAACATGCTTTTTTGAAGGAACGACGTTGAGTGAAGGTCGCGGGACAGATAAACCTTTCCAGGTATTTGGCGCGCCATCGTTACCCAGAAATCTGTATTCCTTTACACCTCATCCAACAGAGGGAGCAAAGAGTAGCAAGCATTACGGAGAAGTTTGTTATGGATGGGACTTATCAGGCACTCCCCGGGAAGTTTTGAAAAAAACAGATCATCACATTCAGTTGAAATGGCTGATGGAAGCTTATCGTTTATTTCCTGATAAGGACAGTTTTTTCATTGTCCCAAAATCAGGAAACATGGAAAACTCCTTCTTTGATAAGCTTGCAGGAAACAATGAATTGTGGCAGCAAATTAAGAACGGTGTCTCCGAAAAAGATATCCGTGCCAGTTGGGAACCGGCATTAAGCAATTATAAAAAAATCAGGAAGAAATATTTGCTGTATAAAGATTTTAATGACTGATATTGCATTTGAACGTTCAACCTTCAACTTTCAACCTTTGGCTTCCAGCTCTTTGTGCCTCTTCGTGCCTTGGAGCCTTTGTGGCTCATCAACCTTCAACCTTGAACAATGAAACTAATCTTCATGGGAACCCCGGAATTTGCTGTTCCCTCTTTGAATAAATTATACGAAGCAGGTTATGATATTGTTGCTGTCGTAACAGCCCCTGATAAACCTGCTGGTCGCGGTATGCAACTAACCGAAAGCGCAGTAAAAAAATATGCTGTACAAAAGAAACTTCCTGTGTTGCAACCCGAGAAGTTGAAGGATCCCAATTTCATACAGACATTACAATCTTTAAAAGCCGACTTGCAGGTGGTGGTAGCTTTTCGTATGTTACCGGAAGTAGTTTGGAATATGCCGCCACTTGGAACCATTAATCTTCACGCCTCCTTATTACCTCAATATCGCGGTGCGGCTCCTATCAACTGGGCCATCATAAACGGCGAAAAAGAAACGGGTGTTACTACCTTTAAATTGCAACATGAAATAGACACCGGCAATATTTTATTGCAGGAGAAAATTTCGATTGCTGACAACGAAACCGCAGGCTCTCTGCACGATAAAATGATGTATACCGGAGCAGATGTGTTACTACAGACGATCAGGCAAATAGAAGACGGAACCATTAAAGAAACTCCTCAACCCTCCGCTGCTAACTTTCAACAGTCAACACAGGCTCCCAAAATTTTTAACGAAACCTGCAAGATCGACTGGAATCAGCCGGTGAATAAAATTTACAATCTTATCCGCGGGCTATCCCCGTACCCATCTGCATTTACTTATCTTGATGAAAAAAAACTAAAGATTTTTTCTGCGGAAAAAGAAAAAACAAATCAATCAGACGAGCCAGGCAAAATTTTTACCGACAATAAAAGCTTTTTAAAATTTTCGGCAAAAGATGGATTCATCTCACTGAAAGAAATACAACTTGAAGGGAAAAAAAGAATGAATATTAAAGATTTCTTAAGAGGCTACCGTGGTAAGCTATAATCATTACTGTTCTTCAAAATGAATGATTCTCTGCTGTTCAAAAAGCAACATATTCCGAAATAAAAGAAGTCCTTATTTCTTCGTTTACTTATCCGTGTTCATTCATCGGATCTACCATTCGAACAGGCCTTTCCTGGATTTTGGAAGAAAGAGCAGCACCAAGATATTCACGGTTTAATCTTGCAATATTTTCCACAGAAATACCTTTAGGACATTCCGCTTCACAATTGTAAATATTACCGCAATTGCCAAATCCTTCTTTATCCATCTGATTCACCATATTCAAAGCTCTTGAAATTCTTTCAGGATCACCCTGTGGCAATAAAGCCAGCTGGGAAACTTTTGCGCCTACAAATAACATGGCAGAGCCATTAGGACAAGCGGCAACACATGCACCACAACCAATACACGCAGCTGCATCAAATGCTTCATCAGAATCAGCCCGGTCAACAAGAGTCGTATTTGCGTCCGGAGCATTTCCTGCATTTACTGAAACATAACCCCCGGCCTGGATAATTCTGTCAAATGCTTTTCTGTCAACCATCAAATCCTTTATTACCGGAAAAGCAACAGAGCGCCATGGCTCCACAACAATGGTATCACCATCTTTATAAGCACGCATGTGCAATTGGCAAACCGTATTTCTTTGCCATGGCCCATGAGCACGACCATCCACGTACATGCTGCACGCACCACAAATTCCTTCACGGCAATCATGGTCAAAAGCAATCGGGTCTTTTCCTTCATTAACCAGTCTTTCATTCAGCACATCAAACATTTCAAGAAAAGACATTTCAGAAGAAATATTTCTTACTTCATAAGTTTCGAACTCTCCCTTTGCCTCAGCATTGGCCTGACGCCAAACTTTCAAAGTGAGATTCATAGTATAGTGTTCCATGTTAATTATTAAATTATTATATTATTCGATTATTTGTTAACCTTCGTTTAATTATTTCACTCTTGTGAGGAAGCTTTTCATTCTTAATTATTAAATTAATAAATTATTTCTTAGTAGGGAAGCTTTTTATTCGTAAATTTAATTAATGAGATAATGGCTTTCGGCAACTTATCAAGTTCTCCAAAAATACGATCGTATTCTTCCTCGGAAATTATTTTCCTGACTTTTGCCTTTTCATTCCAATCCAGGCTTTCTTTTAAAGAGCCTTTGCTATAACTATAAAATTATATTTTATCTTTTTTAAAATGCCTGCCAAAACCTTCTGCAATGTTTGCTGAAATAGAATCACATGCTTCAGCAAACTGTGCTCCTGCCACCTTTTTTTGAAACCATTCCCAATCGATTACTATCGACCAAACATAATTGCTTAAATGAAATGCCAGCCGGTAACATTCAATGTCGTTTAATTTTAAATAATTATCTGCCATATTCTCAAAAGCAATTTAGTAATCAATTAAAAAAAAATCGATAATTGAATAATTCAATTTAAGGAACAAATTTAAAAAAGCGAACCTCCAGTAATTCAATACTTGAATAATTTAATAATTAAACCTACTTATAACTCCTCTGACTCGGCTTCACCACTTCAAAATGCAACGGCTCCTTGTGCATGATCTCTCCTTCAGAAGTATATTCCCATGCAGCTACGTAACTAAATTCTTCATCCTTTCTCAACGCCTCTCCTTCAGAAGTCTGGCTTTCCTCGCGAAAATGTCCGCCACAGCTTTCTGTGCGTTGAAGGGCATCAATACACATTAATTCTCCCAGCTCTAAAAAGTCAGCTACACGTCCCGCTTTGTCCAATTCGGGATTCATTTCATAAATTCCCCCCGGTACTTTTACATTTTCCCAAAACTCTTTTCTTAAGGCACGGATCTCTTCAATTCCTTCTCTCAACCCTTTATCATTGCGCGCCATTCCACATTTTTCCCACATGATCTTTCCCAATCTTTTATGAAAACTTTCTACGGATTCCGTTCCTTTTATACTCATCAGCTTTTCAATTCTTTCATGCACTGCTTTCTCAGCTTCATCAAAAGCCGGATGAGAAGTCGGAATAGCGGGAGTTCTTATTTGTGTTGACATAAACGAACTAATGGTATAAGGAATTACAAAATACCCATCTGCCAAACCCTGCATCAAAGCAGAAGCGCCAAGTCTGTTAGCCCCATGGTCGCTAAAATTCGCTTCTCCCAGGCTGTATAATCCCTTTACAGTGGTGCCCAATTCATAATCAACCCAAAGGCCCCCCATAGTATAATGCACCGCCGGATAAATGCGCATCGGAACAACATATGGATTTTCGCCCGTGATTTTTTCATACATGGCAAACAGGTTTCCATATTTTTCTTTGATCACATTTTTTCCCAGGTCAATGATCGTTTGTTCTGACGGATCATGCATGCCGCGTTTATGAGCTTCGGTTTTTCCGTAACGTTTTATGGCATCAGCAAAATCAAGATAAACAGCTTTTTTTGTAGTACCCACACCATATCCCACATCACATCTTTCTTTTGCCGCACGAGACGCCACATCTCTGGGAACAAGGTTTCCAAAAGCCGGGTAACGCCGTTCGAGGTAATAATCGCGATCGGATTCAGGAATGTCATTCGGCTTGCGTTTGTCGTCTTTATTTTTTGGAACCCAGATTCTTCCATCGTTTCTCAAACTTTCACTCATCAGTGTAAGCTTACTCTGGTGTTCTCCCGTAACAGGAATGCAGGTAGGATGAATTTGGGTAAAACATGGATTGGCAAAATAAGCACCTTGTTTATGCGATTTCCATGCTGCAGTTACATTGCTTCCCATTGCGTTGGTGCTCAGGTAAAAAACATTTCCATAACCGCCTGAGCAAATCAAAACTGCATGTCCAAAATGTCTTTCAAGCTTTCCGGTCACTAAATTTCTTGCAATAATTCCCCTGGCAATACCATCGATTTTCACGATATCATGCATTTCATGCCGGGAATAAATAGTTACATTTCCAAGGGCTTCCTGTCTTTCCAAAGCTCCATAAGCGCCTAAAAGTAATTGTTGCCCCGTTTGGCCTGCAGCATAAAATGTACGCTGCACCTGTGTTCCGCCAAAAGAACGGTTGCTCAGCATACCGCCATATTCCCTTGCAAAAGGAACGCCCTGTGCCACACATTGATCAATCATATTTCCGCTCACCTGTGACAACCTGTAAACATTGGCTTCGCGTGAACGATAATCGCCACC
>Ga0134128_10007502_pt1 | contig 13187 bp, 12 predicted proteins | sample KB31754_FD_96462 | JGI IMG/M metagenome (GOLD analysis project Ga0134128, IMG submission 96462) | Terrestrial soil microbial communities with excess Nitrogen fertilizer from Kellogg Biological Station, Michigan, USA - KB3-175-4 | ecosystem: Environmental > Terrestrial > Soil > Unclassified ... | reverse complement strand
GAGGTCCGGCTGGAAGGCGCGCAGGGCGCGCGAGAGCGTTCCCATGCTCCCCGCGAGCTTGCGGGCGAAGGTGAACAGCTCGGGCCCGGGGCGGCGCGGCAGGCCGCGCAGGTCGACGGGCAAGGCCGCGAGCCCCTCCTTCTCCAAGGCAGCCAGCGCCGGGTCGCCCGCGCGGACCACGGTCAGGGGCTCCCAGCCGCGCTTGCGCAGGGCCTGAGCGACGACGAAGCCGGGATAGAAATGCCCTCCGGTCCCCCCCGCGGCGATGGCGATCCTCTTCAAGAAACGGCCTCGGTGGTCTGGCGGGAGATGCTGAGCAGGATGCCGATGCCCGCGAGGGTGGCGAGCAGGGACGAGCCGCCGAAGGAAAGGAACGGGAGCGGGATGCCTTTGGTGGGCAGGAGTCCGATGGCCATGGCGATATTGAAGAAGGCCTGCAGGACGATGGTGAACGTGATCCCGCACGCGAGCAAGGTCCCGAACAGGTTCGGGGCGTGGCGGGCGATGCGGATGCCGCGCACGAGGATGGTCGCGAACAGGGCGAGCACGACGAAGGCCCCGATGAGGCCGAGCTCCTCGCAGATCACCGGGAAGATGAAGTCGGTGTAGGGCTTGGGCAGGTACATGAGCTTGAGCTGGGAGGCTCCGAAACCCTTGCCGAACCAGCCGCCCGAGCCGACGGCCAGGATGGCCTGGGCGAGCTGGTAGCCGGTCCCCTTGATGTTCTCGAACGGCCGGAGGAACGTCATCAGGCGGGCGCGCCGGTAGGGCTTGCGCCAAAGCTCCTCGGCGACGACGGGCACCGCCGAGCCGAGCGCGGCGAAGATCCAGCGCACGCGCGCGCCGGAGACGAACAGGACGAGGATGACGGCGCCGAACATCAAGGTCGGCGTGCCGAGGTCGGGCTCGAGGCCGATCAGCGCGAGCAGCAGGCCGACGACGGCGAGAGGGATGACGAGGCCGTGCATGGGAGAGCCGAGCTTGCTGTGCTTGCGGTCGAGATAGCTGGCCAGGAAGATCACCGACGTGAGCTTGGCGAACTCGGCGGGCTGGAGGCCGATGGGGCCGAAGTGGATCCAGCGCCGGGCGCCGGCGATGGGTCTAAAGAAGAGCGCGGCCAGCAGGAAGAACGCGGTGACGCCGTAGATCGGCGCGAGGTACTCGCGCAGGCGGTTGTAGTCGACGCGCGAGAGCCACCCCATCACGGTCAGAGAGATGACGGCCCAGATCAGCTGGCGGATGAAGAAGTAAAGGGGCTTGCCCATGGTCTGCTCGGCGGAGATGGCGCTCGCGGAGTAGACCATGACGACGCCGAGGACCGTCAGGGTGAGCGCCGCGGCGAGCAGGATGAAGTCGAAGGGCGCTCGGCGGCGCGGGCGCGGGTTTCCTCTCATCGCTGCTTCGCGGCGGCCTTCACGAGCTCCTTGAACTGGCGGCCGCGGTCCTCGAAGTCCTTGAACTGGTCGAAGGACGCGCAGGCGGGCGACAGCAGGAGGACGTCGCCCTTCGAGGCCACGCGCAGGGCCGTGTCGACGGCCGTGGCGAGGTCGCCGCACGGGAAGACGGGCACGAGGCCGGCCAAGTCCTCCTCGATGCGCCGCGCCGCGGAGCCGATGGTCAGGATGCCCTTGACGGTCTTCTCGATCCACGGCTTGAGCGGCGCGTACGGGAAGCCTTTGTGCAGGCCGCCGAGGACGAGCAGGATGCTTTTTTGATCCGGCGGGAAGGCCTTGAGCGCCACGAGAGTCGAGTCGACGTTGGTGGCCTTGGAGTCGTTCACGCAGCGCACGCCGCGGACCGCGCCGCACTCCTCCAGCCGGTGCTCGACGCCCTTGAACGACTTGAACGCTTTCTGGACGGCGGCGGGCTTGATGCCGCGCGCGAAGCCCAGCAGGCCCGCGGCCATGGCGTTCTCGAGGTTGTGGCGGCCCGGAAGCTTCGGCGGGGCGAGCTTGACCGGCTTCTTCCAGCGCGGAAGCTCGAAGACGAGCTTGCCCCCTTCCTCCCACGCGTGGATGTGGGGCCCCTTCGCGCCGAAATACAGGCGCTCGGCGGGGCAGTCGCGCGACATCTTGTACGTGATGGGGTCGTCGGCGTTGAACACGCAAGCATCTCCCGGCCCCTGCTCGCGGAAGACCTTCGCCTTCGCAGAGAGATACGCTTCCATCGAGCCGTGATGGTCGAGATGGTCGGCCGTTATATTCAACACGGCCGCGGCGCGCGGTTCGAAGTGTCGACTATCTTCCAATTGATAGCTCGAGCATTCGATGACGAGTACATCCGACGCTTTGGCCGAGGGCGCCGTCGAAGAGATCGGGGTCCCGATGTTGCCTCCGAGAATGGCCTTTCTTCCCTTGGGAAGCCCCGCCTTGAAAATCTCGAACGTTAATGCGGTCGTCGTGGATTTGCCGTTCGTGCCGGTGACCGCCACGATCCCCTTCGCCTTCGAGAACGCCAGCGCGACCTCGAGCTCGCTGAATACCGGGATGTTCTTCTCGGTGAGGTTCTTAAAGATAGGGAGATCGGGCTTGATCCCGGGACTTTTCACGACGAAGGCGCACTGGAGCAGGCGCTCCGAATGCCCGTTCCACTCCCACTTCACCTTGGCGGGCAATCCCTTGAGCGCCTGGACCAGCTGCGCGCGCGGGCGCGAGTCGGAGCCGAGCACGCGAAAGCCGTTCTTGGCGAGCAGGCGGGCCGCCGCCTGCCCGGACTTCCCCATCCCGAGCACGCCGGCGAACTTCTTGCGGAAGTTCTTGGGGTCGAAGACCTTGTGATCGACGGGCGGCTTCGCCGCCCGCGCCTTTCGGGTCTTGACCTTAGTCTTGGGTCGAGGAGATTTCTTGCTCAAGAGAGTGTCGTGCGATCTCGTTCGTCACCGCGCCGATCATTATCGGAGCTTGAGCGACGCGAGCGCGGTCAGCATGAGGACGATGCACACGATCCAGAAGCGCACCGTGACCTTGGGCTCGGCGACGCCGGTCAGCTCGAAGTGATGGTGGATGGGCGCCATGCGGAAGATGCGCTTTCCGCCGCGGAGCTTGTAGGACGCCATCTGGAGGATGACCGAGACCGTCTCGATGACGAAGACGCCGCCGATGATCGGCAGGAGGAGCTCCGCCTTCACGCACAGGGCCACGACGGCGATCACGCCGCCGAGGAACAGCGAGCCGGTGTCGCCCATGAAGATCTCGGCGGGATAGGCGTTGAACCACAGGAAGCCGAGGCAGGCGCCGATGAGTCCGGCGAGGTAGACCGTGATCTCGCCGGCGCCCTCGACGTGCACGATGCGCAGGTAGTAGGCGAACTTCACGTTGCCGGCCACGTAGGCCAGCGCCGCGTAGGCGAGCGCGCAGAAGATGATCGAGCCGGCGGCCAGCCCGTCGAGGCCGTCGGTCAGGTTCACCGCGTTGGAGGAGCCCACGACCATCAACGTCGCCAGGACGAAATACAGCGAGCCGAGCTCGAGGAAGAGCTCCTTGCCGTAGGGCACGTTGACCGAGGTGGCGAAGGAGCCGTTCGGCGGCCGCACCGCGAGGTAGGCCGCGACCGCCAGGCCCACGGAGATCTGCACGATGAACTTCCAGCGCGACGAGGCGCCCTTCGTGTTCTTCTTGGTCAGCTTCAGGTAGTCGTCCCAGAAGCCGATGGCGGTCAGCGCGCACGTCACGGCGAGCAGGAGCCACGTGAAGCGGTTGTCGAGCCGCATCCACAGCAGCGAGGAGCCGACGACCGCGAGGAAGATCAGCGCGCCGCCCATCGTCGGCGTGCCCTGCTTCGACAGGTGCGACTGCGGCCCGTCCGTGCGCTGCATCTGTCCGACCTTCTTGGCGCGCAGGACGCGGATGAGGCCCGGCCCCGCGAGCAGGCACAGGACCAGAGACGTCACCGCCGCGCCGCCGGCGCGGAACGTGATGTACTGGAAGACGTTGAACGGCCGGAACGAGTCGCGCAGCTGGTAAAGGTAGAAGAACATTAGAGGGCCTTGGCCAGTTCCTCGAGCTTCATCGCCCGGGAGGCCTTGAACAGTACCGCGTCTCCGGCGGAAAGCTTACTCTTGAGCGAGGCGGCGAAGGAAGCCGGGGCGTCGCCGTGCTCGAACGGGAACTTGGGCTTCGCCGCGCTCAGTCCGTCCGCCGCCGGCTTCATCTCCGGCCCCGCGAGGAAGACCGCCTTGAGATCGAGAGTGGCCAGCCACTCGCCGAGCTCGCGATGGAACTTGGGCGAGCCGGGGCCCAGCTCCTTCATGTCGCCCAGCACGAGCGTCTTCGGGCGGCCCTTGAACTCCTCGACGAAGGCCTCGACCGAGGCGCGCATCGACGCCGGGTTCGCGTTGTAGGCGTCGAGGACGAACGTCGCCCCGCTGGCGTGCGCGAGCGGCTCCTGGCGCAGGCGCCCGGGCGTGTGCGCCTCGAGCCCCTTGCGGATCACGTCCGGCGAGATCCCGAGCGCGCAGGCCGCCGCGGCCGCCGCGGCGGCGTTGTAGCGGCTGTAGCCGCCGAAGGACTTGAGCTTGATCGAGATGCGGTGCCGGTCCACGATGAGCCCGTCGGGACCGTCGATGCGCACCCGGCAGCGCGGTCCCGCGCCGTAGGCGACCGCGCGCGCGCCCAGCCGCGGCTCCAGCGCCGACAGCCACGGGTCGTCGGCGTTGATGACCGCGCAGCCGTCCTCGGGCAGCAGCTCGACGATCTCGGAGTTGGTCTGGAAGGTCGTCTCGATCGTCCCGAAGGTCTCCAGGTGGTCCGAGCCGATGTTGGTCAGCACGCCGACCGTCGGCTGCGCGATCCGCGCCAGCTCGGCGATCTCGCCGCGGCGGCAGGCCGCCAGCTCGAAGACCCCGTAGCGGTGCTCGGCGGTCAGCTCAAGCACCGACAGCGGCAGGCCCACCTCGTTGTTCCAGTTGCCCGGGCTCGCGCACGTCGGCCCGACCAGCGAGCAGATCGAGAGCAGCATCTCCTTGGTGGTCGTCTTGCCGTTGGAGCCGACCACGCCGACGACCGGGATGTCGAAGCGCGCGCGGTGGTGATGCGCCAGCGCCTGCAAGGCCTTGAGGGTATCGGGGACCACGACCACGTGCGCCGGCTTGGGCGCCTTGGCCGGGAGCTTGCCGCGCGCGACGATCCAGCCGGCGCACTTGAGCAGTTCAGGGCGATCCAACAGGGTGTGCGCGTCGACGCGCTCGCCGACGAGCGCGAGGAAGGCCTGGCTCTCCTTGAGGGCGCGCGTGTCCGTCGACAGCGCGTCGATGCGGTCCGCGCCGTCTCCGCGCGTCAGACGGCCTCCGGCCGCCCGCGCCAGTTCCCCCCACGTCAGGTCGAGCTTCATCTCAGGTTCCGCGCAACGCGCGCAGCGCCGCCCGCGCCGTCTCGCGGTCGTCGAACGGCACCGTGCGGTCGCGGAGGATCTGGTAATCCTCGTGGCCCTTCCCGGCGATCAGCACGACGTCGCCGGCGCGCGCTTCCGCGATCGCGGCGGCGATGGCGGCGCCGCGATCCGCCTCGATCGTATAATTTTGGAGGCCAGCGGCGCGAATGCCTGTCTCCGCGTCGCCGATGATGGCCATGGGGTCTTCCGACCGGGGGTTGTCGCTGGTCAGAAACGCCCGGTCCGCGCCTCGGCAAGCGGCGACGCCCATGGGGCCGCGCTTGGTCTTGTCGCGGTCGCCGCCGCAGCCGAAAACGGCCAGGATGCGGCGGTGAGGAAGGGCCTTGATCGTTGAAAGAACGGCTTCAAGGGCGCTATCCGTATGGGCGAAATCGACGAGCACGTGGAAGTCTTGGCCCTCGTCCACGGCCTCGAGTCTCCCCGGCACTGAACGGAGTGAAGCGAGCCCGGCCAAGACGGTCTCTGGCGGCGTTCCTAGACCGAGCATCGCGGCGGCGGCCGCCAGGGCGTTGGAAACATTGTAACGGCCGGGAAGACGGACCGAACCATCGTAATGTTTCCCTTTCCAATCGATAGTGAATGTCGAGCCGTTCAAGTCCGACGAGATGATTCGACCTCGCAGGTCCTTGGCCGCGTCGGTCATACCGAACGCAATCACCTCACAGCCGACCGCCTTCTTCTTGAGATGATGAGCAAGAGGGTCGTCATAGTTCAACGCGGCGACCTTCGGCGACTTCTTGTTCTCCGTCTTAGCCAGCAGATCGAAGAGTCTCCCTTTCGCTTCGAAGTAGGCTTCGGTCGTCTTATGAAAATCGAGGTGATCTCGCGTGAGGTTCAGAAAGATGCCGGCATCGAAATCGATCGTCTCCACCCGCTTCAAGGCGAGCGCGTGCGAGGAGACCTCCATCAAAGCGTGACTCGCCCCCCCGTCGCGAAAGCGCGCCAGAAGCCGCGCGACCTCGAGCGAGATCGGCGTCGTGTTCACGGCCTTCGCGATCCTTTCTCCCGCGAGCCGGTACTCGATCGTTCCCGCCACTCCGGCTTTCCCCTTCGCGGCGTTGACGATGGACTCGAGCAGGTAGGTGGTCGTGGTTTTACCGTTCGTCCCGGTCACTCCCACGACGATCATCGAGCCCGAGGGATGCCGGAAAAAGGCGTCGGCATATTTGCCCATGGCCTCGGCGGCATCCGCCACCTGGATCCACGCGCCAGGCAGCGTCGCCGGCGGGGGCGGCGGCTCGAGCTCGCTGACGACGGCGACCGCGCCCTTGGCCAGGGCCTCGCGCGCGTGGCGGTTGCCGTCGGTCTTGGAGCCCGGCAGCGCGAAGAACAGGTCGCCGGGCTCGACTTCGCGGGAGTCGTGGCGCAGGCCCTCGACGGGGACGTCGACGTGGCCGGCCGTGCGCTTGGGAGCGCTCGCGCGGAGCAGCTCGGCGAGCATCATGGCGTCAGCGCAGCCGGGCCGTCGCGAGCGAGGCGTCGGCGGGCTTGTCGGGCGCGACGCCGCCGAGCACCAGGAGGCGCTTGCCGATCTTCGCGAAGATCGGCGCGGCCGTCTGCGCGCCGTAGTAGGCGCCCTTCGGCTCGTTGAGCACGACGAGGATGGTCCAGCGCGGCGCGGAGACCGGCAGGAAGCCGACGAAGGAGGCCGTGTAGGCGGTCGGCGAGTACTTGTGCGTGACCGGGTCGACCTTGTGGGCCGTGCCGGTCTTGCCCGCGACGCGGTAGCCGGGGATGCGCGCCGTCTCGCCCGTGCCCGCGTCGACGACGCCCTCGAGCATGCCCGCGAGCGTGCGCACCGAAGTCTCGGCGGCGATGCGGCGGACTTTCACGGGAGGCTTGCCGTCGACGATCAGCTTCGGCTCCCACAGCGTGCCGCCGTTGGCGATCGCCGAGTAGGCGTCGAGCGTCTGCGCGGCGCTGACCTGGAGGTTGTAGCCGTAGGAGGAGGAAGCGAGGCCGACCTTCGTGAGGTCGGACAGCGGCTTGAGCTCGCCCGCGGTCTCTCCGGGCAGGGGAAGTCCGGTCTTGGCGCCGAAGCCGAAGGCGCGGCACATGCGGTAGAAGCGCTGGGCGCCGATGCGCTCGACGACTTTGGAGATGCCGATGTTGGAGGACTTCGCCAGGATCTCGCCGAGGGTCATGTCGCCCGCGCCCTCGTGGTCCGTGATGACGACGCCGGGCGTGATCTCGTAGCGGCCGTTCTCGCCGTAGAAGACGTCGTCGGGCCGCACGACTCCCTCGTCGAGGCCGCTCAACGCGGTCACGACCTTGAAGACCGAGCCGGGCTCGTAGGCGTCTTGGACCAGAGGGTTCTTGAGGGGGTTGGGCGGCCAGGCCGCCATCGCGAGGATCTCGCCCGTCTGCGGGTCCTGCACGGCGGCGAAGCCGCTCTTGAAGGCGGACTTCGCGGCGGCCTCGCTCAGGGCCTCCTCGGCCAGGTACTGCACGTTGCGGTCGATGGTCAGGCGGATCGGGTCCGGCACGCGGCCGTCGTCGGCGATGCTCTTGTAGATGGAGTGCCCGGCGCCGTCGCGGATGAGCTCGAAGCGGCGCGGCGCGCCGCGCAGCCTCTTGTCGAGCGTCAGCTCCGCGCCCGCCAGGCCCTTGCCCTCGGCGCCGACGAGCCCGAGCACGCCGCGCGCGAGATCGCCGTTGGGGTAGACCCGCTCCTGGACGGGGACGACGCCGACGCCGTCGACGCGGGCGTTCTTGATCGCCTCGGACTGCTCGGCCGTCATGCCGGTCTTGAGCCAGGCGAAGCGGTTGGCGGCGCGCACGCGGCCCTCGAGCTCTCTCGCTGAGACGCCGAGCACCGGCGCGAGCTTGGCGGCGAACGCGGCGGGGTCCTTGACCATCGCCTTATCGGCGAAGCAGGACCACGTCGGCACCGAGCGCGCGAGCACGCGGCCCTCGCGGTCGAGAATGTCGGCGCGCGGGGCGGCCTCCTCCGCGACGCGGTCGAACTCTCCGGAGGCGCGGGTCTGCAGCGCTCCGTGACGCAGGACCTGGAGGTCGGCCAGGCGCAGCCCGAGGACGGGCAAAGGGAGGAGGGCGAACCCGGCGGCGACCGTCAGGCGCAGGCCGAGGTCCATGGAGGCCTCAGCTGCGGGTGGCGGCGACGAGCGGGGCGAACCCGCGCGTCAGAATGCGGGTCAGGCCGCCCAGCGGCGCCGCGTCGCCGCTCGTCTCCGGAAGGCGGCGCAGGGCGTCGGGCGCGGCCGGGACGAGGCCGAGGCGCTCCGCGCGCGCGGCGACCTGCTCCGGAGAGAGTCGCTCGTCGAGCTCGACGCGCAGTGCCGCGACGCGTCCGCGGCGGCTCATCGTCTCGCGGCGCGCGGCCTCGACGCGGTAGCCGAGGCGAGTCGCCTCGACGTGCTGCCAGCAAAGGAAAAGGAAGAGGGCTCCGGCCCCCGCGAACCTCGCCGCCGACCCCGTTCCAAATCCCATCCGCGCGTCCATCATAGCACTCTTGGGCTCCCTTCTAAAATCCGGCGGCTCACCACTCCGCCGAGAGGTGATGAGCCGCCTTGAACGACGGCGGGCGCCGCGCCGAACGCCGCCCGCCGAAATCGGGGCGGCTTCCCGCCGAGAGAAGCCGCCGATTCGATGGCCGGGCGCCCCGCCGAGAGGCGCCCGGCCAAATCTTCACTTCAAATCTGGGACCGCCCCGCCGAGAGGCGGTCCCTTAACCGGCGGCGGGCGCCGCGCCGAACGACGCCCGCCAAATCGTGGCGGCCCCCCCGCCGAGTGAGGGGCCGCCAAATCACTTTACGGCCTGCGGTCCCTCCCCTTGAGGAAGACCCGCCGCCACACGTACGCCGAGCCGGCCTTGCGCCCGGCGGGGTCCAGCGCGACCGCCTGCCGCCGGTCCATGAGAAACGCGACGGTCGTGTCGAGCTTCGTCATCAGCGCCGTCGCCGTGCTCGAACCGCCCACGAAGTCAGTTTTCATGTTTCGTGTCCCCCCTCACTTCTTTTCGACGACCCGAAGCTTGGCGCTGCGCGAGCGCGGGTTGCGCGACGTCTCCTCGTCGGAGGCGACCACCGCGGCGCGCGCGTCTCCGCGGCCGAGGTAGGCGCACTTGTCCTGCGCGACCAGCGAAGCGAAGACGTTCTTGACGATGCGGTCCTCGAGAGAGTGAAACGTGATCACCGCCAGACGGCCGCCCGACTTCAAATAGGGAACGACGCTCTCGAGGCCGCGCGTGAGCGCCTCGAGCTCCTGGTTGACCGCGATGCGCAAGGCCTGGAACGTGCGCGTCGCCGGATGGTGCCCGGTCCTCGGCACGACCGATTCGACGACTTTCGCGAGCTCGGTCGTGGTCGTCAGCGGCCTCTTCGCGCGCGCGGCGACGATGGCGCGGGCGATGCGGTCCGCCTCGGGCTCCTCGCCGAACTCCGTCAAGAGCATCGCGATCTGCTCCGCCGGCCAGCGGTTGACGATCTGCTCGGCCGTGAGGCTCGCGTCCGGCCCCAAGCGCATGTCGAGCGGGCCCTCGAAGCGGAAGGAGAAGCCGCGCGCCGGCTTGTCCAGCTGCAACGAGCTCACGCCGAGGTCGAACAGCGCGCCGGACAGCGGGAAGAAGCCTTCCTTCTCCAAAACCGCGCCCAGGGAACGGAAGTTCGTGCGGACCGCGTGGAATGATCCACTATAGGCTCCGAGCCGGTGGCCGGCTTCAGCGAGCGCTTCCGGATCCGCATCGAGACCAAGTACCTTTCCCTGGGCCGAAATCTTCTTGAGGATCGCCTCGGAGTGCCCGCCGAGGCCCAGCGTCGCGTCGAGGTACAGCCCCCCCGTGTCCGTGACGAGCCGCGCCAGCGTCTCCGCCAGCAGGACCGGCTCGTGGGTAAAGCGTTCCTCGGCCAAGATCATATCTCCACGCTCTTCGCGATCTTCTTGTACGCCGGCGCCACCGTCGACTTCTCGTAGGCCGCCCAGCGCTTCGCGTCCCAGATCTCCGCGCGATTGCCCGCGCCCTGCACCAGCACGTCGAAGCGCAAGCCCGCGTGCTCCTTCAGATACTGCGGCACGAGCACGCGCCCTTGCGCGTCCGGCTCCACCTCGAGCGCCTCGGAGAAGAACTTGCGCTTGAACGCGCGCTCCTGCTCCTTGTCCGGCATCGAGAACATCTTCAGATCGTCCGCGAGCATCTTCTCCCACTGCGACGGCAGGAAGAGGTACAGGCAGCCCTCCATGCCGCTCGTCAGATAGAAGGACCGCCCCTTCTCCTGCGCCAAAGCCTCCCGGTATTTCGGAGGAACCGCGAGCCGGTTCTTCGGATCGAGGGAGTAGTCGTAACGCCCGATCAGAAGGGCCATTACTTCCCACTTCTCGCCACTCGATTGTTATTCTTCACCACTTTTCCCCACCGGGAGCACGAGTATAGTGGAGTCGACGTATTCTGTCAAGACCTAATTTCCCGCGCTTTCGGCGGCGCGCGATTTCTCGACGAGGACTCGAGAAAAAATGAAGGCGCGCGCCCGAGTTTTACTCGAAGCTTTTATTGGCCCGCGGGAAGTTTGTCCAAAGAGCCGCGCGAGACCTCGTGGCGCCACGCGATCTCGAGGGCGCGCACGCGCGTGTAAGGAGCGCCGTAGGCGCGGTACAGCGACTCGGGCACGGGGCGCCCGTCGCGGATGTAAGCCGCGAACTTGTAGAAGGACGAGCGGTACTGCGTGCGGATGAGATAGCGCACGACGCTGTAGGCCTGCGCGTACCACAGGCGCACCTTGTCGTCGGTCCAGCCCGATGTGGTGGTCACGCTCATGAACGACTCGAACGGCAAGCCTCCCCCCGCCTCGAGCGTCGCGAGGTTGTCGCGCAGCCAGTTCGGCGCGGAGAGTCCGCGCTCGACCTGCAGCAGCGTCGCCATGCCTTCCGACAGCCACAGCGGGTCGGTCTGCCCGTCGAGGAAGAAGCCGTCGAAGTAGATGTGCGTGAGCTCGTGCGCGAGGATTCCGGGGAGCTCCTCGCTCTCGTAGACGTAGACCTTGCGCTTGGGCACCGAGCTCGCGCCGCCCGACCACGGCGGGCGGCCGGTCACGCGGCGGTAGGCGTCCTGGCTCTTGAACAGGAAGATGGACACTTTCTGGTCGCTGGCCCACGGCGAGAACGGCGCGAGGTCGAGCATCAGGTTGCCGTGCAGGTTCTCGATGAGCTCGAGGAAGCGGTCCGACGCCTCGTACTGCTCGGCGTAGACGTTGAAGTGGCGCGTGACGCTCTTCTGGAACCCCTCCGGGATCGGCGGGTCAGGCAGGGGCGTGTTGCGGTCCTCGCGCCAGACCTTGCGTGGAGCCGTCCGCGCGCGCGGGACGCGCGCGGCGCGCGGCGGCCGCGCCGCCGGCGCCGACGGGGGCGCCGCGACCGAGCCCTCCTCGTCGCGGCGCTCGACCGTCGGCGCGGGGCCGACGGCGCCCTCGGGGGCGGTGATCATGCCCTCGGGACCGGCGGGCTTCGGCGGAAGCTCGGCGGCCGAGGGAGGCAGAGACGCGACGACGTTCGGCGCGTCCGACGAGACGGTCCGGTCGGGAACGTCGCCCGGGTTCTCGGCCGGGCGCGGCGGAAGCCCCGCGTCGACGGCGGAATAGGGGTTCACCACGGGGCGCATCGCCGTGGCCTCCTTCTCGTCCTCTCCCAAATACTGATAGACCATCACGCCCCAAAGGCTGATGACCAGGACCCAGATGAGGACGCGGAGACGAAGCAGGACGTCCATGGAAAGAGTTTAGCTCCCCGGCACCGTTGGCGCCACCGCCGCTTAGGACATGGCGTCGCGCAGACGCAAGGCGGCCTGCGCGAGACTGTGCACGAAGAGCGAGAAGATCAGGATGAACGCGGACTGCGACAGGGCGACCCCGAGGAACTCTCCCGAGAGCGGCTGACGCGACCAGTAGATCCCCACCATCGTGCCGATCGAGACGAGCGCGCAGAGGAGCGTCTGGCCGCGGCTCGCCGTCAGTCCCGCCGCCGTCGGCGCCATGACGAAGAGCAGCCACATCGGCGCCCAGTACGGATACAGAAGATAGAACAGCGGGACGGCCCAGACGTACGGGAGCCAGACCTGGACCAGGCGGAGCTGCCGCGACCACTTGATCCAGCGGTACTGGTTGCGTCCCAGCCACCAGTTGACCAGCACGTCGGCGACGAGGATGCCGGCCGCGATGAAGGGGGCGTGGGAGCCCGTCTCCCGGAAATCGTCGATGCGGAAGTAGACGGCCGAGATGATCAGGACGAGCGCGAACGGCGTGAAGTACCGGTTGAGCATCTGCATGGCTTACTCCCCCTCTCGCCCGAAAATCACCAGCCGGCGCTCGCGGGCTTCGCCCGGGCGGCGGTACGCGGGACACTCTAGCACTCTCGCCGCGGCCGCGGCCAGCGCCCGCGCGAGCCCGGGCTCCGCCGCGTCGGGCGCGTCGCTCTGGAACGCGGCGAAGATCCCCTTCGGCCCGAGCAGCGGGAACGCCAGGCGGACGGCCTCGGGAAGCGGCGCGAGCGCGCGCTCGACGACCGCGTCGAAGCCCGTCGTATAAGAGGAGCCGGGCGAGCCGGCGCCCGCGCGCCGCAGCAGCGGGCGCAAGCCCTGCATGCGAAGAGTCGTCGCGGCGGAGTTCAGGAACCGGTACTTCCGCTCGACGGCCTCCATGAGCGTCACCTCGGCCTCGGGCCAGGCGATCTTGAGGCAGATCCCGATGAAGCCGCCGCCCGCGCCCAGGTCCAGGATGCGCGGCTTCTCGGGCGCCCCGCGCGCGGCCAGGAGCTTGCGCAGCGCGGCGGCGGCGAAGACGCCGTCGGCCGCG
>Ga0134128_10007501_pt1 | contig 13189 bp, 12 predicted proteins | sample KB31754_FD_96462 | JGI IMG/M metagenome (GOLD analysis project Ga0134128, IMG submission 96462) | Terrestrial soil microbial communities with excess Nitrogen fertilizer from Kellogg Biological Station, Michigan, USA - KB3-175-4 | ecosystem: Environmental > Terrestrial > Soil > Unclassified ... | reverse complement strand
GGGGGTTGAGTAGCGAGGTGACGCCGAATTTGAAGTGGAGCGATTTTCGGAATGATAAGCGGCTGGAGCGGCGGACGAAGGCGTTTTTGAAACAGCTGTTGCTGATGATCCGGAACAAGGTGTTGTTGGAGGGGGGTGATCTGGCTTCGACAGAGATCGTTTGGTTCTATCCGTCGTCGATGCCGGTGTTCAGGCGGCGTTTCTTTCAAAATTCGTGGGCGACATATTATCAGCGGTATTTCCCGGGGGCGACGCGGTTGTATAAGATGTCGGAGTCGTTTGCACCTTTTTATCATTACTATCATAAGGAGAATGTGCGGCCGCATGACCGGCCGGCGGTGAATATCGATATTGGCGGGGGGACGACGGATATTGTTATCTATCAGAGTGAAGACCCGATCTTGTTGACATCGTTTCGGTTTGCGGCGAATTCGATCTTCGGGGATGGGTATGGGAGCACTTCGGCGGCCAATGGGTTTGTGCAGCATTTCGAGAGTAAGATCAAGGAGTCGCTTTCGAATACGAAGGCGGGGACGCTGACGCATATCTATGATGTGATCAAGCAGAAGAATTCGAAATCGGTCGAATTGATCGAGTTCTTTTTTTCGTTGGAGGAGAATAAGACGATCAAGGATAACAGGATCCCTCTTTCGTTTTCGAGGCTGCTTGCGGAGGGTACGGAGTTCAAGCTGGTGTTCATCTTCTTTTATGCGGCGATCATCTATCATATTGCGCGGTTGATGAAGGCGCGGGGGTTGGAGATACCGGAGTTCATTACGTTTAGCGGGAATGGGTCGAAGGTGATCCGGCTTGCCGGTGGGGGCTCCGATCTGGGGACGTTGCTGGGGTATACGAAGGTGATCTTTGGGGAGGTTTATGGCGTGGGTTCGACTGCGGGTTCGGCTGGGGGTTCGGCTGCGGGTTCGGCGGTGCCGTCGATGGAGTTCCGGTTGACCGCGAATCCTAAGGAGATCACGTGTAAGGGTGGATTGGAGTGTGCCGATCCTTCGCGGTTCGACTCTTTAGAGGAGCAGATACTGGTGACGCTTCCGGGAACGGATGGGACGACGACGGTGCCGCCTGCTACCTTGAAGTATACGGATTTGCAGTCGGAGGCGGTGGTGGGCGCTGTGGTTTCGGAGGTTAGTGCCTTCATCGATCTCTTTTTTGCGTTGAATTCGCGGTATAACTATTATTCTTATTTCGGGATCGACGGGAAGGGGTTTGCGGAGTATAAGGAGATACTCAAGAGCCGGCTGAAGAGTGATCTTATCGATGGGATACGGCAGAAGATGGCGGAGGTCGAGGGGAATGCGGATGTGGATATTACGGAGACGTTGTTCTTTTACCCTCTCGTCGGGGCGATCAACAGGTTGGCGAGTTCGATACAGAAAAATAATCAATAATGAAGAAGATATTGGTCGTGATGCTGGGTCTTCTGCCGGCGCTTGTCTGGGCGCAGGATGGTTCCCGGGCGGTCGAAGCTGCGCGGTGGGTGAAGGCCCGGGATTATCTGAGTTGTCATTTGGCGTTGGAGGCGATTCGTTCTAAGCTTGGGACGGACAGTGGGATCCGGCGTTCTTTTGCGCGGGTGGAACCGGAGTTGGAGGGGGCTACTATCGATGCGCCGCTTTCGCCTGCTGTGCTCGACCAGACGTTGCGGGATTTCGCGCGGGTGCGGCTACTGGTCGTGGAGCCGGTGTCGCGGATCGATGTGCGGAGGTTTGCGGCGATGCCGGATGGGGGGCGGCGGCTGGTGGATACGGCCTGCCTGATTGTGGAGCGGGGATATACGATACCGATGGCGTGGAAGGTTGCGATGGGGTCGACGGTGGCGAATTTTTTGCCGGATGGGGCGGGCTCGGCGGCTCGGGCGGCCGGGCCTGGTTCTGGGGCCGGGGCTGCTGGGGCCTCGGGGGCCGGAGCTTCGACGGGGGTTAAGAAGCCGGTGATTACTTTGGGTGGGCAGCCGGATGGGCAGGTGGCGGCGGCTTCGGCTACACGGGGGCGGTTTGATTATTGGGTGTTGCTGCCGCTGGTGTTGTTGGTGGTGCTCTGTCTGGTGCTCTGGCGGAAATACCAGGAGATCAAGGAGGAGCTGCGGGCGCGGAAGGTGGAGATGCGGAGTTTCAATGAAGGCTATTTTGGGAAAGGGGGTAGCGGCGGCTCGGGCGGCTCGGGCGTTGATCGGAAGGCGATCGAGCGGGCCGTTGCCGATAGCAATGTGATCGCGGAGTTGAATCAGGCGATTGGCAGGTTGCAGCTGCGGATCTCGCAATTGGAGGGGAAGCCGGTGGCTGGGGTTGCCGCGGTTGCGGGGCCGGTTGCATCGGCGGGTGGGGCGGCTGGGCCGACAGGTGGCGTGGGCTCGGCTTCGGCGGGCGGCGGAACTGGCTCGGCGGGGGCTGGCGGCAAGAATCGGTTGAAGGTGGCGGAGGCGGGGGCGACGAGATCGGCGGATGGCGCGGATGTATTTTATATGTCGGGTCCGGTGAACAACTATTTTCCGAATTCCGCGAAATCGTTTACGAAGGATAATACCGTATACCGGTTCAAGGTCAGCCCAAACAAGCAGGACGCCGAGTTTGAGCTCCATACTTCCGGTGCGCCGATCAATGAGATCGTGCAGCTCGCCGAGAGTTATATCAAGTCGGCGTGTGATGAAGAGAATCTGCCATCCTACCCCGTGAAGAACATCATTACCAGGAAGGCAGGTCAGGCGATCCTGGAAGGAGACAAATGGATCATTAAAAGTAAAGCATTGATCCGCTATGAATAGCTTTGAACTGATAGAGGCGGTAGGCGTTGGGATCATCATTCTTTTACAGGCGTATAACTTTTATAAGACTAACGCCCGGATAGGCGTTTATCGAAATATCTTCCCCGTCGAGGGCGCCTTTGAGATCTTCCGCGTGTCGCTGAAACGCGAGGCGCTGGCCTTGCATCCGCGGGAGCTGCTTGGCCGGTTGAACGAATGGGCGCTCGAGGGCGACCAGGAGATCGACCTGATCCGGAAGAAGGGCGGCGGCAACGAGGTCACCGATAAGATCGTTTATTCGTTGAATACCTATTTGCTGCGGAACAAGGGGGTGGCCTCCGATTTTCATTTGATCAAAGACATCGTCGAGCGGAATTGTGATGCTGTGGAGGAAGATATCCATCAGACCGTTAGTGTGCCCTTGTATCTCGGCTTGCTAGGAACTTTTTTAGGTATCGTAGTCGGCCTGGTGAAGATCTCGGGGATCGATTTCGCCGGGGAGAACAACGGCATGGACCTCGCCATTTCCGCCTTGCTCAAGGGGGTAATGATTGCGATGATCGCGAGCTTTTTCGGCTTATTGCTTACGGTGTTGAACAATGGCTTCTTTTTCAAAGGCGCGAAGGCGCGGCTGGAGCAGCGGCGAAATGACTTTTATACGTTCGTGCAGACGGAGCTGTTGCCGTTGTTGAATCAGAACATCAACTCTACCTTGTACTCGTTGCAGACGAATCTGTTCAAGTTCAACGACGAATTCAAGGAGAATATCGGGTCGTTACGCGCGGTGATGGGGAAGAATCACGACGCATTGGTGGCGCAGGAGAAGATACTGAATACCCTGGAGAATATCGATATCACCGAGTTCGGGAAGGCCAATGTGATCATCTTGCAACAGCTGAATATCTCAACGGAGAAGCTGGCGCAGTTCAATACGTATTTGGGTCAGCTCAACGAGCTGATGGGGACGACGTCGCGGGTGAGCTCGCAGCTCGACTCGGCGATCGAGCGCAGTGACAACTTCTCCGAGCTGGGGCAGAAGCTGCTGTCGATGTTCTCGGAGAATCAAAAGTTGGTGGAGTTCCTGCAGAACCATTATGATGCGCTGGATACTTCGCATCAGCTGATCACTACGGCCGTGAACCGCGTGGGCAATACGCTCGACGAGAGCCTGGATAAATTGAAGGTGTTTACACAGGAGCGGATCAACGAGCTGCAGAAGATCACGTTGCGTGAGATGGATCTGCTCGTGAACCAGTACCCCGATAAGTGGAAGCGGCTGGACAGCCTGATGTATCTCGAGACGATGAACAAGCATCTGGCCGAGCTGAAAACGGGGACGGCGCAGCAGCAGGAGCGGATGGACCGGGAGTTCCGGGAGCTGAATTCTTCGTTCGATCGCGCGGTGATGGAGCTGACGCAGATCCGGACTGCTACTGATAATCGGTGGGGCAACAGGGTTGCGGCGTATTTTAGGAAATTCGGGAGGAAACCATCATGAAGCCAGCGCGGACCGATTCTTTTTGGCCTAGCTATACCGATCTCATGACGAGCTTGTTTTTTGTGATGCTGGTCCTTTTTATCCTGGTCTTTGCGCGGCAGCATCGGACGATCACGGATCTGCGGCGGAAGCTGGCGATCATCAATGCGGTGGAAGGGACATTGCAGCCGCTGAAAAGCGATACGACGTTGTTTCGGTATGAGGCGCAATACAAGCGGTTCAAGCTGGCGTTCGAGGTCAGGTTTATGAACGACAGTTTTGAGATCAGGCCGCCCGGGCTGGAGAACTACTCCGGCACGGTGGGGCAGCTCGATCAGGCCGGACTGCGGTTAAAGGGGGTCATCGACTCGTTGAAGAAGCGAAAGGAGGGGCCGGATTCGACGGTGCTGCGGGATGTCTCGTATATCCTGGTGATTGCGGGGTATGCTTCGCGGACGGGTACGGAGCGGCACAACTATGAGCTGAGCTTTCGGCGGGCGTTGAGTCTACGGAATTATTGGCGGGATAAGGATGGCATCGATTTCGAGGGGCGGAATTATAAGGGGTTGATCGACCTGCAGATCTCGGGTAATGGATGGGGCGGGGTCGGGAGGTTACGGAATGAACAGGATAACCAGCGGTTTTTAATTCAGATCTTTCCAAAAATCGGGGATATAAAATGAATTACTATATAGTTGTTGTTGCGCTGTGCTGTTGCCTGTTTTCGGCATGTTCGGGTTGCAGTAAGTCTGGCAGGATACGGCATCGGCTAGTGGCCGCCGATAGCTTGCGTGGTTCGGACTCTTTTGGGCGGCGCTCTTTTCGCGACAGCGGAGCGAGTGTAGGACCTGCGGTGGGGCCTACGGTGCCGTCGCAGGGTGACGAGGGACGGACGACGGTGAAGATGGAGAAGCACAATGGGGTGTATCAGATACCGGTGACCATCAATGGGTCGGAGATGTATTTTATCTTCGACACCGGGGCGGGAATGATCTCGATCTCGACGGTGGAGGCGACGTTCCTTTATAAGCAGGGGAAGCTTAGTGATGACGATGTTGTGGGGAAGGCGGATTTTTTGGATGCCAATGGGAATATCTCGCAGGATGTGATCATCCGCTTAAAGGAGGTGACCATAGGGAACCGGACCATCAGGAATGTCGATGCTTCGGTGGTGGCGAATGCGAAGGCGCCGCTGCTTTTTGGGCAGAGTGCGTTGGAGAAATTTGGGAAGATATCGATTGATTATTCGCGGGGGGAGATTAGTTTTGAATAGGTGATCTCACTGCTGCGTCGTACTGTTCGATCGCCTTTCTGATCTTCCCTTTCCGTAATAGTTGTAGCGCCTTTTCGTCGCCCTGCAGCAGCTTCTCCAGCATCTCCGGGTTCAGGTTTTGGATCGGGCCGTCGCCGACGCGAATGTATAGCAATGATTCATCCGGCAGATCGGTTTCCGCCGCCGTAGCGTAGACCGTAAGTTTTCCCTTTATCGCGGTAAACAGCCAGGCGGCACCGACGGGTTGGCCTTCGAGCGAGGTCCGGTCCTCTTCGTCGTGACGGATGATGGACAGTGTCTGGGCCGGATAGAGGTTCTTGATCCTTTGTGGGTCCGACCGCTTCACGGTTGTGTCCGTCCAGGTGAGGTAATATCCATTGGAATCAAGCATGATCTTGCCTTCAACGGACCATTGCGCGCTGTCTTTCATCTGAATATAATAGGTATGCGTCCTATCCGTCTCGGTCTTGTGCCGCTGTTTAAAGATCTCCCAGGGGAACGACGGTTCATTTGGGAAATCCGGCGGCAAATTGGGCGGAGCCGTCGTCGTATTGGGCGGAGTCGTTGAAAAATCGGACCTGGTGGGTCGAACCTGAGCCGGCTGTGCATATAAGGTAGCGGAACAGAAGAGTGCCAGCGCGATAAAAAAGGCTTTCATCGCGCCAAAATAGGAAAAAATCCGTGCGAATGCAACTGTCCGAGTTTACCGGGGGCCGGGGGGACACCATTGGTGGAGGAATTCGGCCATCATCGTGGTTTTGTGGAGGATGGTCCCGTCTCCTTCGGTGATGCCGTGGGTGCGGTTGGGGTAGGGCATGAATTTAAACTGCCGGTTGTACTTGATCAGCTCGTTGAGCAGCATTTCTTCGCCTTGATAGTTGACGTTGTGATCGCCGGTGCCGTGGAGGATCAGCAGGTGGCCTTGCAGGTTCTTCGCATAGGTGAGCGGGTTACATTTGAGGTAAGCGTCGCGGTTCCCGGGTAGGACGCCCATGAACCTCTCCTCATAGATGGTATTGTAGATAAGCTGGTTCGGGACACCCGCGGCGGCGAGGCCCACCTTATAGATGTCGGGATAACGGAACAGGAGGTTTTGCGTCGTGGAGCCGCCGCCGCTACTCCCGAAGACGGCTACCCGCTCCGGATCGACGAACGGCCATTTGAGCACTTCCCGGGCGGCTGCGGCCTGGTCGTTGACGTTGATCCAGCCCACACTTTTGTAGATCGCCTTGCGCCACGCGCGGCCCTTGGGCACAGGGGTGCCGCGGCCTTCCACCGACACGAAGATATAGCCGCTATCCACATTGAAGAACGATGCGCGGCCGCCGGTATTGGCGACGTCCAGCACGGAGGCGCCGGCGGGCTCGGAGTACGTATAGAAGATGACCGGATATTTTTTGTTCTGATCGAAGTTGGCGGGTTTGATGACCCAGCCATCCATGGTGACCCCGTCGGCCGTTTTGATTTGGAAGAAGCTGGTTTGTTTTCCGAGCGGTGTCGGCTTCAGGTTCTTGGCGATCGCCTCATTTGCGTCGAGGGGTTTGTCGTCGGGCATACTCAACCATTCGGTGGCGGGTTCGTAGAGATGACTCGAGAAAATGTGTTCCGCCCAGCGGCCGTTGGGGCTGAACATATAGTTGTGCGTGCCTGGCAGGTCTTGTGGCGTGACTCGTCTCGTTTCGGCGGTTTTTGTGAGTGCCGCTTTATACAGATAGCGCTGTGTGGCGTTGTCGGGCGAGGCGCCGAAATAGAGGATGTCCTTTTTTTCATCCCAGCCGTTGATGCTGGTGACGTCGTAAGCGCCTTTTGTGAGGAGCGTTTCATGGCCGTCGAGCGTGATGCGATACAGGTGGCGCCAGCCGTCTTTTTCGCTGGCCCAGAGAAAGGCCTTCCCGGCATCGAGCCAGTCCCAGCCTTCACCGCCGCTATGCGCCCAGAAGGCCCTGATGTCGATCCATGCGTGGTCGGATTCGTTATAGATCGGCGTGGCGTTGCCGGTGGTCGGATCGCACAGATAGAGGATGCTGTTGTTCTGGGCGCGGTTGAGTTGTTGCACGATAAGGTGCGTGCCGTCGGGTGAATATTCCATTCTCGGGAGATAGTGGCTGGCGGGGTCGCCGCGGATATTCAACCATTGGGTGGTTTTGGTGGCTAGGGTGATGACACCGATTCGGGCTTCGGCGATGGGTGTGCCGACTTTTGGGAACGGGATGGCGATGATCTTCGGGTAGATGCTATCGGTATTGTTGATCATATAGAAGGTACCGACATGGCTCAGGTCGCTTTGCCAGTAGGCGATGGACTTGCTGTCCGGTGACCAACGGAATCCGTTGATGGTATAGAGCTCTTCGCTGTAGGCATAGTCGAACCAGCCGTTTAGCTTGTGGTCGTTGCCGTCTGTAGTGAGTTCGATGCTCGTGTTGTCTTGCAGGTTTTCGCTGTAGATGTTGTTGTCATAGACGTAGGCGATCTGTTTGCCATCGGGGGAGAGCTTGGCGTTGAGGAGGTAGCCGGCGGGCAGGGGATAGCCGAGGATCTCTGCGGCGGGGCGGTCGGTTGCTAGTTTTGTGAGCATACCGGTCTTTTTGTTGAAGAGCCAGCATTGGTAGAATGCGTCGTGGTAGATGCGGATGGGTTTGGCTTGTAGGAGGATCTCCTGGTGGTCGGCGGAGAATTCGTAGGTGAACGGGGCGCCGCCTCTGCCGCGGGTTTGGGTTCTTTCGCCGTGTTCGTGGGCTGGGAGGCCTAGCGGGGTGAGTTGGTCTGCGGTGATCAGGGTGGTTTTGGTCATTGCCGGGAGCGTGATCTCGACGATGGCGTTGTCTTCTATGGTCGTGTAACTGTTGCCGTCGGCGTTCCAGTGGATCTGGGCTGTCGCCGGTGTGCTTGCCAGGATGAGCAGGATAGCTGCCAGGATCGGGAGTTTGCTTGCCGGGGCTGGGAGTGTGCCTGCCGGGGCGGGCAGGGCGGGGAGTAGGCGTATGAACTTTCTCATGATAGTCGGAATTGGAATTAAATGTATTGCCGATTGGCGAGGGGTGCTTCGCTGTTTTTTGCGGAGGTTGTGCGGAAATTAACCCTTTATGGGGCGGGGAAGGAGAAAGCGCAGGTTGGGGCCAATGATTGATCTCCAGTTAAAGATTTTTGTACCTGACAATGTTTCGGCCAACCGTATAGCAATAAAGGCTTGCGGGGATAAACTCGAAGTGCAGACCCTCGACGGTCTCTACTTTTGTAATGTCATAAGTTGTTACGGTAGGGTTTTTAACCTTGTTTAGTGTGCAAAAAAGTATAATGTTTTTTAAATCCCTTTTTTCTTCGACCAGCTTATTGGTCCATTTGATCAATGATGCCATTGTGAAAATATAGCAGTCTCTACCAAATTTCCAGCAAAGGCGTCTGTTTCCTTTATTGGTGAGAACAGTGCACATCTGAGTGATGGGTTAGTGAGATAAATCTTAAAGAAATTTGCTCTTTGAAACGCCTTTGCGTTGTTATCAATCCGATGGACAATTTTGATTAAAAATGCAGCTTCCAAATAAGAAATATATTTTTTGATCGTATTTTTCGCCACTCCGGAAGACTTGGATATGGTATCCAAAGACATTTCATTTCCGCTATTGTAGGCTATATAAGTAAATAGCGAATTTAGTTCCTGAATATCTTCAATTCCATAAAGAATCGGTAAGTCTCTGAGCAGGACTTTATCAATGATATCATTTCGAATATAACGTCCTGGGTCTTCCCGAATCGACTTTGAAAGGGAAACTTCCGGATATCCGCCGAAATTTATATAGTCGATAAAATGCTCGTTTAGCTTATCGATATCGGTGGTGGCAAAATCATCTGAAATATAGGAGATATCGCCAGTGTGATTTTTGGGCACTTTTTCTTGTACGAGACTATCAATATTTTTTAAAGAAAGATACTCATGGAATGTCAGCGGCGGCAGCGAGAATTCGGTGAACCTCCCTGCGCCAGATTCATTGCTTTTTAGCTTTAGCGCCGCTGCGGCCGATCCTGAAACGATAAATTTAATATTGTGATAAGAATCGACGAGGCTCTTTAAATGAAGTTCCCAGTTCTTAAGATACTGGATCTCATCAAAGAATACAAAGCATTTCGACTTGGGACTGTTGCCTGTTATTTCAAGGAAAAGCTTTACCATTTCCTCAAGCCCCATTCCATTGTAAATGGGAGTTTCGACTGAAAAATAGCAGATATTCGATCTTGCGACCCCGTTATCTATTAATTTTTGAATTGAATGATACAATAGAACGGTTTTCCCAACCCTTCTGAGCCCCCATTAATACCACTGCTCTCTTAATAAGCTTTTCTGAGACCAAAGGGAAAAAGAGATTGAAGCATTCTCTTTTTTTCATTTGCGAATAATAGGTATCGATCTTCCCAGAAACCCACCAGGGATTCTCGAATCTTATCCTGTCAAAAATTTGATCTTTTGAAAAAGGGATTTTCATAAATGGTGGTAAATGCCAAATTTTAGGAATAAGATCAATATAGTGATCTTATTTCGTTAATTTGATTTAAGTGTTTGAACATCAATTTGATATGATCTGGAAATAGTGCCTAGGTACCGCCTGATTACAGATCGGGGAGTTCGATTTGCGGGCTGGATGGGGTGGGCTTTTGGTGTTGCCGAAATCGACTTCGACGACGGTGGTGGTATCATGGAGGAATTGCAGGTCTTCGATCTTTCGGCTGATGAAGGCGCGCTTTTGGTCCATGATTAAGGTCCGGTTGGAGTCGGGGGTTCGTCCTACCGATCCGTTGGGAGGAAGAATTTGATGCGTTTGAAAGCGGGCGGACGGGAATTCCATATGGCGGAAAGGGCCTTGGGAAAGTCGGATTTGCCCCCGGCGGGTCTCGGGAAGTAGGGGTAGATTTGGTATATTAAATTGTCTTAGCATGAAAGCATTGAATGTCACCTTGATGTTTGACGGTACTACGGAGACCGTTTTCAACTTTTACCGGAGTGTGTTTGGCGGGGAGTTTGTGACCCTGCAGCGGTTCAGGGATATTCCCAATGGGCCGCCGCTTACCGAAGACCAGAAAGACAAGATCCTCTATATGGGGCTGCCGCTCGCGGGGGCGTTGTTGTCGGGTATGGATATCCCGCCGCAGATGCCGCGACCGGTGACGGGGACGAATTTTACTATCGCGCTTGATATGGATAGTGAGGAGGAGGTTACCCGCATCCACAACGGGCTGGCGCAGGGCGGGGAGACGCGTTTTGCGCCGGGGCCGCAGTTTTGGACGACGTTTTTTGCGATGGTCACGGATCAGTATGGGATCACGTGGATGTTGAGTTATAGGAAATAGTTGCGGGCCGGGGGCTTGGCGCGGGCTTGGCGGGCGGAGGCTAGCCTTTCCATTTTCTCAGCTGCTGGAGCAGGGCGCGCATGTCTTTGGGCAGCGGGGCTTCGAGGGTGTGCGCCGTGCCCCGGGCGTCGATGAAATGGAGCATCTGCGAGTGGAGCGCCAAACGGGCGAGCAGAGGCCGTTCGTGCTCTTCGCCGCGGGACAGTTTGAAGTTTCGTTTGAATGACGATAGATAGACGGGTTTGGCATCGCCGTAGAGTTCATCGCACACGATGGGATGTCCCAGCGATTGCATATGTACGCGGATCTGGTGGGTACGGCCGGTGTGGATGAGGAATTGCACCAGCGAGAACAGTCCGAGCTCTTCTTCGACTTTATAGTCGGTGAGGGATGGTTTGCCTTTTCGGTTGGTCACCATCGTCCCCAGCTTTGTAGGATGTTCCATGATCGGCAGATCGATGCTGCCTTCTTTTTGGGCCAGGGTACCTTGCACCAGTCCCTGATAGACTTTTTCGACGGTTCGGTCTTCGAAAACGCCGCTGAGGTATTTATGGGTCGCTTCGTCTTTGGCGAAGATGATCACGCCGCTGGTCTCGCGGTCGAGGCGATGTACCGTAAAGATGTTTCCATATTTCTCTCTGAGCCAGGATTTGAGGGACGGTTCTTTGCCTTCCCGATCCGGTATGCTGAGCATTCCGGCGGGTTTGTTGATGGCGATGAAGGCTTCGTTTTCGAAGATGATTTCGGGATGATGTTGCATGTATGGTTATTCTTCGTCGTCGCGGGTTTTGGGTTTGCGGGGGCGCGGGGTTGGTCTGGCTGCCGTGGGGCGACCTGCGCCGAAGGGTCTCGCGGGGCGGCCGGATGGCGCGGGCTTGCGGGCGCCGGGTCTGGCAGCGCCGAATGGTTTGGCGGAGCGGCTGGCGCTTGAGGGTCTCGCGGGGCGGCTGGCGCTTGAGGCTTTCGCCGGGCGGCGGGTTGGCGCGGGTGCGGGTTTGCGGACGGCGGCTTTTGGAGCGGCCGGCTTTGTAGGGCGGCTCGTGGTGACGGGTGCTTCGGGCGTGGGGGCGGCCTGCGGTGCGGTGTGGGGTGCGGCCCAGTCTTTTGCGCGAGCGGAGGAGCCTTTGATCGACGAGTTGAGGTATTTCAAAATTCGGATCTCCCTTTCCGTGAGGAGACGCCATTTTCCGCGTTGTACATTTTTCTTGGTGAGACCCGCATACATCACGCGATCCAGGCCGCGGACGTCATAGCCGAGATATTCGAAGATGCGGCGGACGATACGATTGCGGCCGCTGTGGATCTCGAGACCCACCTGGGCCCTGTCCTTGGGATCGGCATAGGCCAGCACGTCTACAAATGCGGGGCCATCTTCCAGCGTCACGCCGCCGACGATCTTGTCGAAATCCGCCTTAGTGAGCGCCTTGTCGAGGGTGACGTGATATACCTTCTTTATTTCATGACTGGGATGCGCGAGCTTCTGTGCGAGGTCGCCGTCGTTGGTGAGCAGGAGCACGCCGCTTGTGTTTCGGTCGAGACGGCCTACTGGGAACACGCGTTCCGTGGTTGCGGAACGGATTAGGTCCAGCACGGTCCGGCGCCCCTGGGGGTCGTCCATGGTCGTGAGGTAGTCCTTGGGTTTATTCAGCAAGACATATACGAAGTTGCGGGAGATCGTGACCTTTTTGCCGTTGACCTTTACCAGGTCCGTGGGCAACACTTTCGTGCCTGGTTCCGTAACGGATTTGCCGTTGACGGTGACCTTGCCTTGTTTGATCAGTTCCGCCGCGTCGCGACGGGAGCAGATGCCGCCGTGGGCGATGTATTTGTTCAATGGTAATTGCTCGCCTGTAAGGGCGGCATTCGCCGGGGTGCCGGAATGGGCTTGGGCGGCGCCGGCTTTTGCACCGGGCGCGGCTTTTTTATCGATGGGACCATTGGCAGCAGCGCCTTTGGCGAAGCGACCTTTGTGTGTTGGGATGTCCTGGCTGCCCTGGTGGCTTTGGCTATGCCGGCGTTCTTCGAAGCGGCGTTCAATGGCTTCTCGCCGTTCCTTTTTGACGGCTTTCTTTTCCTGCCGGAAGGATTCTTTGATGGCAGCGTTGTTCTTTTTGTTATAGAACTTGTTGAAGTTGTCTGTTTTTCGCTTCATGATCTGGGGATTGCTGTTTTACAACAGTAATGAAATAATCGGCAAATATACGGTAAATTGCCTTATGCTTGAAGAAGCAGACCAAATACGTGAACTGCAGCAGAAAATTGCCTTGTATGAGGACATGAAGGCCTATGAGCAGCTTTATGGCCTCCTTTACGACGGGCTGCATCGCTTTTCCTGCGCCTT
>Ga0134128_10007500_pt1 | contig 13189 bp, 10 predicted proteins | sample KB31754_FD_96462 | JGI IMG/M metagenome (GOLD analysis project Ga0134128, IMG submission 96462) | Terrestrial soil microbial communities with excess Nitrogen fertilizer from Kellogg Biological Station, Michigan, USA - KB3-175-4 | ecosystem: Environmental > Terrestrial > Soil > Unclassified ... | reverse complement strand
GGCACGTCTGTTTGCATAAGAGACATTCTTTCTTTGATACTTCTTTCAAGCCTGAGTACTCCAACTCGAAATGCAGTTGAGGCAACAAGCTCTCCAACTGAGCGGATACGCCGGTTTGCCAAAGAATCAATATCATCGAGTACGCCATTTCCAGCCGTCAGATTAATAAGGTAGGCAATTGTCCCAACAACATCTTCAACTGTCAAAACTCTGTCTTCTGAAGGTCTAAATCCTGGAGTTTCTGCCAGTTTTTTATTCATCTTGTATCTTCCAACTGGACCCAAATCATATCGTCTATTATTAAAGAAAAGCCCGTTGAGTGATTCACGGACTTTTTCGAGGACTACTGGTTCACCAGGATGCATCTTCTTAAAGATCTCAATCATAGCTTCTGTCTCAGATCCTGTTTCATCTTTTTGAAGAGTATTGTCAATAAATCCTTCTTTGTCAGTAATTCCTTCAAATTTTGAACGGATATCGTCATTGGATGAAATACCAATAGCTCTGAGGAAGGTTGTGATTGGGAATTTTCTTCGTCTGTCAATCTTGACAGTCATTGTTCCATGTCGAGTGGTTGTGATTTCAAGCCAAGAACCATGAACTGGTCTTACTTCTGCTGTGTAAAGAGTTCGGCCGGTTACTGGATCTACTGTTGCAGTAAAGAAAACGCCTGGACTTCGGACAAGCTGATTCACAACAGATCTTTCAATTCCATTGACAACAAAGGTTGCACGCTCTGTCATTTGAGGAATATCTCCTAAGAAAATTTCTTGTGTTTGGGATGTTTGGTCTTTTTTATTGAGGAGAGTTGCTTCGACGTAGAGTGGGGCATCATAGGTTACTCCCTTATTCATTGCTTCTTCTGGTGAGTAATTTGGCTTACCAAGTCGGTAATGTCCAAAAGTAAGCTGCCAATTCTTTTCAGTAAAATCCTCAACTGGAGAAATTTCCTGAAGGATTTCACCGATGGCTTTTTCTTTAAAATATTCGTAGGATTTTTTTTGAATAGAAAGGAGGTCAAGTTGTGGTACGACAGAATAGGATCTTCCCCAGTTTTGTCTAATATTGTCTTGAGAGTTAGTTTTTGGCATTGCAAGTAAGGTCGGCAGGTCTTCCTCATCAAAAAAAAGGAAACAGGCTATTAACCCTTCCTTTCTTTGTGCTAAGGTACATACGTTTATACCATAGGATTTAAGGCATGTCAAGCACTACTTTAAGCTTTTCTACACAGAATGGTAAGAAGATGATGAGAGATAACATGTCACATGATCTTTAAAAACTAGAAGGAAACTGAACATGGCAACTACGCACGAGGAGATTGCTATTGCTGTCCCATAAATTGAGCAGCGACTTGCCTCATTAATGTATATGCTGCATCGGGTAGAGCAGGTGAATCCATCAGGCTATCAATCCATTGGGGAGTATTACCCTCTTCACTATCTACTACTTGAGCATATTGTTCAGTCATATATGGCTTCGCTGTCCTTTTATTTGGATCATGAAATACAATAGCCCTTAGAACATCTTCAATCGTTGAGGGAGTTTTCCCATGGGTAATCAAACCCTCAACAAGAAATCCAGCAACTTTTGCAGAACCTTGTTCGGATTCAGGAAGTTCTTCTACTGCTAGTTTAAACATTCGTTTTAATTCTTGAATTGTTCTAATAACTCTTCCTGCTCCTTCAACTCCGCGTGTTCTAGCAATGTTATCAATATATTCATTAAATCTTTCCCTATGTGTCAAACCAAATGCTTCTTGTGCGTGATAGACATTAATATCAATTGGCAATTCACCATAGACAGGGTGATTGATTACCATATTAAAAGCAACAATAGGGTTATTTGCTGCAGACCGTAACCACTTAAATTGAGGATCTAATCCCTGCTTCCTCATGTTTTCCATTGTGGTCTCGATAAATGTACCTAATGTCTCATCACCATAAAAGCTTGATCCCGGTATACCATGTTTTACCTCTTCTAAAGTCTGCACTCCTCTTTTTTTGGTTGGTTGTCCATCATGGGAAATAAAGGGGATATTGGAGTCATTGTTAATGTCAATTTTTGTCCAATCCATTACTCCTTCTTTCCCCTTTGGTAGCCCTGTATAAAGCAAATCAATATCTGGTGTTGCCCTAACTCCCCGAACATCAGTTCCACCGGAAAATGAGCCCGCATCTCCACCGTGTAGAGCAAAACGACCACTTAATGCCGTTCTTACAGCTTCGTTTACATTCTTTACTAACTGTGCTGTTGCCAATTCATCCTGTATATATGTTTGCAGTTCTGTTGCATTAAGTCCTCCTCTATAGGCAGCCATTCTATCAATAACTATACTATTTAACGGCTGCTGAAATGTATCAGAAATCAGTTGTGCTGCAAGTTTTTGTATTTCCCGTCTTTCATATGCAGCTCTATCTTTAGCAAATTCCACTGCATCATGCATTCTCTCTTGATTTTCTGGAGTATATCTCCTAAGAAAAGGTTGTCTACGAAAAGGAGCTTCATGAGCAATTGCTTGAGCAATAGCCTCTGCTTGAGAAATTTTTCCATGCTTTGCCATTCTCTCAACTGCCTGGACGGGAAAGAATGTACGGTAGAATCTATCTATAGGTCTCATGTGGCGCATTATATCATATTCTCCAGAAAGGACTTCTGTTTTATTATCTCTATTATCTACTTGGCTATACTTTTTTAACTGGGCAATATCTTTCCACGTTTCGACAAAAGTTGTGCCAAGAAGAGTGTCCTCCCAACTCATTCCTCCATTGATCGTTTTATGCTCATCAAAGTTTTGTCTCAGCATTAAATCATAAATTCTAAACACACCCCTGTCTGGACTTGCTTCTAGTGTTGCCGTGTAATCAGGATGCACACGATTATCTACCTTATCTCTTTTTGCACGATCTGATTGATGTACTAACCATGTTGCCTGTACAACACGTACTGCAATCTTAAGGACTAGCTGGTCATCTTTACTGAGTGAGGATATCTGCTGCATTGGCAATGTATCCACAATATTTTGTTCTTCAGTCTTGCTCGCAGGAATTACACTATGCAATCTTTCTCTTAGATCATCTCGTGAAGACTTTGCAACAGTTCTGATAATGTTTCTTGGCAAATCCAATTCTTGTGCAGTTATTTCTGCAGCATCTTGGAACGTAACTCTTTGGAGTAATTGATCAATTCTTGCTTTATCCCAGCCTTCGATCCCACATGCCTCCAAAATAGTTGGCAGAGATATATAAGCGATTTGTCCAGATGCACGCATAGGAACCCTATCTCTATCAAAACCCACTCTATGTTCTTCTGTCTCAATAAAAGTGCCATCACTACCAAAATAGGACTCAAATTTATCTTCCACCTTTTGGAGGGTATCTTTCAAAGCATCTTCTATGCTTCGTTTTCTGCCTGAATTGATACGCTTATGAAGACCCAACTCACTAACAATACCAGATGAAACAATATCTGAAACAGCAGCAACCATCACTGCAGATCTGCTAACAAACGTGGGTGAACGAAAAGCTTTTTGTCCTGCATTATCCAACTTTTCCTGTAATGAAATGAGTCTTTCGGGATAATATCCCCTCAAAGGGCGGACAACATCCGGAGTAAACAAATTCGGTAAACCATACAATTCTCGAAGATCTCGACTCATAATTGTTAATAATAACATGTATCATATTAAAACACAAACTATAAGTTATATAGTTTGTGTTTATCTAGATGCATCATTTGTCATGCTATAATATTACCTATGACTGCAAAGCAAATTATTGACATCTATCTTTCTTTTTTTGAGAAAAGAGGACACAAAAGAATCGCTGGTGCTCCCTTAGTGCCTGATAACGACCCAACAACTCTTTTTACCTCCAGCGGCATGCAGCCCTTAATACCCTATTTATTAGGAGAGCAGCATCCAATGGGGACAAGGCTGATAGATGTTCAGAATTGTTTTCGGGCAGTAGACATCGATGAAGTTGGAGACAACAGACATACCACATTTTTTAGAATGCTTGGCAACTGGTCCTTAGGAGACTATTTTAAGCCCGAACAAATCTCTTGGGTTTGGGAACTTTACACAAAAGAGCTTCATTTGCCTCCAGAAAAATTATATGTGAGTGTTTTTTCAGGTTATGAAGATATAAATGAAGATAATGAAGCCTTAAAACTTTGGACAGAAATCTTTATGAAAGAAGGACTAGATCCAAAAAAACACATATTTAAATATGGTGTAGGAAAAAATTGGTGGAGTAGGTCTGGGACACCAGATAAAATGCCAACTGGTGAACCAGGCGGACCAGACAGTGAAATTTTTTATGATTTTGGAGATGAATTGCATTTACATGAAAATAGTCAATGGAAAAATGAAGTATGTCATCCAAATTGTGATTGTGGAAGATATTGGGAGATTGGTAATTCTGTCTTTATGCAGTATGTCAAGCAAGAGGACGGTTCGTTTAAAGAACTTCCAAAATTGAACGTTGATTTCGGCGGAGGGGTAGAAAGACTTATTGGCGCAACGGAGAACCAACCTGATATGTTTATGACTTCTCTGTTTAAACTAACCATTGAAAGTATTGAAAAAGAAACTGGAATAGCCTATAAAGGCCACGAAAAACATATGCAAATTATCGCAGATCATCTTGGAGGTAGTATTTTTATGGTTGGAGCAGGGATTCTTCCAGCAAATAAAGAGCGAGGATATATTTTAAGAAGACACCTTAGAAGAAGTTTTGATCATTTATGGGATCTTAAGAAAGACGCTAATATTGAGCCAATTCTTGAAACAATTTTTGAGCAGTATAAAGATACTAATCCAGAGATTATTGAAAAGTTTGAACAGATTAAACTAATTATTCTCACTGAAAAACAAGGTTATGAGAGGACACTCGTTAGTGCAAAAAGACTGATTGAAAAAGATTTACAAAAGCAAGGTCATCCTGAACTGGTTTCAGGAGCTCAAGGTTCTGGACCAGCCAGAATGACAGTAGAAGAACTCCCCGGAGTGAAGGAGGGGGATGAGCTCATGGGAGTTGTGGAAATTTCATCAGAAACTGCATTCAAGGCTATTTCCTCTTTTGGCCTTTCCCCAACGCAGCTGAAAAGTCTTGGTTACAGCTTTAATAATCAAGAATTAGCCGAAAAAATCAAAGAACACCAGAACCTCTCTCGGACAGCCTCCGTGGGTAAATTTAAAGGTGGTTTGGCAGATGCACAGGAACTCACCGTGAAAGGCCACAGTGCAACACATTTACTCCATCAGGCAATTCGGGATATGCTCGGGACTGACGTTCACCAGACAGGATCCAACATTACCGCTGAACGGTTACGGTTTGATTTTAATTACGATAAAAAATTAACAGATGAGCAAATAATGCAACTTGAAAAGACAGTCAATGAAAAAATCAAAGAAGATTTGCCAGTGAGGTTTGAAATGATGCCAATTGAGCGGGCAAAAGAGATCGGTGCTATTGGTCTTTTTAATGAAAAATACGCTGAGAATGTGAAAGTCTATATTATGGGTGGGTCAGGCAAAGAGGGAGATTACGGCGCCTATTCAAAAGAGTTTTGTGGTGGTCCTCATGTCGAGCATACAGGCCTTATTACATCATTTACTATTACCAAACAGGAATCTCTAGGGCAGAATCAACAGAGAATTTACGCTGTCGTTTCTTAAATGAGAAAGTTGCGGCAAATAGCTTTCCATGCTATGCTAAATCTAGCGTAAAGGGTAAAGTGTAGGGGTCTTGATAATTGCCCTTACCACACATGAGCTTCCCGTTTAACGCTGGGTATGAAACTGCCAAATTTTTCTTCATTCTTTAAAAAAACTCCACCTAAGGATTACTTCTTGGCGTTTCTCATGCGGGACGAAGAAATTCAAGCCGTTGTTTTTGAGCAAATAGCTGGACGCATGCAGGTTATCGGGGTTGGAAAAGAAAATCTTTCAACATCCGTTGAGATGCTAAGCGATAATGACCTTTTAGATGCAGCAGATAAAGCAATCAGTACAGCAGAGGAATCCTTGCCTGAAGGCATCCAAACACATAGAACTATCTTTGGAGTGAAAGAATCATGGGTTGAGGATAGCCATATTTCCCAATCTTATTTGGACAAGCTCAAACAGTTAAGTAAGGCTCTTGATCTCCAGCCTATTGGTTTTTTGGTTTTCCCCGAGGCTATTGCCCATCTTCTTCAGAAAGAAGAAGGTGCTCCTGTTTCAGGTATTCTGGTTGATTCAGGACGTGAAAAAGTGACGATTACTTTGCTTCGCGCAGGAAGGATTATTCAAACTCGTGAGGTTAATCTTGGTACATCGCTTACTGAGACTGTGGAAAAAGCACTGCATACCTTTACGGATGTTGAGATTCTTCCCTCCCGGATTGTCCTTTTTGATAATGGTGATAAAACAACTGAAGCAAGCTTTCTCAAACATCACTGGAGTAAATCATTACCATTTTTACATGTTCCTCAAATTGTTACCTTAAGCAGAGACTTTGATACACGGGCAATTTTATTTGGTACAGCAACCCAAATGGGATTTGATGCTGTTGATTTAGTCAAAGCTGCTCCAGTCCAAAAAACAGCTCATGTATTTGATGACGTACCAGAAGGACAAGGGATAACAGAAGTGGCAGGCCTCAAAAACTCCCAGAGTCTAAACGAGGAGGACAATGAAAGCCTGGAGGATAACGATGAACAGGACCTGTCCCAAAAGAAAAATGAGACCGGACAAGAAGACGGAGAGGCAGAATACAAAAATGGAGAGCCAATGCAGGAAGAAAACTCTGACTATTTTGGTTTTGTCAAAGACACTGATATTGCCCAAAATGCCCCCCACGCGGACGAACTCCATAGTGCCCCGCTTTCAGGACATGCAATGGACGAGGTTATGGAGGAAGTTCCAGAAGAAGTCAAGGAAGAAGAGACGACGCTCCCTTTTGGTTTTAGCCTTTCAGGTCCTGCCATTGTTGAAGGTGCAAAAAACACCTTTTCCCGCCTCATGCAGGCTCTCCCCAAAAAATTTTCTTTCTCCTCTTTTTTTGCTCAAAAACGTCGTCTTAGTACGTCTTCCGGGGGAATTTTGGATTACTTCACCCAGATGAATAAGCTGCTTATCATCATTCCCTTAGCCATTCTTCTGATTATTGGCTTTTTTGTTTGGACAATTTTTGGCGTTAAGGCAAAAGTAACTCTGGTCTTGTCTCCCAAAGTCATTACCCAAACCCAAAATGTGACTTTTGCCACAGACCAGCCTACTGACCCAGCAGGAGACACGATTGGAGCATCGGCAGTATCTGTTGATGAGACAGGCAAAGTGACCGTGAATGCGACCGGAACAAAAGATGTGGGAGATGCTGCAAAGGGGACAGTGACAATCTTTAACAGTGATACTGCTTCTCATACTCTCTCATCAGGCACAACCATTACCTCGTCAAATGGTCTCACATTTACCCTTGACCAAAGTGTGAATGTTGCTTCTGCATCATCCGATCCTTTTACCGGGACAACACCTGCAACAACTACTGCTCCGGTAACTGCTACAACTATAGGAACAGACTATAATCTCCCCTCTCAAACGCATTTTGCAATTGATGGAACTTCTGTTATGGCAGCCAAAAATGATAATGCCTTCTCGGGAGGTAGTAAAAAGACGGTAACTGTTGTCTCCTCAACTGATGTAACCAGTGCGACAACCCAGCTTACCCAAAATCTCTCTGGACAAGCAAAAGCAGATCTTGCAAATAAAGCAGACGCGGATAAGGTGATCCTTCCTGATTTTACTGATACCACACTTTCCAATAAATCTTTGGATAATCAGGTGGGAGACCAAGCCACCTCTCTCACACTCACTGCGACAGTTACGTTTAGTAGTGTTATGTATAAGAAAAGCGACCTGGACTCCTATGCAAAATCGGTTATGGAAAGCCAAATTCCGTCCAATTTAGTGCTGGCACCACAGGGAGTTACCTTTGCTACCAAAAATCTTGCTGTCACTTCGGGCAATGCAAAAGCAACACTGGATATGAAAGCTTCCCTTATCCCAAGTATTGATACCAAGAGCCTAACACAGCAAATCAGTGGCAAATCGTTCACTCAGGCACGTGCTATTTTATCCGGCGTTCCTCAATTTTCTGATGCTGCATTTGCCCTTTCCCCAAATCTTTTTTTCCTGCCGCAAACACTGCCAAGGCTTTCAAGTCACATAACCATCTCTCTCGTAACCAATGACTAAGTATTTTTACCAAACAACCACTCCTATCCAAAGAGTAAGAAAAGTTGCCCGTCTTCTAGGACTTGCACTTAGTATTATCGGACTAGTGATTGTTATCTATATTTTTAGTCCACTTCTCGTCTGGCAAATAACCCTCGCTCCTGCTTTTGCGCAGGATCAAGTTGCTTCACCTATCCCTCATCAAACGCTTGTCACGTCAGCCAATATAGGCAGCCTTTTGGCAAGTAGTATCGACAATTTGAGCATTGATTATACTGATGCTAACAATTGGTACCCTACCTATCATGGCACACTCACTGCACCTCGTGTCACTTCCTATTTTTTGAGTATCCCCAAACTCCATATTGGCAACGCTTACGTTTCAGCAACAGATACTGACCTTGCCAAACATCTGGTAAATTTAGCTGGCACCCCAATCCCAGGAGATAAAGGGAATACCGTTATTTTTGGACATTCAACCCTTCCCCAACTATTTGATCCGAATAATTATCGGACAATTTTTGCAACTCTACACACGATGCAGGTAGGAGACACGCTCCTGGCAATTGTGAATAATGTCACCTATACCTATAAAATATTTTCCATTTCTGTAGTGGACCCCACTGATACCTCTGTCTTGGCCCAGCAATACGATGATAGCTATATGACCATTATTACCTGCACTCCGCCCGGCACTATTTGGAAAAGACTTGTACTGAAAGCCCGGCTGCAAAAACTGCAATAAATACAAAGCAAAGGGTTGGAAGATGGTCAAATCAATGGTACTATAACTAAACAGATAAAAAGAGTATGGACGAAAAATCACTCGCACTTGATGCAATTCGAAAAAAGTTAGTTGGAAAAGAACTCAATTATAAAGAGATTTATGCAATCATGGATGAGATTGCCCATAACAAACTGGGAGATATCCTCACCACCTACTTTGCAGCAAGCGGTTACTCTAAAGGCTTCACAAATGAGGAACTTTATTTTCTTACCAAAGCTATGGTCAATACTGGCGAGCAGCTCTCCTGGCATGAAAAAATTGTTGCAGACAAACATTCTATAGGGGGTGTCCCCGGGACCCGAACAACGATGATCATTATTCCCATTGTTGCCTCCGCCGGTTTTCTTATCCCAAAATCCTCATCCCGGGCTATTACCACTCCTGATGGAACAGCAGATGACATGGAAACGATTGCCAGCGTAGAGTTTAACAAAGAAGAAATTCAAGAAATTGTGAGAAAAACCAACGGATGCATTGTTTGGGGAGGATCCTTTGATATTGCACCGGCCGATGACATTATGATTCATGTTGAATCCCCGCTTCTTTTTGAAAGCTATGACAAGATTATTGTGAGTATTCTTTCTAAAAAGATTGCCTTTGGCTCAAATCACGTTGTCATTGACCTGCCATACGGCAAATTTGTCAAAGTCCATAATAGACGTGATGCCGAGGCACTCAAAGAGAAATTTATTGAAATTGCTAAGCGGTTTGGGGTAAAACTTGACGTTCTGATAAGCGAGACAGACCAACCGGATGGACGGGGAATTGGACCAATTCTGGAGACCAGGGAAGCACTCAGAGTACTTGAGCAAATCGCAGACAGACCAATTGATTTGGAAAAACGAGCTCTTCGTCTGGCCGGAGGTCTTCTTGATTTGTGTCTTGCTGACAGCCCACAAGAATTTCAAGAAAAAATAAAAAATGAATTTGAAACAGGCTACCACTGGGCCAAAAACCTTCTTGTCAGTGGACAGGCCCTAGCAAAAATGAAAGAAATAATTCAAGCACAACAAGGCAATCCAGCAGTTACCTCCGTAGAGCTAACGCACAGACTTGGTAAACACACGCACCAAGTGATTGCCCCTCATGCAGGAGAAATAGAGCAGCTCAATAGCCATAATTTGACCATTATTGCTAAAATATTGGGTGCACCAAAGGAAAAAGGAGCAGGAATCTATTTAGACCGGAAAATTGGAGAGGTGTATAAAAAAGGAGACACACTATTTACCTTCTATAGCCAAGATAAGTATGGTATCCAAGAAGCCCTTCATTCACTGCCTAATTTTCCACTTATTAATTTATGAAAAAAGTACTTTTCTTTAGTTTTTTTATCCTTCTGATTCTTGCCTATTTTTGGTGGCAAAATGGGATAAGTGCTGTGAATGTGCTTAATAAATCGACACAAACGGTCGTCATTACAAGCGGAGAAGGGACAAGAGGGGTTGGAGATGCACTGAAGACAAAGGGACTTATTAAAGACTCTCTTGTTTTTGTTCTTATGGTCAAATTGTCCGGTCTTGATGGAAAAATTCAGGCTGGGGACTTTACCCTTTCACCAAGCATGAATCTCCCTACTATTGCCGACACACTTACCAAAGGAACACAAGACGCGTGGGTAACTATTCCTGAGGGCAAACGGGCGACAGAAATTGCTGAAATTTTTAAAGCAAAATTACCAAGTTATAATTCGTCTTGGGATAGCAAACTCATTGCAAATGAAGGATACCTTTTCCCAGACACCTATTCTTTCCCCAAAGATATATCTGTGGATGAAGTCATAAAAATTATGCGGGATAATTTCGATAAAAAATATGCCGAGGCTTCCCAGAATAAATCAGTGAACTTGTCAGAAAATGAAGCAGTGATTTTAGCATCAATTGTTGAGCGGGAGGCAATAAGTCCACATGACAAATCCTATGTTGCATCCACGCTTGAAAATAGGCTCTCAATTGGTATGGCACTCGGGTCAGATGTAACACTCGAATATGCACTGGGATATCAACCACAAGAACAAACGTGGTGGAAACAAAATCTGACAGTGGACGACTTACAACTGCAGACTCCCTATAACACGAGACTCAATGCAGGACTTCCCCCAACACCCATTTCCAATCCTGGGCTTGTTTCCCTACGGGCAGTCCTTAATCCACCAAGTACCAATTACTTGTATTATGTCTCAGACAGTAAGGGTGTTTTGCACTTTGCAACGACTCTAGAGCAGCACAATGCTAACGTGGCAAAGTATGGGGAATAAAAGTATTTTCAGAAAATTAGCGCCTAATTTCCAAAGGAAATTCTGGACGATGAGGATTTCTCTTTTCTGCAAGATCTAAAAATACAGCTCTACTGCCTGGGAAAGTCCATCTTAATGCTCTTAAAGTAGAAATAATAGTCCTTCTACCGTAACTTAAAGAATACTTACCTCCATTAGCAAGAGTTCTTCTAACATCTCTTATATCTGCCCCTGCTGAACCCCAATAAATGTTTCTTACATATCTTGTCTCTTCTCTTGAGGTCATTCTCATATTGGGTCCTATATTACTCTCTCTCTGGGAAAAAGTCAAGATAGAAAAGGCTTATAGAATTACATCCGTCATCCTGGTAAGCGAAAGCGCGACGGTTTGGAAACCTAGTCCCGAGTCGGGGCATCCAGGATCTGTTCTGGACGTGCTAGATTAACAAACTTGAATATACCCCTAGCTGATTACTCTTTTTGGGGAGCCCTTGAAGAAGCGTTTCACTCGGGCTGTTGTTTTGGCAACTGGTGAATGAGAAGGCTTTTCTGTGTGTTTTTTCTCTTCTTTTGGAGCTATCACTTCTTCCTTTTCATCATTTTTGGAAGAAAAATCATTGAGCTCGTCCTCCGGCTCTTCTTCTATCATGTCTTCATATTCTTCATCTTCTGGGATTTCCAGTAAATCTGAAAGTTCGGTACTTTCTTCAACCTGTTCTAAAAGAAGCTCGAGCACTCGCCTTCCCTTTTGGGTTCCGAAAAGAAAGACAATACCTGCTCCGACAAGAAGACCTAAGACAAATCCATTGAAAAATCCGTTCCCTTTACTCTCTGTGTGCATGGACTTCCTCCTCACGCATTTTTCTTTTTTTGTTTGCTAAGAAAGATGCCACAAGTGAACCAACCTTTACTCCAGACATGATTGTTGAAAAAGATTCTACAGGGCGGGAAATACTGGTGCTGATAATTCCTGCATCATCCAGTACTTTATTTGCTTTTGAGATTGTTCCGCGAATTTCTCTGAGAATAAAGAAAACCTGTACACCAAGCAACAAGAGAAGTACCGTTAAAATGCCAACAACTGTATATAAGAGGATTTGGACAGTATCCATGTTTCTATGGTAACCAAGACTCGATAAGAAGTCAAGGCTTTCTCCGATACTATTGGCTTACCAAAATCATGACATGCCTATCAATTTCGGAAAGTTTGCCAAAGGTGTTCACTGCTTTCACAACAATAATTGTATTACCAGGAAAAACAGGAATCTCTTTGGTAAAATGACCTGAATTGTCAACGTATGCAGGTAAATTATTAATGGTCACACTGACACTTGGGTCAGTATCTCCTGTTACCAAAACTGTTTGTTGAGAAATCTTTGCATTCTCTCCCGGAGTGGAAATTGACAAGCTTGGACTAAAGAATGCACTTCGGTATTGAAGGACAACATAGATAAAAATGCCAATAAACAATAAACCTGCCAATCCCAAAGCACGACTGAGCCTCATTGTCCGAAGAGGAATGGTATCTTTTCCCACAAAGCTATCGGGCAAAACACCCAGATATTCTTTCTCATCAAACTCACGTCTGAAAAGCGCCATATATTCTCGAATAGGAAGTCCGAGAAATTCGATATAGTTTTTGACAAAACCATGAGCATAGCCCCCACTGGGAAGTTTGCCGTAGTCTCCATTTTCTATAGCTTGAATGAAAGAAGGGCGAATTTTGGTTGCTTTCGCAACTTCACTAACCGTAAGGCCTTTTTTTATCCGTTCTTCTTTTAATTTTTCCCCAACTTTAATCATAAAAAAATGTCATCTCGACACATGAAATGAGGAGAGATCTCAAAATAGCAGGAGATTTCTCACTTCCGAGACTAGCTCGACTTTGCTGGAAATGACGGAAGAAAACCTAGCAACCTGATAGGCAGGATGTACCATCTATATTCTTTTTTAT